>Ga0065165_1000081_pt1 | contig 158849 bp, 118 predicted proteins | sample AraplaMF_Cvi_mMF_FD_63813 | JGI IMG/M metagenome (GOLD analysis project Ga0065165, IMG submission 63813) | Arabidopsis root microbial communities from the University of North Carolina, USA - plate scrape MF_Cvi_mMF (version 2) (version 3) | ecosystem: Host-associated > Plants > Roots >... | reverse complement strand
CTTGCCGCGCAAACGGAGTGCCACTTCGCTGGCAACACGTCCGAGCACCTTGTCGGTGGCGTCAATCACAAACCACTCGTGCGTCACTTCGGCCGGCTTGGCGCTGAAGGTCTTCATGAGATTCTTTCAAAAGGCTTGAACTTCGGGCGATCTGCCCCGTACGTTCGGTGCACGCTTGTCGGCGATGTGGATCGCGGCGGCCTCTCACGGACGTTCCCCCGCTGCCTTGGAAACGGGAAAGCCGACGAGTCTAGCAGAACCCGCCGGAAAGGCCAAATCCAAGGGGGTCCGGTCGTTGCCGAAGCCCCGCCACCGGCACCGCCGCCCGTTTCATGACGGCTTCGCAGGCGTTTCGCCGCGGTTCCCCGCTAGCATCCGTCCCGACAGCCGTCGCCGCCATGCCCACCCCGCCCGATCCCCGCCCCACCCCGACATCGAGACCCGATGGCGCCGCCGGCGCGGGGGCGCCGTCCTCGCGTTGGAATCCCCGGGCCATGCTGGCGCGCTGGACCGGCTGGGTGCCGATCCGCTCGCTGGGCAAGCGTCATCGCAAGCGCATCCTCCAGCACCTGCTGGCGCTGGGCGAACGCGACCGCTACCTGCGCTTCGGCTACCCGGCCCGGGACGAGCAGATCGAGAAGTACGCCAACGGCCTGGATTTCGTCCGCGACGAAGTACTCGGCATCTTCAACCGGCGCCTGCAGCTGATCGCCGTCGCCCACCTCGCCTACGCGCCGGCGCCGCAGATCAAGGGCCGGCCGGCGATGGCGGAATTCGGCGTCTCCGTCGCCACGTCCGCGCGCGGCAAGGGGTTCGGCGCCCGCCTGTTCGAACGCGCCTCGCTGCATGCGCGCAACCGCGGCATCGACACGCTTTTCATCCACGCGCTCAGCGAGAATGCCCCGATGCTGAAGATCGCCCGCAACGCCGGCGCGACCGTCGAGCGCGACGGGGGCGAGTCCGAGGCCTGGCTGCGGCTGCCGCCGGATTCCGTGTCCTCGCACGTGGACGAGGCGCTGGAGCGCCACATGGCCGAATGGGACTTCCAGTTCAAGCGCCACATGCGCACCGTGAGCGACTTCCTGGACGGCGTGGCCGAGGTGAAATCCCGCATCCGCAAGGTCCGCGACCGCGCCGACGACCCCGGCACGAAACGCTGATCGCACAGGTACCGGTTTCATTCCCGACGCCCCCACCCGATTCCAGGGGGGTGGCGGGGTCAGCGCGGATGCAATTTGTAACGCCTTTCCGCTACATTCCCGCGATCCGCCCGGTACGGTGTCTCTGATTCGCTGCTCCCGTGCGTCCTGCGGCGTCCTCGCGCGCCGTCCGTCCGGTCCGTCCAGCTCTTTGGGATATGCAGAACCTGCTGCCGTGGATCATCGCGGGATTGTCGGCGCTGGCCGTGCTCGGGCTGGGCACGGCGCTGCTCCTGCGTCGCCCGCGGCGCGAGCGCAAGCCGCTGCCGACGGAGTGGTCGCTCAGTCCCCGCCCGGTCTTCAGCGCCGACGAGCGTCGCGTCTTCCGCCTGCTGCGCGAGGCGCTCCCCCATCACGTCGTCATGTGCAAGCTGCCGATGGTCCGCTTCTGCCAGCCGACCGAGGCCCGGGACGTCCGCTACTGGTACGAGCTGCTCGGCGGCATCAGCGTGAACTTCGCGATCTGCAGCCCCAACGGCCGCGTGCTGGCCGCCATCGACATCGAGACCGACCGTCCCGGATCCAGCCGCAGCCTGCAGATCAAGCAGGCGGTGCTGGCCGCCTGCCGCATCCGCTACCTGCGCACGTCGGTGGACCAGTTGCCCAGCGCCACCGAGCTGCAGCTGCTCGTGCCGTACAGCAACCAGGGCAGCCGCGCCGGCATGGCCGCGATGCCGCGCGCGGGCGCGTCGCCGCACCTGTCCGGCGCTGTGCCGTCCCCCGCGCCGCGCCGCAGTGCGCCGGCCGCATCCGCGCCGTCGCGCAACACGCTCTGGAACGATTCGCCCGTGTTCAGCGATTCCTTCTTCGCGCCGGACAGCCGCTACGACGCCTTCGGCGGGGAATCGGTGCAGGCCCCGCTGGCGCCGCTGCCGCCGGCCGAGCCCCGCGCCCGCGGCTACCGGCCGCGGGCCGGAACGCCCGACGGCGGCGGTTTCCGCGACTCCCAGCTGCGCGATCCGCTCGCGCGCGACCCGCAGTTCCGCGACCCGCAGGTCCGCGACTCGCAATTCCGCGACTCGCAGTACGGTCGCGAGTTCCCGACGATGCCCGGCTCGCTGCCCGACCCGGACATCGGCGGCGTGGTGGTCGATTCCCCGCGCTACGGTCGGCGCTAAGCTACTCGCCTGACCGCTTCCCGAGGACGCGTCGGCGCCGGGGCGCCGCGCGGCCTCCCTGCCCCGATGACTGACACGACGGCCGGCTTCGGCCTCCTGACGCCCGAGCTGATGCTCGACGCCCTCGAACACGCGGGGCTGCGCCCCGACGGCCGGCTGCTGCAGCTGAACTCCTACGAGAACCGCGTGCTGCTCGCCCACCTCGACGACGGGGCGGCGGTGGTCGCGAAGTTCTATCGCCCGGGGCGCTGGAGCGACGCGCAGATCCTGGAAGAACACGCCTTCGCCCAGGCGCTGGCCGAGGCCGAGGTGCCGGTGGTCGCGCCGCTGTCGCTGACGATCGGCGACACGACCGGCACGCTCGGGCATTTCGAGGGTCAGCGCTTCGCCGTGGCGCCGCGCCAGGGCGGTCGCGCGCCGGAACTCGAGGATCCCGAAGTGCTGCGCTGGATCGGACGTCTCCTCGCGCGGCTGCACGAGGTCGGCCAGCGCGAGTCCTTTCGGCATCGGCTTTCCTGGAACAGCGCCGCGCCGGCGCGGCAGGCGCGCGACTGGCTGCGGGCGCACGACACCCTGGCGCCCGAGGTCGCGGCCCACTGGCACGACGCCGCCGCGCGCTGCATCGACGCGATCGATGCCGCCTTCGACGCCCTGCCCGATCGCCGCGCGCTGCGCCTGCACGGCGACTGCCATCCCGGCAACATCCTGTGGACGCCGGACCGCGGTCCCCATTTCGTGGACCTCGACGACGCCGTGCAAGGTCCGGCGGTGCAGGACCTGTGGATGCTGCTGTCGGGCGAGCCCGAAGCGGCGCGTCGCCAGCTGGACGCCCTGCTCGACGGCTACGAGAGCGTTCGCGAATTCGACTGGCGCGAATTGAAGCTGGTCGAGGCGCTGCGCACGCAGCGGATGATCCATCACAGCGCCTGGCTGGCGCGCCGCTGGGAGGATCCGGCCTTCCCCGCAGCCTTCCCCTGGTTCGGCACGCCCAACTACTGGAGCGACCAGGTCGTGAAGCTGCGCGAGCAGCTCGACGCGATGCAGATGCAGGCCAGGCCGGCCGACGGCTGGCACGGCTGAGTCGTGCGACCGCTGCGCGGGGGCGGACGCGCAGCGCAGCGCTGACCGGCTTCTGGGCCCGCAGCTCGCATCCGAGCCAGGCACCGCCCTCCGCGCCACCGTCTTGGGCGGGCGGCTCCGGGCCGTCCGGCCCTTTTCCGGCACGACTGATGCGGCTCCTCTCGCCTTGGAGCCTCCCATGCCCGACAAGCCTCCCGGTCAGGTGCTGCATGTCACCTTGCCGTCGGTCGCCGCGCCCGATGCGGCGCACGCCGGTTCCGTGACGTCGACACCCGCCACGCAGACACCCAGGGCATCGACGCCCCCGCGCGTCGAGTCCTTCCTCAACCTCCGTCCCGATCTCGAGGCGCGCATCGTCCACCCCGAGGAAGGCCGCCTGCGCGTCATCCTCTACGCGGTGCACGCGGCGATGCGCTCCTTGCGGGCCGATCCTCCGCTGGTCACGCCCGAGCAGCGGGGACAGCTGCGCAAGGCAGTGATCGCGCACCTGACGCGCCAGCTGAAGGATGCCTTCCTCGACGACCTCGACGCCGTCTTCCTGGACCGGCAGGCGGGGAGACTGGTGTCGGCCGTGCTCGACGGCAACTACGCGGGACTCGCGGGAGACGGCGGGCGCCGGGACACGATCCGGCAGGTCATCCTGGAACCGCAGCGCCTGGGCGATGCCGTCCGGCTGCGCCGCTGGGGCATTGGCGACCTCAGCGACAACGGCGTCGAGGCGGCGCCGGACTTCCTCCGCGGAACGAAGCTGAGCGTGCATCGCGGCAGCGCGCTGCTCGTGGAAGGCCTGCTGGCCGCGGCCTGGCATGCCGAGCGCCTGCTCGACCAGTCGGCAACGCCCCGACCCCTCGCCCACCATGTCGGCGTGGCGCGCCAGGCGGCCTACACGCTGGAGTCCGGACTCGCCGGCCAGCCGCTGCTGTTCGACCTCGACCGCCTCGATCGTCTCGCGGCGCGGGCCGACGCCTCGGCGCAAGGCCACCTCGCGGCGACGCGAGACCTCTGGGCGACGCAATGGCGGCTGGCCAGCCTGGGCATTGCCGGGCCCCCGCTCTTCCTGTCGGGAGCGGAACGCGAGAACGCGGCCTGGCATCCGGTGGGCGGCCGGTTCGGCGGCCGGCTTCTCGGCACCGACGACCTGAAGCCCTTCGTGCAACTGCTCGGATTCGCGCCGGCGACCGCCGACCCGCCGGACGCCGTGCTTCCGGCGACGAGCGCTCCCGAGGATCCGGCGGTGCCGCTGCCCGTGCTCCACTCCTTGATGCCGGAGGTGCGGCAGCACCTCGATCGAGAGGCCGGCATGGTGACCCTGACCTCGCGCGACGCCTTGCTGCCACTCGTCCTCCGCCTGCCCGCGCTCGGGTCGACATCGGACGCGGAGCAGCGCCGCCGGCAGGACGCCGACCTCGCGCTGCTGGACAGCTTCAGCGTGGCCGTGCTACTGGACCGGGCCCCGCTGTCGCGACAGATGCTGCCCGCGCAGATCACCTTGACGAACGACCAGTTCCTCGTCGGGAAACGATCCGTGGCGGAACGGCAACCCGACGGCAGGTGGACTTTCGATGCGGGCGCCGTCGCGGTCGTCCGCGAGATCCACGGCCCGGATGGCGCAGTGCGTCCCGACGACAGCGACCTGACTGCCTGGCGGACGCCGGACAAGGGCCGGCTCCGGCCCCCCGATACCGCCGCGGACGCCCGCAGCGATCGCTTGCGTCTGTACGTCCAGATGGAGGACGACCGGGTGATGCACGCCGTCGGCAATGAGCTGACCCGGAACCATCCGGACGAGGTCGTCTGGGTACAGGCCCATCCGACAGGAGAGTTCCGCGTGATCCGCGGACAGTCGCTGCTGGACAACGCCGCGGCCGATGCCCGGATCAAGCTGATCGTGTCGGGTCACGGGCACACGAGCCTGCTGACCCGGGAGCGCCTGCTCAGCGGCCGGACCGCGCGGGCCCTCGCCGATGAGCTGCAGCGCCTGCTCTCGCGCCTGCGACAGCCGCCGCTTCCGAAGGTGGAGCGCATCAGCCTGCTCGGCTGCGCGCTGGAGACGCCGGTCGTGCAGCGCAGCTTCGGCCGCGAGTTCGCGGCCGCCGCCCGCGACCTGGGACAGGCGGGCATGGAGACCACCCTCTACGCGCAGACGCTGGTCATCGACACGCACAGCAGCCACCTGATCAAGGCCACGCAACAGCATGACGACGCGCCGCTGCGCCAAGGCGCCGCCGGAACGACCTGGATCTTTCGATCCGACCCGGCCACCGGCGACATCTCGGTCCGCGACAAGTTCCCCAACGGCAACGAGGGCGCCGACCTGACTGTCGCCTGCTGCACCGTCCTGGGCCAGACCGCCGCCCCGTCCAGGCGCTCGCAGGCCCTTGCGCTCGAGGAGGCCTCGGACCGGGGTCACCTCCGCCAGCGGTTCCGGGCGGTGGTCGACCAGCATCGCCCGCCCGGCACGCATCTGGTCCCCCACCTGGCGCTCCGGGACGGCATGCAGGCCACGCTGACCTACATGCGACTGGACACGGGCACGGTGCAGACGCGAGACGTCGTCGCCCCTGCGGACATCCGGGCGCTGAAGGCCGGGATGACCGCGATCAGGGAGGGGCTCGACAACGTCCAGGACCAGACCATCGACATCGGCCTGCCCACCGCGCGCGTCGATCTGCTCAACCTGGGTCTGATGGCGCTCCTGCTGTCGGATCTCGCCGGCGACGGTCCCGGCAGCGATCTGTACCAGGAGGCGCTCTGGTACACGGGTCTCGCCCAGGGCGGGTTCCAGGCGGGCGCGGACGCCGCCGCGATGGCCGCCGTCCTGCGCAGCGCGTCGACCCGCGAAGGGGCGGGGTCGATGGCCGACCTGGTGCGCACCACCGACGCCCTGTCCGGCGCGCTGTCGGCGGTCAGCCGCATGGCGCAGGCGGGATCGATTGCGATCGATGTCGCGCGGCTCGTCGATGCGCTGCACGGCGGAGACCGCGCTGAGGTGTCCGGGGCCGCGGTCCAGGTCGGACTGGACGCGGCCGGGCTGGCGCTGGTGGGCCTCGCCGCCGCCGCGGACCAGGCCGGAGCGGCGATGCTCGCCACGGCGGCGGAGGGCCTGGCCGTCCCGCTGGCGGGACTGTCCATCGGCATCGTGGCCCTGGCGAGAGAAGTGCAAGGCGAACTCGCCCGGATCGAACACAACGTCGACCCGCTGCGGCAGATCAATCTCGGCTACGACGAACCCCTGAAGCGGAGGGTCATGGACCCCGCCCATCCGGAACGCCGCGCGCTCCTCGTCAACGGGTGGGCGCCCCTCCACCGCATCGATTTCGTGAACGGCACGGTGACCTTCGCGGACGCCACCGTCGGCGATTCGGTCCTGCACAGGAACCAGCTCTACTGGCAGGTCGGCAGCAATCGCCTGCACGATTACTGGGTCAACGACGGCGCCGGCCATCAGCTGGCCCACAGCCGGAATGCCAAGAAGCTGGACCTCTGGACGCTCATGCGTACCCCGGGCCGCCCGGCGATCCCGCAGGTGAAGCTGCCGGCCCCTTTGCGCGACCCCGCGCTGGTCCTGGGCCTGATGACCGCGCCGAACGTGGCCCTGCACTTCGAGGCCTACTCGACGTCCCGGATCGGCGGGGACTTTTCACTGTTGCACGACGCCCTGGTCGAGCGGATGCAAAGGAACAGCGCCGCCGATTTCGCAGCCGACTATGTGACCTCCAGCAGCTTCTCCAAGTCCGCGGACCGGTGGCATGTCGACCAGAAGTCCACGTGGCTCGAAGTCGTGCTGGACGACCAGCGCAGGACGCTGGCGCTGCCGGCGCGCTCGAAAACCGACACCGAGGCCTTCGTCTTCAACGACGACCGGCCGCCCGGGGAGCGCGGCTTCCTCCCCCTGGACCAGTCCAAGGTGTGGATCCGGCTCGTGGGTGGCGGCGGCAGCTACACGCTGTCGATCCCGCCTGACGGCATGGTGCGCAATCCGGTGACCATCCTTCCCTCCGGCGCCGTGCGGGAGATCTGGACGTTGATGCTCAAGGGCGGCCTCATCGACGGCGGCAAGCCCCTGACCTTTCTCGACCGCAGCGTGGCGGGCGTGAGCATCGCCGGGCAGGACATCCGCTTCGAGGCGCTGCACGACGCCGTCGTCCAGATCGCGGACCCGCTGGTCCCCGGCGTACGTCTGGTCCTGGATCTCGCGCGGCAGGGCGCGTCGCTGGTCCTGACGCTGCCAAGCTGGTCCGAATCCCTGCGCCCCGCCCAGGCCCTGTCCGCGGCCGTGGCCGTGCTGGCGCCGTCCGCCAAGGCTGAGACCGCCGGCGCGGCACCGACCTTCCAGACCGGGCATGCCGGCCCGTTTCAGGGACCGGTACAACTGTCGAGCCTGCTGGACAGCGGCGAAGTCCTGAAGGGCCTGCTCGATCCCGCCACGGGGGCGTCGATACTCTACGGCGCCCACCACCTGCTGCTGCTGGAGAGCCCCCGCGTCGGCGAGAGCCCGCCCACCTGGAAGTGCTACGCGCTCAACGGCGGCGAGGTGAGCCTCGACAAGCATCGGCGTCCGACCGTCCGCTACGACGGCGGCCGCCATTTCGCTCCCGTCAGCTTCACCTACTCGGAGGACGAGCGGCGCCTCGTCCGCGATCGCCTGGCGATGACCGGCGCCGGCGAACGGGCGCTCATGCAGTGGCTGCGCGAACACCCCGCCTGGACCACCGCGGAAATGTTCCGCTTCATGACCGAGGTCCTGGCGGCCGGCGTCGACTTGGCCGGGCCCGAGGGCGGGCCGCCGCGGCCCGTGGACAGCGTCGACTTCTACTACCGGAGCGCCGGGAGCGACCGCCCGACCGAGGGCACGTCGTGGCTGGCGCTATGGGAACGGCTGGACCGGCTGGAGCAGTTGGCGCCGGGCAGGTCGTCCGCCCCCCTCGACAGCGATCCCGCCCTGGCGCACGACCTCTCGCTGGTTGGCCTCGCCGGCTGGCGCCAGCACGACACGGTGCCTGGCGACACGGCCGCTGGCGCCCCGGGCCAGCAGCCCCTGCAGGCGCGGGAGATTCCCGCCGTCGAGGTCGCGCGGGCGCGGCAATGGGTGATGCTCCAGCATGCGCAGGCCACCGACGCCTACGGCAGATGGTCCGATCTGCTCCCGGAGCGGCCGCCGCTCACCTTGCACGAGCGCACCCGCCTGGACGGTCTGCTGCGGCGGCTCCGGCGACTGCTGGACAAGCATCTGGCCGCCGCGGGCGGCTCGGACTGGATCAGGTTGGGCGACACGCCCGAGGCCTCGGCGGGCCTGGCGCACGAGTTGCGGGACGCTGGGGTGGACATCCGCATCGATGCCGCCTCGACGTCGCCGACCTCGCGGGCGACCGACCGCTGGGGACCGACCGATTTCTACGATGTGCGGTCGACGTCCCTGCGCCTGTTCATGCACGATCTCCACGATCGCCTGGATCGGGACGCGGCCGTCTTCCGGCGCCTTCGACAGGTGCAGCCCGTCGGGCCTTCGGACATCCCGCTGCAGGAGGCGTTGACCCGTCTGGCCGATGAGCGCGCCCAGGCCCGCCAACTGGGCCGGCCCGTCCCGGCGGTGCCGCCGCGGCTGCTCGAACAGGTGCGCCGTGCCGGCCTGACCCTCTCATACCCGCCCGCGGGCCGGGGGCCCGCGCCCGTCCCGCCGATCAACGCCGACGCCGACGCGGCCCCGGCGGTCTGGCGTCCCAGCGCCGCGCTGGGCCGTGTCCAGCCCACGCCGGAAGGCGGCGCCATCGACGACGCGACCCTGCGCCTGTGGCGGGACCAGGCCGCCACCCAGGGACTGCGGCTGGACGCCTGGTATGCGCGTCACGCCGTGCCCGACACACCGATGGAAGTCCTGCTGCGGGACACCACGGCGGAGGCGCTGCGCGACCGCCTGATCCGTCTGCTGGAGCGCTGCGGACGGTCCGGGCTGGCGGCGATCGCCCTGCATCCGGATCCCACCTTGAACCGGCAGCTGTTCGCCGTCGTGCAGCGGCTGCTGCCGCCGGCGGGCAGCGCCAAGGTCGCGGGGCGGGACACGGCCTGCCCGGGCGACGTCGTGCGCTTCGTCGATGGCAGGGGCGCCGGCCACTATGCGTTGATGCGGCAGGTCGACACCAACCTGCTGCATCTGCCGCGGGATCCCGCCGCGATGACGGGGAACCCCTACTGGGCCTACCTCGGCAGCGAGCGCGACCTGGGCCGCGACCTGCGACCGCGCCTGTCGACGGAACCTGACGGTCCTCCGATGCTCGATCCCGGCGCCTACCATGCGTGGAGCTGGAACGACGGGACGCCGGTGCCCGGCGGGGTCTACCTCTACGAGAACCCGTTCAACGGCCAGGAGGAACTGTTCCGGCTGCGTCGCGTGGACCCGCGTCGTCGTGCCAGGGCGGGGGCGTACGGCTACTTCCCGACCGACGGCTCCAGCAACGCCGACTGGCTGTACCTCGGCAATACCGAGTCGTTGAGCGAGGCGGAGCTCGGGGAGCTGGCGCATCGCCCATCACCGCTCGCGCCGGAGACCTTCTCGACGGGGCTGCTCGAATGGTGGGCGGACCGCCTGATTCCCGGCGGCGCCAGTTATCGCAATGTCCGCATCGAAGCGGACAGCTTCGTGGCGACGACATGGAGCGGCACCGTCTTCAGGCTGACGGAAGACGGCAGCCTGTGCGTCGAACTCGACGACAGCGACGCGACCACCTTCCGTCTCGGCGACGACGCCGAGTTCAAGGCGCTGCGCCGTCAGTTCCTGGCCGGCCGCCAGGCGCCGAGATGGCTGTTGATCCAGAGCAACGGCCGGAACGTCGATCTGGACGGCGCCCGGGCACTGGGCTTCCCCGAAGTCGTGATCCTCGACGAGTTCGACGGCACGCCGCGCAGCATCGATCTGGACGACGAGGCGACGCAGGGCGACGAAGCGTTCTACGAAGGCCGCGATCTGGTGATCCATCGCGCAGCGACCGGCCAGTTGATCCGGATCCGCAACGCGCTCCGGCCCGCGACCGACCTCTCCTTCGACGACGAGTGGACGACGGATGTGACACTGACGAGCCAGGCCGCAACCCGCCGCCTGGCGTGGCCGGACAGGGACCGGTCCCTGCGCCTGCCGATGCTCTCGCTGTACGGGTCCCGGCTCGAGGTGGTCCGCGATGGCACGGACCTGCGGATCGGCGACGTCGATCAATGGACCGAGATGCGGGTGCCGGACGTCTTCGCGTTCGAGAACGGCGTCGTCGGTACCACGCCGACCGGCGACGACGAGGCCCTGTTGCGATTCAAGATGCCGGACGAGCGCTGGCGGCTGGCGCGCCTGTCCGCGCCGCTCATCGCGGCGATGGCCGCCGGCGCGGACACGCCGCGGCGCTGGCGGCTGGTGCCGGACGGCGAAAGGCGGCTGGCGACTCTCGAGCCGGAGTTGCCGACGGCGTCCGACATCGGACAGGCACCGGACACCGGGCCGCTCGCGCGAAGGCCGGCGCCGGAAAACGCCGACGCGCCCCGGCAGCGGTGGTCGCTGGCCGTCGCGACACTGTCCGAAGCGATGGCGTCCGTCGTCCCGGCAGGACAACTCGACCTGTCACCGCGTTGGGTGGCCGCCAACGGCGCGTTCCGGACAGGTGCGCCGATCAGCGGCCCGCCCGGCTGAACCGTACGTCCGGCGCGCGGAGTGCGGGCGCCTCGCGCAGCGCCGACCGTCCTGGGGCCCGACCGCCAGATCCAAGGCAGAAGGCGCCATGAAGCCTGCGCATTGATCGTCCCGATCGGCCCAACCGCGCGGGCGAGGGCATGACTGACGCTGCTCCATCGTTCTGGAGCGTCCCACCATGCCCGCGTCATCCTCCGCGCCCGACGTCCATCCGCTCTTCGCCCCCCCGGTGCCCGCGATCCAGTCGCGCCCCCCCTCATCCGGGCTCCCACCGCCCCAGGAGCCCCCGCCGGCGCCTTGGCCTCGCATCGACGCCTTCCTTCACCTGCCGGCGCCCACCTACCGGTCGACGCCTCCGGATCCTGAAGAAGGCCTGCTGCGCGTCATCCTGCAGACCATGCACCGGGCGATGCTGCCGCTGGACGCCTTGCCGGCCAGCGTGACGACGCCCCTGAGGGATCAACTGCGGCAACAGCTGCTCATGCACCTGAGCGCGCAGTTCGACGGCGAACGGCTCGACGCCTGGGACCGCCGGGCGCTCGACACCGCAGCCGGAAAGCTGGTGGCCGCGGTCCTGGACGGCGCCTATCCCGACCTGCTGGGGCCGGATCGCATCGATACGCTGCGCGCCGGACTCTTCGACGCTGACGCCGATGCGGCATCGGAGGCGCCGCGGCGCAACACCGTCCTGCTGCGTCGTTGGGGCATCGGCGACCTGAGCGACAACGGCGTCGAGGCCGTTCCGCCGCGATTGCGCGGCGCGAAGACGCCGGTGCATCGCGCCAGCGCGCTCATGATCGAAGGATTGCTCGCCGCCGCCTATCTGGTCGAAGGGATGTTCCAGCGGCAAGCCCCATCGCCGCTCATCGCGCGGCGCATTGCCTTCGCCCGGTCGGTCGCCTACACGATGGCGTCCGGACTGACCCGCTCGCCGCTGCTGTTCGACCTGGACCGGCTGCAACGCGAGGCAACGCGCACATCTCCCGAAGCCGCGGCGCGGCACGCCGCCAGGAAGGCCATCTGGCCCGCCCAACGCCTGCTGTCGGACCTCGGACTCATCGGTCCGTTGACCTACCTGTCAGGCACTCGCCGCGACGACGCGCACTGGCACCGCATCGGCAGCCGTTCCCTGATCACCGAGGACGATGGCCCGTTCCGGCAGTTGCTCGGCCTGGCGCGGCCGCCGGTCGCGGATACCGCCGCGGTCCTGCCCTCGCCAGCGCGGTCCGCCAGCGGACCGGCGCTGCCGCTGCTCGAGTCGTTGATGCCGCGCTTTCGCCAGCGCCTGGACCGCGTCAACGGACGCGTGATCCTGGGCGACTCGCACGGGCAGGTCTTCGCAGCGACGGTCCCGGCACTCGGACCTGAGGCCTCCGACGCCCGGATCCGCGAGCAAGACCGGCGGCTGGATCTGCTGGACGCCTTCATCGTGAGCGTCTTCGGAAGCGCCCTGCCGCTGCGGCCCGGACAGTTGCCCCCGGCGGTGAGCCTGGCCGGCACGGCGTTCCTCGTGGGCACGCTCCCCGTGGCGTCGCAGGAAACCGACGGTCGCTGGCACTTCGATCATGACGCCGTCCAGGTCGTCAGGGACACTTTCGGCAACGATGCGGCCGTGGCACCCACCCGCCTCGCGCTCTCCCGCTGGATGCCGACCTCCCGCGAGCGGCCGACCTTGCCGGTGTCCGACACCCCCGCGTCCGCCCGCAGCGACCTGCTTCGCCTGTACCTTCAAATGGAGGACGACGACGTCACTTTCTCGCTGGGGAACGCGCTCAGCGACCAGTATCCGCAACAGCTCGTGTGGGTACAGATGCATCCCCAGGAAGGCTGGCGCGTCGTGCGCGGCCAGTCGCTGCTGGAAAACGCCGGCGAAGACGTCCGCCTCTGGCTGTACGTGACGGGCCACGGCCGCACGGACCCTCGGACCGGCGAACGACTGCTGAGCGGCCGCGGCGCGGAACCGCTGGCACGGGAGTTGACCTCGGCGGTGCCCGGGATGTCGCCCCGCGATCGATTCCGGCGGCGCGTGGAGCGCATCTTCCTGCAGAGCTGCGCCCTCGAGACACCCGCCGTGCATCGGCGCTTCGGCCTGGAATTCGCCCGCGCCGTGCGGCCGCTCGGCGGGGCGGGGATAGAGACGACGGTGCATTCGCAGAGGCTGCTGCTGAGGACAACGCGGCAAGGTCGTCTGATCGCAGGCTCGCGGCAGCACGACGGCACGCCGGCCCGGCGCGGGGCGGCAGGCTTGACCTGGATCTACCGGGTCGACGCGATCACCGGCCGCACGACGGTCCGGGACATGTACCCGGACGGCGACGAAGGCATCGAGTTCTCGCACGAGTGCTGCGCGATCCTGAAGGCGACCCCGCCTCGAGGGTCCGGCCGCTCGCAGGCGCTCGTGCGCGCGAAGCTCCACGACTGGTACCACCTGCGCCGGCGTTTCCAGGGGCTCGCAAACCAGCACCGGCCCGCCGGCATGCACCTCCTTCCCGTGGTGCCGGACCCGGCAGGAGCCGGGGCGACCCTGAGCTACATGAGCCTGGCCGACCCGGCGATCCACACCCTCGAGCTGGTCGACGCGGCCGATGTCCAGGTGATCCGTGCCGGCATGCAGTTCATCCGGTCAGGCCTGGCGAGCCTGCCCGACCTCGGGTTGGACTCGCTCCCGGAGAACGCCGACATGGGCATGCTCAACGTCGGACTGTTGGCGCTGCTGCTGTCGGACCTGGCCGATGGCGCCCAGGACGGCGACGCCTATCAGAAGGCGCTCTGGTCCCTGGGCCTGACGCAGGGCGCCGCCCAGGCGGGCAGCGACGTCCTGCCCCTCGTGGCCGCCGTCCGCGCCGCCGCGGCGCGTCCCGACGCCGGCACGATGGCCGACGTGGTGACCAGCGCCGGCCTGCTGGAACAGGCACTCCGGTGGACGAGCCGGCTGGCCCAGGTCGGGAGCCTCGTCGTCGACATGGCGGACTGGATCGAATCGACGATCTCCGGCGACCGCCTGCGATCGCAACCCGCCGGTCTGCGGGTCGCCCTCGACGAGGTGGCGCTGGGGCTGATCGGCGTCACCGCCGCGATGGACGTGCTCGGCGAAGCCCTGCTCGCCTCGGCGATCGACAGCCTCGCGGTGCCGCTGGCCGGTCTGGCGCTGGGCATCCAGGCGCTCAACCGGGCCGTCGAAGGGGAACGGCTCCGCCTGGCGCGCAACCTGGAGCCGCTGCGGCAGATCGAACTGGGGTATGGCGCACCGCTCGCGGCGGCGGCCCTGGATCCGCGACATCCCGAGCGGCGCATGCTGCTGCCCAACGGATGGGCTCCGATGAAGCGCATCAACCTCGTCTCCGGCACGGTGAGCTTCGCGGACGCGACCATCGGCGCCTCCTCGCTGGACCCGCGCCAGCTCTACTGGCAATGGGGCAGCCACCGGCTGCACGATGCCTGGGTGCTCGACGGCGCCGACCGGCAAGGCCACTATTCCGAACACGGCATGGACCTGGACCTGTGGACGCTCATGCGCCGGCCCGCCAACGAGGCGTTCCCCCGCACGGCACTGGCCCCAGCCCTGCGGGATCCCGGCCTGGCTCTGTGCCTGATGACGGCGCCCAATCTGGAGATCCGCCACGGCAGCTATTCGTCCTCGCGGGCGGGCGGAGATTTCGCGCTGCTCGGCGACCCGCTGATCGAACGGATGCAGGAAAACAGCGGGGCCGCCTTCGTCGGCGATTTCGTGAGCTCCAGCAGCTTCGCACGTTCGGCGGACCTGTGGCGGATCGTCCAGAAACCCAGCCTCCTGGAGGTGGTCCTGGACGACCGCCACAGGACGCTGGTCTTGCCCGAACGGTCCTCCGCAGAGTTGGAAACCTTCCAGTTCCAGGACCACCCGTCCCGGAACGACGGCAGCTTCCGGCCCCTCGACCAATCGCAGGTCCACATCCGCCTGATCGGCGGCGGCGGCCGCTACACGCTGGTGCTGCCGACCGACGGGACCGTGCGCAACCCCGTGTGCATCCTGCCGTCCGGCACCGATCGGGAGGTCTGGACGCTGATGCTCAGGAACAGCCTGTTCCGGGGGGGAAAGGACATCGAGTTCATCGACGGCGGCGTGGCGGGCTTGCGCGTCAACGGCCAGTCCTTCCACTTCGAGGCGGTCCACGACGCCATCGTCCAGATCGCCGATCCGATGGTGCCCGGTATCCGCCTGGTCCTGGACATGGCACGCAAGCAGGGGTCGCTGGTCCTGACCCTGCCGACCTGGTCGCCGGCCCTGGACCCGGGAAAACTGCTGGCGGATGCGGTCGGCCTGCTCGTCCCGCCCACCAGCGCCGGTGACGACGCCACGACGTCGTCCCCCACCGTCGTGGCGTCGCTGGTCCGTCGCAATGGCACGCTCCTTCCCCAGCGTCCGGTCCAACTGGCCGGGCTGACGGCGGACGGCGAGACGCTGTCCGGCGTCCACGACCCCCTCACCGGGAGCGCGATGCTTCTTGGTTCCCGGCACCTGCTGGTCTTCGATCCAGCAGCGCGGGCCGAAGCGGCGTGGACCCGCCTCGCGCTCAACGGCGGGCAGGTGAGCATCGACAGCGACGGGCGGCCGGTCGTGCGCTATGACGGCAGCCAGTTCTTTGCGCCGATCACGTTCACCTACCTGATGGATCAGCGGCGCTTCCGCCGCGAACCGCTGGCGATGACACGTGCCGGGGAGCTCGCCCTGCGCCAGTGGCTGACGGCCCACCCAGGCTGGATCTGGCCGGAGCTCCGTCGCTTCCTGACCGAGGACCTGGCCGGCGGCCTGGCGCTCGCCGGTCCGGAAGGCGCACAGGCGACGCCCGTGGACCGGGTCGATTTCCACGAGCGGCTCGCCGAAGGGCGACGCCCCACGCAGGGGACGGTCGCGCTGTCGCTCTGGGAACGGGTTGACCGGGCGGAGCAGCGGACGCCCGCAGGCCTGCCGGTACGCTTCGACGGCGACCCGGGCCTCGTCGAGGATCTGATCCGGGCCGGGTTCGACGGGTTCATCGAACCTCGGCCTCCCGCGGACGTGGCGGAGAAACGTCCCGCCAATCCCTGTGTCGTCGTCTCCCGGGAGGAAGCCGCGCGCGCCCGGCAGTGGCTGGTCCTGCAGCACCTGCACGCCACGGGCGCCTACGGTCCCTGGTCCGACCTGCATCCACCGGCGCTCCCGCTGACCCTGCACGAGCGCACGCGCCTGACGATGCTGCACCAGGGTCTCCAGAGGCTGTTCGACAAGCACTTGCGTTCATCGGACAACCCCGCCTGGATCAAGCTGGGCGAGAGTCCCCAGGCCTCCGCGGAGATGGCACACCAACTGCGCGATGCAGGCGTCGAACTGCTGATCGACCAAGGCGTCGACGCTCCCGGCTTTCGCTCGACCAACCGCGCCGGGCCGCGGGACTTCTACGACGTGCAGGTGCCCACCTTCCGGCTGCTGATGCACGACCTGTCCGACCGCCTCGAGCGCGACGCCGCAGCCAGCCGTCGCGTCGAGGGCGGCCTGGCGCCGGCCCCGGAGGGCAGCGCCTTGCAACTGGCATTGGCGAGCCTGGCCGGCGCGCATGAGGCGGTCAAGCCCGGCGCCGCGGTGATCGACGTTCCCTGGGCGGTGATGCAGCAGGTGGAGCGGGCGGGACTGACCTGGCGGGTCGAGCCGAAGGTGCCCGATGGCCGCGACACCAGCCCCGCCGGCAGCCGGCTGGGCGCCGTGCGGGACGGTCCCACGGGCGCCTCGATCGACGCGGCGACGCTGCGCCTGTGGCGCGATCAGGCCGACACCCTGGGCTTGCGGCTGGAGGAGTGGTACGCCCTGTTCGCCCGTCCCGGGACCGCGACGGAGATCGGTCTGCGGACGGCGGCCAGGGAGGCCTTGCGCGAGCGCCTGATCTTCCTGCAGGCGGATGCGGCGCGTGCCGGCAAGACGCAGGCGCCGCTGCATGCCGACCTGCTGGAGAGCCGCAAGCTGCTGGAAACGCTCCGACGGCTGCTTCCGCCGGTCGCCCACATCGGGATCGCGGGCCGGGACTCGGTCCGCCCCGGCGACGTCGTCCGGTTCGACGATGCGAAGGGCGTCGCCCACTACGCCTGGATGCGCGAGGCCGACGGCCGACTGACGCACCTGCCGGTCGACGCGCCGGCGGCGGGAGGCGGGCGCGAGTGGGCCTACCTCGGCCGTGTCGCGGACTTCGACGCCGGTTTGAATCCTCGGCCCGATCCCAGCCACGGTCCGGCGATCCTCGATCCGGACGCCTACCTGTCCTGGCGACGCCAGGACCCGACACCGGTGCCCGGCGGCGTTTATCTCTACGACAACCCGTACAGCAGCCGGCTCGAGCTGTTCAGCCTCCAACGTGCCGACTTCAAGCCCTACGGCCCTTTCCCGATCGACGGACGCAGCAATGCCGACTGGCGCTACCTGGGCAATTCGGAGTCGCTGAGCCCCGCGGAACTGGGCGCGCTGGCGGAACGCCCGTCGGCCTTGCAGCCGCAGGCCTTCCCACTGGGCCTGTTCGAGTGGTGGGCCGATCGTCTGGCACCGGGGGATGGCTCGGGGTACAGGCGCTTCAGCCTCGCACCGGACTCGTTCTTCGCCGAGGCGTGGGACGGCACGGTCTTCCGCCTGGAAGAGGACGACACCGTGACCATCACGCTCGACGACGGCGACACGAGTCCGTTCGATCTGGCCGAAGACGCCGCCTTCAAGGACTTCCAGCGCCAGGTCCTGGCTGGCCGGGACCCGCCGCGGCTGCTGGTGATCCAGGGAAACGGGCGGCCGGTGGACCTGGACGGCGCGCAGGCGCTCGGTGTGGCGGAGATCGTGATCGCCGACGAGGCCGATGGCGCGCCGCGGCACATCGATCTCGACGATCGCGCCAGCGGCGACCCGGAAGTCTTCCTGGAAGGCCTCGACCTCCTCATCCATCAGACCGGAAGCGGTCAATTGATCCGGATCCGCCATGCCAGGAAGTTCGCGAGCGACCTGCCGCTGGACGACGACAACTGGCTGCACGAGGCGTCGATCACCGGACAAGGCGGCTCGAGGCGGATGACCTGGCCGGCGGATGGGCAGGTCCTGCGCCTGCCCCTGCTGACCTTGCACGGCGCCCGGCTGGAGGTGACGCGGGACGAACGCGACCTGTGGATCCGGGACGGTCAGGGCTGGAGCGGCATGCGCGTGCCGGACGTGTTCACCCAGGAGGAAGGCGGCATCCCGGGCACCGCGTCGGGCGACGACGAGGCCTTGCTGCGCTGGCGCGCGGCGGACGGGACATGGCGTCTGACGCTGCTGTCCGCGGCGCTCATCGCGTCGATGGCCGACCAGCTGGACACCACCTGGCGCTGGGACCTCGAACCGGGCGGGCAGTCCGCGCTGGCCTATCTCCGCGCCGTGGAAGCGTCAGCCGACGCCGGGGCCGGGGCCGAGGCCGCCGGACGTCTCCGATGGCCGCTCGAGCAGGCCCGGTTCTCCGAGTCGATGGCGGCCGTCGTGGACTCGGCGGGCCCGCCGCTCGCCCCGGCATGGACGCCGCTCGCGGCGAGCGGCCTGGACCGGGGAAGGGCGGCGATCAGCCCAGCAGCAGCGCGTTGACGCGCCTGACGTAGGCGGCCGGATCCTCCAGCACGCCGCCTTCGGCGAGCAGGGCCTGGTCGAACAGCACCTGCGCCAGGTCGCCGAAACGCCCGTCGCCGGCCGTATCGCCCTCGATCGCGCCCAGCTTCTTCACCAGCGCGTGATCGGGGTTGATCTCCAGCGTCGGCAACGACACCGGCGCGGTCTGGCCGGCCTGCTTCAGCATGCGGGCCAGGTGCCCGCTGATGTCGCCTTCCTCGACGACCACGCAGGCCGGCGAATCCACCAGGCGCGTGGTCACGCGCACGTCCTTCGCCCGGCCCTCCAGCGCCGTCTTCAGGCGCTCCAGGACCGGCTTGAACTGCTCGGCGGCCTCCTCGGCCTTCTTCTTCTCTTCCTCGTCCTGCAACTGGCCGAGATCGACGGCGCCCTTGGCGACCGACTGCAGGGACCGGCCCTCGTACTCGAACAGGTGGGACAGCATCCACTCGTCGACGCGTTCGGTCAGCAACAGCACCTCGATGCCCTTCTTGCGGAAGATCTCGAGCTGCGGGCTGTTCTTCGCGGCGGACAGGCTGTCGGCGGTGATGTAGAAGATCGCCTCCTGGCCCTCCTTCATCCGCGACACGTAGTCGGCGAAGGACACGCCCTGGTCGGCATGCGTCGACGCGAAGCGCAGCAGCTTGACCAGGCGTTCCTGGTTCGCATGGTCCTCGCCGACGCCTTCCTTCAGCACCTGGCCGAAGTCGGTCCAGAAGCGGGCGTACTTGTCGCGCTCGGACACGTCCTCGCTGTTGGCCAGCGACTCCAGCATGGACAGCACGCGCTTGGTCGAGCCCTCGCGGATCGCCTTCACGTCGCGGCTTTCCTGCAGGAGCTCGCGGCTGACGTTCAACGGCAGGTCGGCCGAGTCGATCACGCCCTTGACGAAGCGCAGGTACACCGGCATCAGCGCCTCGGCGTCGTCCATGATGAACACGCGCTTGACGTACAGCTTCACGCCGCCGCGCTTGTCGCGGTTCCACAGGTCGAAGGGCGCCTTGGCCGGGATGTACAGCAGCTGCGTGTACTCGCTGCGGCCCTCGACGCGGTTGTGCGTGAAGGCCAGCGGCGCCTCGGTGTCGTAACTGATCTGCTGGTAGAACGCGTCGTACTCGGCCTGCGTGATGTCGCTCTTGGACCGGGTCCACAGCGCGGAGGCCTTGTTCACCGGCTCCCATTCATCCTTCAGCACCTGCGTCGCGTTGTCCGCGTCCCACTCCTCCTTGCGCATCAGGATGGGCAGCGAGATGTGGTCGGAGTACTTCGAGATCGTCGACTTCAGGCGCCAGGTCTTGAGGAACTCGTCCTCGCCCTCGCGCAGGTGCAGGATCACGTCGGTGCCGCGGCCAGGCTTGGTGATGGTCTCGACCTCGAAGTCGCCGGTGCCCTCGGAGGTCCAGCGCACGCCCTGGTCCGCCGGCAGGCCGGCGCGGCGGGATTCGACGGTGATGCGGTCGGCGACGATGAAGCCGGAATAGAAGCCCACGCCGAACTGGCCGATCAGGTTCGCGTCCTTCTTCTGGTCGCCCTCGAGCCTGGCCATGAACTCGCGCGTGCCGCTCTTGGCGATGGTGCCGAGGTGGGCGATCGCCTCCTCCGCCGACAGGCCGATGCCGGTGTCGCTGATCGTGACGGTGCGGGCTTCGGCGTCGAAGGAGACGCGGACCTCCAGCGTGGGCTGGTCCTCGAACAGCTGCGGGTGGTCGAGCGCCTCGAAGCGCAGCTTGTCGCACGCGTCGGAGGCGTTGCTGACCAGTTCGCGCAGGAAGATTTCCTTGTTCGAGTAGAGCGAATGCGTCACCAGATGCAGGATCTGCTTGACCTCGGCCTGGAAGGAATGGGTTTGCTTGTCCATCGTTCGAAAGAAGGGTGGATGAGGGGAAAACGGCACCGGCGCCCGTGGGGCGCCGATCGGGGCAAGGATTATCGCGGCGCAGACATGGGAGCGCCCGGGGCGTTTTCAAGAGGCGGAGCGGCGAAGCGGCAAGGAGGCGGGCCTACACTCCGCGCCCATGCGGATGATCTACTGGTTCGACTTGCTGGGCGTGGCGGTGTTCGCCGTCAGCGGCGCGCTGGCCGCGATGCAGGCGGGGCTGGACCTGTTCGGGCTGCTGGTCATCGCGGCGATGACGGCGGTGGGCGGCGGCACGCTGCGCGACCTGCTGCTGAACCGGCATCCGGTGTTCTGGATGAAGGACACGCGTTATCTGCAGGTGATCATTGCCAGCGCGCTGGCGGCGCTGATGGTCGGCCCCTTCCCCGAGTACGCGATCGGCGTGCTGAAGGTGGCCGACGCGCTGGGGCTGGCGCTGTTCGCGCTGTGCGGCACCGAGATCGCCGAGGAACACGGCCTGCAGCCGATGCCCGCCCTGCTGATGGGCACGCTGACCGCCTGCGGCGGCGGTGTGCTGCGGGACGTCCTGAGCGGCCAAGCGCCGCTGCTGCTGCGCAAGGACATCTACGCCACGGCCGCGATCGGCGGCATCGCGCTGTACTTCGTCCTCAAGACACTGGGCCTGCCGATGCGCTGGGCCTTCGTGCTCGGCATGGTCGGCGTCGCCGCACTGCGCCTGGCGGCGCTCTACTTCGGCTGGCAACTCCCCGCGCTGCAGATGCTGCGGGTGCACCCCTGACCCCAGGGCGCAGGTTGACACCGCAACCGGACGGTGGAGGCCGGGTACCCCCGAGCGATTTAGCGGAGCCTGCGAGCGTATGAGCGAGGGGGTGCCCGGCCTCCGCCGTCGCGCTCGGTCTACGCGTCCCGGTTGTCCTCGTCTTCGTCTTCTTCGTCTTCTTCGTCTTCTTCGTCTTCTTCGTCTTCTTCGTCCTCATCGGACTCATCGGCCGCCTGCGCATCACGCGTGCCGCGCCTGGCCTCCGCCGCCCGGGCTTCCTTCTCCGCCAGCTTGGCCGCTTCCGCAGCCTCGGCCGCCGCGGTCCACTCGTCGAACTCCTCGGGCGTCTCCAGCGTGATGCGGCCGAGCTGCCCCTGCCGCAGGTCGTAGAGCAGCACTTCCGCCGCCTTCTGCAAGTTGATCCGCCCGCCCGACAACACCGCGCCGCGCCGCTTGCCGATCATCGCCAGCACCTCGCCATCCAGCAGCGAGGCCTCGGGCTCCAGCTGATAGCGGGTCTTGAGCGACTGCGGGTAGTGCCGGCGCAGGTAGCCCAGCAGGTCCAGCGCGACCACCTCTTCCTCGAAGGCATTGCGACCGACCGCGCCGCTGGCGGCCAGGTTGATGCCCGCCTCGGGCACGCGGATCTTGGGCCACAGCATGCCCGGGGTGTCGAACAGGTACACCCCCTTGTCGAGCAGGATCTTCTGCTCGATCTTGGTGATGCCCGGCTCGTCGCCCGTGGCCGCGGCGCGCTTGCCGACGATGGTGTTGATCAGCGTCGACTTGCCGACGTTCGGGATGCCGCAGATCAGCACCCGCAGCGGCTTGTCCAGGCCGCCCCGGTTGGGCGCGAGCGCCCGGCACTCCGCGGCCATCAGCCTGGCCAGCCCCGGTTGCCCCTGATGGATCGCCACCGCCCGCGTGTCCGGCTGTCCACGGTAGAACGCCAGCCACGCCGCGGTGCGGGCCGGATCCGCCAGGTCCTGCTTGTTCAGCAGCTTCAGCGCCGGACGGCCCGCCGTCAGTTGCGCGATGAGCGGGTTCGCACTGCTCGCGGGCACGCGGGCATCGAGCATCTCGATGACCACGTCGATCCCGCTCTTCATGCGCTCGCGGATCGCGCCCCGGGTCTTGTGCATGTGCCCGGGAAACCATTGAATCGCCATGGGGCGCGATTGTCCGCGATCTCGTCCTCAGTTCGCCGACGGCGCCGGACGCAGCTCGACGATGGTGAGCGCGCCCTGCTGCGACTCGATGCGGACCTCGAGCTTGTCGCCGGCCTTGAGCGCCGAGAGCTGGGCGGCGCTCACCACGCCCGGCGCCAGCCGGAACGGCATCGTCATGCCCGGCATGTCGAGGTGACGGATATCGCCGTGCTTGAGCGTCAGTTTCTGCTGCGCGGTGTCGACCCGGCGGACTTCGGCGGCGATCCAGTCCCTGGACGAAGGCGCGGGCGCTTCGCCGGCCTGGGCCTGCTGTGCGTGGCCGTCATGGCCCTCGTGGTCCTGGTGAGACTGCGCGCGCGCCGGGACGGCGACGGCGAGCAGGGTGACGGCCAGGATGGCGGTCGGGATGGCGGTCAAGGAGGACCGGGCGGTTTGAATGCGGTTCATGTGGTGTGCTTCCTGAAGTCGTGAATCGGCGGGTGAACGGGATCAGTGCCCCTGATGCCCGTGCCCATCGGGCTTGCGCACGCGCAGGGGCTCGGTGGCGGAGGGCGCGGAGGACTTGGTCGCGGGCGCTTCGGGCGCCCCGGCGGGCGCGGCGACCGCTCGCGCGACGGTCCCCGGCGGCGCGGCATACCAGCCCGGGTCCCCGTAGTCGCCGGGCTTCTGGTCCTTGCGCACCTTGACCACGCTGAACATGCCGCCCATCTCGAGCGAGCCGTGCGGCCCCTGCCCCGTCATCATGGGCACGGTGTTCTCGGGCAGCGGCATCTCCATCTCGGCCATGTCGGCCATGCCGCGCTCCCCCATGGCCATGTAGTCGGGGATGACCTTGTTGATGCGCGCCGCGAGACCGCGATGGTCCACGCCGATCAAGGTGTCGACCTCGTGCCCCATGGCGTTCATCGTGTGGTGGCTCTTGTGGCAATGGAAGGCCCAGTCGCCGGGCTCGTCGGCGATGAACTCGACCTGCCGCATCTGTCCGACGGCCACGTCGGTCGTGACCTCGGGCCAGCGCGCGCTCTTCGGCACGGGGCCGCCGTCGGTGCCGGTGACCTCGAACTCATGGCCGTGGAGGTGGATCGGATGGTTGGTCATCGTCAGGTTGCCGACGCGGATCCGCACCCGGTCGCCCTGACGCACGTTGAGCGTGTCGATGCCGGGGAAGACGCGACTGTTCCAGGTCCACAGGTTGAAGTCGGTCATCGTCATCGTGCGCGGCGTGTAGCTGCCGGGATCGATGTCGTAGCTCGAGAGCAGGAAGCAGAAGTCGCGCTGCACCTCGGCGATCTGCGGATGCCGTCCCTTCGGGTGCGTGACCCAGAAACCCATCATCCCCATCGCCATCTGCGTCATCTCGTCCGCATGCGGGTGGTACATGAAGGTGCCCGGACGTCGCGCGACGAATTCATAGACGAAGGTCTCGCCCGGCCGGATCGCCGGCTGCGTCAGGCCGGAGACGCCGTCCATGCCGTTGGGCAGCCGCTGGCCGTGCCAGTGCACGCTGGTGTGCTCGGGCAGCCGGTTGGTGACGTAGATGCGGACGCGGTCGCCTTCGACGACCTCGATCGTCGGCCCGGGCGACTGGCCGTTGTAGCCCCACAGGTGCGCGGTGGTGCCGGGCGCGAGTTCGCGCAGCACCGGTTCGGCGACGAGGTGGAACTCCTTGACGCCGTCGCGCATGCGCCAGGGCAGCGTCCAGCCGTTGAGCGTGACGACGGGGTTGTAGGGACGGCCGTTCGGCGGCGCGAGCGGCGGCGCCGTGTCGGCGCTGTCGCGCTGCGCGGGCTCGGGCAGCGCCGCCATCGCGACACGCGACACCGCGCCTGCGTTCACCGCGCCAGCGGCGCCCAGCGCGGCACCGGCGGCCGCTCGGGCGAAGAGATTTCTCCGGGAGATCATCGGAAGGTCCTTTCGAGACCGCGCGTTCAATGCGCGGCGCCGCCGGCGGCTTCGGGCGCCGCGGCGGTCGATGGAGAAGATGAGGCTGCGGCGCCTGCGTCGCGCACGGGACCGAGCAGGCTCTGGGAGAGCTCGGACTCGGCGAGCCAGAAATCGCGCTGCGCGTTCAGCGTCGCGGACACGGCGCGGGCCTGCGCGCGCGCGTCGGCGAGCAGGTCCATCACGCCGACCAGCATGCCGTTGTAGCGGAGCAGGGTCTCGTCGGAGACCTGCCTCGCCAGCGGCAGCACCTCGTCGTGATGGCGCCGGGCGATGCGCCAGGCCGCTTCGGCGCGAGCACGGGCGACGCGCACGTCGGACCGGGCCTCGATCGCGATCTGCGCCGCGCGTTCGAGCGATTGACCGTAGGCCTCGCGCGCGCCGGCGACCCGCGCCTGTCCCCAGTCGAACAGCGGCAGCTCGACGCTGAGGTCGACCCCGCGCTGGGTCGGCTCCTCATTGCTGCTGTTTCGCTGCAGCCCGAGCGCAAGCACGTTGACACGACCCGTCCGGCGCGTGAGGCCCAGTTGTGCCGCCAGCTGTTCGGCATCGCGCCGGGCGGCCAGGATGTCCAGCCGTTGCGCGACCGCCTGCCGTTCGACGTCATCGGCGGCGCGGAAATCCGCCGGCACCTCGGGCAGGCGATCGGGCAGCTTCAGCGCGGCGAGATCGTCGCCCCACAGGCCGATCGCGCGGATCAGCGCCTCGCGGTCGCCCGCGGCCTGCAGCTGCGCCTGTTCCATCGCGAGCTGCGCCTCGGCATGCACGGTCCGCTCGCGCGCCAGCCGCAGCGCGCTGACGTTGCCGGCCTGGCGCATCCGCAGCGCGAGTTCGGCGCCGGCCGCAGCCGAATCGAGCACGGTCCGCGCGTGCCGCAGTTGCTCCTGCGACGCGACGGCCTGGACCCAGCGCCGGCGCGCCTGGCCGGCGACATCCAGCAGCTGCTGCGCGACGCGGGCCTGTTCGCGTTCGAGCGCGCGGGCCCCGGCCTGCTGGCGCGCACCGCGGCCCAGCAGGTTCAGCAGGTTGAACTCGAGACCGCGTTCGATCTCGCGCTCGTCGCCGCGGACGAGCCGTCCGATGTTGAGCACCGGATTCGGCCAGAGCAGCGTCTGCACGCGCTCGGCCTCCGCCATGCCCAGGCCGTACAGGCTCGCCTGCAGGCCGCGGTGGTTGAGCAGCGCGAGCTGGACCGCGCCCTGCGCATCCAGCGGCGCCGCCAGCAGCGCGGCACTGCGCTCGCGCGCGGCGTTGCGCTGGTCGTCGGTGCGCTGCAGCGGCAGATCGGCGCCCAGCCAATCGCGGCTCTTCTGCTGGACGGGCGCGGCGGCCTGCTCCGGCGACAACGAGGCGCAGGCCGACAGCGCCATCGCCGCGCTCAGCACCAGCGTCGAACGTAGCACCGCCGGACGCCGGAGGGGCGAGGCCGTCCGCGGATCTCGCCGATTCATCGTGAAGGACATGGGATGCTCCTCAATGACGGTGATGGCCGCTGGCCGGCGCGGACGCCGCCTGGCTCTCGCGCAGCAACACGCGCCAGCCGCCGGCCTCGAGGACGCGGCGGTTGGCGAGGCGCCAGTCGCCGACGCCGGGGTCGGCGACGGCGGCGCCCGGGACCGACCGCGCGGCGGCGGAAGCGCCGGCGTCTGCGGGCGCGGGCCGCGAGACGGCGGCCCCCTGGCGCGGATCGGCGGGATCGGGCGGCGCGGCCACGGCGGCGCCCAGGCACATCGTCAGGGCGAGTGCGGGAATGGAACGGGAAGACATGCTTGCCTCGCGGATGAACGGAAACGGCACCGGTCCCCGCGCGCTGGCGCGATCGGACGACGGCTCGAACGGCGGCTCGTCAACGACGAGCGCCGGCGTTCAGGCGAGGAAGACTTTTGGCGGCCGCTCGAGCGGCCGGGGAGACTGCTCGGGCGCGCCATGGGCGTCGAGCGAGGGCGCGACATCGCGCGGATCGTGCGCAGCCGGTGTCAGCGGCGCGATCGGCATCGCGGCGCCGATGCAGCACTGCAGGCAGATGCCGCAATGGTGGTCGGACGCAGCTGCGTGATCATCGTCGGCGGCCGCGGAGGCGTCATCGCCCGAGGCATGCACCGACGCCTCCATGCCGTGCATGTCGCCCGGGTCGTGGGCCATGGCGGACATGTCCATGTCCTGGCAGTCGCTCGGCATCGCCATCACGACGGCGCCGGCGTGCGACGACATCAGCGCCATGCCGATGCCCATCGTCGCGGCCAGCGCGCCCTGCAGCGGGAGCGTCAGGCTCAACAGGGCGAGCACCAGCCAGCGGCTCCAGAGGAGCCGGCGCGGCGTGGACGCTGGCGAGCGGGACATGGGGAGTGAGTGTAGGCGAGTCGTCTCCGATCGCCTGAGGTCACCCTTCAGGCACGACGGACTTCGGCCCTCGCGTGCGCCTCAAGAGCAAAGGGCCGCTGACGCGGCCCTGTCGTGAATCCGGAGTGAATCCGGAGAGGCGCCCGCTTCGCGGCGCCCTCGCCGAGGACGATCAGTCCTCGTTCTTGAACACGAGCTTGACCTCGTGCGTTTCCTTCTGGCCGCTGGGCTCGAACTTCCAGTCCATCAGCGCGCGGGTGACCGCCTTGTCGAAGACCTTGCGCGGCTCGGCCTCCAGGATCTCGACGCCCGAGACCTTGCCGTCGGGCTCGATGCTCATCTTGGCGCGGACCGACCCTTGCGAGATCGACTGGCGGGCGGCCTCTGCCGGGAACTCCGGCGGCACCTTCTTGACGATCTTGGGCGTGGCATGGGCGCCGGCGGCCAGGACCAGCGCGGCGGCCAAGCCCAGCACGGTGCGGGAAAGGGTGGTAGTCAGATGCTTGCTCATTGGGGACCTCGTACGTCTTGGGTGAGGAAAACGGGTTTCCGGCAGGAACTGGGGAATCAGGAGGCGGCGCGCGCGGTGCTGAAGAAGCCCACGGCCTGCACCAGGCGCGAGCTGCTGTCGCGCAGCGAGTCCGTCGAGCGGGTCAGCTCGTCCACCAGCGTGGTGTTCTGCTGCGTGGCGCGGTCCAGCTCGTTCATCGCGTTGTTCACGACACCGACGCCCGCGGCCTGCTCCTGGGCCGAGTGCGAGATCTCCTCGATCAGCTGGCCCATGTTGTTGACCTCGTCCACGACCGATCGGATCGTGGCGCCGGCGTTGTTGACCAGCGCGGTCCCGTTCTCGACCTTGACGGACGATTCCTGGATCAGCACCTTGATCTCCTTGGCCGCCTGCGCCGAGCGCGACGCCAGCGCGCGCACTTCCGACGCGACCACCGCGAAGCCCTTGCCGTGCTCGCCGGCACGGGCCGCTTCCACGGCGGCGTTCAGCGCCAGGATGTTGGTCTGGAAGGCGATGCCGTCGATCACGCCGATGATGTCGCCGATCTTGCGCGAGCTCGCGCTGATCTCTTCCATCGTCGAGACGACCTGGCTCACCACCGTGCCGCCGGCCGACGCCGACTGGCGCGCCTTGGTCGCGATGCTGGCAGCCTTGCGGGTCAGCTCGCTGGCGCCGTTCAGGTTGGAGGCGATCTGCTCGACCGACGCGGCGGTGTTCTGCAGGCTTTCGGCGGAACGCGCGGTGCGGTCCGACAGGTCGACGTTGCTGCCGGCGATCTCGTTGGAGTTCTGGGCCACCTCGCCCGCCGCCGAGCTCACGCTGGCGACGACGCCGGACAGCGCGGTCTGCATGTCGCGCATCGCGTGCAGCATCTGCGCCAGTTCGTCGGAACCCTCGACCTCGATGTGCTGGGACAGGTCGCCCGAGCTGATCGCCTGCGCGGCGTCCTTGGCCTTGCGGGCCGGCACGATGATCGAGCGGGCGATCGTCAGGCCGCCGACACTGCCGATGACCACGGCGATCAGCACCAGCACGCCGGTGATCAGGATCGACTGGTTGGCGAGCTTGGCGCCGCCCTCGGCGAGGTCGCGGCCGTTGGCGAACTGCAGCTCCACCAGGCTCTTGAGCGTGTCCTGGTAGTCCTTCTGCGCGGGCCGCACGTCCTTGATCAGCGCCTCGCGCGCCTCGTCGGGGCTGCCGTCCTGCTGGACCTTCAGGAACTTCGACACCGAGTCGACGAACTTGGCCTGGCCCTCGCGCACCTTGGCGGCGAGTTCCTTGTCCTTCGCGTCGGAGACCTTGCCCTCCAGCTCGGTCAGCTGCTTCTGGCCGTCTTCCAGCGCCGCGGCGATGTCGGCCTTCTGGCGCTTGATCGCGTTGGCGGTGTCGAGCAGCAGCAGGTCGCGCGAGGCGCGGGCGATGACGTTGACGTCGCTCTCCAGCGCGTTGGCCAGCGCGATCTTCACCAGGCTGGAATCCGCCGTCGTGCTCAGGTCATGGGACAGGCGGCTGGCGTTGTGGGCGCCGAAGGCGCCGATCACGACCAGCAGCAGGATCAGCAGCGCGTAGCTCAGCGTGAGGCGCTGGCCGATACGCAGGCGGGACAGAAACGACATCGATTCCCTCGCAACGATTGAGTTGTTGAATGGTCGGACCGCGGCGGACTCGCGGGCGCTCGTGGCGCCAGCGATGCGGACCGACCATCGGCTTCGGCGCGATCATCGTTGGACTTGATTCGGGGAATCCATGGAGGCCTCCAGGCCCCGTGAATTCTGACGCGGCACTTGCAACTGAATGAAAGCGCCCTGCCGAACCACTCGGTAGAAGCCCTAACCGGCGGCGCGATGCGGTTTCACGAAACCTGCACATTCCTGCTCACGGCGTCGGCGCGCGTCACGTACCCGCCCCGTAACCGCGGCGTCCGATGTCCCGGAGGGGTCAGGCCTTGCCGCCGCCGTCCTGCGCGGGACGCGGGTCCGCGTCCGCCGCCAGGACCTCGACGCGGTTGCGTCCGCCCGCCTTGGCCCGGTACATCGCCGCGTCGGCGCGGCGCAGCGCGTCCTCGATGCCGGCGTCGGCCTCGCCCAGCACGGTCACGCCGATGCTGACGGTGTACGCGATCGACGAGCCGCCGTCGTCGCCGGAGCCGGGCGTCACCGGGGTCGAGGCGATGCGCTCGCGCAAGCGCTCGGCGAAACGCCGCGCGCCCGGCAGATCGGTGTGCGCGAGGCCGATGACGAACTCCTCGCCGCCGAAGCGCCCCGGGAGGTCGACGTCGCGCGAGGCGTCCCTCAGCACCTGCGCCAGCGCGCGGATCACCGCGTCGCCGGCGGCGTGGCCATGGCGATCGTTGACCTGCTTGAAGTGGTCGATGTCGAGCATCAGCAGCGCGGACGGCGTCCGGTATCGGCGCACGGTGCGCAACAGGGCGCGCAGGCCCTCTTCCGTGGCCACGCGGTTGGCCAGTCCGGTGAGGCCGTCGGTGCGCGAGCGCTGTTCGAGCTCGGCGTTCACCCGGGCCAGCTGCGCCACCAGCGCCTCGGTCGCATGCAGCCAGCGTGACAAGGCCTGATAGCCGAACTGTGCGACGAACAGGACGATGAGGGTGAAGACCCAGAAGAACACCCAGGCGGTGCTGAGCATCATGCGGGAGGCCTCGTCCAGCTTCGACCAGTCGTGGCTCTCGAGCGCGGTGCGCAGCTGCAGCGACCCCAGTCCCAGGCTGACCAGCCCGTAGCCCTGCACTGCCAGCACGATGGCGAACAGCAGGCCCAGGCCCATCGCCCGCCGGCCGCTGGGCGGCGGGGTGAACAGCGCCGGCCGCGACAGGATCCAGCGCGACAGCCGCGGCCAGGTCCAGGCCATCAGCGGCCCGCCGAGCAGCACGCTCTGCAGGAAGGCGCCCAGCCACCAGCCCTGCCAGATGGGCAGCTGGCGATGCGCGGGCAGGTCGTGGATGAAGTTCCAGATCAGCGCGCCGGAGGAGCTGAACACCGCGGCAACGAAGCACAGGGGGACGAAGAACGACCAGGCGCGCAGGCTGCGCAGGCCTCTCGCCGCGCCGACGGCCCGGTAGCCCAGCGCCAGCACGCCCAGCCCCAGCGGATTGGCGCAGGCGAAAAGCGCCGCCCAGGCGACGGACATGCCGGCGGACAACGCCAGGACGAAGGTCGCCAGCCACGCCGGCACGGCGCCCCAGCGCCAGCCGAAACACAGGGTCCACCACAGGCACAGCGGGATGGGCGGATAGAAGGTCAGGAAGGCGTTGGCGCCGCCCAGATCCACCGGGATGCCGGACCAGCCTTCCCGCACGCTCGCCAGTCCGAGCACGACGCAGGCGACGATCGTCGCCAGCCAGCCGCCGAGCACCCAGCCGCGCTCCGCCGGGCGGCCCTCGCGCCAGAGCGCCCGGATCGACAGGCTGCCCGGGGTTTCGGGCACCAGGTCGACGGGGCGCTGCAGCGGGTCCATTCAGGCCGCCGGCTCGGACGGATCGGACGGATCGGACGGGGAGGCGGGCCGGGCCCGCGCGCCGAAGATGGCCGAGCCGACGCGCACCATCGTGGCCCCTTCGAGGATCGCGGCGTCCATGTCGGCGCTCATGCCCATGCTGAGCGTGTCCAGGCCCAGCCCCAGGTCCCGGTTGAGCTCGGCCATCAGCCCGGCCAGCGCGCGGTGCGGGAGGCGCTGCGCCTCCAGCGAGGCGGCGGGTTCCGGGATCGCCATCAGGCCGCGCAGCCGCAAGGCCGGCAGGGCGGCCACCGCCCGGGCGACCTCGGCGACCTCGCCCGGCGCCAGGCCGCTCTTGCTGTCCTCGGCGCTGATGTTGACCTGCAGGCAGACGTTGAGCGGCGGCAGCCCGGCCGGCCGCTGCTCCGCCAGCCGCTGCGCGATCCTGAGGCGGTCCACCGAGTGCACCCAGTCGAAGCGCTCGGCCACGACCCGGGTCTTGTTGCTCTGCAGCGGGCCGATCAAGTGCCATTCGACCTGTCCGCGCAGTCCGGCGAGCGCGTCGATCTTGTCCACGCCCTCCTGGACGTAGTTCTCCCCGAAGCGCCGCTCGCCCGCCGCGAAGGCCTCTCTCACATCCGAAGCCGGGAAAGTCTTTGTTACCACCAGCAGCGCGACGCTGTCGACAGGCCGCGACGCCTGCTGGCAAGCCCTCTCAATCCGGCCATGGAGCTGTTGTATGTTCTCGGAGATCGTCGCCATAATCGCCAACGCTTTTCCTCATCCCATGGACATCACCCAACTGCTGGCATTCTCGGTCAAGAACAAGGCCTCCGACCTTCACTTGTCCGCCGGGCTGCCCCCCATGATCCGCGTCCATGGCGACGTGCGCCGCATCAACGTCGAAGCCCTCGAGCACCGCCAGGTGCACGACATGGTCTACGACATCATGAGCGACGCCCAGCGCAAGGCCTACGAGGAGACGCTGGAAGTCGACTTCTCCTTCGAGATCCAGGGCCTGGCGCGCTTCCGCGTCAACGCGTTCAACCACAACCGCGGCGCCGGGGCGGTGTTCCGGACCATCCCGAGCAAGATCCTGACGCTCGAGCAGTTGAACTGCCCGAAGGTCTTCACCGAGCTGGCGATGAAGCCGCGCGGCATGGTGCTGGTGACGGGCCCGACCGGCTCGGGCAAGAGCACGACGCTGGCCGCGATGGTCAACCACCTCAACGAGAACGAGTACGGCCACATCCTGACCGTCGAGGATCCGATCGAATTCGTCCACGAGTCCAAGAAGTGCCTGGTCAACCAGCGCGAGGTGGGCCCGCAGACGATGAGCTTCTCCAACGCGCTGCGCTCGGCGCTGCGCGAAGACCCGGACTGCATCCTGGTCGGCGAAATGCGGGACCTCGAGACCATCCGCCTGGCGCTGACCGCGGCGGAGACGGGCCACCTGGTCTTCGGCACGTTGCACACCTCGTCGGCGGCCAAGACCGTGGACCGGATCGTGGACGTCTTCCCCGCGGCGGAAAAGGACATGGTCCGCGCGATGCTGTCCGAATCGCTGCAGGCGGTGATCTCGCAGACGCTGTGCAAGACCAAGGACGGCAACGGCCGGGTCGCGGCGCACGAGATCATGCTGGGCACCTCGGCCATCCGGAACCTGATCCGCGAGAACAAGGTCGCGCAGATGTACTCGTCGATCCAGACCGGCAACAACCTGGGCATGCAGACGCTGGACCAGAACCTCACCGAGCTGGTCCGCCGCAACGTGATCTCGCCGGCCGAGGCCCGCGCCAAGGCCAAGATGCCCGAGAACTTCCCGGGCTGAGCGGGCCGAAGCGCCACAACGACACATCGACCGGGCCCGCGCGGACTGACCGCCGACGGCCCGGCACACAGGACAGGACGCCGCCATGGAACGCGATCAGGCCACAAAATTCATCAACGACCTGCTTCGCCTGATGGTGTCGCGCAAGGGCTCCGACCTGTTCCTGACGGCGGAGTTCCCACCCGCCATCAAGGTCGACGGCAAGGTGACCAAGGTGTCGCCCCAGCCGCTGACCGGGCAGCACACGCTGCAGCTGGCGCGGTCCATCATGAACGACAAGCAGGCCGCCGATTTCGAGCGCACGAAGGAGTGCAACTTCGCGATCTCGCCGCAGGGCATCGGCCGCTTCCGCGTCAACGCCTACATCCAGCAGGGCCACGTGGCGCTGGTGCTGCGGACGATCCCCCAGACGCTGCCGACCGTCGAGGCGCTGGAACTGCCGCCCATCCTCAAGGACGTGGTCCAGACCAAACGCGGGCTGGTGATCCTGGTCGGCGCGACGGGCTCGGGGAAGAGCACCTCGCTGGCGGCGATGGTGGACCACCGCAACCAGACGACCTTCGGCCACATCATCACGATCGAGGACCCGGTCGAATTCGTGCATCCGCACAAGAACTGCATCGTCAGCCAGCGCGAGGTCGGGCTGGACACGGAGGGCTGGGAACAGGCGCTGAAGAACACGCTGCGCCAGGCGCCGGACGTGATCCTGATGGGCGAGATCCGCGACCGCGAGACGATGGAGCACGCGGTCGCCTTCGCCGAGACCGGCCACCTGTGCATGGCCACGCTGCACGCCAACAGCGCCAACCAGGCGCTGGACCGGATCATCAACTTCTTCCCGGAAGAGCGGCGCGCGCAGCTGCTGATGGACCTGTCGCTGAACCTGAAGGCCCTGGTGTCGCAGCGCCTGCTGCCGCGCCAGGAAGGCAAGGGGCGGATCGCTGCGGTCGAGATCCTGCTGAACACGCCGCTGATCAGCGACCTGATCTTCAAGGGCGAAGTGGGCGAGATCAAGGAGATCATGAAGCGCTCGCGCGAGCTCGGCATGCAGACCTTCGACCAGGCGCTGTTCGATCTCTACGAGATGGGCAAGGTGACCTACGAGGACGCGCTGCGCAACGCCGACTCGGTGAACGACCTGCGCCTGCAGATCAAGCTCAACAGCGAGCGGGCGCGTAGCGGCGATCTGTCGTCCGGCACCGAGCATCTGACCATCGTTTGAGAATTGGAAGGGCCACAATCGGCGGGTTCCATCTCCCACCGACAGGTCCTTCCATGAGCAGCATCGGCCAGCGTTCCTACGAGTCGACTCCGACCCTCCGCGTGTCCTTCCTGGGACTCGGCGTGATGGGCTTCCCGATGGCGGGCCATCTGGCCAAGGCCGGCCAGCAGGTCACCGTCTACAACCGGTCGCCCGCGAAGGCCCAGGCCTGGACGACGGAATTCGGCGGCCAGTCCGCCACGACGCCGCGCGAAGCGGCCAAGGACGCCGACATCGTCTTCTGCTGCGTCGGCAACGACGCCGACCTGCGCTCGGTGGTGCTGGGCGCCGACGGCGCCTTCGCCGGGATGAAGCCGGGCGCGGTGTTCGTCGATCACACGACCGCCTCGGCCGAAGTCGCCCGCGAACTCGCCGCGCAAGCGCAAAAGCTCGGGCTCCATTTCATCGACGCGCCCGTCTCCGGCGGCCAGGCCGGCGCGGTCAACGGCGCGCTGACGGTGATGTGCGGCGGCGACGAGACCGTCTTCGACAAGATCCGCCCCTACGCGATGCACTTCGCCAAGGCGGTCACCCGCGTGGGCGACGCCGGCGCCGGACAGCTGGCGAAAATGGTCAACCAGATCTGCATCGCGGGCATCGTCCAGGGACTGTCGGAAGCGATCGCCTTCGGGCAGAAGAGCGGCCTGCCGATGCCGCTGGTGCTCGACGTCATCGGCAAGGGCGCCGCGCAGAGCTGGCAGATGGACAACCGCGGCAAGACCATGGTCGAGGACAAGTTCGACTTCGGCTTCGCGGTGGACTGGATGCGCAAGGACCTCGGACTGGTGCTCGACGAGGCGCGCCGCAATGGCGCACGGTTGCCGCTGACGGCGCTCGTCGACCAGTTCTACGCAGACGTCCAGGAAATGGGCGGCAACCGCTTCGATACGTCGAGCTTGATCAAACGGCTGCGCTGAGCCACGGTCGCCGGCATTCTGACTGCCATCGCCGCTGGCCCTCACCCCTGCCCTCTCCCGCAAGCGGGAGAGGGAGAAAGAGGCGGCGTCGCTCCGAATGGAGCCGGTCGTACTCCCTCTCCCGCTTGCGGGAGAGCAGGCGTGTCAAGCGCATGTAGCGGTCGTCGTTACTCCCTCTCCCGCTTGCGGGAGAGGGCGGGGGTGAGGGCCGGCAACCGTCGCAGTCAAAGAAGACGGCGCCGGCCGCTTGCGCGATTCGGCGCCGTCGTCATTGGCGCGTCGAGGTCGGACCTCTGATCAGCTGCCGTTCTGACGCGGAGCGTCCAGCCCCCCGCCCAGCACCTTGTAGAGCTGCACCTGGTTCTGCAGCTGCGCGAGCCGCACCTGCAGCGCCGCCTGTTGGGCGGCGAAGGTCGCGCGTTGCGCGTCCAGCAGATCCAGGCTCGAAGCCGCCCCATTGCGGAAGCTCAGGTCGACCAGCTCCAGTCGCGTCGCTTCGGCCGCGGCCTGCGCATCCTGCGCGCGCAGCTGCTCGTCGAGCGTCGCGCGTCCGGCCAGCGCATCGGCCACTTCGCGGAAGGCCGTCTGCACGGTCTTCTCGTACTGGGCGATCGCGATCTCGCGATTGGCCTTGGCCGCCGCCACGTTGTTGCTCACCCGGCCCGCGTCGAAGATCGGCATCAGCGCCGACCCGGCGATGCTCCACGCACTCTGGCTGAACAGGTCACGCAGCGCGCTGCTCGCCGTGCCCACGCTGCTGGTCAGCGTGATGCTCGGGAAGTAGGCCGCCCGCGCCACGCCGATGTTGGCCTCGGCCGCCACGAGCTGCTGCTCGGCCTGGACCACATCGGGCCGCCCCACCAGCACCTGCGACGGCACGCCCGCCAGCAAAGCACCCATGGTCTGGTCGCTCAGCGGCCTGGACTGCGGCAGCGAATCGGGCACGGCCTGCCCCACCAGCAGCGTCAGCGCGTTCAAGTCCTGCTGGCGCGTGCGCTCGGCCTGCGCCAGCGTGGCGCGCGCCGCTTCGTACGAGGACTTGGCGGTGCTCAGGTCCAGGTTGGACGCGGCACCGTTGTCGAACTTGAGCTGCATCAGCTTCAGGCTGTCCTCGCGCGTGGCCAGCGTCTGCCGCGTCAGCGCCAGCAGCTCGTCGTCGGCCTGCACCGCCAGGTAGGCCGAGGCCACGCCCGCGATCAGGCTGATCTGCGCCGAGCGCGCCGCCTCGCCAGTCGCCAGGTACTGCGCGAAGGACGCGGCGCTCTGGTTCTTGACGCGGCTGAACAGGTCGATCTCGTAGGAGGTGATCTGCAGACCCGCCTGGTACGAATTGACGATGCGGCTGTCGCCGTTGCTCGTGGTCTGCGGCCCGCGCGAGGCCGACAGGCCCGCGTTGACCGTGGGCCAGCGGCTCGCGGCCGTGACGTTGGCCTGGGCCCGCGCCACGTCGACGTTCAGCAGCGCGATGCGCAGGTCGCGGTTGTTCTTCAGCGCGAGGTCGATCAGCTGCGTGAGCCGTTCGTCGCGGAAGAACTGCCGCCACTGCAGCTCGGTCGCCGCCTTGGCGTCGGCCGCCTCGGCACGGGGACCTTGCGGCCATTGCGGCGCGACCGGCGCGTCGGGACGCTGGTGCTCAGGCGCCAGGTTGACGCAGCCCGTCAGCAGGACCACGGTCGCCGCCGCCGCGGCCATCAGGGAAAGCTTGTTCTTCTTCATCATGCTCAGACTCCGTCCGCGTTCTTGGCGGCCGCGACGGCCTTGGTCGGATCCGGACCGTCCAGCTCGTGCGAGTACAGCTTGTTCTGGCGCTCGCTGCCCTTGAAGAAGCGGCGCACCACCAGGAAGAACACCGGCACGAACACCACCGCCAGGACCGTCGCCGTGACCATGCCGGAGAGCACGCCGGTGCCGATCGCGCGCTGGCTCGCCGAGCCCGCGCCGCTGGCGAAGAACAGCGGCGTCACGCCCAGGATGAAGGCCATCGAGGTCATGATGATCGGGCGGAAGCGCAGGTGCGCCGCCTCCAGCACCGACTCGACCAGGCCCTTGCCCTGGGCCTGCAGGTCCTTGGCGAACTCGATGATCAGGATCGCGTTCTTCGCCGACAGGCCGATGATGGTGATCAGGCCCACCTTGAAGTACACGTCGTTGGGCATGCCGCGCAGGGTCGCGCCGAGCAGCGCGCCCAGCAGGCCCAGCGGCACCACCAGCATCACCGACAGCGGGATGGACCAGCTCTCGTACAGCGCGGCCAGGCAGAGGAAGACCGCCAGCAGCGAGAACGCCAGCAGGATGCCCGCCTGCGAGCCCGACAGCTTCTCCTCGCGGGAAAGCCCCGTCCACTCGTAGCCGATGCCCGGCGGCAGCTGCTGGATCATGGACTCCAGTTCCTTCATCGCCTCGCCCGTCGAGGCGCCGGCCGCCGCGTCGCCGGCCAGGCGCATCGCCGGATAGCCGTTGTAGCGCGTGGCCTGCATCTGGCCGGTGATCCAGTGGCTGGCCGCGAAGGCCGAGAGCGGCACGTTGGCGCCCTGCGCATTGGTCACGTTGATGGCCAGCACGTCCTCGGGCGTCATGCGGCGGGGCGCGTCGGCCTGCACCACGACGCGCTGCATGCGGCCGCTGCTCGGGAAGTCGTTGACATAGGTCGAACCCAGCTGGATGCCCAGCGTGCGCGCGATGGTGTCGTAGCCGATGCCCAGCGCCTGCGCCTTGTCGCGGTCGATGTCGATCTGCAGCTGCGGCGCGTCTTCCAGGCCGTCCGGACGCATGCCGGTGATGATCTTGCTCTTCTGCGCCATGCCCATCAGCTGGTTGCGGGCCTGCAGCAGCGCCTCGTGGCCGAGGCCGCCGCGGTCCTGCAGGCGCAGCGCGAAGCCGGTGGCCGTGCCCAGTTCCGGGATCGGCGGCGGCGACAACGGGAAGATGAACGCGTCGCGCACGCCCACCATCATCGCGCCCATGACGCGGCCCGCCAGCGCCTGTGCGCTGTGCTCCTTGCCCCCGCGCTCCTCCCAGGGCTTCAGCGGCACGAACACCAGCGCGGCGTTCTGGCCCTGGCCCGAGAAGGAGAAGCCGATCACGCCGATGGTGTCGGCCACTTCCGGCTGCTTGTGCAGGAAGTTCTCGACGGCGGCGACGGCCTGCTCGGTCCGGTTGGAGGTCGCGCCCGGCGGCAGCTGCACGTTGACGATCAGGTAGCCCTGGTCCTCGTTGGGCAGGAAGGAGGTCGGCATGCGGATGTACAGCCAGCCCACGACGGCGACGATCGCGGCGAAGGCGACCATCATCGAGCCGCTGCGCTTGAGCAGCTTCGCCACCCAGCCCTCGTAGCCCTTGGCGGTGCGCGAGAAGCCGCGGTTGAACCAGCCGAAGAAGCCGCGCTTCTCGTGGTGGTGCCCCGCCTCGACCGGCTTGAGCAGCGTCGCGCACAGCGCCGGCGTGAGCGACAGCGCCATCAGCGCCGACAGCGCCATCGACGCCACCATCGCCAGCGAGAACTGCCGGTAGATGTTGCCCACCGAGCCCGCGAAGAAGGCCATCGGCACGAACACCGCGATCAGCACCGTGGTGATGCCGATGATGGCGCCCGAGATCTGGCCCATCGCCTTCTTGGTGGCCTCGCGCGGACCGAGGCCCTCCTCGCTCATGATGCGCTCGACGTTCTCGACGACGACGATGGCGTCGTCGACCAGGATGCCGATCGCCAGCACCATGCCGAACAGCGTCAGCACGTTGATCGAGAAGCCCAGCGTCAGCATGACGCCGAAGGTCCCCAGCAGCGCCACCGGCACCACCAGCGTCGGGATCAGCGTGTAGCGCCAGTCCTGCAGGAACAGGTACATCACCAGGAACACCAGCACGATCGCCTCGACCAGGGTCTCGACCACCTGGGAGATCGAGATCTTCACGAACTTCGACGAGTCGTAGGGGACCGTGTAGACGACCCCGGCGGGGAAGTACTTCTTCAGCTCCTCCATCCGCTTCTTGATCGCGTTGGCGGTGCCCAGCGCATTGCCGGTCGGCGACAGCTGCACGCCGATGCCGGTGGACGGCTGGCCGTTCAGCCGCGTGTAGGTGGCGTAGCTCTGGCCGCCGAGCTCGATGCGGGCGACGTCCTTCAGCAGCACCTTGGAGCCGTCGGTGTTGGCGCGCAGCACGATCTTCTCGAACTGCGCCTTGTCCTCGAGCTGGCCCTTGACCACGATGGTCGCGGACATGGTCTGGCTGCTGGTGTTCGGACGGTCGCCCAGCACGCCGGCCGGGACCAGCGCGTTCTGCGCGCCGACCGCGGCGCTCACCTCGGCCGGACTGAGGTTGTACGACTGCATCTTGGCCGGATCCAGCCAGATGCGCATCGCGCGCTCGGAACCGAACAGCTGCGCCTGGCCGACGCCGGGGATGCGCTGGATTTCAGGAACGATGTTGCGGGCGGCGTAGTCGCCCAGCGCGATCGGATCCATCGAGCCGTCCTGGGACGCCATCGTCACGAACAGCAGGAAGTTGGAGCGCGACTTGTCGACGCGCACGCCCTGCTGCGTGACCGCCGCCGGCAGGCGCGGCGTGGCGCGCGAGAGGCGGTTCTGGATCTCGACCTGCGCCAGGTCGATGTTGGTGCCCGATTCGAAGGTCACCGTGATCGAGCCGGTGCCGTTGGCCTGGCTGATCGATTCCATGTAGGCCAGGCCGGGAGCGCCGTTGAGCTCCTGCTCGATGACGGAGACGACCGCCTCGTCCAGCGTCTTGGCCGCCGCGCCCGGATACGCCACCGAGATCACCAGCGAGGGCGGTGCCACGGTCGGGTACTGCGCCACCGGCAGCTGGGTGATCGCCACCCCGCCGAAGACCAGGATGAACAAGGCGATCACCCACGCGAAGATGGGGCGATCAATGAAGAAACGTGCCATGTCTTGAGTCCTTCCCGAGCGTCAGGCGCTCAGCGGCTCGCCGCGGCGGAGGCCGAGGGAGCGGCACCGGAGGCCGCGCCGGACGCGGCGCTCGCCGGATTGAACGGCACCGGATTGACCGGGGCGCCCGGCACGAACATCTTCTGGAAGCCGTCGGCGATGACCTTCTCGCCGGACTTCAGCCCGTCGAGCACCACCCACTGGTTGCCCACCGCGTTGCCGATCCTGACCTTGCGCGGCGCGGGCTTGTTGTCGGGACCGACCACCAGCACCGTGTCGCCGGTCGAACCGCGCGTCACCGCCTGCTGCGGCAGCAGGACCGCCGAGGGCAGCTCCGCCTGCGCGACGCGCACGCGCACGTACTGGCCGGGCAGCAGCGCGTTGCCGGGGTTGGGCACCTCGGCGCGCAGCGTGACCTGGCCCGAGGTCGGATCGACCGTCAGGTCCGTGAACAGCAGCTTGCCGGTGCTCGGCAGCACGCTGCCGTCGTCGCCGACGATCTCGACCTGCGCGGCGTTGGCGCCGGCGCTGCGGAGCTGGCCGGCGGCCAGCGCGCGGCGCATCGCCTGCACCTCGTTGGCCGACTGGGTGAAGTTCACGTAGACGCTGTTGACCTGCTGGATCAGCGCCAGCTGCGTCGCGTCGGCGGCGCCCACCAGGGCGCCCTCGGTCACCAGCGCGCGACCGATGCGGCCGGAGATCGGCGCGTAGACATGCGCATAGTCCAGGCTCAGCTTGGCCTGCACCGCGGCGGCCTTGGCGGCGGCCACGTCGGCCGCGGCGGCCTTGGCGGTCGCGACCGAGGTGATGTACTCCTGCTGGCTGATCGCCTTGGCCTCGGCCAGCGGCTTGTTGCGGGCGGCCTGCGCGGACGCCTGCGCCTCGTTGGCCTGTGCCTTGGCGACGTTGGCGTTGGCGCTGTCGAGCTGCGCCTGGTACGGCGCCGGGTCGATCAGGAACAGCGCCTGGCCGGCCTTCACCTCGGAGCCTTCGACGAACAGGCGCTTCAGGATCACGCCGTTCACGCGGGCGCGGACCTGCGCGGTGCGCAGCGCCTCGACGCGGCCCGGCAACTCGGTCTGCAGCGCGACCGCCTGCTGGCCCACCGTCACGACGCCGACATTGGGCGGCGGCATGCCGCCGCCGGCCGGGCCGCCCTTGCCCGCCGCCTCGTCCTTGCCGCAGGCGGCCAGCACCGCCGCGATCGAGACGACCAGCGGCAGCAGGTAGAGCACGCGCGCGCCAGCCTTCAGGCTCGGGCGCTCCGACCCCGGCGTTGCTTTCGTCAGAGGGGTAGACATCACGATGGGATTCCTCTCGCAGTACAGATTCAGTTGTTCGGCCCGGCTTCGATCGGCCGGGCGGACGGGGCAAGCCCCGGCCCCAGGCCGGGTGCTCGCCGTGTCCTCGGCCACGACGTACGGCATCGGTACGGTTCGACCCGAAGCGGCGCAGTATATACATACATTCATGCATGTATGTTTCTGGCTTGTGCTTCTACAATCGCGCCATGGCCCGCCGCACCAAACAAGAAGCCCAGGAAACCCGCGCCCGTCTGCTGGACGCGGCGGAACAGCTGTTCCATGAGCGCGGCGTTTCACGCACCTCGCTGCAGGACATCGCGCAGGCCGCCGGTGTGACCCGAGGCGCCGTGTACTGGCACTTCGAGGACAAGGTGCAGCTCTTCAACGCCATGATGGAACGCGCCACCATGCCGCTGGAGGAGGACTTCGAAGCCTCGGTCTCGCCCGGCCCGGACCGGCCATTGGACGACCTGCGCCTGCGGCTGATGAACGTCATGCACTGTGCGGTGTTCAACGCTCGCACGCGCCGGGCCTTCGAGATCGCCAACCTGCGCGTCGAGTTCGTGGGGGAGATGGCCTCCATCCGGGGCCGCAAGGTGGCGGCCCACCGCGAGTGGACCGACCACAACCGCGAGGCGTTCGAGCGGGCCAAGGCGCTGGGCCAGTTGCCGCCGGAGGTCGACGTCCATCAAGCCGCCATCGGGCTGATGGCCCTGATCGGCGGGCTGCTGCACCACTGGATCCTGGATCCGGAGGCCTTCGACCTGATCGAGGTCGGCCAGGCGCGGCTGGAGCACTACCTGTCGTCGCTGACGGTGGCAGTGCCGAACCGGTTCCCGCCGCTGACGGCGGCCGAGCGCGGCGCGCTGGGTCGGCAGCCGGTCTGCGAAGCGCCGCGGGGCGACTCCGCCGCCGCGGATCCGGCCGTCTGAGGCCATTTCCGTTGGAAAGCCCTGCAATTGTGCGGGGTGCCCTGGGGACAACCCCAGGCAGCGGCGACAATACCCGGTTGCCCACGCCCGAGCCGCCGCCGTGTCCATCGCCCCCCCGCCTACCCGTCCGCTGTCCGATCTGAAGAAGACCGGCCAGAAGGCACTGACCTCGTACCGCCCGTTCTGGGCGAAACGCTTCGGTCCCGCCCCCTTCCTGCCGATGACGCGGGAGGAGATGACGCAACTGGGCTGGGACAGCTGCGACATCATCATCGTCAGCGGCGACGCCTACGTGGACCATCCGAGCTTCGGCATGGCCGTCATCGGCCGGACGCTGGAGGCGCAGGGCTTCCGCGTGGGCATCATCGCGCAGCCGGACTGGCACTCGGCGGACGCGTTCCGGGCCCTGGGCAAGCCCAACCTGTTCTTCGGCGTGGCGGCCGGGAACATGGATTCGATGATCAACCATTACACGGCCGACCGGAAGATCCGCTCGGACGACGTGTACACGCCGGGCGGCGGCGCCGGCAAGCGCCCCGACCGCGCGACGCTGGTCTACACGCAGCGCTGCAAGGAGGCGTTCAAGGACGTCCCCGTGATCATCGGCGGCATCGAGGCCTCGCTGCGCCGCATCGCCCATTACGACTACTGGCAGGACAAGGTCCGCCGTTCGATCCTGGTGGACTCGAAGGCCGACCTGCTGGTCTACGGCAACGCCGAGCGCGCGATCATCGAGATCGCGCACCGCCTCTCGCAGAAGAAACCGATCGAGTCCATCACCGACGTGCGCGGCACCGCCTTCATGCGCAGGCCGGACGACGCGTCGCTGGACGGCTGGTTCGAGATCGATTCCACCGAGGTCGACGCGCCCGGCAAGATCGACGCGCTGCTCAGCCCCTACATGACCACCGAGGAAGCGGCCGCCGACCAGGGCACCGATTGCTCGAAGCAGCAGGAACAGGCGCAGGCCGCCGGCCTGCCGGGTTCGGCGGGTGCCGCCGCCCCGCAGCCGGGCATGCCCGAGATCAAGCCGATCAAGATCATCCGGCAGACCTTGGCCAGGACCGGCGGCGACGGCCGCGCGCTGGTCACGCCGCGCGACCGCACGGTGATCCGCCTCCCGGCCTACGAGCAGGTCAAGAGCGATCCGGTCCTGTATGCCCACGCCAACCGCGTGCTGCACCTGGAAACCAACCCCGGCAACGCGCGCGCGCTGGTGCAGCGGCATTCGTCGGGCGGCGTCGATCGCGACGTCTGGCTGAACCCGCCGCCCATCCCGCTGACGACGGCCGAGATGGACCACGTCTTCGACCTGCCCTACGCCCGCAGCCCGCATCCGGCCTACGCGGACGAGAACGGCAGCCACGACCACGCGACCAAGATCCCGGCCTGGGAGATGATCCGCTTCTCGGTGAACATCATGCGCGGCTGCTTCGGCGGCTGCACCTTCTGCTCGATCACCGAGCACGAGGGCCGCGTGATCCAGAGCCGCAGCGAGGACTCGGTGATCCGCGAGATCGAGGACATCCGCGACAAGGTGAAGGGCTTCACCGGGATCATCTCGGACCTCGGCGGGCCGACGGCCAACATGTGGCACATCGGCTGCAAGAGCCCCGAGATCGAGGCCGCCTGCCGCAAGCCCAGCTGCGTCTATCCGGGCATCTGCCCCAACCTGCACACCGACCACGGTCCGCTGATCAAGCTGTACCGGCGCGCCCGCGCGCTGCGCGGCGTCAAGAAGATCCTGATCGGCTCCGGCCTGCGCTACGACCTGGCGATCGAGTCGCCCGAGTACATCCAGGAACTGGTGACCCACCACGTCGGCGGCTACCTGAAGATCGCGCCGGAGCACACCGAGCAGGGCCCGCTGTCCAAGATGATGAAGCCGGGCATCGGCACCTACGACCGCTTCAAGCAGCTGTTCGAGCAGGCCAGCGCGGCGGCGGGCAAGAAGCAGTTCCTGATCCCCTACTTCATCGCGGCGCACCCGGGCACCGGCGACGAGGACATGATGAACCTCGCCCTCTGGCTCAAGCGCAACGGCTTCCGCGCGGACCAGGTGCAGACTTTCTACCCGAGCCCGATGGCCACCGCCACGGCGATGTACCACTCGGGCAAGAACCCGCTGAAGAAGGTGACGCGCGACAGCGAGCCGGTCGACATCGTCAAGGGCGAGCGCCGCCGGCGCCTGCACAAGGCCTTCCTGCGCTACCACGATCCCAACAACTGGCCGCTGCTGCGCGAGGCGCTCAAGGACATGGGCCGCGCCGACCTGATCGGCAACGGCAAGCACCACCTGATCCCGACCTTCCAGCCGGCGACCGACGGCGCCTATGAATCGGCACGGCGCAAGAACTCGACGAACGCCGGTCAGAAGGTCGCGCCGAACAAGCCGCGCTCGGGCCAGATCCTGACCCAGCACACCGGGCTGCCGCCGCGGGTGACCGGCGCGAAGCCGGCGCCGCGCGGCACCGTCGCCGCAGGAGCGAAGTCCGCCTCGGGGTCCAGGCCCGGCGCGGGGTCCAAGTCCGCCGCGGGCGGCAGACCCGCTGCCGCCTCAGGCGGCAAGCCCTCGCCCAAGCGCGGTCAGCGCTGACCGTCGGCGGGTGGCGCCTCCGGCTTCACCCACTGCCAGACCTTCCAGCCCAGGCTGGCCCAGGCCCAGAGCCGGGCCATCCGTCCCGGCGGGCTGCCGGCCGCCTGCGGATCGCGCCGGCGGAAGGCGCGCATCAACCCCGCCAGGCCGCCGGCCGCGGCCAGCGCCGCCACCGTCCGCCACACCCTCGGCAGGCTGCCGGCGAGGCGGTAGAGCGCATGGCCGCGTTCGGCCCATCGCATCGCGGGCGACAGGCCCAGCGCTTCCTCGCGCAGGCCGAGACGCAATTCGGCGCTTCGCAGCTGCAGCTCGAGTTGCCGGAGCTTGAGGCGCTGGCGCGCGTCGCGCCACATCACGGCCGCTCTCCCGGACCAGGTTCGGGCTCCAGCGCACGCTGATCGCGCGCCAGCTCCGCGACGCTCGCCGCGAAGGGCTTGCCCGAGGCCAGTTGTCCCTTGGCCCACGCCCAGCAGCCCACCGCCCCGAGCAGGAAAGCCACACCCAGCCCCGCACCCAGGGGGGCCCGCCAGGCGTCCGGTACCCACAGCAGCGCGGCGAACACCAGCATCAGCAGCGCCGCCACGCCCAGCAGCAGGGCCAGCAGCAGCGCGGTCAACGCGCCGAACAGGCGCAGCAGTTCCGCCTGCAGCTCCACGCCCAGCAGTTCGAGCCGCACGCGGGCCAGTTCGAGCGTCCGTTCGGCCATCCGCCGCAGCCGCTCCGTCAGCCCCGGATCGCGTGATTCCATCGAATGTTTCTCCTCTGTGTCCGTGCCCTCGGAGTGCGGAAGCTATCACTGAATCGGGGGAAACGAGGGCGTTCTTTGTCGGATCGGCCCGGAAGCCTTGGGCTACAGTGCGGTAACGCCTGGTTGCGCGGACCCCGCGTCGCCGGCCTGACAAGGTCCATTCAATGCCTGATCGCCAGCACACGCCGCACACCGCCGTCGCCGAAGACGACGACCTGCTGCAGTTCCTGGACGACCACGAACACGCGGCCGACGAGCCGCTCGAGCCGCGCAAGCCCTGGCGCGTGCTGATCGTCGACGACGACACCGACGTCCACAAGGCCACCGAACTGGCGATGCAGGGCCTGCAGGTCGAAGGCGAACCACTCGCCTTCCTGCATGCCAAGTCCGCCGCCGAGGCCCGCTCGCTGCTCGGTCACGAACCCGACATCGCCGTGGTGCTGCTGGACGTCGTCATGGAGTCGGACGACGCCGGCCTGCAGCTGGTGCGCCACATCCGCGAGGAACTGCGCCAGCGCGCGGTCCGCATCGTGCTGCGCACCGGCCAGCCCGGCTACGCGCCCGAGATCGAGACGGTCCAGGCCTACGACATCAACGACTACAAGACCAAGTCGGAGCTGACCCGCACCCGGCTCTACACGGTGCTGACCGCCGCGATCCGGTCCTATCGCCAGATCCGCGCGCTCGAGGCCAACCGGCAGGGACTGGAGATGATCGTCGAGGCCAGCACCGAGCTCGGCCGCCAGCACGGGCTGCACCGCTTCGCCGAGGGCGTGGTCACGCAGCTGTGCGCGCTGCTGGGCACGCTGCCCGAGGGGCTGGTCTGCGTGCAGGCGCCCAACCACAACAGCGGCGACGCCACCGGCGAGGCCCGCGTGATCGCGGCCGCCGGCCAGTACAGCTCGCTGATCAACCGCCCGCTGCACGCGGTGCCGGCCGGCAAGATCCGCGAACTGCTGGCGCGCTGCCTGTCCGTCGGCCACAACCTGTACGAGGACGGCTGCACCGTCCTGTTCTTCGGCCTGCCCAGCGGGCGTGCGATGGCGGCGCTGGTCGAGGTCCAGCGCGAGCTCGACGAACTCGACCGCCAGCTGCTGCGCGCGTTCTGCTCCAACATCGCCGTTGGCTTTGAGAACGTCATGCTCTACACGCAGCTGACGGACCAGGCCTACAACGATCCGCTGCTGCAGCTGCCGAACCGCACCCGTTTCATCGAGCTGCTGGAGCACAACCTCAAGTCGCCCGAGGGGATCACGCTGGCGCTGATCGACCTGGACGACTTCGCCGACGTCAACGACGCCTTCGGCCACCGCTTCGGCGACCAGGTGCTGCAGGCGGTGTCGCAGCGCCTGGCGCAGCGGCTGGGATTCAACACCGCGATGGCGCGGATCTCGTCCAACGCCTTCGGTCTGCTCGGACCGGACGACATGGTCAACGGCCAGCGCATCGGCACCGTGTTCGAGGACCCCTTCACCGTCGCCGGCGAGCGGCTGCAGCTGTCGGCAACGACCGGCCTGGTGCGGCTGGCCCAGTCGCGCGCGCTGGGCTCGGAGCTGCTGCTGGACGCGCAGATCGCGCTCAAGCGCGCCAAGGCGGGCAACCGCGGCGCGTCGCAGTACTTCTCGCCGGAGATGGGCATCGACGCGCGCGAGCGCTTCAAGCTGCTCAAGGGCCTGCGCGCGAGCTTCGAGGAGCGGCGGCTGTTCGTCGTCTACCAGCCGCAGGTCGAGCTCGCCACGCAGCGCGTCATCGGCGCCGAGGCGCTGCTGCGCTGGCGCACCGACGAGGGCAGGTTCGTGCCGCCCGACCAGTTCATCCCCTTGGCTGAACAGTCGGGCCTGATCGTCCCGATCGGGGAATTCGTGCTGAGGACCGCCTGCCGCCAGGTGCGCCAGCTGCGCGACGCCGGCCACGCGGACTTCCGCATCGCGGTGAACATCTCGCTGGCGCAGTTCCGCCACCCCGCCTTCATCGACACCGTCCGCCGCGCGCTGGCCGACGCCGACGTCCCGGGCGCGGCGCTGGAGCTCGAGATCACCGAGTCGATGGCGATGGAAGAGGTGTCGGCGGTGCTGCGGGTGCTGGCGGAGATCCGCGGCACGGGCGCCTCGGTCGCGATCGACGACTTCGGCACCGGCTTCTCGTCGCTGAGCCAGTTGCGGCGGCTGGATGTCGAGCGGCTCAAGATCGACCGCGCTTTCGTGCGCGAAGCGCAGAACTCCGCCGCCGGCGCGACCATCGCGCAGATGGTGGTGAACCTGGGATGCAGCCTCGGCATGCGGGTGGTCGCCGAAGGCATCGAAACCGAGGAACAGCGCCAGCACCTGCTGGCGCTCGGTTGCCATGAAGGCCAGGGCTGGCTGTTCGCCAAGCCCATGCCGGCCGACGAGCTGGAGCGCTGGCTGGCCGCGCCCAGGTCGTGGGAGACGAATCCTCCCGCGGCGGCGCCGGCGGGACCTCAGGCCGCGCCGTGCGCCGCGCCCTGCGCGGCTTCGCCAGTCAACGGCGGCCGCTGAGCAACAGTCCGATCAGCAGGCCGACACCGGCCGCCACGCCGATCGACTGCCAGGGGTTGTCGTGCACGTAGTCGTCGGTCGCCTTGCCGGCGGCCTTCGCCCGTTCGACCGCGACGGACTGGAACTCGCCCAGGCTGGACTTGGCACGGTCCAGCGTCGACTGGACGCGGGCCCGCAGCTCGGAGGCGCCGGCGCTGGTCTGGTCGGCCGTGGCACGCAGCAGCGATTCGGCGTCGGTCACCACCTGGTGCAGGTCGGTCAGCAGGCGGTCGGAGGGAGAGGTCTTGGCCATGAGCGTGACTCCTTTTGGTCGGGTTGTGGGATCAGGAAGCGCATCGGCGCGGGTCAGGGTCCAGTTGTACGTCTGTCGAGCAGTACCCGGCAAGTCGCCCTGACGGGTGTCCGACCGCGGCACGCGGATTTGCCGATGCGGGGGCCATGTCCGCCCTCCGGGCAGATTTCGCTCCCGGTCGGAGCCCCAGGGAGACACTCAGTCGGACGACGCGTCATCGTCGTTGCAAACGAGGTAACGGCGCACCAGGAAATAGCGCGCGCGGCGTTCGCCTTCGACGATCAAGACCTGACCCTCCAGGCTCTCCAGCTCCGGATCGCGGAACGGATTCGCGCCCGACCGGCGCAGGACGACGCGCTCGCCGCCGGCCACGGCGAGCAGCAGGGCCAGGCGTTCGCTCTTGCTACCGACCTCGACGCGCTCGCGGCACAGGCGGCCGCGCAGGCGCTCGACGGGACCGCCGGGCGTCATGTCGTCCTTCTCTTGGGCATCAGCGGGCATGCATGCGTCTCACGTGCAGGAGGCGTCCGTCCTGTTCGGTCGCGATCAGCGCCAGCAGGCGCTGGCCGACCCAGGCCTTGTAGAGGTGGATCGTGCGCTGGCCCGGCGCGCCCGCGATGCGGTAGCTGATGGGCGAGCAGCGCTCGGCCTCGATGCCGGATTCCTTGAGCATCGGACGCACCGCCTCGACCACCGCCTTGGCGGGCGCCGCGTCGGTGGGTAGTAGACGCGGCAACGAACGTGCCAGGTTGCGGCCCTCGCGCTCCAGCCGTTCGCGCCGCAGGCCGCGCACGCCGCGGTCCTCGATCGACGCGAAGGCCTTGCGGAAGGCCTTGGTGCGCGACAGCGCATGCCCCGGCCCTGCCACCGGCTGCAGCGAGGGATCGCCCAGCAGGTAAAACTGGCCCAGCGTCTTGAGGTCCATCGGATCGAGGTGGGTGCGTTCGCCGGCGAATTTCTGGCGCGCCTCCAGCAAGGCGCGGCCCAGCGAGGCCCCCGCCAGCACGCGTTGCAGGAAGTACTGGCAGATCAGGTCGGCCGAGCCGTTGCCGTCGCTGGGACCGTAGGCGACGGTGGTGCTGCCCAGGAACGCGCAGGCGCCGTCAGCCAGGTAGCGCAAGGCCATCGGCCAGTCGCCGTCCGCGAGCGCCGGATCGAAGAGCTGCGCGCCGTAGCAGCACTCCGCGGCGACGACGGTGCCGGCGGTGACGCGATCGCGCAGCAGCGCCGAGCGCATCGAGACGGGGAAGTCCTCGCCGCGCTGGCCGTAGTACTCCGGCATGTCCTCGGCGCCGTGGCAGTTGATGAAATGCATCCGCGGGGCGAGGTCCGCCTTGGTCCACTTCGGACCGTCGGGCGGCGACAGCCGCAGGCGGTCGGCATGGCCGAAGGTGTTGGTCAGGCTCAACCGGGTCGACGCCTGCCAGACCTCCGCCGACAGGCCGAAGCTGTCGGCGAAGGCATCGCGCGGCAGGCCCTTGTGGCGGGCGGCGGCGCGGATCAGTTGGAGCAGGAGGTCGGGCTTCTTCGCGCCGGGCAGGTCGGGCAGCCGTCCGACGACCCGCGTGGGCCCGAGGAAGCGATTCGGATCGGTCGAATAGGCGGCTTCGCAGGCATAGGGCAGGTCGCTGGGGACCCGCTGGTCCGAGTCGCCGAGCTCGCCGCCGTGCGCCGGGTTCTTCAACGGGACCATCGGCAGCAGGTCGGGTCCGCCCAGCAGCACGAAGTAATGCGGCAGCCGGGCGTGGGCCAGCGCGTCGATGGCGCCCTTGAGCGACTTGGCGTCGGGACGTGCCGGCACGGGCGCGACGCCGTAGGGTCTCATCGTCGACGCCAGGTCGACGGCCACGACCAGCGTGTCGATGCCGCGCCGCTTGTCCGCGGTGGCCAGCGCCTTCAGGGCCGCGTCAATCTTGGCGAGCGCGGACGCGCCGTACTTGGCGCGCAGCGCGCCGCGATGAACGATCACCAGCTTGTCCATGGAAGCTCCTCCCCGGTCCGGTTCGAAGGCCGGAAAGCGCTGATCGTAGGCACAGGGGCGGCGTGCGGCAATTCTCAAGCTGGGGAGGACTACGTCGAACTGTCATCAAGCGTGCATCGCGGCTGCGCAACATCCGCCCGCCATGCAAGCATCCGTGACACCTCCCCGCAAGACGGACCTGGCGCGACAGGCGCTCGCACCGGGACAGCGAGGGCTGCCGCCCGCGCTGCGCGCGCTGCTGATCACCGTCGACGGCAAGCGCGACGCCGAGGAACTGCGCCGGCTCGGGCGCGGTCTGGGCCTGGGCGACGACGGCCTGACGAGGCTGGTGGACCAGGGGCTGGTCGAGCTGCCGCGGATCGTGCTGCCGACGGCGTCGCGCGCCGCGCCGCCGGCGTCGTCCCCTTCGCGGTCCGCTCCGTCCGCCCAGGCGGCGACAGCGACGGTGATCGCCCAGGTCCCCGTGGTCGACCCGATCGACGACGCCGAAGTGCGCGAAGCCGCCGCACTCGCGCGCGCCTCGCAGGAGCGCGCACGGCGGCTGGTGTCGGCGAAGTTCTTCGGGCTGGACCTCGTCACCCGGATGCTGGCCGGGCGCGAGGGCGAGTTGCGCGACCTGGCCCGCCAGGCCGACAGCGAAAGCCGGTTCCTCGAATGGGTCGAGCTCTGCTGCGAGCGGATCGAGGCCGAATCCGACGCCGAGCGGGCGGCGAAGTTCCGGGACAGCGTGGCGAAGACACTGTCCGCGGCGTCGTGACGGCGCTCATCGACAGGTCAGCGCGGCGACATACAGACGGTCGACCTTGCGGTACTTGCGCAGCACGAGGCTGGCCGCCTCCATCGTCGCGCCGGTCTCGACGACGTCGTCGATCAGCAGGGCGTTCCAGAAGCCCTGGTTGCGGATCTCGTCGTGCAGCGTGAAGACGCCGCCGGACCGCGGCGCCGGGGATTCTCCGGCGGCGCCGTCCCACGCGGGGCGCGACGCGGGCATCCGGAGCAGGAGGCGCTCGAACACGGGCACGCGCAGTTGCAGCGCCAGCTCGCGCGCGACCAGCGACATCGGCTGCCACGCGCGCATGCGGGCGGGCGGGACGGGCACGATGAACCCGATCGGGCCGAGCCGGGGCACGACGGCGTCGAGCAAGACGCGGGCCAGCGGCGCGGCCTGCGACTTGTCGCCGCGGTGCTTGAGCTGGAACAGGGCTTCGCCGACCTCGGTGCGCGTGTGGGCCAGGCGCGGTTCGCCGGCGCGGTCGTCACCCAGGTAGACGCTGCTGAGGACTTCCCGGTCGACGGTGAACCCCGCGGTCCAAGGTCCCTCGATCGGTCGCAGTGAGACATTCATCGACAAGCCTTTCTGGCGTGGAAAGGCGTCTTGGTCTGGGGGTCGAACGGACGGTTCGACATGCACGCGACGCGCATCCCTGCCTCGATCGCCTATGCTCGAAGCTCGTTTCGTCCAGAAACTGAACCGGGAGAGTTGCGATGAAACCCACGCCCGCCGGCTGGCCGCGTCTGTCCAGCGCCGTGTTCTACGACAGCGCCGCCGAGGCCATCCCCTGGCTGTGCCGGGCATTCGGGTTCGAGGTGCAGTTGCGGGTGGACGGGGACGACGGATCGGTGGTCCACAGCCAGCTGACCTTCGGCGAGGCGCTGATCATGGTCAGCGAAGGCGGCGAGGGCGAACGGTCGCAGCGCTTCGGCATTCCGCTGCGCAGCCCCAAGGGGGTGGGCGGCGCCAACACGCAGAGCCTGATGGTCTACGTCGACGATGCGCAGGCGCACTGCGAGCGCGCCCGCGCGGCGGGCGCCACCATCGTCTACGAACCCAAGGTCGAGGACTACGGCCCCGAGTACTGGGCCGACCGGAGCTACGGCGTGCTCGACCTGGGCGGGCACCTGTGGTGGTTCGTGGAGCGGGTCAGGGGATGAGCGCTCCGGCGCCGCGACGCCGCGTCGCGCACGTCACCCCTTGCGCTTGGCCAGGATCGCCTTGCCCACGCGCGACACAGGCGGGCGGCCCAGCACGCCGGAGATGAACGCGCCGGCATCGACCAGCCTGTCCAGGTCGATGCCAGTCTCGATGCCCAGGCCGTTGAGCAGGAACACCACGTCCTCGGTCGCGACATTGCCCGTCGCGCCCTTCGCGTACGGGCAGCCGCCGAGTCCGGCGACGCTCGCGTCGAAGCTGTGGATGCCCATCTCCAGGCAGGTATAGATGTTGGTCAGCGCCTGGCCGTAGGTGTCGTGGAAATGCCCGCTGACCTCGACCAGCGGGTAGTGCTTCAACGCCCGTTCCATCGCCGCCCGCACCTTGCGCGGCGTACCCACGCCGATGGTGTCGGCCACGCCCAGATGGTCCACGCCGATGTCCTTCATCAGCTTCACCACGCGCTCGACCTCGTCGGGCGACACGTCGCCCTGGTACGGACAGCCGACTGAACACGACAGCGCGCCGCGCACCTTGATGCCGGCCTCGTGCGCCGCGGCCACCACCGGCGCGAAGCGCTCGATGCTCTCGGCGATCGAGCAGTTGATATTCTTCTGCGAGAAAGCCTCGGAGGCGGCCGCGAAGACGACGATCTCATCGGGCTTCGTCGGCAGCGCGGCTTCCAGCCCCTTCATGTTGGGCACCAGCACGCTGTGGCGCACGCCCGGCCGGCGCTCGATCGCCGCCATCACCGCCGTGTTGTCCGCCATCTGCGGCACCCACTTCGGCGACACGAAACTGGTGACCTCGATCTCCTTCAGACCGGCGTCCTGCAGCAGCGAGACCAGCTTCGCCTTGTCCGCGGTGCCGACGTTCTCCTTCTCGTTCTGCAGGCCGTCGCGCGGACCGACATCGACAAGGGTGACCCGGCTGGGCAGTGTGTTCATGGCTCTTTCCTCTTGATCCTCGGATCTGGCTTCCCCCGGAGAGGAAGTCATGCTTTCAGCACTGCCACCGCCGCTGGCCCTCACCCCTGCCCTCTCCCGCAAGCGGGAGAGGGAGTAAGAAGGGTGCCGCACCCGCCGTGGAAGCGGGAACCATCAGGTCAGCTCGGTGCATTCTCACTCCCTCTCCCGCTTGCGGGAGAGGGCGGGGGTGAGGGCCAGCAGCCTCACGCCTGCAACCGGAGCAGCTCGGCGCCGTCGCCGACCTGGTCACCGATCGCGAACAGCAACTCCGCCACGACGCCGTCGCGCGGCGCGGTGATGGTGTGTTCCATCTTCATCGCTTCCATCACCGCCAGCGGTTGGCCCTTGGTGACCGCGTCGCCGGCCTGTGCCAGGAAGGCCACCAGCTTGCCCGGCATCGGCGCGGTCAGCCGACCGGCTTCCGATTGACCCTGGCCCGCGTGGGCGATGACGTCGACCTCGGTCACCAGCGCCGACCCTTGAGCGCCGAACACCGCGACCTGCTCGCCGACCTTGTAGGTCGACACTGCCACGCGGCGCTCATCCAGATAAAGCTCATGCCGTTCCGTCGAGGCGGAACGCAGCGCCAGCGCGATCGCCGTCCCTGCCGCGCCGCCCTCGCCGCCCTCGCCGCCCGGCAGCTTCAAGGACAGGCTGCCCTGATGGTGACGCGACAGCAGCACCTGGTGGTGCTCGCCGTCGACCTCCAGCTCGAAGCGCCGCTGTGCCGCGCCGAACATCCGCCAGCCGTCGCGGCGGCTCCACGGATCGGCGGACTCGGTCAGCGATTCCTCCGCCAGCGTGTGCGCGACCACCGCCGCCGCGGCTTCCGCCAGCGGCAGCCCCGGCTGGCCGAACAGCACGGCCTTCTCGCGCTCGATCAGCGCGGTGTCCAGATCCGCGTTCGCGAACGACGCCGTCGCCGCGCAGCGGCGCAGGAACGCCACGTTGGTGTGCAGGCCGACGATGTGCGTGTCGCGCAGCGACGCGTCCAGCAGCGCCAGCGCCTGCTCGCGCGTCTCGCCCCAGACGATCAGCTTGGCGATCATCGAGTCGTAGTACGGACTGATCGCATCGCCCTCGCCCACGCCGGAATCGATGCGCACGTCGGCGCGGCGGAAGGCCTCATGCGCCGGCCAGCGCGCCACCGACAGCGTGCCGGTCGCGGGCAGGAAGCCACCCTCGGGGTTCTCCGCGCAGATGCGGGCCTCGATCGCATGACCGTGCATGCGCAGCTGCTCCTGCTTCAGCGGCAGCGGCTCGCCGGCAGCGACGCGCAGCTGCCACTCGACCAGGTCCTGGCCGGTGATCGCCTCGGTCACCGGATGCTCCACCTGCAGCCGCGTGTTCATCTCCATGAAGTAGAACCGGCCGTCCTGCTCCGCGATGAACTCGACGGTGCCCGCGCCCTGGTAACCCACGGCCTTCGCCGCGGCCACGGCGGCAGCGCCCATCTCGGCGCGGCGTCCGGCCGTCATGCCCGGCGCCGGCGCTTCCTCCAGGACCTTCTGATGCCGACGCTGCACCGAGCAGTCGCGCTCGAACAGGTAGACGCAATCGCCGTGGCTGTCGCCGAAGACCTGGATCTCGATGTGGCGCGGGCGCTGCACGTAGCGCTCGATCAGCACCGCGTCGTCGCCGAAGCTGTTGATCGCCTCGCGCTTGCACGATGCGAGCGCGGCGTCGAACTCTTCATCCGCGTGGACGGCGCGCATGCCTTTGCCGCCGCCGCCCGCGCTCGCCTTGATCAGCACCGGGAAGCCGATGCGATTGGCCTCGCGGCGCAGCAGCGCCGGATCCTGGTCGGCGCCGTGATAGCCCGGCACCAGCGGCACGCCGGCCTGCTCCATCAAGCGCTTGGACTCGGCCTTCAGGCCCATCGCCTGGATCGCCGACGGCGGCGGGCCGATGAACACCAGGCCCGCGTCCGCGCAGGCCTGCGCGAATTCCTCGTTCTCGCTGAGGAAGCCGTAGCCCGGATGCACCGCTTCGGCGCCGGTGGCCTTGGCCGCGTCGAGGATGCGCTGCCATTGCAGGTAGCTGTCGCGCGGCGCGGGACCGCCGATGCGCACGGCCTCGTCGCAGGCCCGGACATGGCGGGCATTCACGTCCGCGTCCGAATAGACGGCGACGGTCTTCACGCCCAGGCGTCGGGCGGTGGCCGCGACGCGGCAGGCGATTTCGCCGCGGTTGGCGATCAGGATCTTCTTGAACACGGGTGTCTCCTCATGTTTCGGGTCCTCGGCGCGTCGCGGCTCGTGACCGCGTCGCGCCGGGTGCGCTCAGGTGGCGCAGTTCAATGGCGCCGCTCAGTGGCGATGGCCGCAGGACGCCGCGGCGCCCTCGCCCGCCGGCGCGCAGCCGCCTTCGGCATCGGCGCTCAGCTCGGCCTCGGTCGCGCAGTGCATGCCCAGGCGGGCGATCAGCTGGCGGTCCTTCTCGGCCTGCGGGTTGCTGGTGGTCAGCAGCTTGTCGCCGTAGAACATGCTGTTCGCGCCGGCCAGGAAGCACAGCGACTGCATGGTCTCGGGCATCTCCTCGCGGCCGGCGGACAGGCGCACCATCGCGCGCGGCATCGTGATGCGGGCCACCGCGATCGTGCGGATGAACTCGAACGGATCCAGCGCCTCGGTGCCCGCCAGCGGCGTGCCTTCGACCTGGACCAGGTTGTTGATGGGCACCGACTCCGGATACGGATCCAGGTTGGCCAGCTGCGCGATCAGGCCGGCGCGCTGGCGGCGGGTCTCGCCCATGCCGACGATGCCGCCCGAGCAGACCTTCAGGCCGACGCCACGCACCCGCTCCAGCGTGTCCAGGCGGTCCTGGTAGGTGCGGGTCGTGATGATCTGGCCGTAGAACTCCGGCGAGGTGTCGAGGTTGTGGTTGTAGTAGTCCAGCCCCGCCTCGCGCAGCTGTTCGGCCTGGCCGTCGCCCAGCATGCCGGCGGTCAGGCAGGTCTCCAGGCCCAGCGCCTTGACCTCGGTGATCATCTCGCCGATCGCCTCCAGGTGACGCTCCTTCGGCGAGCGCCAGGCCGCGCCCATGCAGAAGCGCGTCGCGCCGTTGGCCTTGGCGGCGCGGGCGGCTTCCATCACCTCCTGCAGCGGGATCAGCTTCTCGGCCTTCAGGCCGGTGTCGAAGTGCGCCGACTGCGGGCAATACTTGCAGTCCTCCTCGCAGCCGCCGGTCTTGATCGACAGCAGCGTGGACAGTTGCACCGCGTTCGGGTCGAAGTGCTCGCGATGCACCTGCTGCGCGCGGAACAGCAGGTCGTTGAACGGCAGCTCGAACAGCGCGGCGATCTCGTTGACGGTCCAGGGCTTGGCGTTGCGGCGCAACTCGTCGGTGGTCGGCGTCAGCGTCTGGATCTGGTTGACGGTCTGCTTCATCGTCATGCTTTCAATGCGTTCAACAGCTGCGGCTGCAGCAGGTGCGCGGCCACGGCCGCGGGAGAGGGATCGGAAAGCCGGGGCACATGGCCCCAGCACGGCACACCCAGCGCCTGGTCGAGACGGGCATGCAAGGCGGCCAGATTGTCCGCCACATGGGCTTGATGGGGGTCGGCGGTGTTGGCGACCCAGCCGGCCAGGCGCAGCCCGCGCGCGAGCACGGCCTCGGCCGTCAGCAGCGCATGGTTGATGCAGCCCAGCCGCAGGCCGACGACCAGCACCACCGGCATCGCCAGGTCGACGGCGAGATCGGCGGTGTCCCAGTCGTCGGTGAGCGGCACGCGGAAGCCGCCGACGCCCTCGATCAGCGCGAAGTCGCCGTTGGACGCCGAACGCCGGATCGCGGCCAGCAGCGCCATGCGGTCGATCGCGCGGCCTTCGAGCTTCGCGGCGATGTGCGGCGCGCAGGGTTCGCGGAACTGCAGCGGGCCGACTTCGTCCATCGTCATGCCCTGCCGCTGCGCGGCATGCAGCAGCGCGACGTCCTCGTTGACCCAGACGCCGCCGGCGTCCTGCGTCTGTCCGGCGGCTAGCGACTTGATCGGCGTCACGTAGCGGCCCAGGCCGTCGAACGCGCGCGTCAGGCCGGCGGTGATGCAGGTCTTGCCGATCTCGGTGTCGGTGCCGGTGATGAAGAAGCCGTGCAGCGGCCTCGGCGTCGTGGCGGGATTCGGCCTCATGCGCAGGCCTCCAGCGCGGCGACGAGCCGATCGACATCGGCCTCGGTGTGTGTCGCGCACAGCGTGATGCGCAGCCTGGCCTCGCCCTTGGGCACCGTCGGCGGGCGGATGCCCGGCACGCGCAGGCCTTCGCGCTCCAGCGCGGCGGCCAGCGCCATCACCTCGGCGTTGCCGCCGACGATCAGCGGCTGGATCGGCGTCTGCGACTCCGCCAGCTTCCAGGTCAGTGTCGGATGGCGGTCCAGCAGTCCACCGATGCCCGCGCGCAGCCGCGCCTGCAGGGCGCGCAAGGACGCGCGGCGTTCGTCGCCGACCTCGCCGCGGATCAGTTCGAGGCTGGTCAGCAGCGCGTGTTCCACCGCCGGCGGCGAGGCGGTCGAGAAGATGTAGTTGCGCGCCGCCTGCAGCAGGTAGTCGGTCACCGTCGCATGGGCGACGACGAAGGCGCCGGCCAGCCCCGCCGCCTTGCCCAGCGTGCCGACGAGGATCAGGCGCTCGCTGCGCAGCTCGAAGTGCTCCAGCGTGCCCACGCCGGTCTCGCCGAGCACGCCCAGCCCATGCGCGTCATCGACGATCAGCCAGGCGTCGAAGGCTTCGGCCGCGGCCAGCAGCTCGGGCAGCGGCGCGATGTCGCCGTCCATGCTGAAGACCGCGTCGGTGACGATCAGCTTGACCTTCGCGGTGCTCGCGGCGAGTTGCCGGCGCAAGTCCTCGACGTCGCAATGCCCGTAGCGCCGGACCTGGGCCTTCGCCAGCCGCGTGCCGTCGATCAGCGAGGCATGGTTCAGCGTCTCGCTGAAGATCTCCGCGTCGGCGTCGCCCAGCGCGGTCACCACCGCCAGGTTGGCCATGTAGCCGGTGCAGAAGCCGAGGGCCTTCGCCTGCGGGATGTGGGGCTCGAACCAGCGGCCCAGCAGCGCCTCGACGTCGTGGTGCGCGCGCGAATGCCCGCTCACCAGCGGCGACGCGCCCGAGCCGCCGCCGTACACCTGGGCGCCCTCCACCAGCGCCGCGGTCAGCGCCGGATGCGCGGCCAGGCCGAGGTAGTCGTTGCTGCAGAACATCGTCAGCTCGCGCGCGACGCCGTCGGCGCCGCGCACCGTCTGGCGCGGCGCGGTGCCGGTCTCGGCGATGCGGGTGAAGCGCGTCAGGTCCTGGTCGCGGATCGCGTCCAGCTTGGTCTTCAGATGCTCAAGCAGCATGGAGCACCTCCTCCAGCGTCGCCGCCACGGCGGCCGCGAGGAAGCGCGCGGCGTCCTCATCGATCAGGTAGGGCGGCATCAGGTACACGGTCTGGCCGATCGGACGGATCAGCAACTCGTGCTTCCGGGCGGCGAGGTGGAACTTCTCGGAGAAACGTTCGACGGGCGCCGTCGTCTTCGGGTTGATGTCGAAGGCGAGGATCATCCCGCGCTGACGAAGATGGACAAGTCGTGAATCGGCCGCCAGCGGCGCGAAGGCTTCGGTGAGCCAAGCGGCCTGCTGCCGGTTGCGTTCGAGCTGGCCGGCATCGAAGCGGTCCAGCACCGCGTTCGCCGCCGCGCACGCCAACGGATTGCCGGTATAGCTGTGCGAGTGCAGGAAGCCGCGCGTCACGTCCTGCGACCAGAAGGCCTCGTAGACCTCGTCGGTCGTCATCACCAGCGACAGCGGCATCGTGCCGCCGGTGATGCCCTTGGACAGCAGCAGGAAGTCGGGCCAGTCCGACCTCGTGGCCTTGGCGGCCTGCGCGGCCGGCAGGGTCTGTTCCCACGCGAAGAAGGTGCCGGTGCGGCCGCAGCCGACGGCGATCTCGTCGGCGATCAGGTGCACGCCGAACTCGGTGCACAGCGCGCGCAGCGCCTGCAGGTAGCCCGGCGCATACATGGACATGCCCGCGGCCCCCTGCACTAGCGGCTCGACGATCACGGCGGCGATGTGGTCGTGCCGCTCCGCCAGCAGCGCACGCATCTCCTCGATGGCCTGCGCCTCGTTGCCCAGGCGCTGGTCCGGCGAGCCCACGATGTGGCTGCGCATCAGCAGCGGATCGTAGGCGTCGCGGAAGATCGCGACATCGGTGACGGCCAAGGCGCCGATGGTCTCGCCGTGATAGCCGTTCTTCAGGCAGACGAACTCGCGCTTGTCCGCGCGGCCGCGGTTGCGCCAGGAATGGAAGCTCTGCTTCAGCGCGATCTCGACGGCCGACGCGCCGTCGCTGCCGAAGAACAGGTGCCCGAGCGCGCCGCCGGTGCGCGCCGACAGGCGTTCGGACAGCCGCACCGCCGGCTCGTGCGTGCAGCCGGCCAGCATCACGTGCGGCAACGTGTCGAGCTGATGCTTGATCGCGTCGTTCAGGGCCTTGTCGGCGTGGCCGAACAGGTTGACCCACCACGAGCTGTTGGCGTCGAAATAACGGCGCCCCTCATGGTCGAACAACCAGGGGCCTTCGCCACGGGCGATGGGCAGCGGCGGCACGTCCTGCGCGCGCGCCATCTGCGTGCACGGGTGCCAGACCGCCGCGAGGCTGCGGCGCTGCCAGTCTTGTCGTACTGCTTCGGACATTCGGGAAACCTGCTCCGGGAAAACAAGGACGCGGCGCTCGAGCGGGCGATCGCGTCAGGTCGAACCGGCGAGCCACGAGGGCCTGCCCTTCGACAGGAAACTCTGCACGCCCTCGCGCCCCTCGGCGCTGGCGCGGATGTCGGCGATGCGGCGCGCGGTGTCGTCGCGCAGCGCCTCGGTGATGGGCGCTTGGGCCACGTCCTGCACCAGGCGCTTGCAGGCGCGCACGGCGGCCGGTCCGTTGGCCAGCAGCGCGGCGACCAGCGCCTCGACCCTCGCGTCGAGCGCCTCGGCATCGGCGGCCAGCTCGTGGACCAGGCCCAGCCGATGGGCCTCGGCGGCGGAGAAGCGCTCGGCCGTCACGAAGTAGCGGCGCGAGGCCTGCTCGCCGAGCGCGCGCACGACGTAGGGCCCGATGGTCGCCGGCAGCAGACCGAGCCTGGCCTCGGACAGGCAGAAGCCGGCGGGCTCGGCCGCGACGACGATGTCGCAGACCGACACCAGCCCGACGCCGCCCGCGTAGACGTCGCCCTGCACCCGCGCGATCACCGGCACGGGGCAGCTGTAGAGCGTCCACAGCATGTGGGCGAGGCGGCCGGCGTCGGCGTGGTTCTCGTCCCAGCTGTAGCCGGCCATCGCCTTCATCCAGTTCAGGTCGGCGCCGGCGCAGAAGGCCTTGCCCTCGGCGGCCAGCACGATGGCGCGCAACGAGTCGTCCCGGCCCAGCGTCTCGAACACCGTCGTCAGTTCGCCGATGACGGTGTCGTTGAAGGCGTTGCGGACGTCGGGGCGGTTCAGCGTGACGCGGGCGACGGCGTCGTTCGCGCCGGTGCGTTCGACGCGCAGCGTCGTCGGGGACAGGGCATCGATCGATGGGGTCATGGGTGGCTCCAGACGACGGTCCGGTTGATCGCGTAGAGGCGGCAGCGCTCTTCGCTCTCGGTGTGTTGATCGCAGAGGGCGAGCGCGCGCGAGGCCGCGTCGTCGCCGATCGCCAGGCCCCAGTGACTGCCGTTGGTGGCGAAGGCGCGCGGCTCCTTCGCGGCCAGGAACTTGCGGTAGCCGTTGAGCACGCGGCCGTCGGCCGGCAGCGCGGCCGTGTCCTCGACCGCGGCGCCGCCGCCGTCGGCCACCTGCAGCGCGCCGGGAATCGGGAAACCCAGCGGCTTCAGGAACTCGTCGACGATCGGCTGCCAGATGTCGTTGCCCTTGGCGAAGAGCTGGTGCCCGTCCTCGCCGAAGGCGGGCATCCGCCGCGTCTGCGCCAGGCCGCCGGCCTCGCGGTAGGCGGCGGACCAGCGCTCCTGGTGGCGCGGGGAGATGAAGCGGTCGTTCTCGGTGAAGACCCACAGCGTGGGCACCGGCTGGCCGCCCTGCGCCGCGCGGCGGCCGAAGTCGGCGAAGCGGCGGGCGAGCTCGTCGGGCCGGCAGGGCTCGCCGGTGTGGGTGTCGGGATTGCCGCCGTGGCCGCCGGCGAAGTCGATCGCCGCGACCACGCCGGGCAGGCGCTCGCCGGTCGCGGCCATCGTGGCGAAGCCGCCCAGCGACTGGCCGGCGATCACGACGCGGCGGGCGTCGATGTCGGCGGCGGACTGCATGAAGCGCACGACCGCCGCGACCTGCGCGGCCGCCGCGTTCGCGGCCGTCTCGTAGCGGGGCGCGTCGCACTTGACGCTGGCTTCGGGATCGCCGGCGCCCGCCAGTTCACCGTAGCCGATGCGCGTCGGCACCGCGACGGCGAAACCCTTGCGGACGAAGAACCGCGCCGCGCCCTCGAGCCGCTGGCGCTTCATCGCGGCGCGGTCCAGCTCCGACACCGGACGACCGTGATTCAGCACCGCCAGCGGGAACGGCCCCGGCCCGGCCGGGCGGAAGGTCGTCACGACCACGTCGGCCTGGATCGTGCGGCCGATGTGGTTCTCGACGCTCACGGGCACGCGGACGACGGCCTCGCGAATGTCCGCGGCCAGGCGAACCGACGCGCCCGGCGTCGCCGGCACGGATTCGCCGACCGTCGCGTCCTGCGCGCGGGCCTCCGGCGCGGAGGCCGCCAGCGCCGTCACCAGCGCGGCCAGGGACAGTGCGAGCAGCTTCATGCGGCGGTCTCCGTCAGGGTGTCGCGGCCAAGCGCCTTGCGCATCAGCACGCTGGGATAGGTCTTGCCGGCCCATTGCACGTCGCCGATCAGCACATAGCCGCGGCGCTCGTAGCGCCGGCGCAGCGCCTCGGCGGGGACGGCGGTGTCCAGGGCCACGTGCGCGTAGCCCTGCGCGCGCGCCCAGTCCTCGGCCATGTCCATGAGCCGCTCGGCGACGCCCTGGCCGCGACACGAGGGATGCACCGCGAGCTGGGCCAGGATGGCGGTATCGGCCTGCGTGTAGCAGGCGGGCACCGGGTCGCCGAGGTAGCGGCCGTCGGGCCGTTTCGGCGGCGCGATCGTCACCGTGCCGACCAGTTCCCCCGCGCCGCCGAGCGCCACGAAGGCCTGCCCCGACGCCACGCGTTCGCGCGTCGTCTGCACGCTCTGGTCGACGGCCGTGAAGTTCCACCCCTGCGCCGCCAGCGACGCGTAGGACGCGTGCAGCAGCGCGGTCAGGGCCTCGAGGGAGTCGGAGGCGATCAGCGGGCGCAGGGTGATGTCGGTCATCGTCGGGAGCGGCGGGGAAGTCGGAAGTCCGGCACCTTACATCCGGAACACGCCGAACTTCGTCTCGGGGATCTCGGCGTTCAGCGCGGCGGACAGGCCCAGCGCCAGCACGCGGCGCGTGTCGGCCGGGTCGATCACGCCGTCGTCCCACAGCCGGGCGCTGGCGTAATACGGATGGCCCTGGTCCTCGTACTGCTTGCGGATCGGCGCCTTGAAGGCTTCTTCCTCGTCGGCGGACCACTGGCCGCCCTTGCCCTCGATGCCGTCGCGCTTGACCGTGGCCAGCACGGACGCGGCCTGCTCGCCGCCCATCACCGAGATGCGGGCGTTCGGCCACATCCACAGGAAGCGCGGCGAGTAGGCGCGGCCGCACATGCCGTAGTTCCCGGCGCCGAAGCTGCCGCCGATGATCACGGTGAACTTGGGCACCTGCGCGCAGGCCACCGCCGTCACCATCTTGGCGCCGGCGCGGGCGATGCCTTCGTTCTCGTACTTGCGGCCGACCATGAAGCCGGTGATGTTCTGCAGGAACACCAGCGGGATCTTGCGCTGGCAGCACAGCTCGATGAAATGGGCGCCCTTGTTGGCGCTCTCGGCGAACAGGATGCCGTTGTTGGCGACGATGCCCACCGGCATGCCCTCGATGTGGGCGAAGCCGCAGACCAGCGTGTTGCCGTAGCGGGCCTTGAACTCGTCGAAATCGCTGCCGTCGACGATGCGGGCGATGACCTCGCGCACGTCGAAGGGCTTGCGCGTGTCGGTCGGGATCACGCCGTGCAGCTCGGCGGGGTCGTAGGCCGGCGCCCGGGCGGGCTGCGTCGACAGCGCGCCCTGCTTGCGCCAGTTCAGCCGCGCCACGGACTGGCGCGCGATCGCCAGCGCATGGGTGTCGTTCTCGGCCAGGTGGTCGGCCACGCCGGACAGGCGCGTGTGCACGTCGCCGCCGCCCAGGTCCTCGGCGCTGACCACCTCGCCGGTCGCGGCCTTCACCAGCGGCGGGCCGCCCAGGAAGATCGTGCCCTGGTTCCTGACGATCACCGTCTCATCGCTCATCGCCGGCACGTAGGCGCCACCGGCGGTGCAGGAGCCCATCACCACGGCGATCTGCGGGATGCCCTGGGCCGACAGGTTGGCCTGGTTGAAGAAGATGCGGCCGAAGTGGTCGCGGTCCGGGAAGACCTCGTCCTGGTTGGGCAGGTTGGCGCCGCCGCTGTCCACCAGGTAGAGGCAGGGCAGGCGGTTCTGGGCCGCGATCTCCTGCGCGCGCAGGTGCTTCTTGACGGTGATCGGGTAGTAGGTGCCGCCCTTGACGGTGGCATCGTTGCAGACGATCACGCACTCGACGCCGGACACCCGGCCGATGCCCGCGATCACGCCGCCGCCCGGGGCGGCGTTGTCATACATGTCCAGGCCCGCCAGCGGCGCCAGCTCCAGGAAGGGCGCGCCCGGATCGAGCAGCATCTCCACGCGGTCCCGCGGCAGCAGCTTGCCCCGCGCCACATGCTTGGCGCGCGCGGCCTCGCCGCCGCCTTCGGCGATCTTCGCCAGCCGGGCGTTGAGGTCGTCGATCAGGCCGCGCATCGCGTCCGCGTTGGCCTTGAAGTCGGCCGAGCGGGCGTTGAGCTTGGTGGTCAGCTGGGGCATGGTGATGGGTCTCCGGACTTGTGAGCCGCGCTCAATTCGATGCGGGAAGCGCGTGCTGAAGGCGCCCGGCCAGGATCGCCAGCCGGACGCAAGGCGCGAAGCATACGGCAGAAAGCGGGGGTTTCCAATCCGTGGGCGCGCAGACTTGAGCCGGGCTCAAGAAAACAGGAGAATGCGCCCCACATGAGCCCCGCCCCGACTTCCCGCCTGGCCGCCGGCCCGGACTCCCCGTCCACGGCCGCCCTGCCCGCGCAACGCCGCTCGCCGGTCAGCGCGAAGGCCGGGCAGCGGGTCAAGGACATCCTGCGCGAGAGCCGCGCCGTCTTCGCCGAGCGCGGCTACGAGCGCGCCACGACCACGGAGATCGCGCAGCGGCTGGGGATTTCGGAGGCGACGGTCTTCACCTACTTCCGCGGCAAGCGCGAGTTGTGCATGCGGGTGATCGGCGACTGGTACGACGAGATCATCGAGGCGATCGAATCGGGCCTGCCGCGCGAGCGGCCGATCCGGGACCAGCTGGAGTTCGTCGTGCACACCCACCTGCGGCTGTTCCTGATCCAGGGCACGGGGCTGTGCGAGCTGGTGCTGTCGGAAGGCCGCAAGCGCGAGGCGCCGGTGACACGCGCCGACGGTCAGGATTTCGGCGCGGCCTTCGTCGACCTGCAGCGCCGCTACACGGCGCCGCTGATGGACCTGCTCGCGCGCGGTCAGGCGCAGGGCGAGGTCCGGCAGGACATTCCGCTGCGGCTGCTGCGCTCGCTGGTGTTCGGGCCGATGGAGCACATGCTGTGGGAGGTGATCATCGCCGGCCGGCAGATCCAGGTGGACGCCGCGGCGCGCGACCTGGTCGCGCTGCTGTGGCCGGCGCTGCAGGCGCCGGACCAGGAGCTCCAGGCGCTGCGACGGCTGAAGGCGCGCGTGACGGAGGCGCTGGCCGATCGCGCCGTGGACGGCAAGTCCTGACCCTCAGCACCGCGCGCGCTGATGCGCAAGACCTGGGAAGGCCAAAAGAACAGTAGTTCGAGTCATATCCAGGCGAATCCCGTTCGGGAACGATGAGCACTTCCATGACGCGAGCGGCCGCTGCATCGATTGAGCTGCCGAGGCCTATGCTCTACCACTGACAGTCCGTCAGTCCTCATTCAACGCCGCTCGCCATGGACAACACCGGATCACCGACGCCTCCGCTCGACGAGCCCACGCTATGCGCGTGGGCCAAGGCAGGCGAGAAGCTGCGAGCCGAAGCACTCCCCCATGGACGCCATTGGCATCTCTGGATCGAGCGGCAAGGTCAGCGTCATTGCCTGACTACTCCGAGCGGTGCGCCGCGCGTGTTCCGGACCCTTGAAACCCTCGCGAGACGCCTCCTGGAGTTGAATGTCGTGGACTTGACCATCACTCACCCGCCCACCGTCGCCGCCCCACCCCGCGCACGAACCGCCTCCGGCACGCGCTTGAGCAGTTTCAATCAGGAGGCGTGGGACGCCTGGTTCAAGCAGCAGATCCTGATTGCACTCGAGGACGACAGTCCCGGCATCGACTATCGGGAGGTCTCCAAGGAGGCTCAAGACCGCATTCGCAAGATCGGGGGGCAACATGCCCGCCCAAAAAAATGTTGAATGGCGCAGGCTGGCGCGCGCGGACTACGACAGGTTTCTGGACCAGCTCGCTGAGGAGAACCTTGCTGCGGCGATCGAATTCGACAGCGATCTGACCGACAAGCTGACGCTGATCCGGTCCTTCCCTCACCTCTATCGCGAATCAAGTCGCGTGGAGGGCGTTCGCGAGATGGTGATCAGGCCCAACTTCTTCCTTGTGTATCGGGTGTCGCCTACGACTATCCGCATCCTCAACTTCGTGCATGCGCGACGTGATTGGCCGAATCCGCCGAGGCCGCCCGCCCGCCGGAAAAAGTCCAGCAAGTCCCGACCCTCAGCACCGCGCGCGTCGATGCACAAGACCTGGGAAGGTCAAAAGAACAGCAGTTGAGGTCATGGCTCGACACCGATCAGGACGCCTGGGACGAGTGGTACCGAGAGCAGATTCGTCTCTCGATCGAGGACCCGCGACCCAACACTCCCCATGAAGTAGTCATGCGTGAGGCCCACGAACTCCTCTGGGGAAAGGCGGCCTTCCATGGACGAACCGTCAACGCTTGACTGGCGTCCCCGCGCCCGCCTTCGGTATCTGCTGATCCTTGCGGAGCTCAAGCGCCACAACGTGCTGGCAGCCGAAAGGCTCGATCGATTGATTCAACCCATCCCTGCACTGAAGTCCACTGCCCGCACGACAGGGCGACTACATCCCGTCGCCTTGTTTCGTCTCAGCGTTGCCGCCTCTCGATCGCCACACTGAGCACCGCCAGCCCGAGCCCAACGATGGCCAGCACCGCCCCCGCCACCGGCAGCGCGCGCAGCGACGCACCATGCGCCAGCATCCATCCCCCCAGCCACGCGCCACCGGCATTGCCCAGGTTGAACGCCGCGATGTTGAGCGTCGACACCAGCGCCGGCGCATCGGGCGCCTGCTGCATCATCCGCATCTGCAGGCCCGGCACCGTCGCGAAGGCCGCCATGCCCCAGACGAAGACGGTCGCGATCGTCGCCCACTGCCAGCCCAGCACCGCCGCCAGCACGAGCTGCACTACCGCCAGCACGACCAGCACGCCCATCAGCGACGGCATCAGCTTCCAGTCCGCCAGCTTGCCGCCCAGCGTGTTGCCGATCGTCAGGCCCAGGCCGAACAGGAACAGCACGCCGGTGACCCAACCCGGCGTCAGGCCGGTGACCTCCGCCAGCATCGGCGCGATGAAGGTGAACGCGGTGAAGATGCCGCCGAAACCCACCGCCGTCAGCGCCAGCGCGATCAGCACCTGAGGACGCTTCAGCACGGACCAGTCGTTGCCCTTGCGCGCACCGGCGTCCGCGTCCTTCGCCTTCGGCAGCAGCACCATCAGCGCGAGCGCCGCCACGATGCCCAGCCCCGCCACCGCGGCGAAGCTTGCGCGCCATCCCCATTCCTGGCCGATCAGGTTGCCCAGCGGCACGCCCAGCACGTTCGCCAGCGTCAGGCCGGTGAACATCAATGCGATCGCTCCCGCCTTGCGATCCGGCGCGACCAGCTCGCTCGCCAGTACCGCGCCGATGCCGAAGAACGATCCATGCGCCAGCGCCGCCACGATGCGGCCCGCCATCACCGTCCAGTAGCCGGTGCCGATCGCCGATAGCACGTTGCCCGCGATGAACAGCGCGATCAGCACCAGCAGCGCGCGCTTGCGCGGCCAGCCGGCGCTCAACGCGGCCAGTGGCGGCGCCCCCAGCGCCACGCCCAGCGCGTAGCCAGTCACCAGCAGGCCGGCGCGCGGCAGGCTGACCGCCAGGTCCTGCGCCATCGCCGGCAGCAGACCCATGATCACGAACTCGGTCGTGCCGATGGCGAAGGCCGCCAGCGCCAGCGCCAGGATCGGCAGCGGGAAGCCGCGCGACGCCGCAGGTTTGGCGCCTTCGCCGGCATCGAGGGGGGAAGAGAGGGAGGTCACGGAAGACTCCAACGTCGATTCGATGGGCTCACTGTGATCTGTCGCGCCCGGGATGTGAATCCGTCCAAGGAGAGAAGCATCTGTTCCAGAATCGAAAAGATGGCGGCCGCATGATGCAGCCCCGACCGGAGACGCGGAATGAATGAACTCGATGACATGCGCCTGTTCGTGCGGGCCGTCGCGGCGGGCAGCCTGTCCGCGGCGGGACGGGAACTGGGCTTCTCGCCGGCCGTCGGCAGCAAGCGGCTCGCGCGGCTGGAGGCGCGCCTGGGCGTGCGGCTGCTGCAGCGCAGCTCGCGCCGCCTGGCGCTGACCGACGAAGGCGCGATCTACCTCGAGCGCTGCCAGGGCATCCTCGCCGACATCGACGACGCCGAGGCCGAACTCACCCAGGGCCGCCAGCAGGCGCGCGGCCTGCTGCGCGTCACCTCCACCGTCGCGCTGGGCCGGCGCTGCGTCGGGCCGCTGGCCGCCGAGTTCATGCGCGCCCATCCCGAGGTCACCGTCCAGGTCTCGCTGTCCGACGCCTTGGTCGACCTGATCGAGGAAGGCTTCGACTGCGCCGTGCGCATCGGCGGGCCGGCCGACTCGCGGCTGGTCGCCCGCCGTCTCGGTCCCAACCGCCGCGTGCTGTGCGCCACGCCCGGCTACCTGCGCCGCCGCGGCACGCCGCGCACGCTCGAGGACCTCGCCGGCCACGACTGCATCCTGCAGGAGCGCATCGCCACCCGCCAGTCCGACTGGCTGTTCATGCCCGCCGATCCGTCGGTCTCGACCACGCCGCGCACGGTCACCGTGCAGGGCCGGCTCGTCACCGACAACGGCGAGCAGGCGCACGATTGGGCCCTGGCCGGACTGGGCCTGGTGCGCCGCTCCGTGTGGGATGTCGTCGACGAACTCGCCGACGGCCGCCTTGTCGAAATCCTGCCCGAATGGGCCGGCGAGGTCGGGCCGCTGCAGCTGGTGTTCCCGTCGCGGCGCCTGCTGCCGGCGCGCACGCGGCTGTTCATCGACGCGCTGGCGGCGCGCTTCGCGCACTCCAAGGACCAGGAGCGTGTGCACGCGCCCATGCCCGCGAAGGCCAGGCGCCGACACCGCGACGCCACAAGGTAAAAAGCCCGCTGGACCGGGTCCAGCGGGCTTGGGGAAGGCGCCGACGGTCTCCGCCGGCGTCGCTGTCCTCGACTCAGATCACATCGAGTACTTCAGCGTGGCGCGGAACTGGCGGCCACGGGTGTCATACAGGCTGAAGTCGTACAGCGAGGTGCTGCTGAAGCCCGGATCGTGCGGAGGCATGCGGTTGAACACGTTCAGGACCGAGACGCTGGCGGTCAGCTGCTTCGTGATGCTGTAGCGGCCGAACAGGTCGAACGTAGTGTTCGAGCGCACGCGCGTCGGGTACACGCCGGTCTGGAAGCGCGGATCCTGCGGCGTGAAGTAGCTCGCCGCCAGCAGTTCCTGACGCACGTGGTGCGTGTAGTTCAGGCCGCCGGTGATCGACCACGGGCCGTAGTCGAAGTCGGTCGTGAAGCCCGCGCGGATGCGCGGGATCGTGTTCGCGCCACCGTTCGTGCCCACGACCTGCACGCCGTCTTCCTTGAAGGAGCTGACATAGATCAGGTTGCCGCGGAAGGTGAACCGGCCGAGGCTGGTCGGGACACGCAGCGTGCCGTCGATGTCCACGCCGCTGGTCTTGCGCGAGGCCAGGTTCTCGTAGTTCGACAGGATCGTGATGATCTGGTTCGTCTGCGGATTGCCGTCACGAATGATGCTCGGGGTCGACGGGCAGTTCGGCTGCGTCGGATCCTGGCCGGTGCCGCCGTTCGGGCAGGACTCGTCCAGGATGTCCTGGAAGTTGCGCGACGCGACCACGTTGCGCCAGTCGATCTTGTAGAAGTCCACGCCGAAGTTGAAGTTCTTCGTCGGCTCGAACACGAAGCCGAAGGTCGTGCTGGTCGACTTCTCGGCCTTCAGGTCCGGGTTGCCGGCGAACACGCCCGAGATCTGGCGGGTCACGCCGTCCTGCGGGTCGATCACGCTCTGGAAGAACGAGGCCGCCGAGGGCGAGATCTCCGGCAGCGTCGGCGCGCGGAAACCCTTGCCCCAGTTGGCGCGCAGCAGAAGGCCGTCGAAGGCCTTGTACTTCGCACCGAGCTTGGGCGTGGTGGACGTGCCGTAGTCGCTGTACTTATCGTAGCGGACGGCGGCCTGCACCTCGAGCTTCTTGGTGAACGGCATCGAGACTTCGGAGAACAGCGAGATGTTGTCGCGGCGTCCGCTGGTGGCGGTGATGCCCTGGCCCAGGATGCCGCCGCTGTTGGCGATCTCCGCCGGCTTGTCCTTCAGCTTCTCCTCGCGGAATTCGGCGCCGAGCGCCAGGCCGATCTCGCCGCCCGCCATCTCGCCGATCGTCGTGTTGGCCTTCGTGTCGATGAAGGTCATCTCCGACTTGGACTTGCGGTCGAAGTTGCCGCGCATGCTGTCACGCACGGCCTGGCTGTTGCTCGTCCACTTGTCGAGGTTGTAGGTGGAGCTGCTGGACAGCGGCACCGGCGGCTGCGAACCGGTCGGGATGCCGAAGGCGGCGGACGTGCCGGCCAGGGTCAGGCGGTTGAAGTTCTTCGAGGTGGTGTCGGTGCTGGAGTAGCCGAAGGCGCTGTCCAGGTCCCAGGTGCCGACGGTGTAGTTCACCCCGGCCACCACGCGGGCGGCGTCCGAGCGGATGTCGTTGTCGCGGGTGCCCATGTCGTTGAGCACGCCGACGTAACGGGCGCGGTTGTTGAACGGGTTGCCCGCCACGGTGGGCGCAAAGTTCGCGGTGTAGCTGAACGGCTGGAGCTGGCCGTTGACCTGGGTCAGGCCCGTAGTCACGAAGGACGCGGCCTGGAAGGTCTGCGTGGTGTCGGAACGGCTCAGGCCGAGCTCGAAGTAGCCGGTGGCGTTGGGCGAAAAGATCTTCGTGCCGCGGGTCAGCAGGCCGATCCGCTCGGTGCCGGGCAGCGCGGTGAACTCGTCCTTGAAGTCACGCATGCAGTACGTGTTGGTCGCCGCCGTCATCGCGATGTTGGCCGCGGTGTTCGGGTTGATCAGGCCGGCCGCCAGGGCCTGCTGACCGTTGATGACCGTGCCCTTGCAATCGCTGATCGCGCGGTAGTTGTTGCTCAGCGTGCCGTTGGGCAGCACTTCGCGCCAGGTGCCGCCGCCGGTCAGCGACTGGTAGTTGCGGCCGCCGGCGTACTTGCGGAAGTCGCGCGACTCGGTGAATTCCACGTCGCCCTGCCGCAGCAGGTCGCGCTTGTAGTAGTCGATGGTGGCGAAGATGTTGTAACCGTCGCTGGCCAGGTCGCCGAAGCCGCCGGCTGCCGTCAGGCGGTAGTCGTTCTTGCCTTCGAAGAAGCCTGCCGATCCGGAGATGTCGAAGCCCTTGTAGTCCTTGCGCAGGATGATGTTGACCACGCCGGCGATGGCGTCGGAGCCGTAGATCGCCGAGGCGCCGTCCTTCAGGATGTCGATGCGTTCGACCGCCGCGGAGGGGATCGAGTTCAGGTCGACGAAGGTGTCCTGCAGGTTCTGCGCGAAGCCGTAGCCCGCGACGCGGCGGCCGTTCAGCAGCACCAGCGTCGTCTTCTGGCCCAGGCCGCGCAGCGAGAAGCCGGCAGCGCCAGGAGCGAAGCTGTTGCTGAAGCTCTCGCCCAGGCTGCCGGTGTTGGACGGCAGGTTGCGCAGCACTTCCGCCACGGTCGGCTGACCGGTCCGTTCGATCTGGTCCCGCGAGATGATCTGCACAGGGGACACCGTTTCGGCGTCGATGCGCTTGATGTTCGAGCCCGTGACCTCGACACGTTCGAGTTGCTTCGATTCCTGCGCGGCGGCCACGCCGCAGGCCAGCGTGCTGGCGATCGCGATGCTGGTGAGTACCAGGGCCCTGTGGGTGAGTTGACGAGACATGGACGGTCCTCTTCTGAAATGGGTCGCACCCGGTAAAGGCGCTGTTTCCCGAACGGTTGCAGAGCGCACCCCGCTCGATGTGCACGGTGCGATGCGTGGACCGATTTTTTCAGCAGCTCAAACGTGTGGCTCACCTACTTAAACATTTGGTACATCGCGCAGCAAAACAGCGACACACCTATAAGAAGAAACCCGAAAGTCATGGGTCAAAGCAGGGGGAACCCTATCCCCACAAACCCCCTCAAATGCAGGCGCAAATCACACGGATACGTCGGGTCTTTCGCATGACCAAGGCACCGGTGATGCCGAAAGACAGGCCGAAGTCCCTCTTTCGTGTCACTCCTCGTGTCAATCCGACCGGCCGGCGCCGACGAAAAAAAGCCTGGCGAGGGCCAGGCTTTGCGGGGGCGGAACACCGGTCCCGGGGGACCCGGAAGCGGTGTCCACGGGATCGCGCCGGAAGTGATCCGACGCGATCGAGGGCGGTCAGAAGTCGTAGGAGGCGCCGACCTTGTAGCTGCGCGGACGGAACTTGTAGCCGTCACGCAGGTTGACCGGACGCTCGTCGCCCATCAGGTTCAGGATGTTCAGCGACAGGCGCAGGTTCTTGATCCCGGTGTAGGCCAGGTTGAAGTCGGTGCGCAGGTCCTCGTCGATGAAGCAGGCCAGGTTGCCCGGCTTCAGGCGGGTCTGGCAGGCGGCTTCGCTCCAGTCGGCCAGGTCCGTCTCGTCCCGGTTGAGCGCGGTACGCGAGGTGTAGTTGAAGCGCAGTCCGGTCGACCAGTCGCCCTTGTTCCAGGCGGCCGAGATCACGGCCTTCAGGCGCGGGTTCTCGTACAGGCCGACCTGGTTGGGACGCCACCTGTTCGCGTCGATGTCCCAGGCCTTGTAGGTCAGCGCGTAGGTCGCCGCCAGGCCCAGGTTCAGCGTGCCGAACGAACCGGCCGCGACGCGGCCCTTGATGTCGATGTCCACGCCCGAGGTCTCGGTCTTGCCGAAGTTCTCGTACTGCAGCAGCAGCGAGGTGATCTGGCCGGCCTGCCAGCTCAGGTTGCCGCCCGAGAGCTGGTTGGCGCGGTCGACCCAGGCCTGCTCCTGCGCGGTGACCGGGCCGCGGCTGATCATGTCCTCGTAGCCGGCCTTGCCTTCGCGCTCCAGCACGTAGGACGGATCACGCGAGTTGATCTCGTTCTTGCGCTCGATCTTGAAGTAGTCGACGGCGATCGACGCGTTCTTGGTCGGCTCGAACACGAAGCCCAGCGTGAAGCTCTTGGAGGTCTCCGGCTTCAGGTTGGGATTGGACGAGATCATCGCCGGCAGCGAGGCCAGGCAGCCGCTGTTGTAGGCCAGCGTGGCGTCGGACTTGTCGGCGGCCGTGCCGTTCTTCAGGATGTCGCGCAGCTGGGTCGCGGTCTCGCAGCGGCGCGGGTCGACCGTGTTGTTGAAGAAGCCGGTCACGCCGACCTGGCCCAGCGTCTCGGGAATGTTGGGCGCGCGGAAGCCGCCGGCGACCGTGCCGCGCAGCAGCAGCTGCGGCAGCACTTCATAACGGACGCCGAACTTGGGCGACACGCGGCCGTCGAAGCCCGTGGCCTTGTCGAAGCGCAACGCGCCGTTGAGCTCCAGCTTCTTCAGCACCGGCGCGTTCAGCTCGATGAAGGCGGCGTCGAGGTTGCGCTCGCCGTCGATCAGCACCGAGCCGCGGCCGACGATCTGCGCCTTCAGCACGTTGTCGGTCGACTTGATCGACACGCCTTCCTGGCGATGCTCGGCGCCCAGCGCGAAGGCCAGCGGTCCGCCCGGCAGCTGGAACAGCTCGCCGCTCAGCTTGGCGTCCACCCAGGTCTGGTGGTTCTTGCCTTCGGAGCCGTTGACGGGGAAGAGGCGGTCCAGCAGTTCCTTGCTGTTCGGGCCGCCGATCTTGTACTCGCCCGACGCCACGGCGGTGAACAGGTCGCGCGAACCCCAGCGGCTGAGCTTGTCGGCCTCGGCGGCGTTGCGGCCGACCGAGACTTCCCAGTCCATCTCGCGGAAGCTGCCCTGCACGCCGGTCAGCACGCGGTACTGCTTGCCGGTGCCGTCGTAGTTGAAGATGCTCGGGTCGTCCAGGAAGCGGTAGTCGATGCCGCGGGGCGCGCCGGTCGGATTGGCCGGGTTGGTGGCGGACAGCACCGGATGCGGCACCGACTGGGCGACCTTGTTGTAGCCGTCGTACCAGCGCGAGGTGGCGCCGGCGCCGATGGTCATCGGCAGGTTGCGGTACTCGGTCGTCGTCTTGGAGTACGAGATCTCGGCGAAGGCCTGGATGTCCTCGGTGACCTTGGCGCGGGCGGCGCTGAAGAAGTTCACGCGCCTGGCCGGGTCCGAGACCGGGTTCAGGCCGTTGATGTCGGTCACGCACTGGCCCGCCGAGTTCAGCGTCGTGCAGCCCGCCACCGGCACGCGCTGGGTGCCCACGCGCAGGTTGCCCGGGAAGGAGCTCAGGCTCGGATCGCCGTAGGCCGGGTTGTAGATGGCCTTGTGCCAGGCGGGCACGTCGTCCTTGACGTCGGCGACGGTGTAGCCCTCGCGCCTGTACGCCTCGATGTTGGCGAAGACGTTGAAGCGGTCCTTCTCCAGGTCGCCGAAGCCGGCCACGATGCTGGCCTGGCGCTGGGCGCCGACGCTGGGGTTCTCGTTGAAGGTGTAACTCGCCGAGGCGCCCACGCCGTTGTAGCTGCGGCGCGTGATGATGTTGATCACGCCGGCCATGGCGTCGGAGCCGTAGATGGCGGAGGCGCCATCCTTGAGCACTTCCACGCGCTCGACCGCGTCGGCCGGGATCGAATCGACGTTGACGAAGGTGTCCTTGGCGCCGTCGGCCAGGCCGAAGTTGGCGACGCGGCGGCCGTTCAGCAGCACCAGCGTGGCGCCCTTGCCCAGGCCGCGCATCGACACGCCCGAGGCGCCGGAGGCGAAGCTGGTGTTGTTGCCGTCGTCGCGGATCTCGGTGCTCGAGGTCGAGGTCAGCGTGTCCAGAACCTGGCGCACGGTGTTGGCGCCGGTGCGGCGGATCTCTTCACGGTTGTAGACCTGCACCGGCGAGGCCGTCTCGGAGGCCAGGCGCTTGATGTTGGAACCGGTCACCTCGACGCGCTGGAGCTGGGTCGTGTCCTGGGCCTGGGCCTGCGCGACCTGCGTGCAGCACAGCAGCGCCGCGGCGGCGCCCAGGGACAGGGAGAGCTGGGTGTTCTTTCTCATACTTCCACTTGCGAATTGATGAAAGGCCGGATGGGTGGCATCGGCCGAGGAGACCGGTCGCCGGGATCGGCGCCGGAGTCGCGGCCCGGGGGATCGCCCATGGGGCGCGAGGGGGCGGATTCTGGGCAGCGCCCTCGACCATGTCCGTCGTCATCCATTGCAAAACAGCAACAATCGTTCACCACACAGCATCCACCCTTCGCATAGGTGGGCGCTTATCGCCCGATTGCCACAAGAACGGGCAAAGAGGGTCCTGAATCGGGGCATGGCAGCGGTGCCAGAAAGGGAAAACCCTTGCACCCCAAATCAGCACCATCAAGGTGCGCTGAGCGCCCATTCCTGCAAGTGAACCCTTCCGTGGGCCCCCGAGGGACGGGTTTCCGACTGCCGCGCCCCGTCAAGACCTGACCCCGCACGCTCGAAGGACGGAAGCGCTACGCTTGCGCACCCCCGCCGCATGACCCGACCCCCGCAAGAAGGATCGGGCGCGGCGGATCCGCCCAGGCGCTCCCCCAGGAGGACCCCATGTCCATTTCGATGACCGTGAACGGCAAGGCGGTGACGCTCGATGCCGATCCGCAGATGCCCCTGCTGTGGGCGCTGCGCGAAGACCTGCAACTCACCGGCACCAAGTTCGGTTGCGGCATGGCGCTGTGCGGCGCCTGCACCGTGCACCTGGACGGCCAGCCGGTCCGCTCGTGCCAGACGCCGCTGGAGGCCGCGGCCGGCAAGAAGATCACCACGATCGAAGGCGTCGGCGCCACGCCCGCCGGGCGCGCGGTGCAGCACGCCTGGCTCAAGATCGACGTGCCGCAGTGCGGCTACTGCCAGAGCGGCCAGATCATGAGCGCCTGCGCGCTGCTGGCCGGCAAGAAGAAGCCCACCGACGCCGACATCGACGGCGCGATGAGCGGCAACGTCTGCCGCTGCGGCACCTACAACCAGATCCGGGCGGCGATCCACGACGCCTCGGCCACGCTGGCGAAGGGAGGCTGAGATGAGCACGATCTCCCCCGGCCGCCGCGCGCTGCTCAAGGGCGGCGCGGCGCTGACGGTCTCCTTCGCACTGCCGCTGGCCGCGACCCGCGCCGCGCTGGCGCAGCCCGGCGCGGCCTCGAGCAACACCTTCGCGCCCAACGCCTGGCTGCGCATCACGCCCGACAACAAGGTCACCGTCGTCTGCGGCTCGGCCGAGATGGGCCAGGGCGTGCTGACGGCCATCCCCATGATGGTGGCCGAGGAGCTGGATGCCGACTGGGCGCTGGTCTCGGTCGAGCAGGCGCCGGCCGACGCGGCCTACAACAACCCGATGTTCGGCATGCAGGCCACCGGCGGCAGCACGACGGTGCGCGCGCACTGGACGCCGGTGCGCCAGGCCGGCGCCGCGGCGCGCCAGATGCTGGTCGCCGCGGCGGCGCAGCAATGGCAGGTCGACGCCGCGTCGCTGCGCACCGAGCGCGGCCAGGTGCTCGGGCCCAACGGCCGCAAGGCCAGCTACGGCTCGCTGGTCGCCGCCGCCGCGAAGCAGCCGGTGCCGGACAAGCCCGCGCTGAAGGACCGCAAGCAGTTCCGCATCATGGGCAAGCCCACGCGGCGCCTGGACAGCGCCGCCAAGATCAACGGCACCGCGAAGTTCGGCATCGACGCGCACGTGGACGGCCTGCTGGTCGCGGTGATGGCGCGCGCGCCGATCGCCGGCGCCAAGCCCAAGGCCTTCGACGAGGGCAAGGCCAAGGCGATCAAGGGCGTGCGCAAGGTCATCGCGATCCCGTCGGGCGTGGCCGTGCTGGCCGACGGCTACTGGGCCGCGAAGCAGGGACGCGATGCGCTGGGCATCGAATGGGACCTGGGCGCGCATGCGGACCTGTCATCGCAGAAGGTGTCGGCCGTGCTGGACGACGGCCTGCAGAACGCCACCGCGATCGCGCGCGAGGCGGGCAACGTCAAGGACGGCAGCGCCAACGCCGCGCGCAGCCTGTCCGCGCAGTACGACGTGCCCTACCTCGCCCATGCCGCGATGGAGCCGCTGAACTGCCTGGCCTGGGTCAAGGGCGACGAGGTCACCATCTGGGCCGGCACGCAGAGCCAGGGCCCGGCGCAGGGCATCCTGTCGCAGGTCGCCTCGGTCACGCCGGCGAAGGTCAAGGTCAACACGATGCTGCTGGGCGGAGGCTTCGGACGCCGCTTCGCGCCGGACTTCACCATCGACGCGACGCTGCTGTCCAAGCTCAGCGGCAGCCCGGTCAAGCTGGTCTACGCCCGCGAGGACGACATGGCGGCCGGCTACTACCGGCCGACCTCGCGCGTGCGCTTCGAGGCGGGGCTCGACGACAAGGGCCGGCCGCTGGCGCTGCGCGCGGACGTGGCCACCTCGTCGATCATGGCCGCGTCGGGCTTCATGAAGATCCCGGAGAGCGGCGTCGATTCCTTCGCGGTCGAAGGCCTGGCCGACCATCCCTACGAGATCCCGAACCAGCGCATCGCCTACGGCCGCGCGGAGCCGGGCCCGCAGGTGTGGTTCTGGCGCTCGGTGGGGCATTCGCAGAACGCGTTCTTCGTCGAGAGCTTCATCGACGAACTCGCGCACGCGGCCAAGGCCGATCCGCTGAAGTACCGGCTGTCGCTGCTGGAAAAGCACCCGCGGGCGCGGGGCGTGCTGATGCTGGCGGCGGAGAAGGCCGGCTGGAGCCGGCCGCTGCCCAAGGGCCGGCATCGCGGCATCGCGGTGGCGGAAAGCTTCGGCACCTGGGTGGCCGAGGTGGCGGAAGTCTCCGTGGCGAAGGACGGCGGCATCCGGGTCCACCGGGTGACGGCGGCGGTGGACTGCGGCCAGATCGTCAATCCGCAGACGATCAGCCGGCAGATCGAAGGCGCGATCGTCTACGGCCTGTCCGCGGCGCTGTACGGGCGCATCACGTTCAAGGACGGGAAGGTGGAGCAGAGCAACTTCCACGACTACCCGGTGCTGCGGATGAACGAGATGCCCAAGGTCGACGTGCACATCGTGCAGAGCGACGAACCGCCCGGCGGCATCGGCGAGCCCGGCACGCCGCCGATCGCGCCGGCAGTGGCCAACGCGATCTTCGCCGCCACCGGCAAGCGGCTGCGCGCGCTGCCGTTCGACGGCGAGGCGCTCAAGCAGGCCTGATCAGGCCGGCTTGAAGGCGGGAAAGCTGCTCAGGGGGCCGGCGGGTAACCGGCCTCGCTGAGCACGCCCGCCAGCTGCTCGCGGCTGAGGCCGCTCTCGACCTTCACCGTCTTCCGCGACAGGTCGACGTCCACCGCGGCGTCGGCGTCGGCCTCCTTGACAGCCTCCGTCACCGCGGCGCGGCAGTGGCCGCAGCTCATGTCGGGGAGCTTGAATTCATGCATGTCGGGTTCCTTGGGTCAATCAACAGGCTCAAGGGTAGACCTTGCCATCGTGGGAAGGTCAAGCGCGTCTGCGGGATCCGGGGCATGGCCTTGACCTTCCCATCATGGCAAGCTTGAGACTGTCGCCATGAACATCGCCACCACCCCCTCCTCCGCGGCCGCGTCGCCGGCCGGATCCCTTGCCGAGCACCAGCTCGCGGTGTCCGGCATGACCTGCGCCAGCTGCGTCAACCGCGTCGAGCGCGCGCTGCGCAAGGTGCCCGGCGTCGAGGGCGCCGAGGTCAACCTCGCCACCGAGAGCGCCACCGTGCGCCTGCAGCCTGGCGTCGATGCCGCGGCGCTGGTGGCGGCGATCGCCAAGGCCGGCTACGAGGCCCGCGAGATCGTCCCCGAGGACGACACGCCGCCCCCGCCGCCCCCCTGGTCCGCCACCGGCTGGCCGGTGCTGACCGCCGCGCTGCTGACGCTGCCGCTGATCGCGCCGATGATCGCCATGGCCTGGGGCGCCCATTGGATGCTCTCCGGCTGGTGGCAGCTGGCGCTGGCGACACCGGTGCAGTTCTGGCTCGGCGCGCGCTTCTACCGCGCCGGCTGGGCCGCCGTGAAGGACCGCAGCGGCAACATGGACCTGCTCGTCGCGCTGGGCACCAGCGCGGCCTACGGCCTGAGCGTCTACGAACTCCTGCGGCAGGGCCCGGCGAGCCCGGCGCTGTACTTCGAATCGGCCGCCGCCGTCATCACGCTGGTGCTGCTGGGCAAGTGGCTCGAAGGCCGCGCCAAGCGCCAGACCCTCAGTGCCATCGCCGCGCTCAAGCAGCTCCGCCCGGAGTCGGCCCGCGTGCGCCGCAGTCACGCCGCGTCCGCCGGATCCGCCGATGCGACGCCTCCCGCGCTGGACGTCGAGATCCCGCTCGCGCAGTTGCGGCTCAAGGACCTGATGGTCGTGCGTCCCGGCGAGCGCATCCCCGCCGACGGCCGCATCCGCGAGGGCCACAGTCAGGTCGACGAATCGCTGATCAGCGGCGAGAGCCTGCCGGTCGACAAGGCCGAGGGCGACCGCGTCGTCGGCGGCGCCGTCAATGGCGACGGCCTGCTGCTGGTCGAGGTCACCGCGCTGGGCGCGGAGTCGACGCTGTCCCGGATCGTGCGCCTCGTCGAATCCGCGCAGGCGCACAAGGCGCCGATCCAACGCCTGGTGGACCGGGTCAGCGCCGTCTTCGTGCCAGCGGTGCTGGGCATCGCGACGCTCACGCTGCTCGCCTGGGGCCTGTCGACCGGCGACTGGGAACGCGCGCTGATCCATGCCGTGGCCGTGCTGGTGATCGCCTGCCCCTGCGCGCTGGGCCTGGCGACACCGGCCGCGATCATGGTCGGCACCGGCGTCGCCGCGCGGCGCGGGCTGCTGATCAAGGACGCCGAGGCGCTCGAACAGGCGCGCCGCGTCGAGCTGGTCGTGTTCGACAAGACCGGCACGCTGACGGAAGGCAAGCCGCGCCTGACCGACTTCGTGCCCGCGCCCGGACGCCAGGAGGCCGACATGCTGGGCCTGGCCGCGGCGCTGCAGCTGGGCAGCGAACATCCGCTGGCCCGCGCGGTGCGCGACGCTGCATTCGAACGATCGTTGACGACGGCGCCGGCCGCCCAGGTGCGCGCGATCGCGGGGCGCGGCGTCGAAGGACGCGTCCAGGCCCAGGCCTTGATGCTGGGCAGCGAGCGCTGGATGAACGAACTCGGCGTCGACCTGGCGCCGCTGCGCGCGCATGCCGATGCGGCGATGGCGCAGGGCCGGACGCTGTCGTGGCTGGCGGCCGTCGACGGCCCGGGCGTGCCGGTGCTGCTGGCGATGCTGGCCTTCGGCGACCGCGCGAAGGCCGGCTCGGCCCAGGCCATCGCCGGACTGAAGGCGCTGGGCCTGCGCACGCTGATGCTCAGCGGCGACAACGCCGCGGCGGCGAAGGCCGCCGGCGCGGCGCTAGGCATCGACGAGGTCCGCGCCGAGCTGCTGCCGGAGGACAAGGCCCGCATCGTGGCCGAGCTGCGCGCGGACGGCACGCCCGTGGCCATGGTCGGCGACGGCATCAACGATGCGCCCGCGCTGGCGGCCGCGGACGTGGGCCTGGCGATGGGCGGCGGCACCGACGTCGCGATGGAGGCGGCCGGCATCACGCTGATGCGCGGCGATCCGCGCCTGGTCGCCGATGCGATCGCGCTGTCGCGGGCGACCGTCGCCAAGATCCGCCAGAACCTGTTCTGGGCCTTCATCTACAACCTGCTGGGCGTGCCGCTCGCGGCGCTGGGCCTGCTCAGCCCGGTGATCGCCAGCGCGGCGATGGCGCTGTCCAGCGTCTCCGTGCTGGCCAACGCGCTGCTGCTCAAGCGTTGGCAAGGAGTCGCGCGATGACCGCGTCCCTCACCATCGGCCAGGCGGCCGAGCGTTCCGGCGTGTCGCCGAAGATGCTGCGCCATTACGAGTCGCTGGGCCTGCTGCCGCCGGTGGCCCGCACCGAGTCCGGCTACCGGCTCTACGGCGAGAAGGAGGTGCACACGCTGCGCTTCATCCGCCGCGCGCGCGACCTTGGCTTCTCGATGGCGGAGATCGCCGAGCTGCTCAAGCTCTGGCAGAACCGCCGCCGCGCCAGCGGCCAGGTCAAGCGCATCGCCGAAACGCACATCGCCGACCTCGACCGCCGCCTGGCCGAGATGCAGGCGATGCGCCGCGCGCTGGCCGAGCTCGCGCACTGCTGCCACGGCGACGACCGCCCCGATTGCCCCATCCTCGACGACCTCGCCCAAGGAGCCACGCCATGAGCGTCCCCCACGATCCCGCCGCCGGCGCCCCGGCCGATCCCGTCCCCGCGCGCTGGGAGCGCATCGCCGCGCACCTGGGCGATGTCGGCGGCCTGACCATCCGGCGCGCGGTCCCGACGCCGAAGCGCCGCATGATCGGCGCCTGGTGCTTCCTCGACCATGCCGGCCCGGCGGACCTCACGCCCGAGTCGGCGATGCGCGTCGGTCCGCATCCGCACACCGGCCTGCAGACCTTCAGCTGGATGATCGAGGGCGAGGTGCTGCACCGCGACAGCCTCGGCTCCGAGCAGATGCTGCGTCCGGGCCAGGTCAACCTGATGACGGCAGGCCGCGGCATCAGCCACACCGAGGAATCGCAGTCGGACCGGATCCAGCTGGCGCAGCTCTGGATCGCCCTGCCCGACGCGGTCCGCCACCGCGAACCGGCCTTCGAGCACTTCCCCGAACTGCCGTCCTTCGCGACCGGCGGCTTCGACACGATGCTGCTGGTCGGCGAGTTCGGCGGCCAACGCTCGCCCGTGCCCAGCCACACGCCGCTGCTGGGCGTGGACCTGAGCGCCACGCGCGGCGCCGAGGCGACGATCCCGCTGCGTCCCGACCATGAGTACGGCCTGATGGTGCTGGAGGGCGAGCTGTCGGCGACGCTGGACGGCGAGTCCACCGGCATGAGCACCCCCGGGGAGCTGCTGTACATCGCGCCGGGCGCGCAGTCGCTGCGCCTGCTGTCGGGCGGCGGCAAGAGCCGCGTGCTGCTGCTGGGCGGTCCGCCCTTCGGCGAGCCGGTCCTGCTGTTCTGGAACTTCGTCGGCCGCACCCGCGAGGAGATGCAGGTCTACGCCGAGGAATGGAACAGCCGCGAGGACGGCGGGCGCTTCGGCGCCGTGCGCGGCTTCGACGGTCCGCGGCTGCTCGCGCCGGTCGTGCCGCCGCTCAAGACTCCGCGCTAGCCTGCTGCCGCGGCCCCGCCAACCACGGCTGCAACCAGCGGCGCGCTCGGTCGTCGTCCACCAGGCCATCGCGCACCGCCTCGGCGACGATCGCGACGTAGGCCGTGATCGCGGCTTGCGGACGCGGGCGGTCCGCCAGCGGCGGCGACAACCGTGAGCCCTTACCGACCGGCCAGCGGCTCCAGCCGCGCAGCGCCAGCAGCTTGCGCAGGTCGCGCGGCACCAGGCGACCCTCGCCGCCCAGGCGCAGCAGGCACTGGCCGATCTCCCGCACCGCGCCCGGCCGGTCCGCCAGCAGGGCCGCCGCCATCGGGGACGGGCGGTCGCTGGCCGGCCCCAGCAGGCGCAGCAGATGCGCCGATCCGAGTTCCGCGACGCGGCACGCGTCGACGATCACGGCCAGCAGTTCGGCGAGCGGCGCGCGGTCGAGCGCCAGCGCGGCCATGTCCAGGAGCCGATCGCCACGGACGGCCCGCGCCGCCAGCAGCGCGGTCAGGCTGCGCGGCGTCACCGCGCCGTCCGCCACCGCCGACGCGAGCGTCTGCACACAGACCTTCACCGCGCGGAGGTGCCCGGCAGCGACCGCTTCGTGGAGCACGGGCCTGTCGCGGTGCAGCCCCATGAACGCCGGGAACAGCACGCGCCGCCAGCCTGCCCGATGGAGCTCGACGCCGCGCTCGGTCAGGGCCCTCACCGCGTCCGCCTGACCATGCCGCAGCGCGGCGCCGAGGGCGGCATGTCCGCCGCGTGCGTGCCAGCGCTGACGCTCGACGCTGTCCACGTTCCAGTCGAACGGCAGGTCCAGCAGCGGCAGTTCGTCGCGCAGATGCTCCTCGATCGCCTTCACATGGCCCGCCTCCGCGGCCAGCGAGAGCGCGTGCGGCGCGTGGGTGCTGCCGCACAGCAGCCGGGCGATCTGCCCCCGATTCAGCAGACGGTCGATCCGTGCCGCGCGCAAGGCCTCGCGATAGTGCCAGGCGGCCTCGCTCGCGCCCATGCGCATCGCCTCGTGATAGACCCCGGAGCGGTCCTCGCGGCTCACCATCAGCACGTCGTTCAGCTCGTCGCCGCTCAGCACCTCCTGCCGCGCCAGGTGGATCAGCGCCTGCGTCCAGACCCGCACGACATCGCCGTGATTGCGCGCCATCGCGAGTTCGAAGCCCCGCCAATGACCCGGTCCGAGCCCGTCGTCCGGGCCCAGGACCAGGGCCCTCACGTCCGGGTCCGCCAGCTTTCCGCCCAGGCGCGCCTGCTCGAGGATGCCGAGATAGACGCTCAGGGTCGACGACCGCCCGTGCGCGAGCGCGACGCCGATGGCTCCCAGGTCGTCGACCGGTCCGCCGGACAGCACGGTCGACGCATCCGGCCACCAGGTCCGGTGCAGCGGTCGACGCCGGTCGTGCATGTCCAGCATCACCTCCAGCAGCTCGCGCACGGCGGCCTCGCCGTCGGCCCGGTCCATGAGGCAGGCCAGCGCGCTTTGCCCGTTGTCGTCGCGCGCCACCAGCGCCTCGCTCCGCTGCCGCGCGTTCATCATCGGCGCGGCGATCCGCAACAGCCCCAGCCAGCGCCGCAGCCGTGCGGTGTCGCCGCACCGGGCGGCGACCGCGACGGCGCGGCTCCCGTCGCAGGCGATCCAGGCACGCGCGGCCTCGGCCTCCTTGCCGGGCAGCAGGCGCGCGAAGGCCCAGGCGTGGCCCGCGTCGTCGGCGGCGCCCATCAGCCGGAAACGCAGGTCTTCCGGCAAGGTCGGGATCAGGTGCTCGACCAGCCAGTCCCGGCAGCGCGCCTCGCCCATGCGCCGCCACCAGACCCGCGCGAGCTCCCCGCTCACCAGCCATCGCGGCGCGACCTGGGGCAGCAGTTCCTCCTTGTCCAGGAAGATCGGCATGCGCGCCAGACCTTCGCGCGCGTCGGGGCCGAGGTCGCGCAGCAGCAGGTACTGGCGCGCATGGCCGAGTTCACGCAGGTGCCGCACACCGGGCGACGTCGACTCGCCGGCCACGAAGGCCCTGTCGCGGCCGACCTGCACCCACCACAGGCCGTCGGTCAGTTGGCGCAGGCAGCGGACCTCGCCCGCCACGGACCAGCTCATGCGCGTGCGGATCGGACTGACGGGCACCGCGCCCGCGTCCATGAGATTCAGCAGCACCTGCACGGCCAGCCGGGTCGGGTCGCCGACCAGGCCGGCGTGTCCGGGTTCGGGGCCCTCGTTGAACAGCGTCCAGCGTCCGACGAGTCCCAGCTCGGACTCGATCGCGGCGATCCCTTCGTCGATGGCCTTCTGCTGCACGGGTGTCGCCGGCCAGACCCGTCCCGGGTCCACGCCGATCGCCATCAGGCGCGCGCGCAGTCCTTCAAGGGCGTCTTCCGCGATCGACCGCGCGATCGCCGCCGGCGTCACGCGCCGTCGCAGCTCGTGGCGGGCGCGCTCCACGATACGCGGGGACAGGCGCCCGGCATCGAAATGGAGGTCCTGCGGAAGCGTGGCCGCCGAGGGAAGTCCGAGGCGGCACTCCAGGGCCGAGACGTAGTGCGATTCGAAATTCCGCAGGGTCCGGGCGCCCTCGCCGGGATCGAGTCCGATCGTGGCGCCCACGACCTCCTTCAGCGTCTGGCGGACGAGATCCGCGCGCCGCCGGGCGGCCGTCCCCGCCACGCCGCCGGTGGCACACCCCAGCGTGTGCACCGCGTCGCGCAGGGCGGCGGCGCAGCCCGGCACGCACAGGCCCATGGCCAACGACACGTCGTGCAGATGCTCCAGCCGCAGCGACGCATCCAGCAGCTCGTTGCCGGCCAATCGCGCCAGGGCCAGCAGCAGGTGCGCGCCGTCGTTCTGGAGGAAGGTCCTGTGGTCGGCGTCGGACAACAGGTCCGCGCCATCCTCGGTCCGTGCCGGCAAGGCGTCGAAGGCCCGCGCCGCCGCGTCGTCGCCCAACGCCCTTGCGCAGGACGACAGCGCGGAGCAGGCGACAGCGAGCGTGAATGAGGAGTCCGCTACCGCGGCGTCGTCGCGCTCACCCGCGGCGGGCGACACCTCGCTGCCGGGCTCGCTGCCGGGCTCGATGCCGGGCTCGATGCCGGGCTCGAAGCCGGGCTCGAAGCCGGGCTGGAAACCGAAGTGTGGATCGAAGGCGGGTGCCGGCTCGCCTCGCAAGGCGGACGATTGGAGGGGCGTGAACAGCGGCATGTGACGCGAAGGGAGGACATCTCCGCTTTGTCGCGCCGGGCGCGGCGACCGCGCGTGCCTGAAATCCGTGCCCGCGCATGACGCGGTCCCCGATCCGGGGAGCCCGCCTCCCGTCCTGGGGGGCGGTCCGATCTCAGGCGAACTTGCCGGCCTGGAAGTCCCGCACGGCCTGGAGCAGTTCGCCTTCGGTGTTCATCACGAACGGGCCGTACTGGGCGATCGGCTCGCCCAGCGGCTGGCCGGCGATCAGGATCGCGCGGGCGCCCTGCTCCGACGCGGTCAGCCGCGCGCCGTCCGCGCCCGGCGTGTTGGCGAGGATGGCCATGCGGCCGCTGGGCACGAGGCAGCCGGTGTCGAAGCGCAGCGCGCCGCGATAGACGTACAGGAATGCGTTGTGCGTCGACGGCAGGGCCTGCTCGAAGCTCGCGCCCGGATCCAGGTGCACGTCGAGATAGACCGGCTGCGTCGCGTCGCGCTGGACCGCGCCGGTCACGCCGTGGCTCTCGCCGGCGATCACGCGGACCGTCGCGCCGGGCAGCGTCAGTTCGGGGATCTCGGCGCTGGGGATGTCGCGGTACCAGGGGTCGCGCATCTTGTCGCGGCCGGGCAGGTTCAGCCACAGCTGGAAGCCTTCCATGCGGCCTTCCTGCTGTTCGGGCAGTTCCGAGTGGATCACGCCGCGGCCGGCGGTCATCCATTGCACGCCGCCGGTGCCGAGCAGGCCTTCGTTGCCGGCCGAATCGCGATGGCGCATCCGGCCTTCGAGCATGTAGGTCACGGTTTCGAAGCCGCGATGCGGGTGGTCGGGGAAGCCGGCGATGTAGTCGTCGGCGTTGTCCGTGCCGAAGGCATCCAGCATCAGGAAGGGATCCAGGCGCCGCTGCAGGTCCTGCGTCAGCACGCGCGTCAGCTTGACGCCCGCGCCGTCGCTGGTGGCCTTGCCTTGCACCAGGCGCTCGACCTGGCGTGGCGTCCGAAGTGGGGTGGCAGGGATGGCGGCGGTCATGATGGATCCTTCCGAAAAAGATGATTGTCGATGCGCCGGCCCCCCGCCCGCCCAGGCCCTCTGGCAGCGAGCGGGTCGTCCCACCAAGGCCCTCTGGCAGCGAGCGGGTCGGACCGGCATGGGGCTTGGGGGTCCTGGAGGGATCCCCATGCCCCGTGGAGGTCGCGCTCGACGATGGCAGTCGAGCGGCCTCCCTGGGCTCAACCGGCGATCAAGCCGGCTGGGCTTCGCCGAACAGCGCGGCGATTTCCTCGCGGGCGGTGGACAGGCCCTTGGCGGCGGCTTCCTCGCCCATGTTGAGGCCTTCGGCCAGCACGAACTTCACGTCGGTCATGCCCAGGAAGCCCAGCGTGAGCTTCAGGTAGGGGACGATGTTGTCGGCCGGCTGGTCGCGGTAGACCCCACCGCGGGTGCTGACGACGATGACGCGCTTGCCGGTGACCAGGCCTTCGGGGCCGTTGGCGCCGTACTTGAAGGTGGCGCCGGCGCGGGCGACTGCGTCGATCCAGTTCTTCAGCTGCGTGGTGACGCCGAAGTTGATCATCGGGGCGGTCAGCACGATGACGTCGGCGGCCTTGAGTTCGGCGATCAGCTGGTCGTTGAACGCGACGCGATCGGCCTGGGCCTGGGTGCGGGCATCGGCGGGGGTGAACAGCGCGCCGATGGTGGCTTCGTCCATGGCGGGCAGCGGACGCGCGGCCAGGTCGTGGACGACGGTGGTGGCGCCGGGGTTGCGTTCGATCAGTTGCTGCACGACCTCGTTGGCCAGCAGGGTCGAGACCGAGCCTTGGCCTTCGTGCAGACGGCGGGCGCTGGAGTTGATTTGCAGGATGTTCATGGTGCGTTTCTCCGGGCGTTTCGGCTGGATCAGCCGGGGTGTGATGGGATGGAATGCACTGTATTGATCGCACCTACGCATCGGAAGACGCTGTACTGGATAAGATTGTTCCATCAATGGAACGATCCTGGGACGCCCGATGAGCCTCGACGCCGACGACCTGCTGGTCTTTGCCCGCGTGATGGAGAGCGGCAGCTTCAGCCGCGCGGCGGAGCGGCTGCAGCTGCCGAAATCGACGGTGTCGCGCCGGATCGCGGCGCTGGAAGAGCGACTTGGCGAGAAGCTGCTCCAGCGCAGCACCCGCCGACTGACGCTGACCGAGTTCGGCCAGGGCGTGCTGGACCATGCGCGGGTCCTGGCCGGCGAGGTGGACGGCGCGCTGGCGCTGGCGCTGCACCGGCAACAGCGGCCGACGGGGCGGCTGCGGGTATCGATGCCGGCGGACTTCGCGCACCAGATGCTGACGCCGATGCTGAGCCGTTTCGTCGGCGACTATCCGGACGTGCAGCTGGAACTCGATCTCTCGCCGCGGCGGGTGGACCTGATCGCCGAGGGGTTCGACATCGCGGTGCGCATGGGCCAGTTGCCACCGGACAGCCAGTTGGCAGCGCGGCGGCTGGCGATGTTCAGCAGCGGCCTGTATGCGTCGCCCGAGTACCTGGAACGGCACGGCGAGCCGCAGTTGCCCGAAGGGCTGCTCAGCATGCACGGCCTGATGATCCTGAGCCGTGCCGGGGAACCGTTGCCATGGCGGCTGTTCGGCATCGTCGACGGCCAGGCGGACCAGCGCATGGAGTGGGTCGGCGTGCCGGACAGCCGCACGCTGGTGAACGCCCCGGACATGCTGCTGCAGATGGCCCGCGCCGGGCTGGGCATCACCTGGGTCGGCAACCAGTACGCGCAGGCCTTCGTCGACCGGGGCGAGCTGCTGCGCGTGCTGCCCGCCTGGTGCGCGGAGCCCTCGACCTGCTGGGCGGTGTTCCCGCAGCGCCGCCTGATGCCGCTGCGTACCCGGCTCTTCCTGGAAGCGATGGCCGCGACGCTGGAACCGCTGGATCAGGCGGCGATGTACGGGATGTAGCCGGCATCCAGCGGCACCTCGGCGGCACCTCAGGGGCGACTCAGCGGTACAGTCGTCCGCGCAACTGGTCGACGGCGCGTCCAGCCTCCAGGCGTGTCTGCTCGAGCAGTCGCTCCAGGCTCCGCGTCGACGTGTCGAACAGCCCGGAGGTGGTCGCAATCCGGCTGCCGCCGACCGTCTGGAAGATGCCGAGCATGTGCGTGACGGCGTCGATCGCTTCGACCACGAGTTCCCGTCGCACGTCGTCCGGATAGTTCGACAACAGACCCTCGGCGCTTCGCTCGACGGCTTCGCGAACGACCTGCCGACGGACCTGGTCCTCGACCTCGCGTTCGTCATCGGTGCGACCGGGTGCGGGCAGGTGGTAACGGACCGCCATCAGCAGCGTGCGCGTCGGGTCCCGGTCCACGCCGAGATCCTTTGACAATTTCTCGAGCACGCTCCGAATCTTCTCCGGGTCCGCCTGCCCGGCCTCCATGCGTTCACACAGCCGCTCCAGGGCGCCCAGCCCGAAGCTGTACAGGTTGCCCGCCACGTCGTGCTGCCCCCCCGGTCGGGGAGGTGTCGATGAACCGTTCGACCAATCGGTTGAGTGCCGGCTCCAGGTCGACCTGTGAGCGCCTGCCGCACTGGCGCAAGCGCTCCACGCCATCCAGCAGGCGATCGACCAGGACCGACCGCTCCGGACTGTCCTGCGACACCGCGGCGCTGGCCCGCTGCGCCGCGCAACACACCTGGGCACCGAGACCGGCGGCATGGAACCCGTTGTCCACGACGACGTCCGGGCTTTCATCGAATCCCAGGTACTCGAGGAAGGCCGTCGCGACCGTCCGCGGCGTCTCTCCGAAGCGGCGTTCGCGCGCCCAGGCCTCCAGGGCCGTGCGCGCCTGCGCCCGTCGACGCTCCGCACCGTCAGGCGTTCCCGCGGCGATCACTTCGGACAGCGCGCGTCCCAATGCCGTGATGGCGCCGCGATGAGGTTGCTCGGCCTGGAACGCCGCGCGCAGGTGCTCGCAGGCGATGGCCTGCGTCTTGTCACTCGAATCGGACTCCAGGGCCTGACACAGGCTCAGGCACAGATGCTTGCCGGCACCGAAGAGCTGGGCGCGCTCGTCGTTGAAGTTGTCCTCGTCACCGACCCATGCCTGCGCACGCTGTCCGATCATCCTGCCGACGTCCTGGTCCGGCCCCTTTTCCGGCAGCAGGGACTTCAGCCATTGCAGGAGCAGGAAGAGCTCACGCCGCGCCGGGTCGTACGACAGCCCCGCACGGAACGCCTCCGGTGTCTGGTCGACGTCGCCGTAGAAGTACGCTTGCTGTCGCGCCTGCTCCAGCAGCGAGCGCTGGGGCGCTATCGACTGCGGCGCGACGGACGCCGATGCCGCCACCCGCCTTGACGGAGGCGGCGACAAGGACATCGGCGGAGCGGTGGGCGTCGGCGGCCGGTGGCCATCTCGACTCGGATCCCGGGCGGCCTCCAAGGCCCTGTCGAGCACGTCCCCCGGGTCCGGAAGCGTTCCGTCGAGATTCGTCAGGTCCCTTTCCAGGGCGCGGACCACCCGTTCCCGGGTGGATGGCAGCGGGTCGCCCTGGAGCAGCTCACAAAGCTCGTAGAGGCAGCGCTTGCCTTGACCGAGAAAGCGGCATTGCGCCTCGACGTGTGCCGGCGTGTCGCCCGAGAAGGCCACGACGAAGGGATGGAAGGCCGCCCGGATCGTCGCCCAGCGCGGATTGGCGCCCAGGAGATCCTCCAACCAGTGGAGTCCGAGCAAGGTCTGATCAACCGCCGCGTCGAAGTCCGACGACTCCTTGAAGTCGCGGATGCATCGCGTGTCGTCGTAGTTCACGGGGCCTAGACGCGCGTGCGCGATGCGGTCCTCCAGGGCCGAGCCGAGGGAGAGCTCGGGCGTGGAGGAACAGCTCGAGATCGAGGGAAGCGAATGCATGACGCGCCTTCAACAACATGAACAAGGGGGCTTGGTGCGCTGCCACCACCCTCGCGGTTCACATCGTCGACGCCGTGTCCGTCACTCGACCTGGAAGCCGATCTCCACGCTGACCTGGCGCGGCGCCGGGATGGGCCCGAAGCGCCATTGCTTGACCGCGTTCACCGCGGCCGCGCTGAGCTTGCGGTCGGGCGAACGCACCGCCTGGGCCGCGTCGACGCTGCCGTCCGGACGCACGGTGAACTGCACCAGCACCGAACCGGCGCGCTGCTGGACCAGCATCGAACGCGGGTACTCGGGATCGACCTTGCGCAGCAGCTTCAGCGGGACGGGTTCGTCGTCGATCTCCGGTTCGGGCGGCGCCTTGCCGGCGGGCGCGGCGGTCGACGGCGCGGCCATCGACACGACCTGCGGCGACGGCGCTTCCGACATCGGCGCCGGCACGGACGACGGCGGCGCGATCGTCTGTGCCGCCGATTGACCGATGGCCGCGGGGGCGGGCGCGGCCGTCGCGACCACCGGCGCCGCGTCCTGCGCGGCATTGCCCGCCGTGCGCGCCGCCAGCGCGCGCTCCGCCGCGGGATCGAGGTCCTGCCGGCGCGCCACGGCGGCCGGTGCCGGCGCGGCCGTCGCCACGGGCTTGGCCACCGGCTTGGGCGCCTCGGCCTTGGCTTCGTGCGCGGCGGGCTTCTTCTCGCCCTTCTCGGCGTGGAACTTGATCCACTGGAAGACCTTGTCGGCATCGCGCTTGGCGCGCTCGACATCGCTCAACGGAACAGCCTTGGGATCGACGGCGGCGGCCGAGGTGGCCGGCGCGGGCTGCGGGGTCTGGGCCTGCACGGCCATCGCGATCAGGGTCAGGCTCAAGACCTGGCACACCGCCAGGCCGCGGCGTCGGACGCTCAGGAGACTACGGCTGCTCATCACTCCACCCTCTCGATTGCGCTGGGTTGCTCTCTCTTGGAGACAACGCCGGTCTTGTCTGCTGCTGTTGAAATCGGTTTCTTCGCGCCCCGGCATGAGCGCCGCAGTGTAAGAAGTCACCGTGGTGACGGCCCCTCGGTGTTTCCCCGGAATCAGGATGTAACAACACCTCGGAAGGTCCTTGACATCGGGCTTGCGTCGAGAAATTCACGCGTGGCAACGGCCGGCGTGCGTCGCGGCCTATACTGCGCGCCTGCTCCGGGGAGCCCTGGGTCGGTGGCACGTCTTGCGTGCGGCCGGCACGGGCTGAGACATGGCGATGAAGCCGTGGACCCGCTGAACTTGATCCGGTTCGTACCGGCGTAAGAAGAGCCCGCCCTTCCAGGCGCACCACGGCGAATCGCGAGGCCTCCGGCCCGCACCGACGCCCCGCGGTCCCGCACCGCCGCCGTGCGCCCCGTCCAGGAAGGGGCCTGTTCCGAACGCCTCCACGTTCCCATCGGTCCAGCCTCCGGCGCCCAACCGGAGACCCCGATGAACGACCTGACCCCGTCCGCCGACGACTTCCACGCCCGACTGGCCGCCAGCCGCGCGCCGCTGCCCGCCTCGACCAAGACCCACGAGCCCGGCGTGCTGCATCCGCAGCTGCGCGTGCCGCTGCGCGAGATCGCGCTGACCAACGGCGAACGCATCGCCGTGTACGACACCTCGGGACCCTACACCGACCCCACCGTCGCGACCGACGTGCGGCGCGGCCTGCCGACGCCGCGCGCCGCCTGGATCGAGTCGCGCGGCGACACCGAGTCCTACACCGGCCGGCCGATCCAGCTCTTCGACGACGGCCTGCGCGAGGCCGCCCAGCAGCAGGCGCTGCGGGCGCAGAGCACGGCGCTGACGCGATCGCCGCGCCGCGCGAAGGCCGGCGCCAACGTCTCGCAGATGCACTACGCGCGCCGCGGCATCGTGACCGCCGAGATGGAGTACGTCGCCATCCGCGAGAACGGCCGCCGCGCCTGGATGCACGAGTACCTGTCCGACGCCGAACGCGAACAGCGCCTGCGCGGCCAGGGCCTGGGCGCGCAGATCCCCGGGATCATCACGCCCGAGTTCGTGCGCGACGAGGTCGCCCGCGGCCGCGCCATCATCCCGGCCAACATCAACCATCCGGAAGTCGAGCCGATGGCGATCGGCCGCAACTTCCTGGTCAAGGTCAACGCCAACATCGGCAACTCGGCGGTGAGCTCGGGCATTGAGGAGGAGGTCGAGAAGCTCGTGTGGGCGACGCGCTGGGGCGCGGACACGGTGATGGACCTGTCCACCGGCCGCAACATCCACACGACGCGCGACTGGATCCTGCGCAACAGCCCCGTGCCCATCGGCACCGTGCCGATCTACCAGGCGCTGGAGAAGGTCGGCGGCGTGGCCGAGGAACTCACCTGGGAACTCTTCCGCGACACGCTGGTCGAGCAGGCCGAACAGGGCGTCGACTACTTCACCATCCACGCCGGCGTGCGCCTGCCCTTCGTGCCGATGACGGTCAAGCGCCGCACCGGCATCGTGTCGCGCGGCGGCTCGATCCTGGCGAAGTGGTGCATCGCGCACCACCGCGAGAACTTCCTGTACACGCACTTCGAGGAGATCTGCGAGATCATGAAGGCGTACGACGTCAGCTTCTCGCTGGGCGACGGGCTGCGGCCGGGCTCGCTGGCGGACGCCAACGACGAGGCCCAGTTCGCCGAGCTGCGCACGCTGGGCGAGCTGACGAAGATCGCGTGGCAGCACGACGTGCAGACCATGATCGAAGGCCCGGGCCATGTGCCGATGCACATGATCCAGGCCAACATGACCGAGCAGCTCAAGCACTGCGACGAGGCGCCGTTCTACACGCTGGGCCCGCTGACGACGGACATCGCGCCGGGCTACGACCACATCACCAGCGGCATCGGCGCCGCGATGATCGGCTGGTTCGGCTGCGCGATGCTGTGCTACGTGACGCCCAAGGAGCACCTGGGACTGCCCGACCGCGACGACGTCAAGCAGGGGCTGATGGCCTACCGGATCGCGGCCCACGCGGCCGACATCGCCAAGGGACACCCGCAGGCCCGGGCGCGCGACGACGCCTTGTCGAAGGCGCGTTTCGAGTTCCGCTGGGAGGACCAGTTCAACCTCGGCCTCGATCCCGAGACCGCGCGCGAGTTCCACGACGAGACGCTGCCCAAGGACAGCGCGAAGGTGGCGCATTTCTGCTCGATGTGCGGACCGAAGTTCTGCTCGATGAAGATCACGCAGGACGTGCGGGAGTACAGCGCGCAGCTGGCGGCGAACGGCGGCGGCGATCCGGCGGACGCCGACGCGCAGGCCGGCATGCGCGAGAAGAGCGCCGAGTTCCTCGCCGGCGGCGGCGAGCTCTACATCCCGATCCGCCAGGCCTGAGCGCGATGGCCACGATCGCCATCGCCGGGGCGGGGCTCGCCGGGCGGCTGCTCGCGTGGACGCTCGCGCGGGTCGGCCATCGCGTCGAGGTCTTCGACGCATCGTCCGGTCCCGGCCCCGCGTTCGACGCGCGGGGCGCGGCCGCGTTCAGCGCGGCCGGCATGCTCAGCCCGCTCGCCGAGCAGGAGCAAGGCGGCGCCGGGATCGCCGCGCTCGGCTGGCGATCGCTGGCGTTGTGGCCCGTCATCGTGTCCGCGCTGCCGCGATCGGGTACGGGATCGCGGCCGGTGCCGCTGCGCATCGACGGCAGCCTGCTGCTCGCGCATCGCGCGGACCTCGGCGCGGCGCAGCGCGCGTTGATGCGCATGCCAGGCGCGGAGCCGCTCGACGCGGACGCGCTGCGGGCGCATGAACCGATGCTCGCGCCCGGGTTGCGCGGCTGGCTGCTGCCGCGCGAGGGCCTGATCGCCCCCGTGCCGGCCATGGCCGCGCTGCACGAGGGCGCGACATCGACGGCATCGGGTGCGCGATGGCACTGGTCGCGGCCGGTCGACCAGGTCCTGCCGGGCGAGCTCCACTTCCCGGACGGCGGCCGCTGGCAAGGCGACTGGGCGATCGATGCGCGCGGGCTCGGCGCGCGGCCGCCGCTGCCGCTGCGCGGCGTGCGCGGCGAGATCGTCACGCTCTCGCTACCGGGCCATGGCCTGCGAAGGCCCGTGCGGCTGCTGCATCCGCGGCATCGCGTCTACCTCGTGCCGCGATCGGACGAGGAGCTCGTCGTCGGCGCCAGCGAGATCGAGAGCGAGGACCGCAGCCCGATGTCGCTGCGCTCCGCCGTCGAGCTGATGGCGGCCGCGCAGAGCGTGCTGCCGGCGCTGTCGGAGGCGCGCATCGTGCGTCTCGACCGGCATCTCCGGCCCGCACTGCCCGACAACCTGCCCTTCACCCACCACGAGCCCGGCCTGCTGCGGCTCAACGGCCTGTACCGCCACGGCTGGCTGCTCGCGCCGGCGCTGGTCGAGCGTCTGCTCGACGACGCCGGCCTGGCCGCGCCCTTCCTGGAAAACGCCCCATGACCGACCGCCTCCCGATCACCGTGCGGCTCGACGAGCGCGACGTGGCGCTGCCCGCCGGCGCGACGCTGGCGCAACTGCTCGAACTCGAGCGCCGCGAGGCCGCCGCCGTCGCCACCGCGCTGAACGGCCGCTTCGTGCCCCGCGACGCGCGCGGCTCGACCGCGCTGAGCGACGGCGACGTCGTCCTCTTCTTCCAACCCATCGTCGGAGGCTGAGATGCCCCATCCATCCGATCCGCTGCTGATCGACGGCGTCGCGCTCGACAGCCGATTCTTCCTCGGCACCGCCGGGTACCCCAGTCCCGCCATCCTGTGCGACGCGATCCGCGCGTCGCGCTCGCAGGTGCTGACGGTCGGCCTCAAGCGCACGCTGCAGGCCGGCGACAACGGCGCGCTGGCGCAGGCGATCGCGGCGGGCCGCGGGCAGGGCGCCCGGCTGCTGCCCAACACGGCCGGCTGCCGCAGCGCCCGCGAGGCGGTGCAGCTCGCCCACATGGCGCGCGAGCTCTACGGCACCGCGTGGATCAAGCTCGAGGTCATCGGCGACGAGCACACGTTGCAGCCCGATCCGTTCGAGCTCGTCGCGGCGGCCTCGGAACTCGTGCGCGAGGGCTTCGTCGTCTTCCCGTACTGCACGGAGGACCTGATCCTGGGCCGGCGGCTGCTGGACGCCGGCTGCCCGCTGCTGATGCCGTGGGGCGCGCCGATCGGTTCGGGCCAGGGGCTGTTGAACCTGCACGGGCTGCGCACCTTGCGCGAGCGCCTGCCCGACACGGTGCTGGTGATCGACGCCGGCCTGGGGGCGCCCTCGCAGGCGGCGCGGGCGATGGAACTGGGCTTCGACGCGGTGCTGCTGAACAGCGCCGTGGCGCAGGCCGGCGATCCGGTCGCGATGGCGGGCGCCTTCGGCGACGCGGTGCGCGCCGGGCGCCAGGCCTTCCGCGCCGGGCTGATGGCGCCGCAGGCGTTCGCGGTCGCGAGCACGCCGGTGAGCGGCCACGCCTTCCTGCTGGGGGACGCATGAGCGGATCGAACGAACGCCTGGCCCGGGCCGAGCGGCGCGAGTCCTCCGCGACGGTCGCGCCCTCGCCGCTGGTGCCGCATCCGAGCCTGCCGGGGCCGTGGACGGCGGCGGTCGATCCGAACCTGCCGACCTTGCCGCCCTGGACCGACGACCCGGTGCCGCCCGTCCTCTGGAGCGTGGCCGGCACCGACAGCGGCGGCGGCGCGGGCCTGAGCGCCGACACGCGCGCCGCGGCCGCGATGGGCGTTCACCTGTGCCCGGTCGTCGCGGCGGTCACGGCGCAGCACTCGCTGGGCGTGGACGCCGTCTTCCCGCTGCCGGCGCAGCAGGTGCGCGCCCAGCTGGGCGCGCTGCGGCAGGACCTGCCGGCGCGTGTCGTCAAGACCGGACTGCTGGCGAGCGCGGCGACGGTCGACGCCCTGCTGGCGCAGCTCGGGGACGCGCTGCTGGTCGTCGATCCGGTGCTGGGTGCGACCGCGGGCGGCGCGGCGTTCTGCGATGACGCCCTGCTCGGCGCCTATCGCCATCAGCTGCTGCCGCGGGCCGCGCTGATCACGCCGAACCGGCGCGAGGCGGAGCGGCTGCTCGGCGTCGCCACCGGCCAGGTGCCGGTGCCGGAACTGGCGGCGATGCTGCGCGGGATGGGCGCGCGGGCCGTCTGCATCACCGGCGGCGACGATGGCGCGCAGGTCGACGGCCTCGCGATGGACTGGCTCGACAGTCCGCTGGCGACGGGATGGATCGCCCTGCCGCGGCTGTCCGGGCGCGACGGCGCGACGCCGCCCCATCACGGCAGCGGCTGCACCTTCGCGACCGCGGCGGCGGCGGCGCTGGCGCGCGGATTCGCGGTGCCGGACGCGGTGATCCTGGCGAAGATGCTGACCTGGTGCGCCTTGCGCGACGGCCATGCGGCGGGTGCCGGTGCAGGGCCGTCGAGGCCGGACCGGCGCTTCATCGACGACCCGCGCGCGATGCCGGTGATGGGCTTCGACGACGAGACGACGCCGGACCGCGACACGCTGACGCGCTGGCGCGAAGTGCTGTGGCCGTCCGCGCGGCGCGCGGCGCCGTTCGCGACGGGGCTCTATGCGATCACCGACCGGGCGGAGCGCGTGGCCCCGATGGCGCTCAGCGGGCATTTCCCCCACGTGCAGCTGCGCATCAAGCGCGGCCCCTCGACCGACGACGACGGCCTGCGCGCGGCGATCCGCGAGGCGGTGCGCGACATGGCCGGCCGTTCGGCGACGCTGTGGATCAACGACCATTGGCGGCTCGCGCTCGACGAAGGCGCGCGGGCGCTGCACCTCGGCCAAGAGGACTGGGCCGGCATGACGGCCCAGGACCGCGAGGAGCTGCAGCAGCGCCGGGTCCGTCACGGCGTGCGGCTCGGCCTGTCGAGCCACAGCCTCTGGGAGCTGTGCCGCGCCCGGGGCACGGCGCCGGACTACGTCGCCTGCGGCCCGCTGTGGCCGACAACGACCAAGGACATGCCGTGGCTGCCGCAGGGGCTGGCGCAGCTGCGCTGGTGGGCGCGCATGGCGGGCGCGCCGGTGGTGGGCATCGGCGGCGTGCTGTCGGATCGTCAATGGCGCGCCGGCCTCGCCGCCGGCGCGTCCGCGATGTGCCTGGTGCGGGCGGCCGAGGAGATGGTGGCGCGCGGGCGGGTGGAGTGAGGCGCATCCCTCCTTCGAGGGAGCAAAGGCCCCCCTTCGATTCCTTCTTCCGCGTGATTCTCAAATGCAACCACTGCCTGGAAGATCAGGCTTCGTTCGATGCACGCCGGGCGACGCTCACTGCCCCCACTGCGCCTCCCGTGCCGCCCGGCGTTGCAACGGACGTACAAGTCGAGCGGCGCGACTTCGCGCGCCATGCCGGCTTTGCTATCGCTCCGACCGGCACTGGCTGCAATACGCAGGGGATGGCGCTGGTCACCAGTCCACGGTCAGCGCGTCCGCCTTGTCGCCCGGTTCGGCATAGGTGTGAAGCGCTTCTTGCCGGGATTCTGCTCGCGCGTTCGCTGCAGTACGCGCACGACCGCTACGAGGCGAACTACGCGGCCTACCTCGGCATGCTCGATGAATACACCTTCGCAAACGATAGAAGCCCAGTCTTGCGACTGGGCTTCCGAAGGCCACGAGGGCGGTTTTCCAGATGCTTCCCGTTAGGGCTGGAAGAATGAAAGGCCACGAAGGGCAGAACGGATTTTGCTCGTTGTGCTGATCAGCTTCAAGACGTTGATTCAAGTGGACGGATCGCATCGACGAGTAGTGCGTGCTCATCGAGCGGGGCAAGCAACGAACTCGCATTCAACGCATGAACAGCTGCTCGCTGGATTCGCCTCAATAGATCACCATCGATGATCCAGTCGACGGGACGCTTGGCGAGGGTTGGTGCTTGAAGTCGGAGGTTGCTCACCATGTGGATGCAATCAGCCTTCGCCCATCGAACAGCGGGAGAAAAGTAGTCGAGGGCGCAGACCGCGTTCGCGGCCATCTCAACATGCACGCCAGCCCTCGTTTTTGTCGGGTCGAACGATGTCGACAGCGGCGCCACGATGCAGGACTGGCGACTCAGCCGCCCATTGAGCACAACGACCAATCGGGTCTTGACCATCTCCGGTGGGAGTCGTCGATCGAAATCTGCACAAGCCGGCATCTGCGTCCCGGGCGGCCCAAATCGGCCAAAGTGACACAGAAGCACTTGTCCGGCCTTCGGCGTGAAACCAATCGCCATGATCACCTCGATTCTTCGAAGGCGATGCAGTGTTGCGAAGGTCTGATGGCATGGGAATCCGCGCAAGGAGGGATGTGGTCTTGGGGTCACGCCCACTTTGAGGGGCGATCGCTCCCCAACGATTCCGTCCTTGGCGTGATCGTCAAGCGCCGTCGTCATGCGCAAGATCTGAGTTCGTCCGATGCACGCCGGGTGGGCCGGCTCTCCTCTCCTTCGTCGCCTCCAACGGTCTGCCCGGCGTCGCAGCGTACGTACAACTTTGTTTTACCCCGAGCACCTCCCGGCTTATATCCAGCCAAGGCTGCAACGAGAGGGAGGTGCACATGGAAGTGGTGTTGAAGAAAATGGGAAACAGTACCGCGTTGATCCTTTCTCCGACCGTGCTCTGCGATCCGGGCCTGGCAGCAAGCCATGTGCTGACGCAGGAGGCCACGTCCGACCGTCGCATCATCCGGACGCCCAAGAGCAGGCACACGTTGGCCGACATGATTGCCCAGTGTGATGTGTCCGCGCCGCCACCGGCGGACATGGCGGACTGGGAATGGATGAAGCCGGAAGGCGGTGAAGCGTGGTGAGGAAGGTCTTCGAGCGGCGCGACTTCGCGCGCCATGCCGGCTTTGCTATCGCTCCGACCGGCACTGGCTGCAATACGCAGGGGATGGCGCTGGTCACCAGTCCACGGTCAGCGCGTCCGCCTTGTCGCACGGTTCGGCATAGGTGATGAAGCGCTTCTTGCCGGGATTCTTCTCATCCGGCACGTGGCGGTCATACAGCGCCACGACCTGGTCGATCACGAGGTCTTCGCCCGCGTTGGCACGCCAGTCGGAGGGCGACTTTCCCGGATCTTGCGGAGTGAAACCCGGACTGCCAACGAAGATGATCCGTTGACCGTTGTCGTCGAGGATGCGCGAGGTATTGCCGATGAAGTTCTTCTGGGCGAAGAAGGGGGTGTCGCGCTCCCCGCTGTCCGGTGCAACGAAGAAGCAGGCGTTCCCGTCCTTCGTCACCGTCATGGCCGCCATGATCTTGCCGTGACTCGCCTGAGGCGTCCGCCAAGTCGAGTGCTGTGCCACGACCTCGGAGTCCTGCAGGCGGAAGCCGACCTGCTGCCCGAACTCAAAACCGAAAAAGGCATTCTTGAGGGGCTGCTGCTTCTTGTAGACCACCTCGTTCTTGAGTTCCGCAATCGTCCGCAGCGCCAGCGACCGTCCCGCAGGCAAGTCGAGTCGCACGAGGAACGCGGGCTCGATCGAGGCATGCCAGCCGTTGCCCTTCACATCCTGCCAGGCATCGCCCTTCGCGTCGCGCTGGCCGAAGTCTTCGTCGATCTTGGGCGTGCGGCACCAGTGGCCGGGCGCGTCGTAGCTCTCCCGGTCGAACACTCGGCGGTAGTGCGCCCCGCACACGAGCGGATGGATCTCTCTCGCCTTTGGCGGCGCCGTCGCCTCCGCGGTCGCCTCCGTGCAGGTCTTGCCGTCGGTGGAATGGCACATGACGTCGCCGGCCGGCGTCTCGGCCAACCACTTCTTCACCCCGAGCCCGGAATAATTCACCCACCTCGCGAACAGCGTCGCATAGGCGGACCGGCACCAATGGAATAAGCCATGGTCCTTGTTGTCGTCGTTGTAGCCGTTGATGCCCCACTGCCGCTGGTGAGCCGCTCCGCACACCAGCGGATTCAGTGTCGACGTGTCATAGGCGTGTGGGTCCGGGACTTCATTGTTCCAGAAGCAATTCTTCCCGTCGCGACTGAGGCAACTGAGATTGAGGTCATCCTCCAGCCGTACCCATCCACCCCGCCACTTCTGCCATCCAACGGGCGCCGCCGCGCCGCGCGGGTCGAACGGGCCGGACCAGACACGACCGAGCAGAAGTTCACCGGACGGCCTGGCCTCAGCCACTGACGTCGACCCGGCGGTCGACGCCGCGACGACCGTGCCGGACCCGGCACCACCGAGCAGAAGCACGGTGGACAAGACGATGGAACGCATGAGGGCTCCTCATGAAAACTAGGAGCCCGATCAGTGCCATGCGCGACCTCCGCCCGCCAACGGAAAAAGCCGCCGATGACGGCGGCTTTCGCGAGGGACGTCGACGACACGCGGGCAACAGCCCGTCTACCGCTCCGCCAGCCGGTCCAAGGTCTCTTTCGCCCGGCCGAAAGCGCGCAGTCGCTCGCCCAGGTAATCCGCCAGGCGCTGGTGCTGGCCGAAGACGACATTGATGCGCAGGTGCGGATCGGTCTCGACGCCGGCGGTGAAGGTGCCGCCGCGGACCAGCAGGATCTTGTGGCGCACGGCGTCCCGGGCCAGCAGCTCGGCATCGACGCCGTCGGGCAAGGTCCCCCACAGGAACAGTCCCCCCTCGCCCGGCCGTTCGAAGCACAGACCGGTGGGCGCGAGCTGACGCAGCGTCACGTTGCGCGCGGTCATCAGCCGCTGTTGCAGGCGCTCCAGGTGCTTGCGCCATCGCCCGGCGGCCAGGATCTCCAGCGCGACGTATTCGTTGAGCGCCGCCGTCGTCATCACCGCCAGGATCTTCTCGCGCAGCAGCCGCTTGAGCAGCGGCGCCTCCGCGGCCAGGTAACCGATGCGCAGCGCCGGGCTCATCGCCTTGCAGAAGCTGGAGTAGTAGATCACGCCCTCCAGCCCCGACAGCGCCGCCAGCCGCGCCGCCGACCCCGGCGGGCCGGGGTGGAAGTGACCTTGCACGTCATCCTCGGCGATCAGCACGCCGTGCTGCCGGGCCAGCGTCAACACCCGGTGCAGGTTGGCCGGCGTGGCGCTCCAGCCGGTCGGGTTGTGCAGCACCGACTGGATGAACAGCAGCCGTGGCCGATGCTCGCGACAGGCGGCCTCCAGCGCCGCCAGGTCCAGGCCGTCGGGCGTGCGGGTGACCGGCACGATGCGGACGCCCTGCTGCCTCAGGCGCCCGTACATCAGGAAGTAGCCGGGCGTCTCCACCAGCACGGTATCGCCCGGCTGCAGGAAGGCCCGGCAGATCAGGTCGATGGCCTGGGTGCCGCCCCAGCAGGTCATCAGCTGCGAGGGGCCGACCGCCAGTCCCTGACTGCGCATCAGCAGCGCAATCCGCTCGCGCAGTTCGAGCAGCCCCTGCGGCGGGCAGCGCGAGGCCAGGCCCGCAGTGGCGCGCGCCAGGCCGCGCTGCACCACCGTCGCGGGCACCGCCTCCTGCAGCCAGGTCGAGGGCAAGGCGCCGCTGCTGGCCAGCAGCACGCCGTCGCGCTGCTCGTGCGCCTGCTGCGCCAGCCAGACGCCGTCCTGCTCCTCGCCGGCCTCCAGCAGGGTCTCGGTATCCAGGGGCTGGCCGTCCGTGTCGGAAACGAAAAAGCCGGTCTTGCCGCGGCAGTCGATCCGTCCCGCCGCGACCAGTTGGTCGTACGCGCCCACCACCGTCTGCGCGCTGACGCCGAGCTGCGTCGACAGCTGACGGATCGACATCAGCCGCGTCCCCTGCGGCAGGCGGCCGCTGACCATCAGCTCGGTCAGGCGGGCCACGATCTGATCGGCCAGCGGGATGCCGGCTTGACGTTCCAGGGAGATCATGGGGGCGAGTCTAGGCTGCGCGATGGCCGCGGGCGTCGGGACCCGGTCGGGCGCTCTCGATCAGGCGCTCTCGATCGGGGCGCGATCAAGGCGCGGCCAGCAGCTTCACCGCCAGCACGGCCAGGCTTGCCCCCATCAGGAGACCGAAGGCGCGCTGACGGGCCGGCGTATGGAGCACGCCCCGCAAGGCCACACCGAACAAGGCCCAGACCGAGTTGCAGGGCAAGCCGATCACGCTGCCGATGAGCGTGACCAGCAGGGCGGCCACCGGCACCGGCAGGTCGACGGGCATGAAGACCGATCCCAGCGTGAGCGCCTTGATCCAGCTCTTGGGATTGACCGCCTGGAAGGTCACACCTTGCCAGAAGGTCGGCGGCTGGACGCGGGGCGCGGTCTCGGCGATGGCCAACCCGCCGAGCTTCCACGCCAGCCACAGGAGGTAGACGGCGCCGATCACGCGCAGCACGTCGTGGGCCTGGGGCCAGAGCACGAACAACCCGCCCAGTCCGAGGCAGGCCAGCAGCGTCTGGAACGCGACACCGAAGTTGATGCCCAGCATCAACGGCAGTGTGGCGCGATAGCCGTGGCGCGCGCCGGACGCCGTCAGCATCACGTTGTTGGGGCCTGGCGTGACCGACATCAGCAGGCAGTAGCTCATCAGGGGCAGCAGGGCGGACTGGGCAGGCAGTGCGGAGATGGCGGACATGGCGGGCGACACGACAGGGGAATGTGCCGCCAGCGTAGGCCGCCCCCGCCTGCCGGTCCAGGTACAGCGCCCCCGGGGACGACCGATGCTGTGCTGCCGCGCGAGCAGTACAGGATCCCGGGGCCCCCTGCGCGGCGCCCGGCGTGACGCCGGCCTGACAACCGAGAGGGGCCCGGAGGCCCCTCGTCGATGTGCTTGCGAAGAGACGCGGATCAGCGCTTCGCCACCTTCGCCGGCCGTTTCGCGCCGGTCGCGTCGGCCGGCGCGGTCGCGCCCTTCACCGCCGCCTGCGCCAGCTTGAAGAACACGTCGGTGTTGTCGATCACGCCGGTGAAGGCCAGCGCGCCGGGGCCGAAGGCCGACAGCGGGATGTCCGTCGCCGTGTGCACCGCCTGCTCGCCGGGCACCTGGCCGGTCACCAGGAATTCACCGGTCGCGTCGTCGCGCTCGGCGGCGTTGGCCGGGTACCACTTCAGCGGCTCCGACCTGGCCAGCGGCTGCTGCGGGTCACGCAGCGGCGTCGCGTTCGTGCGCCAGTCTTCATAGCGGTCCGCGTTCGCGCCGTAGCCCACCAGCAGGCGGTAGTCGATGTCGGTCGCCTCCGGATAACCGTCGGCCGCGATGCGATAACGCGGGAAGCCGGCCTTCTCGTACACGCCGACCACCTTGTCGCGGAGGTTGGCCGCGCCCTTCTTCGACGCGGCGTCCAGCAGCGCCTGGTCCGTCAGCATCGAGCCGCCGATCAGCGCCGCGCCCGAGCACTCGTGGTCCGCCGTCACGATGACCAGCGTGTCGCCTTCTTCACGCGCGAAGTCCTGCGCGACCTGCACCGCCCGGTCGAACTCGATCGTGTCCAGCATCCAGCGCTCGCTGTCCATGTTGTGCGCCTGCTTGTCGATCGAGGCGCCCTCGATCATCAGCACGAAGCCCTTGGATTGCTTCTTCAGCGTCGCGATCGCGGCCTTGGCCATCTCGTCGAGCATGGGCTGGTCGGGGAAGCCGTAGTCGTCGACGACGCTGCCGCCGGCCAGGCCCTTCTTCGCGCCGCGGCGGCCGTCGATCTTGTCCAGCGCCACGTTCATGTTGGAGAACGCGAACAGGCCCAGCAGCTTGTCGGCGCCCGCGCCCGCCGTGGCGGCCTCGAGTCCCGTCTTCGTCGGCGCGTAGCGGTAGCCGGCGGACTGGAATTCCTGGATCAGGTCGCGGCCCTTGTCCTTCGCGCCCGGCGCGGCGCCCCAGCGCTTGACGATCTCCGCCGTGTGCGGATCGGTCGAGGAGAAGGCGTAGTCGTTGCCGTCGGCGCGTTCCGAGCCGGCCGTGTCCGCGGGCAGGAACCACTTGCGGCCGCCGCCCAGCAGCACCGTCAAGCCGGTGCGCGCGCGGTCGTCGAAGAACTGGTCGACGATGCCGGTGCCCGCGCCGCGGTTGCTGGTGTGCACGGCGTTGCCGGCCGGCGTCGCGTCGAAGACATCGGCCGTCGTCACGATGCCCAGCGCCTTGCCTTGCGTGCGGTGCAGGTACTCGGACAGGTATTCGATGCGCGGGTTGTCGAAGGGCTCGATCGTGTCGTCGGGGAACACGCCTTCTTCATTGTTGTTGTTCTTGTTGCCCGAGACATAGGACGTCATGCCCGGCGAGGAGTCCGTCACCACCGAATTCAGCGACGCCGTCTTGACCATGCCCGTGGCTGGGAAGGTGTCCATCGCCAGCGGGTGGATGACCTTGCCCTGCGCGTAGCCGCCCTTGACGATGCGGGCGGCGGTGCGTTGCGCGGCGCCCATGCCGTCGCCCAGCAGGATGATGATGTTCTTGACCTTCGGGCCCATCGCCGCGGTGAAGGGCACGACGTCGAAGTTGCCGGTCGCGGCGACCTTCTGGCCGTCCGACTGCGTGGCCTCGACGCTGAACTCGTGGCGGCCGGCCTTCTCCAGGCTCACCGCGCGCACGGTGGCGATCGCGGTCTCGGCGCTCAGGCCCTTCACGCAGCCAGTGGCGCAATCCCGCAGCGCGACGGTGGCGTCGACCACCTTGCCGTCGATCACGAAACGCGCGGCGGTGATGCGCTGGCCCGCGTCCGGCTTGATCGTCGCCTGCAGGTCGAAGCGTTGGCCGGGCAGGAAGCGCGCGATCACGGGCTCCGGCTGGCCGGTGGAGAAGCGCTCGCTCGGCGGCGTCAGGCGGGTGACGGTCGGCGCGGCCACGGCCACGCTCGCGGCGCTCAGCGCCAGCAGCGCGCAGGCGCCGGCGACAAGGAAAGGCAGGTGTTTCATCGTTGGGCGTTCGAGTCGGGGGAATCGGAAAGGGCGTCGGGCGGCAGTTGCAGGCGGATCCACGACACGCGGCCGGTCTCGTCCTCGACGCGGCCGATGGACAGCGTGCCGGTGAGCACCACCAGGCCGTTGCGATGCGCGACCAGACGGTCGCGCTGGACCGGGTCCAGCAGCACGGTGACGGTGCCGGCGGGCAGGTCGTCCGCCTCGCCGTCGGCGTGTTCGCTCATGCGCACGGGGCGCGGCGTCAACCAGAAGCGGCCGGGACGGACCTGCTCCTGCGCGACCATGTAGCCGACCAGACGCACCGGGCGGCCATCCGCGGCGCGCAGCGCGTCGGAGAGTTCGAGACCGGCGGCGCCGATCGGCGACTTGAAGAACTGCGAGAACTTGAGGTCGGTGGGGTGGTTGGACGCCGCATCGCCGGGCCGGTCCGCGGGCGCGGCGACGGCGGGATCGGCGGACGCCGCCAGGGGGATGAGCAGCGCGAGGCCGAGGCTCGCGATCGAGTGGGCGGCTCGGCGGGCAAGCCGCGTACCTGTGGTGAGTTGGACGCACATGGGCGCGATTCTTTCGGCGCTGCATGACGGTTCCGTGACGCGCCGTTTTTCTTGCTTGACATCGCGGGTCGCGCGACGCGAAGCTGCCCCGCGAGCACAAGGGAGTCCATGAACACCTCAGATCCCCGGTCGGGGCTTCGCGCGCTGAACGCGCTGTATGCACGCCGCGCGCCGGTCTACGACTACGAGCTGATGCCGGTGGCGCCGCTGCGCCGCGAGGCGATCGAGGCGCTCGAGCTGCGGCCCGGGCAAACGGTGCTCGACATCGGCGCGGGGACGGGGCTGAGTTTGCCCGGACTGAGCGCCGCGGTCGGGCGCGAGGGACGGATCGTGGCCGTCGAACCCTGCGAGACGATGATGCGCCAGGCGCGGCAGCGGGCGCGGGTGGATCACCTCGTCTCGAAGATCGATTTCCTGCCCGCGGTCGCGGAAGACGCGGACTACGGGTCGGTGCTGGGCCAGCGGCGGGCGGACGCGGCGATCTTCTTCTTCACGCACGACGTGCTGCAGAGCCCCGAGGGCCTGGCGCGCGCATTCGCGGCGCTGAAGCCGGGCGCGCGCATCGTGGCGGCGGGATTGGCGTGGGCGCCGCCGTGGATGCCGATGAGCAACCTGTTCGTGCTCGGCGCGGCGATGCATTCGATCGTCCGCATGGACGGGCTCGAGTGCCCGTGGCGGCTGCTCGAATCCAGGATGAGGAACGCGGAGGTCGAGCGACGGTGGCTGGCCTCCGCGTATCTGTTGAGGGGCAGGGTCTGAAGGACTACTTTCCTCAATCCTCCAACGGCACGAAGATCCACAGCAGGAAGTACAGCAGCAGGCCGCCGCCGGCGCAGCTCGTGAGCGCGACGAACACGATTCGCCAGAACCAGGCCGCCAGGCCGCTCAGCCGCGCCAGGCCGCCGCACACGCCGCCGATCCAGCGGTCGCTGCGGCTGCGCTTGAACGTGTTGATCGCGTTCACCACCGGCGCGCCGCCCGCCGTCGTAGCCGCCCCCTGCGCCCCGGCGTAGGCATAGGACGTCGAGGTCGAGGTCCGGGCGCTCGCGTTCAGCACCCGCTCCTTGGCCTTGGCGAACTCCTCGTCGCTGAGGACGCCGCGCTGGTGCAGTTCGGCCAGGCTCTTGAGTTCTTCACTGTCGGACATGGGGGGCTCCTTTCCCGGAACGTCGTGCATCGGAAGATGCGATGGCCTGAAGGCTACGCATCCGGTTCCCCCTGCGCGATGCGCGTGCGACCGGCTGCATCTGGGCGCGATGCGGAGCGGATGAGGCGCGACAGGGCGTTTCCACCCAGTGCCGCCGCGGCGCGGCGGACTAGGATTCCCGCCCATGAACCTCGAAACCATCGAACTGCAGACGCGCGAGACGCCCCATTTCAGCCTGCTGGTGCTGCACGGCCTGGGCGCCGACGGCAACGACTTCGTGCCCGTGGTCCAGGCCCTGGACCTGACGCCGGTGCTGGCGCTGGGCGGCCTGCGCGTCGTCCTGCCGAGCGCCCCCCAGATCCCCGTGACGATCAACGGCGGCATGCGCATGCGCGCCTGGTACGACATCCGCCACGGCGACCTCAGCCAGCGCGAGGACGCCGACGGCCTGCGCGTGTCCCAGCAGCTCGTCGAAGACCTGATCGCCCGCGAGGAGCGCGAGTTCGGCATCCCGCCCGAGCGCGTCGTGCTGATGGGCTTCTCCCAGGGCTGCGCGATGACGCTGATGACCGGCCTGCGGTATCCGAAACGGCTCGCTGGGCTGGTCGGCCTTTCGGGCTACCTGCCGGTGCTCGCCACCACCGAAGCCGAGCGGCACGACGCCAACGCGCGGACACCCATCTTCCTCGCCCACGGCAGCGCCGACGGCGTCGTCGTGCCCGCCCGTGCGCACGCCTCGCTCGAGGAACTCCGCCGGCTCGGCTACGAAGTGGAGTGGCACAAGTACCCGATGGCCCACGAAGTCAGCGCCGACGAGATCCAGGACCTGACGGCCTGGCTCGTGAAGACGCTGACCGCCGCGAACGGCTGATCGTCTCCCGCAGAGGGCCTGATCGCTCCTCGCCCTCCTCGCCCCCAATTTCGACTTCCTCATCCGCCCCATGTCCACCCGGTCCCTCCTCTCCTCGCTTCCCGCGCTGTCACTGGCGCTGCTGCCGCTCGCGCCGCTGTCCGCCGCCACGCCGCCGCAATCGGCCACGCCGGCCGCCGCCGCCGCGGCCGCGGTCGGCCAGCCCATGGCCGCCAAGCTGCCGATCACCCACGACGTCTACGCCACCTGGCGCAGCATCCAGCACACGCAGTTGAGCCGCGACGGCCAATGGATCGCCTACGCGCTGGTCGCGCAGGAGGCCGACGGCGAACTCGTCGTGCGCCATGTCGCCGACGGCCGCGAATACCGCGCCCCGCGCGGCACCTCGCCGCAGTTCAGCGCCGACGGCCGCTTCGTCGCCTTCGCCGTGCAGCCGACGCGGGCCGAACTCGACAAGGCCAAGAAGGACAAGAAGAAGGGCGACGACGCGCCCAAGGCCGGCGCCGCCTGGATGGACCTGGCCACCGGCAAGGTCGAGACCGTCGACCGCGTGAAACGCTTCGCCTGGGGCAAGGACGGCGGGCAACACCTGGCGCTGCTGCTGGAGGCGCCGGCGAAAAAGGACACGAAGGCTTCCACCGCGAAGGCCGATGAGGCCGATGACGCCGATGAGGCCGATGGAGCCGATCGAACCGATGATGTCGGCGATCCCGTCGATCAGGAAGCGCCGGTTGAAGGCGGCGGTCCGACCGCGAAGAAGGCGCCCGGCAACGACCTGCTGCTGATCGACGCGGAGTCGAAGCAACGCAACACGTTCAAGGACGCCTCGGACTTCGCCTGGAACAACGGCGGCACGCTGCTGGCCTATGTCGTGTCGGTCAAGGAACCGGCGAAGAAGGAGGCCGCCAAGCCCGCGGCACCGGTGGCGCCGGCGTCCGGCGCCTCGGACGCGACCGCCGCCGCCGCCGCCGAGCCGAAACCCGCCGCCGACGAGACCGCCCGCGAAGGCGTCTATCTCATCGACCCCGCCGCGCCGACGCAGGCCCGCGCGGTCATGTCGGGCGCCGGCAGCTATAAGCAGCTGCGCTTCGACGAAGCCGGCCGGCGGCTGGCCTTCGTGAGCAACCGCGATCACCTCGCGGAGACCAGGGCGGCAGAACGGGCCGGGAAGGCCGACAAGGCGAGCAAGCCCGCCGACGACAGGAAGGATGAGAAGAAGGACGAGAAGGCCGACAAGCCCGATCCGACGCCGTTCAAGCTCTTCCTCTGGAAGGCCGGGCAGGACCGCGCCTCGGTGCTCGTCAGCGCGCAGACCGCCGGCATGCCCGCCGGCTGGACGCCGAGCGAGCATGCCCTGCTGGCCTTCAGCAAGGACGGCCTGCGCCTGTTCCTCGGCACCGCCGAGCTCCCCGCGCCCGAGCCCAAGGACGCGCCCGAGCCGATGAAGGTCGACCTCTGGCACTGGAAGGATCCGGAGCTGCAGTCCGCCCAGAAGGCCAAGGCCGAACGCGAGCGCGTGCGCAGCTACCGCGCGGTCGTGCACCTGGGCACCGACGTCGACGCGGCCCGCTTCGTGCAGCTCGGCAACAAGGACCTGCCGACCATCCAGGTCAACGAGAACGCCTCGGTCGCGCTCGGCCTGAGCGAGCTGCCGTATCGCCCGCTCATGTCCTGGGAAGGCGCCTACATGGACGCCTATGCCGTCGACCTGGACACCGGCGCGGCCAGGCCGCTGGCGCGCAAGCTGCGGCACGCGCCGACGCTGTCGCCCGCCGGCCGCTACGTGCTGGGCTTCGACGCGCCGGCCGTGCGCTGGATGGCCTGGCGCACCGACACCGCGCAGGCGATCGACCTGACCGGCAGGATCAAGTCGCGCTTCGACAACGACGACCGCGACGTCCCCGACCTGCCCTCCCCCTACGGCAGCGCCGGCTGGACCGCCGACGACGACAGCGTCGTGGTCTACGACAAGTTCGACCTCTGGGCCGTGCAGCCGTCCAGCGGCCAGGCCCGCAACCTGACGCAGGGTTGGGGCCGCAAGCAGCAGCTGCAGTTGCGCGTCGTCCCGCTCGATCCCGAGGACGCGGATAAGAAGCCCTTGCCCGCCGACGCGCTGACGCTGGCCGGCACGCACGACATCTCGCGCGCCAGCGGCTACTTCCGCGTCGACGCGACCGGCGGCACGCCCAAGGCGCTGATCCAGGACGACCGGATGATCGGCGGCCTGATCAAGGCCAAGGACGCGGACCGCATCGTCTTCACGCAGCAGAGCTTCACCGAGTTCCCCGACCTCTGGACTTCCACCCTCGCCTTCCAGCAACCCCAGCGGATCAGCGACGCCAACCCGCAGCAGTCGCGCTACGCCTGGGGCACGCAGGAGCTGATCGAATACACCGCCGCCGACGGCAGGAAGCTGCGCGCGCTGCTGGCCAAGCCCGCGGACTTCGACCCGAAGAAGCAGTACCCGATGATGGTCTACATCTACGAGAAGATGACCGACAACCGGTACCGCTACATCCCGCCGGCGCCGTCCCAGAACATCAACGTCACACGCTACGTCAGCAACGGCTACCTGGTGCTGCGGCCGGACATCGTCTACACGACCGGCCACCCTGGCAAGAGCGCGATGAACACGGTGCTGCCGGCGATCCGCCAGCAGATCGCCAAGGGCTACGTCGATCCGAAGCGGGTCGGCATCCAGGGCCACAGCTGGGGCGCCTACCAGATCAACTACCTGATCACCCGCACGAATCAGTTCCGCGCCGCGGAGGCCGGCGCGTCCATGGCCAACATGGTCAGCGGCTACGGCGGCATCCGCTGGGGCGCGGGCATCAGCCGCGCGTTCCAGTACGAGCACGGCCAGAGCCGCATCGGCGCCACGCCGTGGGAGCGGCCGGACCTGTACCTGGAGAACTCGCCGATCTTCCGTGTCGACAAGGTCACCACGCCCTACCTGACCATCCACAACGACGAGGACGACGCGGTGCCCTGGTACCAGGGCATCGAGTTCTTCACCGCGCTGCGCCGCCTGGGCAAGGAAGCCTACTGGTTCAACTACAACGGCGAGAAGCACGGCCTGCGCGAGCGCGACAACATGAAGCACTACACCGTGCACATGGCCGAGTTCTTCGACCACTACCTGCTCGGCAGTCCGCGGCCCGCCTGGATGGACCAGCCCGTGCCCTACCTCGAGCGCGGCAAGCGCGACGTCATGGGCCAGTTCAGGCCCGCGACGCCGCAGCCCGAGAACGCCGTCGCCAAGGGCCAGGAGTCTGCCGCCACCAGCAGTGCCAGGTAGTCGCCACCCGGCAGCCTGCGCGCCCTCCCGCGAACCTTGCCGCGAACGCCTCGCTGCCGGTGGGGTCCGCACGGTGCGTGAGGGTCCTGGAGGGAGCCCTCATGCGCCGGGCGGGCCCGTGCCCTGAACGTGGCAGGCGGAGATCCCTGCCCCGCCTAGAGCAACGGCTCCGCGTTCTGCGCCGCCCGCCGGGCGCTTTCGATGCGTTCGCCGATGGGCGGATGCATCGAGAACCAGCCCATGCCGCCTTCGACGCGGCCCTCGCGGCGCATTTCCTCCAGCACCTTGCCCCACGCGCCGACCAGTGTCTCGTTGGGCAGGTGCTCGCGCAGGATCAGGCGCTGGGCCTCGGCGTCGGACTCGCGTTCGGCCTCGCGGGAATGACGCACCACCGGCGTCGCCGCCAGCAGCCCGGCCGCCACCGACGGGAAGTCCCCCATCACCACGCCCGCCGCCGACAGCAGCCCCGCCTCCTGCACCAGCTGGCGCATCGCATGGCGATGCTTCACATGCCCGGCTTCATGGCCGAGCACGGCGATCAGTTCGTCGTCGGTGAGCGCCTCCACCAGGCCGTCCTGCACGATGAGCGTGCCGTCCGGCAGCGCCACCGCGCCCAGGCCCGCCCGATCGCCCTGGCGGGCGAAGCGCAAGTTCAGTGGCAGGCCGCGGAAGGCACGATCGGCGACCTCGGCGAAGCGCGCGCGTATCGCGGCCTGACGCTGCGCTGGCAGCCTGGACGAGGTCAGTCCCTCGGCCGTGAGCCGGTCCTCGATCCGCCGGCCGACCGCCGCGTCGAGCTGCGTGGGCACCAGCGGCAGCGCGACGCGCGCCAGCAGGCCGACGCCCTGGCGATCGAACCAGACGACGAGCGCGATCAAGGCCAGCAGCGTGCAGACGGCCAGGCCCCAGCTGCCGGCGACCTGCGCCCGCAAGGACTGGCCCCCGAGTTCCCGTCCCATCGGGCTGTCCGCGGGCAGCCAGACCGTGCCGCCGTCCGGCAGGCCGATCGGCGTCGGCGCGCCGCGCCACCATTCGCCGACCTGCAGCGCCTGGCGGGCGTAACGCCGCAGGCCGGGCATCGACGGCCGCGACGCGGCCAGCTCGGCCTCCGACGGCGGCATCGACGACGCCGACTGCGGCCGCGGCGGCCACGGCATGAATTCGAAATGGTGGCGGCTCAGGCGCACGCGCACCTCTTCCGGCCGGTTCTCGAAGCCGTCGAACCAGCGGGCGGTGGCGGTATGGGTCCGGGGTTTCATCGCGTGGGGCTCCCGGTTCACCAGCCGATGTCCAGGCCGAACGGACCGGCGGCGGTGTCGGCGGCGGCCACGCGTCCCAGGCCGCCTCCGCGACCGCGGGGCGGCGGCGTCCGCACGAGGATCCGCTCGATCGGCACATCGGATCGCACGATCATCCCTTCGACGCGCAGGCGCGCGACGCGCACGGCCAGGAACGGCCAGTACAGGCCCAGGGTCAGCAGCGTCAGCGCGCCGCCGGACAACAGCGTCTTGAGCAGGGTCCCGGTCGGGACCTGACAGGCGAAGTCGACCCCGCCGGCCAGGCGCGTGCTGTTCCAGACCAGCCGCTGCAACCCGGCGACATAGATTGGCCGGCCGACCGCCCAGCCGATGCCCAGCGCCAGCAGCGGCAGCCAGGTCGCGAGCCGCGCCTCCGTGGAGCCGTTGGCGCCCAGCGCCAGGGCCACGCCCTTGGACACGCCCAGGGCGAGCAGCCCGGCCACCACGCCCGCGCCGATCAGGACCGCGCCCAATTGCAGATAGAGGCGGTAGAACGCGTCCAGCGACAGCTGGAAGTCGACCGCGAGCGAGCCGTAGCGTGCCTGGCCCTGCAGCAGGCGCGTGAGCCGTCCGTGCGCCAGCGGGAGCAGCAGCGCGACCGTGAGCGCGGCCAGTCCGTCGGCCAGCGGGCCCAGGTTGAGGCCCACGACGGCCGCGACCAGCGTCCAGGCCAACAGCAGCGGCAGGCAGGCGGCATAGACGTCGGTCGCCTCCGCATGGAACCCGAATCGCAGGCCTCGCCAGCTGGTGTTGGTCAGCTCGAAACGCCGGGCGCTGGCGAACAGCAGCGGCCCGATCGCGAAGCAGGCCGCCACCAGGGCCACGCCGGCGCCCAGGCCGGAGCCGCCGCCGAAGGCTTCGAAGAGCGCGGCCAGCAGGGCCAGCGCGAACAGGCGGCCGGCCAGCAGGCGACGCGGATCGCCGTGATAGTCGAAGGGCTCGCCGGCCAGCAGCGTGTGCCGGGCGAACCAGCGCGCCTTGCGGCGTTTCGCCCAGGCCGAGTAGATGCCCAGCGTCGCCAGCGTCAGCAGGGTGTTGAGGATCCAGACGCGGAAGTAATCGCCGCCGGTCCCGGTGAACTCGAGGCGCTGCTCATGGCGCCGGGCGACGGCCTCGCGGCGCACGAGCGGCGCGGCCGCCGACGGGGCGGCGGCCGGCGGCGCCGAGGCCGCCCCGCGCGCAGGCGCAGGCGGCGGCGCGGCCGGCGGTGCCTTGGGCACCAGCGTCAGCTCGGTCGTGTGGTCGCTCAATCCCTCTTCTCCCGGGCTCTTGCGGCCCGGGCGAGAGTCTAAAGAAACCAGCGCGCTTCGCCGATCCCCCACCGCAACGAGCGGAAACCGCCCGGGGACGTGTTAGGGGTGCGTGGCCGCGCCACCCGGACGGCCGCGTTCCAGCGCCTGTTCCCGGGCGTCGGCCGGCTCGAAGCGCGCGATCAGCGCCGCCATCAGCGCCCGCGCCTTGGCCGAATTGTCGCCACCGTAGTTGCAGACGTACACGTCCAGCGTCACCGACGCGAGCTCCGGCCAGGTGTGCAGCGCCACGTGGGACTCGGCCAGCAGCAGCATGCCGGTGATGCCGCCCGGCTGGCCGTCGGCGGCATCGGGAAAACGATGCCAGTGCTCGCCCACGACGCCCAGCCCGGCCGCCTGCGCCGCCGCGCGGGCCATGCGCGCCAGTTCGGGGCCGTCCGTCAGCAATGCGGCGTTGGCGCAGCCGGCCAGGTCGGCGGTGAGGTGCAGGCCGTTCATCGCCCGGATCAGCCGGCCGTCCGCCCGGCCTCGGCCAGCAGCGCGTGGCAGCGCTCCTCGTGCTGGGCGATCTCTTCCAGCGTGACCTCGATGTCGCTGAGCTGCTGCTGCAGCTGGCGGCGGTGCTGCTCCAGCACCTCGAGGAAGGCGCGCAACTGCGGCACCGTGTCCGACTGGCTGTCGTACATGTCCACCAGCTGCTTGATCTCCTGCAGCGACAGGCCCAGCCGCTTGCCGCGAAGCGTCAGCTTCAGCCGCGTCCGGTCACGCTGCGTGTAGACCCGGTTGCGTCCAGCGCGCGCGGGCGTCAGCAGGCCCATGTCCTCGTAGAAGCGGATCGCGCGGGGGGTGATGTCGAACTCGGCGGCCAGTTCGGTGATCGTGAACAGGGGCCCCGCGTTGTCGCCGGCTTCGGGCAGCGCGTCCCCGGACAGCTCATCGGCCAGGGTCGGACGGGGTGAGGGGCTCATGGCTACACTGGCAAATGACGTTGACGTAAACGTAAGTCTAAAGCCATGGCCAATCCTCGCGAATCGGAGCTCACCTACCCCCTCGGCGACACGCTGCCCGGTCCCGGCGAGGCGCTGGACCTGCTGCCCGGCCTGCGCTGGGTGCGCATGGGCCTGCCCTTCGCGCTGGACCACATCAACCTCTGGCTGCTGCGCGACACGCTGGACGGACGCGAGGGCTGGACCATCGTCGACTGCGGCATCCACAACGACGCGACGAAGGCGAACTGGGAGCGCGTCTTCGCCGAGCGCCTGGACGGCCTGCCGGTGCTGCGGGTGATCGTCACCCACTTCCATCCGGACCACATGGGCCTGGCGCACTGGCTGACCGAACGCTGGTCCTGCCGCTTGTGGATCAGCGCCACGGACTACCAGCTGGCACGGCTGGCGTCGTCGTCGACGGTCGGCCTGGGCGGCCAGGCGGCCGCGACCTTCTTCGGCAGCCACGGGCTGACCGATCCCGAGGCGCTGGACAAGATCCGGGGCCGCGCCAGCTACTACCCGAGCATGGTGCCGGCCATCCCGGCCGCGTTCCGCCGGCTGCTGGACGGCCTGACGCTGCGCATCGGCGATCACGACTGGCGCTGCCTCGTCGGCTACGGCCATGCGCCCGAGCACATCAGCCTGTACAGCGAATCGCTGGGCGTGATGATCTCCGGCGACATGGTGCTGCCGCGCATCTCGACCAATGTCTCGGTGGTCGACGTGGAGCCCGAGGCCGATCCGCTGCAGCTCTACCTGGATTCGCTCACGCGGCTCCTGCCGCTGCCGGCCGACACGCTGGTGCTGCCCGCGCATGGCAAACCCTTCCGCGGACTGCATGCGCGCATCGACCAGCTGCAGCAGCATCACCAGGAGCGGCTGGCGGAAGTGCTCGAGGCCTGCACCGCGAAGCCCTGCCATGCGGCCGAGCTGCTGCCGATGATGTTCCGCCGGCCGCTGGACCTGCACCAGACGACCTTCGCCATGGGCGAGGCGGTGGCCCACCTGAACCTGCTGTGGCTGGGCGGGCAACTGCGCCGGTCGCTGGACGCGGACGGGATCCATCGCTTCTCCGCCTGAGTCCGCGGGATCGCTGGCAAGACCTGGCGCCGCCTCGGCGTCGGAACGGGCACGGCACCGGAAGAGGCGCCCCAGAAAGACAGTCGCCGCCGCCCCGGTCACGGGACGGCGGCGCTGCGCCTTGTTATGCATCAGCTTGTCGGCTCTGAGCGCGGGTCGACCGGACGCAGTCTCTCGACTGGGGGACCCTGGGCGCCGCCGGGAGCGGAACGCGGGAGGAAGTTCTGACTCAGATGCGGTGATGACAGCAACTCTAAGTGTGCCGCGCCACTCAAATAAGCTACAAGCCCCCCTGAAGGGGGAACTCGCTCCCTCGATGCAGTTTTCCACTTCATCGACCCTCACCCCCGCCCTCTCCCGCAGTGCGGGAGAGGGAGTCCGCGGAGGACGCTGACCGGGTCTTGCCCCCTCTCCCGCACTGCGGGAGAGGGCGGGGGTGAGGGTCGGTGCAGGCCTCTTACGCTTCGTCCATCAGCGGCAGCACGGCCTGCTTCAGGCGGTCGCGCGCGAGTTCGTATTCCGGAAAGACCGACCGCACGACGGCCCAGAACCGCGGGCTGTGGTTCATCTCCTTGAGATGCGCGAGTTCATGCGCGACCACATAGTCGATGAGCGCCGGCGAGAAGTGGATCAGCCGCCAGTTGAGCCGGATCATCCCGTCCGCGCTCGCGCTGCCCCAACGGGTCTGCGCGGAGGACAGCCGCAAGCCGGTCATCGTGACGCCCAGCGGTCCGGCGAAGTGCCGGCAGCGCTGCTCGAAGCGTTGCCGTGCCTGCCGCTGCAACCAGGCTTGCACCGTGTCGCGGATCTGGTCGGGGGTCGCGTCCTGCGGCAGGCCGAGGTAGAGCATGCGCCGCGGCACCGTGGCCAGCGTCGGCTGCGGATCGGCCTGGCCCTCGTCGAGCCGGGCGCCCGTCAGCGACGGATCCAGCACCACGATCAGCGGCTCGCCCAGGTAGGGCAGGCTGCAGCCGTCGCCCCAGTGCACCCGCGCCGCCTGCGTCCGCCGCGCGCGTTCGCGCTGCTCGACGAGCTTGCGCAGGATCCATTCGGCCTTCTGCTGCAGCGCGTTGTCGATGTCAGCCAGCGGCACCCACTTCGGCGCCGACACGCGCAGGCCGTCCTCGCTCACGGTGAAGCCGATGCTGCGGCGCCGCGCGCGCTTGAGTTCGTAGGGGATCGCCTGCCCCTGCAGCAAGACCTGGCGCGTGGACGCGCCGGCCTCGACGCGCGAGCGCGGCGTCGGGGCGACGGGATCCGGTGCGGGGGTCGGCGGGGCGGGCTGGGGCTCGGTGTCGAACAGCGACAGCTGCGTGAAGTTGTTCAGCAGCGCGCCCAGTCCCCGCAGCTTGGAAGGCAGCATGGGCTGCGAGTGTAATCAGGCGGCGGCCGGCGCGGGCGGCGGCGCGGGCGGTGCCGGCGGTGCCGAAGGGCTGCCGGCGGAGGCGGCCGGCGCATGCGGCGCATCGGGCGGATAGGCGCCGGGGTCCAGCACCCGCATCTCGGCCTCGATCCAGCCCTGCACTTCCTTCATCAGCTCGGCCGGCGCGCGACCGGCGCTGGGGATCATCGGGCCGATGGAGATGTCGACGGTGCCCGGCTTCAGCAGGAAGCTCTTGCGCGGCCAGCAGCTCGCCGAGTTCATCGCGATCGGCACCACCGGCACGCCGGTCTCGACCGCCAGGCGGGTGCCGCCGGTCTTGTACTCGCCGACCTTGCCGCGCGCCACGCGCGTGCCTTCCGGGAACATGATGATCCAGTTGCCCAGCGCCGCGATGCGCTTGCCCTGCGCGGCCACCTTGTTCCAGGCCTCGCTGCGCTTGCTGCGGTCGATGTGGATCATGTCCAGCCGCGCCATCGACCAGCCGAAGAACGGGATGTAGATCAGCTCGCGCTTGAACACGTAGGCCAGCGGCCGCGGCATCAGCATCGGGTAGGCGAAGGTCTCCCAGGTCGACTGGTGCTTGGACAGCAGGATCACCGACTGCTTCGGATCGCTGGGCAGGTTGTCCATGCCGCGCACACGCCAGCGCACGCCGCAGATGATGCGGGCGCCCCAGATCGCGACGCGCAGCCAGTTGGCGCACATCCAGTACAGCCGCGTGCTGTCCAGGAACAGCGAGCAGAGCACGACCGCGCTGCCCCAGGGCACGACGGTGACGATGAGATAGACGACGAAGAGGAAGGAACGCAGCGCAGTGAGCATCAGCCCAGGTCTCCGGGAGCGGTGTCGGGTTCGGCGGACTCGCCGCGCGACTCGGCGCGGGCGCGGCGTTCCGCGTGGATGAGGGCTTCGGCGAAGGCGGCCAGGTCCTGGTGCACGCGCGAGCCGGGCACCAGCGCGATCTGCTCCTGCAGCTGCGCCTCGTCGACGCCGGCGAGCCGGTCGCCGCGCACCAGGTGCGGCACGCAGCCGGCGTTGTGCGCCGTCTGCAGGTCGCGCACGCTGGCGCCGACCATGTGGACGTTCTTCAGGTCGACGCCGAAACGTTCGCCGATCTGTTCGACCAGGCCCGGCAGCGGCTTGCGGCAGTTGCAGTTGTCTTCCGGCGCGTGCGGGCAGAAGAAGGCGGCGTCGAGCCGGCCGCCCCTCTCCGCCAGCAGCTGGTTGAGCCGCAGGTGCACCGCGTTGAGCGTGGCCATGTCGATCAGGCCCCGGCCGATGCCGGGCTGGTTGGTCGCCATGACCGTGTGCCAGCCCGCGTGGTTCAGCCGCGCGACGGCCTCGAGCGCGCCGGGCAGCGGCTCGAGTTCCTCGGGCGACTTCACGTGGTCGTCGCGGTAGCGGTTGATCGTGCCGTCACGGCCGAGGATCACCAGCTTCATGCCGTGCGAGTGGTCGGACCGGGTAGGCATCGGCGTCTCCGTTGGGCTGCTGTGACTGCGGCTATGACTGCGGCGGGGGCTCGGGCGGCGGCGCCGCTCAGGCGGCCAGGCGCGAGAGGTCGGCCACGCGGTTCATCGCCTCGTGCAGCTGCTTGAGCAGCGCCTGGCGGTTGGCGCGCAGCGCGGGGTCCTCGGCGTTGACCATCACGTCGTCGAAGAACGCGTCGACCGGCGCCTTCAGCGCGGCCAGCGCCTTCAGCGAGCCGGCGTAGTCGTGCTGCTCGAACAGCGCGTCGGCCTGCGGCTTCACGCCGGCCAGCGCGTCGGCGAGCGCCTTCTCGGCGGCCTCGGTCAGCAACGCCGGCTTGACCTCGGTCGGGAGCTCGCCCTCGACCTTCTTGAGGATGTTGCCCACGCGCTTGTTGGCCGCGGCCAGCGAGGCCGATTCCGGCAGCGCCGCGAAGGCGCGCACCGCGCCCAGGCGCTTGGGCACGTCGCCCAGCCGCGCCGGGTTCAGCGCCAGCACCGCGTCGACCTCCTGGGCGCTGTAGCCCTGGTCGCGCAGGCTGACCGCGAGGCGGTCGGCGAAGAAGCCCAGCAGCGGTTCCGTCGGATCCTGGATCAGCTCGCCGAAGGCCGGCAGCGCGCCCTGGATCAGCTCGGGCAGCGACAGGTGCATGTGGTTCTCGACCAGGATGCGGATCACGCCCAGCGCATGACGGCGCAGCGCGAAGGGGTCCTTGTCGCCGGTGGGCAGCTGGCCGATGCCGAACAGGCCGATCAGCGTCTCCAGCTTGTCGGCCAGCGCGACGACGGTGCCGGTGTGGTTGCGCGGCAGCGCGTCGCCGGCAAAGCGCGGCTTGTAGTGGTCCTCGATCGCCTTGGCGACGCCGTCGCGCAAGCCCTCATGGCGCGCGTAGTACCCGCCCATGATGCCCTGCAGCTCGGGGAACTCGCCGACCATGTCGGTCAGCAGGTCGGCCTTGGCCAGCACCGCGGCCTCCTGCGCCTTGCTGTCGAGCACGTCGAACTCGTCCTTGGCCTCGACCGTGTACGGGTGCTGGGCCATGCGCAGCTGGTTGACGATGGCGTGCGCGATCGCGCGGACGCGCTCGGTGCGTTCGCCCTGGCTGCCCAGCTTGCCGTGGTACACGACCTTGCCCAGGCCCTCGACGCGCGAGGCCAGCGTCTTCTTGCGATCCTGGTCGAAGAAGAACTTCGCGTCGGCCAGGCGCGGGCGCACGACGCGCTCGTTGCCTTCGACGACCTTGGACGCGTCCTCCGGATGGACGTTGCTCACCACCAGGAAGCGGTGGGTCAGCTTGCCGTGGCCGTCCAGCAGCGGGAAGTACTTCTGGTTGGCCTTCATCGTCAGGATCAGGCACTCCTGCGGCACGGCCAGGAACTCGGGTTCGAACTGGCAGGACAGCACGTTGGGCAGCTCGACCAGCGCGGTCACCTCGTCCAGCAGCTCGGGCGCGTCGATCGGCGACAGGCCCAGCGGCTCGGCCTGGGCCTGCAACTGGCGCACGATCTCGGCGCGGCGCCGGTCGAAGGACGCGATCACGCGGCCTTCCTCGCGCAGCTGCTGCTCGTAGGTGTCGGCGCTCCTGATCGAGATCTCGGCGACCTGGGTCTCGAAGCGGTGGCCGCGCGTGGTGCGACCGGAGGTCAGGCCCAGCGCGCCGACCTCGACGAGCTCGTCACCATGCAGCGCGATCAGGCCGTGGGCCGGGCGGACGAACTTGACGTCGCTCCAGCCGTCGGCCAGCTGGTAGGTCATGACCTTGGGGATGGGCAGCCTCGCGAGCGCCTCGTCCAGCGCCTTCTGCAGGCCGTCCTTCAGCGCGACGCCGGCGACGACGGTGTCGAGGAACAGCGCCTCCGCCTTGCCGTCGGGCGCGCGCTTGAGCGAAGGCACGACCGACGCGCCGGCGCCGACCGAGGCCAGCTTCTTCAGCAGCGCGGGCGTCGCGTGGCCCGCGGCGTCCAGCGCCACCGCCACCGGCATCAGCTTCTGCTGCACGGCGCGGTCGGCGGCCTTGGCGCCGACGCCGGTCACGTGGACGGCCAGGCGGCGCGGCGTCGCGAAGGCGGTCACGGCGGCGCCCGCGTCCGCGAGACCCTGCGCCTTCAGCGAATCGGCCAGCACGGACGAGAACGCCTCGCCCAGCTTCTTCAGCGCCTTGGGCGGCAGTTCTTCGACAAACAGTTCGACGAGAAGATTCTTCGTGGTCATGCGCGTGCTTCCCTGCCTCAGGCGGCGGCCTTCTTGTCGGACTTTTCCGCGGCCTTGTCGGACTTCGCGGCGGCGTCGGCGTTCTTCTTCTCGATCTGGGCGACGACCTCGTCGGCCCAGGCCTTCGGGGCCATCGGGAAGCCGAGCCGCGCGCGGCTCTCCAGATAGCTCTGCGCCACGGCGCGCGCCAGGTTGCGGATGCGGCCGATGTAGGCGGCGCGTTCCGTCACGCTGATCGCGCCGCGCGCGTCCAGCAGGTTGAAGGTGTGGGCGGCCTTGAGCAGCTGCTCGTACGCGGGCAGCGCCAGCTGCGTCTCCATCAGCTCCTTGGACTTGCGTTCGTAGGCGCCGAAGGCGCCCAGCAGGAAGTCGACGTCGCTGTGCTCGAAGTTGTAGGTCGACTGCTCGACCTCGTTCTGGTGGAACACGTCGCCGTAGGTCAGGCCGTCGGTGTAGACCAGGTCGTACACCGATTCCTTGCCCTGCAGGTACATCGCCAGGCGTTCCAGGCCGTAGGTGATCTCGCCGGTGATCGGCTTGCAGTCGATGCCGCCGACCTGCTGGAAGTAGGTGAACTGCGTCACCTCCATGCCGTTGAGCCAGACCTCCCAGCCCAGGCCCCAGCAGCCGAGGGTCGGGTTCTCCCAGTCGTCCTCGACGAAGCGGACGTCGTTCTTCTTCAGGTCGAAGCCCAGCGCCTCCAGCGAGCCCAGGTAGAGCTCCAGGATGTTGGCCGGCGCCGGCTTGAGCACGACCTGGAACTGGTAATAGTGCTGCAGCCGGTTCGGGTTCTCGCCGTAGCGGCCGTCCTTGGGGCGGCGGCTGGGCTGGACGTAGGCGGCCTTCCAGGGCTCGGGACCGAGCGCGCGCAGGAAGGTCGCGGTGTGGCTGGTGCCCGCGCCGACTTCCATGTCGTAGGGCTGGAGCAAGGCGCAGCCTTGCTGGGACCAGTACTCCTGCAGGCGGAGGATCAGTTGCTGGAAAGTCAGCATGGGAAGTCGGGCCGTCGACGGGCGTTGGAACAGAGCAGCCGATTCTATGTGCGCCCCGGGCGGCGCAGCACCGGCAGCACGCCCAGCGCCGCGAGGGCCCACAGCGGCCACAACCCGAGCATCGACAGCCAGCGCGCGTACGGCGTGGCGCCGCGGCGGCCGTCGACCTGCACCTCCAGCACGCCGGCCCGCTCCGCCGGCAGGCGCTCGCGCACCCGGCCGAGATGGTCGACCTGCGCGGTGGCGCCGGTGTTGGTCGCGCGCACGATGGGCCGCTGGAACTCCAGCGCCCGCATCTGCGAGAACTGCAGATGCTGGTCCTGCACCATGCGCGGCCCGAACCAGGCCAGGTTGCTGACGTTGACGAACACCGTCGCGGCGGCCTCGCCCTCGTCCAGCGCGCTGGCGACGACGTCCTCGCCGAACAGGTCCTCGTAGCAGATCAGCGGCCGCAGGCGTTGGCCCGCGAAGGGCAGCGCGGCCTGGTGCGTGCCGGCCGCCTGGTCGTCCAAAGGGATGTCCATCGCCTTGACGAACCAGTGGAAGCCCGGCGGGATGAATTCGCCGAACGGCAGCAGGTGGCGCTTGCCGTAGTCGTAGCGCTGGGCGAAACCCAGGCCCACCAGCGAGTTCACGAACCCGTCCGTGGTGTTGCCCAGGAAGGTGCCCAGCAGCAGCGGGCGCGTCGCGGCACCGCGGCGCAGGCGCTCGACATGGGCCTCGTCGAGGAAGGCCAGCGGCACCGGCAGCACCGATTCCGGCGTGATCACGACCTGACCCTTCGCGGACTCGACCAGCGCGATCAGCTGATCCAGGTTCTGGTCGAAGCGTGCGCGGTCGAACTTCTGGTCCTGCGGGATGTTGGGCTGGACCAGCGAGACGGCGACGACGCCGGTCGATTGCGTGAAGTCGCGCGGCAGGAACTGCGCGGCAGCGATCGCGAGCGCCAGCGCGCCCAGCAGCCGCCAGCGCCGCAGCGCCAGGGACGCGGCCGCCAGCGCGGCGACCGCCGTGATGCCGTAGACGCCGACGTAGGGCGCGAGCGCCGCCAGCGGCCCCTGCGCATGGGCGTAGCCGCTGGCGATCCAGGGAAAGCCGGTGAAGAAGGTGGCGCGGGCGAGCTCCGCCCCCAGCCACAGGCCGGCGAAGGCCAGCGCGCGCCGCGCCGGCGCGACGCCGGCCGACCAGCGCGCGGCCAGTCCCAGGCCGACGGCGTAGTAGATCGACAGGAACAGCGCCAGCGCCAGCACCGCGAGCGCGGACACGGCCGCGGGCAGGTGCCCGAAGTCGTGCATGCTGATGTAGAGCCACCACAGGCCGGAGGCCAGCCAGCCGACGCCGAACAGCGCGCCGGTCAGCGCGGCGCGCCGGGGCCGGACGCCGTCGCAGGCGAGGAACAGCCAGGCCAGCGCCAGCGGCTGCAGCCACCAGGCCGGACTGGGCGAGAACGAGGCCGTGTGCAACGCCCCGGCGACCAGCGCCAGCGCGGGATGGCCCAGCCAGGAAACCCCGCGGCGCATCAGCCGCTGTGGTCGTCGGCCTCGGCGGCCGGCGCGCGGGTCACCTTGAACCAGCGCACGGCGCCGCCGCGGTTGATCATCACCGAGAAGCGCAGCCCGGCGACCTCGACGGTCTCGCCGCGCCGCGGCACGCGGTTGTGCTCATGGGCGACCAGGCCGCCGATGGTGTCGAAGTCCGCGTCCGACAGCGACAGGCCGAAGGCCGTGTTGACCGCCTCGATCTCGGCGTCGCCCGCGACGCGGTAGCTGCCGTCGGCCAGCGTGTAGATGCCGGCGTCGCCGTCGCCGACGTCGAACTCATCCTCGATCTCGCCGACGATCTCCTCCAGCACGTCCTCGATGGTGACCAGTCCGGCCGTGTTGCCGAATTCGTCGATGACGATGGCCAGGTGATTGCGGTTGGAGCGGAAATCGCGCAGCAGCTCGTTCAGGCCCTTGCTCTCGGGCACGAAAACTGCCGAGCGCAGCAGGGCGCGCAGGTTCAGTTCCGGCGCGCGCTGGAGCTTGAGCAGGTCCTTGGCCAGCAGGATGCCGATGATGTTGTCGCGCTGGCCGTCGTAGACCGGGAAACGCGAGTGGCCGCTGTCGATGACGAAAGCGAGCAGTTCGTCGGCCGGGGACTGGATGTCCAGCAGGTCCATCCGCGGCGCGGCGACCATCACGTCGCCGGCGCTGAGTTCGGCCATGCGCAGGACGCCCTCGAGCATCTGGCGCGATTCGGGCGCGATCAGATCGCGCTCCTCCGCTTCGGCGAAGTTCTCGATCAGCTCGCTGGTCGAGTCGGGGCCGGGGTGCAGGAATTCGAGCACGCGGTCGAGGAGACCACGCTGGTCGTTGCCACGCCCGCCATGCTTGGCGGGCCGACTAGGCTGGGGATCAGACACTGTCGTGTGTGCCGTCGTTGAGGAGGCGCCAGAATAACCGATTGACATTGACATTCGCTTGAAACACAGTCATCCGCCCTCAGTTGCCGGGCGCAAGCCTGGTTCGAAGGCTTCTCCATACAGATTGGTCGTTCCCATGTCGTCCGTTCCCGATACCGTTGCCGCCGGCGCCGCCGCCAGCGCCGCCAGTCCCGCCGCCGGGCTGATCCCCGCCACCATCCTCACGGGCTTCCTGGGCTCGGGCAAGACCACGCTGCTCAAGCGCGTGCTGACCGAGACCCACGGCCAGAAGATCGCCGTCATCGAGAACGAGTTCGGCGAGGAGAACATCGACAACGACATCCTCGTCAGCGAGACCGAGGAGCAGATCATCCAGCTGAGCAACGGCTGCGTCTGCTGCACCATCCGCGAGGACCTGCGCACCACGCTGGCCGATCTCGCCGCGAAACGGCGCAAGGGCGAGCTCGATTTCGAGCGCGTGGTCATCGAGACCACCGGCCTGGCCGATCCGGGCCCGGTCGCGCAGACCTTCTTCATGGACGACGAGATCGCCGAGACCTTCCTGCTGGACTCGATCCTGACGCTGGTCGACGCCAAGCACGCCCAGGACCAGCTCGACACGCGCCAGGAGGCGCGCCGCCAGGTGGGTTTCGCCGACCAGATCTTCCTGAGCAAGACCGACCTGGTCGACGACGCGGCCGTGGAGGCGCTGTCGCACCGGATCAAGCACATGAACCCGCGCGCGCCGCAGTCCCGCGTCCACTTCGGCGAGGTGCCGATCAAGGACGTGTTCGACCTGCGCGGCTTCAACCTGAACGCCAAGCTCGAGATCGACCCGGACTTCCTGGCCGCGGACGACCACGACCACGGGCATTCGCACGATCACGATCACGATCACGGGCATGACCATGGTCACGCCCACGGCCATGAAGGCCACGACCACGCCCCGGGCGAGGCCTGCAACCACCCGCACCACCATCACCACGACGACGACGTCAAGTCCTTCGTCTTCCGCTCGGAACGGCCCTTCAACCCGGCCAAGCTGGAGGACTTCCTGGGGGCGATCGTGCAGGTGTACGGGCCGAAGATGCTGCGCTACAAGGGCGTGCTGAACATGAACGGCACCGACAAGAAGGTGATCTTCCAGGGCGTGCACCAGCTGATGGGTTCGGATCTCGGTCCGAAGTGGATGCCGGATGAAAAGAAGGTCAGCAAGATGGTGTTCATCGGTATCGATTTGCCGAAGGACATCCTCATGCAGGGGCTGGAAGGCTGCCTGGCTTAGTGACACACTGGCCGGCGGTTCAAGGTGATCGCCGGCGTGGCGGCGGAGGTGGCTACAATCCGCCGCGCCCGAACCAGGCCCCTGCGCCACCGGCGGGAAGCCCAGGCTTCTCATGTCGAGCAGGTATAAAGCGCCGATAGGAGAGTGAACGTGAGCAAGACCCCGGCCTCCAAGACCGCCGCGCCCAAGACCGCCTCCAAGGCAGCCAAGGCCGCGTCGGACGCGCCCGACAGCACGGTCTCTCTGCTGGACAGTCCCGTCCGGCCCTCGACCCCGACTTCAACAAACCAGAACAGCCGACCCGCCGTGAAAGCCGATCCCAAACTCTCGTCTGCCTGGAAAACCAAGGCCGGTGCCGAACTGTCCGATGCCGAAGTGCTCGCGATGCCCGACACCGAGTACATGAACGACAAGCAAGTCGAATTCTTCCGCGCCAAGCTGACGCAGCTCAAGGAAGACATCCTGTCCAACGCCGGCGAGACCACCGAGCACCTGCGCGAGGACACGTCCATCGTCCCCGATCCGGCCGACCGCGCCACGATCGAGGAAGAACATGCGCTGGAACTGCGCACCCGCGACCGCGAGCGCAAGCTGCTGAAGAAGATCATGCAGTCGCTGCAGCGCCTGGACAGCGGCGAGTACGGCTACTGCGACGAGACCGGCGAGCCGATCGGCCTGGGCCGTCTGATCGCCCGTCCGACCGCCACGCTGTCGCTCGAGGCGCAGCAGCGCCGCGAGCTCAAGCAGAAGATGTTCGGCGACTGAGCCGCCGCATCGCCCCGCCCACAGCAAGGTCCGAGGTCCGCTTGAGCATGTCCGACCCCAAAGACGGCACCAACAAAGAAGGCGAGAGCTTCTTCCGCAAGGTGGCGCGTTTCGTCGCCAATCCGACGACCGACTGGGCGGAGATCAACTCACGCCAGGACGATCCGGAAGCCGACGCCGCCAAGGCCGAGCTGCGGGCGATGGTGGAGCGCAAGCGCCGCAACGACTTCGTGCGCAAGCGCGAGCTCGACATGCTGCGCAAGATCCGCCGTGAAGGCCTGACCCCCGAGCAGCTCGCCGCGCTGGGCGGCCATGCGACGTCGGGCATCGACGAGCTCGGCCGCATCAGCGAGATCCAGGGCGCGCGCCGCGACGACGGCACCGTCAAGGCCAAGATCGACCAGATCGAGCAGCAGATGGTCGGCGAGGGCTTCGTGCCGACGCAGGTGCAGAGCCAGCATCCGCCCGGTTTCTTCGAGACGAGCACCCGCCCGGTCAACTTCGCCGCCACGCAGCCGGCGGACCAGATCGGCGCGCGCGTCGCCGACTACGCCCCGGCGGCCGAGATCGAGCGGCTGGACCTGTCGCCGGCGCCGGCCGCGGCCTCGATGGGTGGCGGCATCGCGCCGCCGTCGCCGGCCGGCGCGCCGGCAGCCATCCCCGAACTCAAGAAGGAGATCCCGACGCTGAGCTTCCGCGTCGCGGATCCGCAGGTCGAGGTCAGCGAGGTCGTCCACGACGCCGAACTGGACGAGGCCGTCATCGCCTTCGCCAACGCCGACTACGACCACTGCGAACGCAGCCTGGTCGACCTGACCCGCACGGGCGGCGCGCGGCATGAGCATGCCGAGACCTGGCTGGTGCTGTTCGACCTCTACCGGGCGACCGGCCAGCAGGGGAAGTTCGAGCAGCTGGCCAACGACTACGCGCAGCAGTTCGGCCTGTCCTCGCCGCAATGGTTCTCGCTGCCCAAGCTGGTGGCCGAGGCGGTGCAGCAGGAACGCGCGCCGCGCGGCCGCGCCAGCAGCGTCTCGTGGACCGCGCCCGACTACCTGGACACCGAGGCGGTGACCCAGATGCGCACGCGTTGCGAGAACCTGCCGATGCCGTGGGTGATCGACTGGGCGCCGCTCAAGCAGATCGACATCGAGGCCTGCGCCAAGCTGCGCGACCTGTTCCGCGCCTGGGCGCAGCAGGCGCTGGACCTGCGCTGGCTGTCCGGCGACCATTTCTTCAATGTCCTGCGCGAGCAGGCGCCGGTGGGCAGCCGCGACGCGGATCCCATCCTCTGGATGCTGCGCCTGGAGGCGCTGCGCCTGGCCAACCGGCCGGACCAGTTCGACGAGGTGGCGATCGACTACTGCGTGACCTACGAGGTCTCGCCGCCGAGCTGGGAAAAGGCGCTGTGCCATGTCCGCATCAGCGGCAACGCGCTGTCGACCAGTTCTCCCTCCTCCATCCAGCCGGCCGCGATGGACACGGGCATCGCCTTCCTCGAGTCGACGATGACCGACGCGGTCAACACCGCGGCGCTGATGGAGCTGTCCGGCCAGTTGAGCGGCGACATCAGCGAGACGTTGGCGCTGATGACCGAGCAGCTGGGCACGGCCTCGCTGGTGACGATCGCCTGCCCCAAGCTGATCCGCCTGGACTTCATGGCCGCCGGCGACCTGCTGAACTGGGTGCTGGCGCGCCGCAGCGAGAACCGTTCGGTGCTGTTCACCGATGCCCACCGTCTGGTGGCGCTGTTCTTCGGCGCGATGGGCATCAACGAGCACGCCCGGGTCAAGGTGCGGCACGTCTGAGCCGCCGCGCCGGTTCACCTTCGCGACGACGGGGCCTCTGGCCCCGTTCTTCATTCGGATGTCCGATCATCGACCTCGTCAACCGGCATTCGCCCATGCGGCGCGGCAGCCTTTTCCTCACCTTGTGATTCCCGTCCGGGAACCCACGTGAGATTGTCATGACACCCCGGCGCCGGGTCGCCCCGGCGCCGCCCACACGACGGATTCCCATGTCCCAAGATCATTCTTCCCCGCTGCCGCCGTACCACGGCACCACCATCGTCAGCGTGCGCCGCGGCAACCAGGTCGCGATCGGCGGCGACGGCCAGGTGACCTTGGGCTCGATCGTCGTGAAGTCGACGGCGCGCAAGGTGCGCAAGCTCCACAAGAACCAGGTGCTGGCCGGCTTCGCCGGCGCGACGGCGGACGCGTTCACGCTGTTCGAGCGTTTCGAGGCCAAGCTGGAGAAGTACGAGGGCAACCTCGTGCGCGCCGCGGTCGACTTGACGCGCGACTGGCGGACCGACCGCGTGCTGCGGCGGCTGGAGGCGATGCTGGCGGTGGCCGATCGCACGTCCTCGCTGATCATCACCGGCAACGGCGACGTGCTGGAGCCCGAGCAGGGCATCGTCGCGATCGGCAGCGGCGGCGCCTATGCGCAGGCGGCGGCCAAGGCGTTGCTGAACCACAGCGAGCTGAGCGCGGTGGACATCGTCAAGCAGTCGCTGGTGATCGCCGGCGAGATCTGCATCTATACCAACGGCAACCACACGATCGAGACGCTGGACTGAGCCGGCGCGGAGCACACGAATGAGCAGCAGCATGACCCCGCAGGAAATTGTCTCGGAACTGGACCGGCACATCGTCGGCCAGGCCGACGCGAAGCGCGCCGTCGCGATCGCGTTGCGCAACCGCTGGCGGCGCCAGCAGGTCGACGAGAAGCTGCGCGGCGAGATCACGCCGAAGAACATCCTGATGATCGGCCCGACGGGCGTGGGCAAGACCGAGATCGCGCGCCGGCTGGCCAAGCTGGCCGATGCGCCCTTCATCAAGGTCGAGGCGACGAAGTTCACCGAGGTCGGTTACGTCGGCAAGGACGTGGACAGCATCGTGCGGGATCTGGTCGACATCGCGGTCAAGCAGGAGCGCGAGCGGCAGATGCGCTTCCAGCGCGCGCGGGCCGAGGACGCGGCGGAAGAGCGCATCCTGGACGCGCTGGTGCCGCCGCCGCGCTCGTCGACCGGCTTCGCGCCGGCGACGGACGCCGGCAACGCGGACAACACCGCGCGCCAGGTCATGCGCAAGCGCCTGCGCGAGGGCACGATGGACGACAAGGAGATCGACATCGAGGTCGCCGAGGCCAAGCCGTCGATGGAGATCCTCGGGCCGCAGGGCATGGAGGAGATGGCGGAGCAGCTCAAGGGGTTGTTCTCGCAGATGGGCCAGGAGCGCAAGAAGTCGCGCAAGCTCAAGATCGCCGAGGCGCGCAAGCTGCTGGTCGAGGAAGAGGCCGGCAAGCTGGTCAACGAGGACGAGATCAAGACCGCGGCGCTGGCGCATGCGCAGGACAACGGCATCGTCTTCATCGACGAGATCGACAAGGTGGCGACGCGCAGCGAGCACGGCGGCGGGGCGGACGTGTCGCGCCAGGGCGTGCAGCGCGACCTGCTGCCGCTGGTCGAGGGCACGACGGTGAACACCAAGTACGGGATGGTGAAGACCGACCACATCCTGTTCATCGCGTCGGGCGCCTTCCACCTGAGCAAGCCCAGCGACCTGATCCCCGAGCTGCAGGGCCGGTTCCCGATCCGGGTGGAGCTGAAGTCGCTGTCGGTGGACGACTTCGAGGCCATCCTCTCGAGCACGCATGCGAGCCTGGTGAAGCAGTACCAGGCCTTGCTGGCGACCGAGGGCCTGACGCTGGAGCTGAGCGCCGACGGCATCCGCCGCCTGGCGAAGATCGCCTACGAGGTCAACGAGCGCACCGAGAACATCGGCGCGCGCCGCCTGGCGACGGTGCTGGAGCGGCTGCTGGACGACATCAGCTTCGACGCGCACAAGCACGCGGGCCAGACGGTGACCATCGACGGCGCGCAGGTCGACGAGAAGCTCGGCGCGCTGGCGAAGGACGAGGACCTGAGCCGGTTCATTCTTTGATGCAGGACGCCCGGGCCAGTACCGGGCGCTTCCGTACCTCGACTCAAGGCCGGCGCATGCCGGCCTTTTTCGCCTTCCCCAACGCCGACGTCGCCGTCACCCGCGCCTTCGCTGGCGCGCGTCGCGCCTCGACCTCCCGGATCACCTCGATGAAGGCCCGCAGCGCCGCGGGCATCAGGCGGCTGCTCGGATAGTAGAGGTGATGGCCGGGAATCGGCGGCGTCCAGTCGTCGAGCACCGTCACCAGCCGTCCCGCCGCGATCTCCGCGTCGGCCTTGGACGACCAGACGTAGGCCAGCCCCATCCCCTTCGCCGCCGCCTCGACCATCAGCCCGATGTGATCGAGCGTGAGCGAGCCCGGCACCTCCACCTTCAGCGACTGCCGCTGCCGCTCGAACTCCCAGCGGTACATCTTCCCGCTCGGCAGGCGGAAGCGGATGCAGCGGTGCTCCGCGAGGGCGTCCGGCGTGCGCGGGGTGCCATGCGCCGCGAGGTAGTCCGGCGAGGCCACCACGATGAAGCGCACGTCGCCGCCGAAGGGCACGGCCACCATGTCCTGCGGCAGCGCCTCGCCGAGCCGCACGCCGGCATCGAAGCCCTCGGCGACGATGTCCACCAGCTTGCCCTCGGTGACCAGGTCCAGCTGCACCTCCGGATGCCGCTCGACGAAGACCGGCACGATCTCCCGCATCAACTCGCCCGCGGCGATCTCCGACACGTTGATCCTCAGCCGCCCCGTCGTGCGGCCGCTCAGCGAGCCCAGGTCGCCCAGCGCGTTGTCCAGCTCCGCCAGGATGGGACCGACGTTGCGCGCCAGCTGCTGCCCGGCGTCGGTCGGTGCGACGCTGCGGGTCGTCCGGTTGAACAGCCGCACGCCCAGGCGCTCTTCCAGCCCCCGCAGCGTGTGGCTCAGGCTGGACGGCGACATCCCCAGCTCGTCCGCGGCCGCGCGGAAGGACTGGTGCCGGACGATCGCCAGGAAGGCGGTCAGCTCCGCCAGGCTGGGCCGCTCAGTCATCACGCTCACCCTGTCGATGACGCTCGCGACATCCACGACGCTCATTCATGAATATTCCCCACTAGCTCGTTTCAATTCCTGAGCATAGACGCATCAATCGCCGGTTCCTAGAGTTCATCCCAACACGACGCCACACACCCGACAGCGTGTCGTGACTCCCGAAAGGAACCGCACCATGAGCAGCACCCGACTTGTTTCCGCCGTGATGACGGGCGCGGTGATCGCGTCCCTCGCGATGGCGATCCCCGCGGCCCGCGCCGCGACCTCGGCCGCGCAGGCGAAGGACGCGGCGACCGCCTCCGCGCAGACCGTCGCCAACAAGGCGGCCGTCGACACGATGCTCCGCCGTTGGATGGGCGGCGACTACGGCGCGCTCCAGCCGATGCTCGCCGACGACATCGAATGGACCATCACCGGCAACTCGCTGGTCGCCGGCACGACGCGCAGCCGCGAGGAGCTCAACCGCAAGGTGCTCGGCCCGTTCGGCGCGCGCTTCGCGTCGTCGCAGGACCGCTTCCGCCCGCGCACGATCCACGCGGTCTACGCCGATGGCGACACCGTCGTCGCCCACTTCTCCGCCGCCGGCACGACCAACGCCGGCAAGCCCTACACGAACAGCTACGTCTGGATGCTGACGATGCGCGACGGCAAGGCCGTTCGCGTCACGGCCTTCTTCGACAGCATCGCCTTCGACGAGTTCTGGCGGCAGAACCCGATCGCGGCGAACTGAGCTCCCCTCCCCGCCCCCGCTTGTCCTTCCCCTCATTCCCCCCCAAGGAGTTCCCCATGAAGACCTGGTTCATCACCGGCGCCTCGCGCGGTTTCGGCACGCTGTTCGTCAAGGAGGCGCTCGAGCGCGGCGACAACGTCGTCGCCACGGCGCGCAACGCCCGCGCCATCGTCGAGAAGTTCGGCGACCACCCTCGCCTGCTCGCGGCCAACCTCGACGTTACGGACGAGGCGCAGGCCCGCGCCGCCGTCGAGCAGGCGGTCAAACGCTTCGGCCGCATCGACGTGGTCGTCAACAACGCCGGCTTCGGCGTGCTCGGCGCGATCGAGGAAACGAGCGCCTCGGACGTCGAGGCGGTCTACCGCACCAACGTCTTCGGCCTGCTCGCCGTGACCCGCGCGGTGCTGCCGCAACTGCGCAAGCAGCGCGCGGGCCATGTGATCAACATCTCGTCGATCGGCGGCTATCGCAGCGCGGCGGGCTTCGGTGTGTACGCATCGACCAAGTTCGCCGTCGAAGGCATCAGCGAGGCGCTTGCCGACGAGGTGAAGCCGCTGGGCATCCACGTGACGATCGTCGAGCCGGGCTACTTCCGCACCGACTTCCTCGACGGCGGCTCATTGACGACGACGACGGCCTCGATCGCCGACTACGCCGACACGCCCGCCGGCGCGGTGCGCAAGATCGCGACCGATCTGAACCACCAGCAGCCGGGCGATCCGGCGCGCCTGGCGAAGGCGCTGCTGAAGGTCGTCGACGCGGAACAGCCGCCGCTGCGCATGCCCTTCGGATCGGACACCGTCGCGGCGATCGAGAAGAAGAACGCGTTCGTGGCGGGCGAGCTCGCGCAGTGGCGCGAGCTGGCGGTGTCGACCGACTTGAGCCACCGCTGATCGACCGGTGATCGAAGGAAGAACGCCGCGCGCCGGAGACCTGGCGTGCGGCGTCCGTCGACTTCACCCCGAGCTCACACAGGGCTCATGCTGAGTTCGACGGGCATGGCGAGACTGGGGCCTTCTGATCAGGGAAAGGACGCCATCCGCCATGAACCGCTTTCTCATTTCCATCCTGATGGGGCTGCTGGTCTGGAACGCCTCGACCGCGCTGCTCATCGATGTCTACGTCCCGTCGCCGTGCAACGCCATCGGCCGTTGCGACGGGGACATGGCCTTCACGCTGAAGGTGCTCGGCATCTGGCTCGGCATGTTCTGGGCGACCTCGGTCTCGGTGCTGCTCTACAACATCGTGTCGTGGAAGCGAGACTGGAAGATGCATCGCCAGGGCGCGCGATGACCCCAGGGCGCGCGGGCTGTCGAATTCCGACGGCTTCGTTCGTCGTCCGTCATCTACCCTTGATGAACATCAGGAGCCTGCGATGACTGACGATCCCGTCCATGCCTTCCTTGCCCGCTACGCCACCACGGTGCTTGACCGCGACCTCGAAGGCCACCTGGACCTGTACGCCGACGACGTCCACGTCTTCGACAGCTGGAACCGCTGGGAGTACGCCGGCCGCTCCGACTGGGGCGGCATGATCGCCGGCTGGTTCGACGGCATCGGTGACGTACGCGTCCGGGTCACGGCGAGGGACGTCAAGACCTGGAACGACGCGAACACGGCCGGCGGCACGGCGACGCTGGAGTTCGCGGCGCTCGGCGCGGACGGCCTGCCGCTGCGTTCGACAGAGAACCGCTTGACCGTGCTCCTGCGCAATGAGGCGGGCACATGGCGCGTCGTCCATCAGCACACGTCGGTGCCGGTCGATTTCCAGAGCAAGCAGGTCGTGAGCCGCTGAGGCAGGCACGGGCCGCGATAGGCGCCGGACGCGCCGCTCAGAGTGCCAGCCGATGCGCCTGCAGGGCCAGCAGCCCGTCGAAGATCAGCGAGTCGATCAGCTCGTGCGGGATGTCCAGCGCCGGCGAGACCTTCCAGCCCGCGCCGCCGGTCATCAACGTGACCGGCTCCTGTCCGCAGCGCTTGACGATGTGGCGGTGCATGCGCTCGATCGCGCCGGTGATCGCGTAGTTGCCGCCGCTGGTGAGCGCGTCCGAGGTGTTGGTCGGGAACTCGCGCACCTCGCCGGTCGGCACGCGCAAGCCGGCGGTACCGCCTTCCAGCGAACGCAGCATGATCCCGTGCCCGGGCAGGATCAGCCCGCCGAGGAACCGGCCATCCGCGTCCAGCGCGTCCACCGTCACCGCCGTACCCACCATCACCACCAGCGCCGGCCGCGGCGCCTGCCCGCGCATCCGCGCCAGCACATGGTGCCGCGCGCCGATCAGCGCGACGAAGCGGTCCGCGCCCAGGCGCCCCGGATGGTCGTAGCCGTTGGTGACCCCGCCGGCCTGCGCCGACGACGCCACCCAGCGCGGTTCGATGTCCCACAGCTCCATCTGCTCCTCGACGCGATGCCGCATCGCGTCGCCGGCCACGTTGCTGCCCAGCATGCTGCCCGGCGCCGCGGGCAGCTTCGCCCAGTCGTGCTCGGCCAGCTTCTCGATGTTCTCCAGGAACTGCGCCCCGTGCGCCAGCATCGGGCTGCCCGGTTGCGGGCCGGCATAAAGCGCCCACTTGAGGCGGGTGTTGCCGATGTCGATGGCCAGGAAACTCATGGGCGTTGCGCGATCACGTGATGGAATGCGTGGAGTTCTTGCGAAATGTCGGTGCCGTGAGGGACAGGGCGGCAGGTTAGCAGTGTTTGTCCTCAAGCCGGTGCACCGGACAGCCGATTTAGGATTGGATCGAGGCTCGTCGCACCACCCCGGGGCGGCGCCCCGGCACAACAACAAGGCTCAGGACCGATGAAGTTCTCCATCGCCACGCGACTGTGGATCCCCGTCGCCGTCATGTCCCTGGTGACCGTCGTCATGACGCTCGGCGCGGCCTCCCGCACCCGCGCCCTGCTGGAAGTCGCCCAGGTGACACAGGAGAAACAGCAGCAGCGCTTCGAACTCGCGCTGCGCTGGCGCGGCCTGACCGAGGCCAACGCGAGCCGCGTGCAGGCCGGCCTGGCCGCCAACGACAACGCCGTCGCGGACTCGATGAAGGGCGACATCGCCCGCACCACCGAAGCGATCAACGAGATCCAGAAGCAGCTCGAGGCGCTGGCCGACGGCGACGACGACAAGGCCGCGATGGCGAAGATCGCGGAGCAGCGCAAGGCCTACATCGCCGCGCGCAACGACGCCAACAAGCTCAAGGCGGGCGGCGACAACGACGGCTCGCACCAGGCGCTGAAGCAGAAGGTGGTGCCGGCGATCGAGCAGTACCTGGCCGCGCAGCAGGACTTCGTCGTGCTGCAGCAGAAGCGCTCCGCGGCGCTGCGCGAGGCGGCCGGCGCGGAGCGCATGCGCACCGTGTGGGGCGTGTCGGCGCTGATGGCGATGATCGTCGGCATGCTGGCGCTGGCGACGGCCTACTTCGTGCGGACCATCTCCGCGCCGCTGAAATCGCTGATGCAGGAGGCCGAGCGCATCGGCGAGGGCGACCTGTTCCACGTCGAGCGCGACTACCGCAACGACGAGATCGGCGACGTGCAGCGCGCGCTGGCCGCGATGAAGAGCGCGCTGCGCAAGGTCATCCGCGAGGTGCGCGCGAGCGCCGACGGCATGCAGACCGCCAGCCAGGAGATCGCCAGCGGCAACCAGGACCTGAGCCAGCGCACCGAGCAGACGGCGTCCAACCTGCAGCAGGCGGCGTCGTCGCTGTCGCAGCTGACGGTGACGGTGCAGCAGAGCGCCGACAGCGCGCGCACCGCCAACCAGCTGGCCGGCAGCGCGGCGGAAGTCGCCGGGCGCGGCGGCACGGCGGTGGGCGACGTGGTGGGGACGATGGCGCAGATCGACGCCTCGGCCAAGAAGATCAACGACATCATCGGCACGATCGACGGGATCGCGTTCCAGACCAACATCCTGGCGCTGAACGCGGCGGTCGAGGCGGCTCGCGCGGGCGAGCACGGCAAGGGCTTCGCGGTGGTGGCGTCGGAGGTGCGGGCGCTGGCGCAGCGCAGCGCCGGCGCGGCGCGCGAGATCAAGGCACTGATCGGCGACAGCGTGACCAAGGTGGAAGTCGGCTCGCAGCAGGTGCGCGACGCGGGTGCGACGATGAACGAGATCGTGGCCAGCGTGCAGCGCGTGTCCGACATCATCGGCGAGATCAGCGCGAGCACGGTGGAGCAGAGCCAGGGCATCGGCAACGTGAACGGGTCGGTGGCGCAGCTGGACCAGATGACGCAGCAGAACGCCGCGCTGGTCGAGGAATCGGCGGCGGCGGCCGAGTCGCTCAGCGAGCAGGCGCGCAAGCTCACCGCGCTGGTGGGTCACTTCAAGGTCAGCGATCCCAAACCGAAGCCGGGAGACGCCGCGAATGCGCCGACCTCGCCCGCATCCGCGCCCTCGCCGATCGCGCGCGCGACCGCTCCGGTGACGAAGCCCGCGGCGGCCTCGCGCCTCGCAGCGAAATCGGCGACGACAACCGCGACGACGAAGAGCCCGGCGTTCAAGCCGTCGGCCTCGAAGTCCACGGCAGGCGCGACGGCACCGAAGCCGGTGGCAAGGCCTGTCGCCAAGGCGCCCACGCCGAAAACGCCCACCACGGCGCCTACACCAAAACCGGCGGCGCCCGCAACATCCGGACCGAGCGCCGCCACGGCTCCGGACGGTGATTGGGAGACTTTTTGATCTAGCGCAACGACCTCTTGAATAGAGGTCGTTTTGCTTTGGGACTGGCTTTTGCGCGACTGCGCCGGACGTAGGCTGAATGCCCTCTCAACTTCGAGGGCTCGTCGATGTCCTCTCCTATCGTGAATGGCATGCAGCCAAGTGGCAGGGTGTTCACGCCATCGCCCGAGACAAGCCCGGCTCTTGATGACGTTACTATTGCGTTCCAATACTAATGATCAAGAGCTTTGCGGACAAGCGCACGGCCGCGATCTTCGACGGACGTGAAGTTCGCGGCATGGAGCGCGAACTGCAGCAACTCTGCCGTCAGAAGATGCGTGCCATCGATGCCGCGCTCTCGATCGAGACGTTGAGGTTTCCGCCAGGAAACCGCCTGGAGCTGTTGAGGGGCGACCGAAAGGGGCAATGGAGTCTGCGCGTGAATCGGCAGTGGCGGATCTGCTTCCGTTGGATGGAAGGGATGGCACTGGACGTCGAGATCGCTGACTACCACTGATGGGTACCCGCAATAACGGAACGAAGAGATGAGCATTCCACGCAACCGGCTGAACCAGATCGACTTCGGAGACATCACGACGGGGCGCCGCCTTGATCCGGTCCATCCCGGCGCGATCCTGATGTCGGAGTTCATCGAACCGCTCGGTCTGACCCGCTACCGTGTCGCCAAGGCGATCGGTGTGCAGCAGCGCCGCATCGACGAGATCTGCGCCGGTGAGCGCTCGATCTCTGCCGACACCGCCGTCCGACTGGGGCTCGCGTTCAGTGTGGATCCGAGGTTCTGGCTCAACCTCCAGGCCCAGTTCGACATCGAAGTGATCCTTCAGACGCACGGCGATCAACTCGTGGAAGAAGTCGACGCACTGGCGGCCTGATTCCGACATGCCCAGCGCCGAATCCCGCCACCCCTGGCAAGTCTCCACCGGCGGCATCGCCGGCCTGATCCTGAGCATCGGCCTGGCGCGCTTCGCCTACACGCCGGTGCTGCCGCTGATGCAGCAGCAGGCCGGACTCGGCGACGCGATGGGCGGCACGCTCGCCGCCGTCAACTACGCCGGCTACATGAGCGGCGCCGTGCTGGCCGCGCTCATCGACGATCCGCGCTGGCGCTCGCGCCTGTACTTCTGGGGCATGCTGCTCGGCCTCGTCGCCACCGCGATGATGCCGCTCGCCCCCAACCTCCCGCTGTGGGCCGTCTCCCGCTTCCTCGGCGGACTCAGCGGCGCCGCCGGCATGCTGCTCGGCTCCGGGCTCGTGCTCGGCTTCCTGATGCGCGCCGGCAGAAGACCCGAACTCGGCGTCCACTTCATGGGCCTGGGGCTGGGCATCGTCGTCTCCGCGATCGGCGCGATGGTCATGGACCGCCTCGCGCTTGACTGGGCCGGCCACTGGTGGGGCTTCGTCGCCATCGGCGTGCCGCTGCTCGCGGTCACCTGGTGGTGGCGTCCACCCGTCCCGCCGCCGGCGCCCACGACACTCGCCGCCGGCACGCCCAGCACCCGATGGATGCGCTGGATGATCGCCGGCTACTTCTGCGCCGGCTGGGGCTTCGTCATCAGCGCCACCTTCACCGTCACCATCGTCGAGCGCCAGCCCCTGCTGCACGGCCAGGGCCCCTGGGCCTGGCTGCTCGTCGGCCTCGCCGCGACGCCGGCCGTGTTCCTGTGGGACCGCGTCGCCCGCCGCTTCGGCGACCTCAACGCGCTGCTCGCCGCCTTCGCGCTGCAGATCCTCTCCGTCGTGCTGCCGATGCTGTCCGGCAGCCTCGCCGCCGCGCTGCTCGGCGCCCTGCTCTACGGCGCCACCTTCATCGGCCTGGTAAGCCTCACGCTCGCGCTCGTGGGCCGGCGCTCGCCAGGCAATCCGGGCAAGGCGATGGCCAGGCTCACGCTCAGCTATGGCGTCGCGCAGGTCACCGCGCCCGCGCTGGCCGGCGCGATGGCGCAAGCCAGCGGCAGCTACGGCGCGTCGCTCTGGCTGACCGCCGCCGTGCTCACCCTCGGCATGCTGATCATGCTGCGCCTGCGCGCATTGGAAGCCCGGGAGACGCTGGAAGCTCGTGCAACGCCGGGTACTCGCGGTTCAGCGTGAAGAACGGCGACAGCGCCACCACGTCGCCGATCACCAGCAGCGCCGGGCTGTCCAGCCCCTCGCGTTCGATCGCGGCAGGGAGATCGGCGAGCGTCGTGAAGCATTCGCGCTGACGCGGCGTGTGCGCGGCGCTGACGACCACCGCCGGCGTGCCCGCGGGCAGCCCACCCTCCTGCAAGGAGGTCGAAATCACCGCCGCCCGCGTCAGGCCCATGTAGACGACCAGCGTCAGCCGGCTGCGCGCCAGCGCCGCCCAGTCCGGCGCAATGCCATGTTCGCCGTTGTGGCCGGTCACGAACGCCACGCCGGGCGTGCAGCGCCGGTGCGTCACCGGCACGCCGACCGCGGCCGGCGCCGCGATCCCGGCGGACAGGCCGTTGATCACCTCGACCTCGATCCCGGCCTCGCGCAGCGCGTCGACTTCCTCACCACCGCGTCCGAACACGAAGGGATCGCCGCCCTTCAACCGCACGACGCGGGCGCCGGCCTTCGCTTCCCGGATCATCAGCTCGTGGATGAAGCGCTGCTCCGTCGACACGCAACCGCCGCGCTTGCCCACGCGCAGCACCCGGGCGCTCGCCGGCAGGCAGGCCAGCACGCGCGTGTCGACGAGGTCGTCGGTCAGCACGACCTCCGCCTGCTGCAAGCGCTTGAGCGCCTTGACCGTGAGCAGTTCGGGATCACCCGGCCCCGCGCCGACCAGGGCGACACACGGCGAGCGCGGTGGATCCAATGGACGGTCGGGCTGGCTGGCGTCGAGCGGGCTCATGTGGGTTCCTTCACTTCGTTCGAGACGGGCATCGCGGCGTTCGACACCGGCGTCGCTGCGATCGACGCCGCGGGCTTGCCCGCCTGCACGAGCCGCCGCAACGCCGGCAGGCAGGAGCCGCACTGCGTGCCGCAGCGCAGGTCACCCTGAAGCGCGGTCAGCCGCTCTTCCGGCGAGCCCTCCGGCTGCCGCCGCAGGCAGGCGTCGATCGCGTCCTCGCGGACGTTGAAGCAGTTGCAGACCTGCGGACTGGCGGGCGCCGCCGGCAGCTCCGCGTCGGGCGCCAGCAGACGGCGTCCGAATGGCGCGACCGGCACGCGTTCGCGCCACAGCGTGTCGAGCCAGGCGGCCTCGCCGCCCTCCCCGACACGCATCAACGCCTGCAAGGTCGCCTCGGCGCCTTCACCATCGAGCCGCAGCAGTCGGCTGCGCCCGCGGCGGCCGTCGGCATAACGGAGCACGCCGGTGCCGTTCAGTCGCAACACCGCAGCCAATGCTTGAACGACAGCCGCCGGCGGCGGCTCCGCGAATGCCAACTCGAGACTCCAGGCTTCCAACGCCCCCTGCGGCGTCCGCACCCCTTGCACGCCCTGCACGCCCTGCATTCGTTGAGCGTCCTGATCAGTCGACATCGCGGTCGGCAGGCAGCAGGCGTAGTCAGCTTCCGCCATCAGCGCGCGAAGCTGGCTGCGCAACGCGGCGCCCTCCCCCGGCCCCACCCAGGCCGCGCCGAAGACGCGCCATGGCAACAGGACCGACTCGACGGCCACCGCCGTGAACTTCAGTTCCGGCTGCCTCGCATCCGGACAGTAGGTCGACTGCGTGAGTGCATTGATGCCGGTGCCGCCCCGCCCGCCGAGGAACTCGCTGCCCCAGTGCATCGGCAGCCAGGCCTGCCTCGCGCCGACGCCTTCGTCCGCGCGCAGCGGCACGATGAGTTCCCCGCGCCGCGAGCGCACGCGGACCAGCGCCCCGGCCGTCAGCCCCCGACGGTCGATGTCCGACGGGTGCATCGCCAGCGTCGGCGCCGGTTCCCCGGCGAAGAGCCGCGCGACCGTCCCGCTGCGGCTCATGCCGTGCCATTGGTCGCGCAGCCGGCCGGTGGTCAATGCCAGCGGGAATGTCGCGTCCTGCACTTCCGCGGTCGGCGCGAAACCTTTCGTGATGAAGCGCGCACGGCCGTCGGCATGGGCGAACTCGCCGTCCTCGTAGAGCCGGGTCGTCGAGGCGCTCGCGCCTTCGGGCCAGGGCCACTGGCGCGGCGCTTCTTCCAGCATCGGATAGCTCAGGCCGCCGATGTCGAGGTCGCGGCCACGCGTCGCCTCGCGATGCTCCAGCCAGAGCTGCTCCGGGCGCTCCCAGGCGAAGCGCGACGACGACGCCGCACGATCCGGGAACAACGCGATTTCCAGGCGCTGCGCCACGTCCCGCACGATTCGCCAGTCCGCACGTGACTCGCCCGCCGCCGGCAGCGCCGCGCGCACACGGGTGATCCGCCGCTCGCTGTTGGTGACGGTGCCTTCCTTCTCCGCCCAGGTGGCCGCCGGGAGGACCACGTCGGCGAAGGCCGCCGTCGCCGTGCCCGCGAAGGCCTCCTGCAGGATCACCAGCTCGCAGCGCTCCAGCGCCGTCCGCACCAGGGCCTGGTCCGGCATCGACTGCGCCGGGTTCGTGCAGGTGATCCACAGCGCCTTGAGCTCGCCGCGCGCCGCCGCCTGGAACAGCTCGACGGCCGTCTTCCCCGGCCGGTCCGGCAAGGCGTCCACGCCCCACAGCCTCGCGATCTCCGCACGATGCGCCGCATTGCCCGGGTCGCGATGTCCGGGCAGCAGCGTCGCCATGCCGCCGCTCTCCCGGCCGCCCATCGCGTTGGGTTGTCCGGTCAGGGAGAACGGCCCCGCGCCCGCGCGCCCGATCTGTCCGGTCGCGAGATGCAGGTTGATCAGCGCCGTGTTCTTCGCCGCACCGCTGCTGCTCTGGTTCAGGCCCATGCAGTACAGCGACAGCGTCGACGGCGAACGCGCGAACCACTGCGCCGCCTGCAGGATGTCCGCTTCCTTCAAGCCAGTCAGCCGCGCCGACTCGGCCGGCGTCATCGTGCGCACCAGCGCCTTCAGCGCGTCGAAGCCGCTCGTGTGCGCCTCGATGAAGGCCGAGTCGATCCAGCCCTCCCAGATCGCCGCATGCAGCATCCCGTGGAACAGCGCGACGTCGCTGCCCGGCTTCAGCGCCAGGTGCAGGTCGGCGAACTCGGCCGTCTCGGTGCGGCGCGGATCGACGACGATGATCTTCATCGCCGGCCTCGCGGCGCGTGCGGCCTCGATGCGGCGGAACAGGACCGGATGCGCCCACGCCGTGTTCGCCCCGGCGATGAACAGGCAGTCCGCGAGTTCCAGGTCCTCGTAGCAGGCCGGCGGCGCGTCCGCGCCCAGCGACTGCTTGTAGCCCACCACGGCCGAGCTCATGCACAGCCGCGAGTTGCTGTCGATGTTGTTGGTGCCGACCAGGCCCCGCGCCAGCTTGTTGAACGCGTGGTAGTCCTCGGTCAGCAACTGCCCGGAGATGTAGAAGCCGATCGCATCGGGCCCGTGTTCGGCCCGGATCGCGAGCAGCCGGTCGGCGACACCTTGCGTCGCCGTGTCCCAGTCCAGCGCCTGGAGCGGTTCTCCGCGCGCCGGCCGCCAGGCGGGCTGCAGCAGGCGCTGCTGCGCGCGCACCAGCGGCGTCGCCGTCAGGTGGAGCGTGGCGCCCTTCGTGCACAGGCGGCCGAAGTTGGCCGGATGCGCCGGATCGCCGCGCACGCCGACGATCCGCGCCTGCTCGCCCTCGCCCGTCGCGTCGATCAGCACGCCGCAGCCCACGCCGCAGTACGGGCAGGTCGAGCGCGTGGTGCGCGTGGTGCGGACCTCCGGGTTCATCGCCGTTCGCGCTCAGCAGGCGACGCGGGTGCAGGGGCCGGCCTTCACCGGCGGCAGGTCGATGCCGACGGTGTCGAGTTCGCCCCGGTCCAGCAGCACGACACCGTCCTCGAGCTTCACCTGGAACACCGGCGTGCGGCCCTCGTCGGGCTCGCGGGCGCAACCGTCCTCCAGCGCGATGGTCCAGTTGTGCAGCGGACAGGCGACCGCGTTGCCGAAGACGATGCCCTGGCTCAACGGCCCGGCCTTGTGGGGGCAGCGGTCGAGCAGCGCGAACACGCGGTCGTCGGCGGTGCGGAACAGCGCGACCTGCGGCCCCTTCTCGCGGGCGACGCGGCGGGAACCGAGCACGGGGATGTCGGCGACGGAACAGACGGCGATCCACTTGGACATGACGATTCCTTCAGGCTTGGACGATGGCTGGCGCGGCATCGGGCACCATGGCCGGCACGGTGGCGACCGGCTCGAACTGCCGCACGTCGACCTGGGCCTTCGCGAACTCGAACCACGGGTCCGGCTCGCCGTCGAGCGCGAACTGCAGCTCGGCCCACAGCGCCTGGCGGCCCTCGGCGTCGTCGAGGATGCGGCGCTTCACATGGTCCAGGCCCACGCGGCTCACGTAGTGCACGGTGCGCTCGAGGTACCAGCCCTCCTTGCGGTAGAGCTGCATGAAGGCGCCGGTGTATTCCATGACTTCCTCGGCGGTCCGGAGCTTGACGAGGAAATGCGCGACCTCGGTCTTGATGCCGCCGTTGCCGGCGACATACATCTCCCAGCCCGAATCGACGCCGATGATGCCGACGTCCTTGATGCCGGCCTCGGCGCAGTTGCGCGGGCAGCCGCTGACGGCGAACTTGACCTTGTGCGGCGCATACATCCGCCACATCGCGCGCTCCAGGTCCTTGCCCATCTGCGTGGAGTCCTGCGTGCCCATGCGGCACCACTCCGAGCCGACGCAGGTCTTCACCGTGCGCAGCGCCTTGGCGTAGGCGTGGCCGCTGGGCATGCCGATGTCGCGCCAGACGTCGACCAGATCCTCCTTGCGCACGCCCAGCAGGTCGATGCGCTGGCCGCCGGTCACCTTGACGGTCGGGATCTTGTACTTGTCGACGGCGTCGGCGATCCGGCGCAGCTCATCGGCGGTCGTCTCCCCGCCCCACATCCGCGGGATCACCGAGTAGGTCCCGTCCTTCTGGATATTCGCGTGGCTGCGCTCGTTGATGAAGCGCGACTGCGGATCGTCGACGGCCTCCTTGGGCCACGACGAGATCAGGTAGTAGTTCAGCGCCGGCCGGCAGGTCGCGCAGCCGTCGGGCGACTTCCAGTCCAGCTGCTCGAAGACGTCGGCCATGCGCGTCAGGTGCCGGTCGAAGATGGCGTCGCGCACCTCCTGGTGGCTGTGTTCCGTGCAGCCGCAGATCGCCTTCTTCTTCGGCGCCGACGAGTAGTCCCCGCCCGCGGTGAACATCAGCAGCTGCTCGACCAGGCCGGTGCAGGAGCCGCAGCTCGCGCTGGCCTTGGTGTGCTTGCGCACCTCCTCCAGCGTGAACAGGCCCTTCTCCTTGATCGCCTTGCAGACGGCGCCCTTGGTGACGCCGTTGCAGCCGCAGACCTCGTCGGAATCGGCCATCGCGGCCGCCTTGTTGTGGCCCTGGTGGCCGACGTCGCCGATGTTGCTCTCGCCGAACATCAGCTTGTCGCGGATGTCGCCGATCTGGCGGCCCTCGCGCAGCAGCTTGAAGTACCAGCTGCCGTCGACGGTATCGCCATAGAGGCAGGCGCCGACGAGCCGGTCGTCCTTGATGACCAGCTTCTTGTAGACGCCGGCGAAGGGATCGCTCATCACGATCTCCTCGGTGCCCGCGCCGCCCATGAAGTCGCCGGCCGAGAACAGGTCGATGCCGGTGACCTTGAGCTTGGTGCTGGTCTGGCTGCCGAGGTAGCGGCCGATGCCGAACTGCGCCAGGTGGTTCGCGCAGACCTTGCCCTGCTCGAACAGCGGCGCCACCAGCCCGTAGGCGATGCCGCGATGGGCGGCGCACTCGCCGACGGCGTACACGCGCGGGTCGGTGACGGTCTGCAGCGTGTCGGTGACGACGATGCCGCGCTGGCAGTGCAGGCCGGCAGACTCGGCCAGCGCGGTGTTAGGCCGGATGCCGGCGGCCATCACGACGAGGTCGGCGGGGATCTCCTCGCCGCCCTTGAAGCGCACGGCCATCACCCGGCCGTCGCGGTCGCCGATCAGCGCCTCGGTCGACGCGCCCATGCGGAAGCGCAGGCCGCGTTCCTGCAGCGACTTGCGCAGCAGCTCGCCGGCCTGGTCGTCGAGCTGCCGCTCCATCAGCCAGTCGCCGAGGTGGACCACCGTGACCTGCATGCCGCGCAGCATCAGGCCGTTGGCCGCCTCCAGGCCGAGCAGGCCGCCGCCGATGACGACCGCATGCCGGTACTTCGTGGCGGCCTCGATCATCGCGTTGGTGTCGGCGATGTCGCGGTAGGCGATCACGCCGGCGAGGTCCTTGCCCGGTACCGGCAGCAGGAAAGGCGTGGAGCCGGTGGCGATCAGCAGCCGGTCGTAGCCGGCCTCGGTGCCGTCGGCGGCCACGACCTGGCGCCGGATGCGATCGATCGTCGTCACCGCCTTGCCCAGGTGCAGGGTGATGCCGTGCTCCTCGTACCAGGACAGGGGGTTGAGCACGATCTCGTCGAGCGTCTGCTCGCCGGCCAGCACCGGGCTGAGCAGGATGCGGTTGTAGTTCGGATGCGGCTCGGCGCCGAAGACGGTGATGTCGTAGAGCTCGGGCGCGATCTTGAGCAGCTCCTCGAGCGTCCGGACACCGGCCATGCCGTTGCCGATCATCACGAGCTTCATCTTCTTCATGGCGGTCACCCCGAACGTGGCGATGGCTGGAAACGAAAAAAGGCCGCGTCGAGCACCGGGCTCGGCGTGGCCTTTTCAAGGATGTGGCGTCGCGTTGCGGACAACGTCGGCGCGGAGACCGCGGAGCCTGGACTCCGCGCGGTTGCGGCCGCGTCGTCGCGCCGCAGCGATGAACACGCAAGTCGCATGCCAGAGCGCGATCGCGCGCGGACACCGCCGCCGGACGGCGCGATGGGCTTATGCTGCGGCGCCATGTCCGAGTCCTTGCTCTCCTCTGTCGACGACGCTGCCGGCGATGACGCGTCGCGCCCGGGTCGCGTCCTGCTGCTCGGGCTGGACCTGGGCCTCGGCACGGGGACGGCCGTCGGCGCGATGCACTGGATCGCGGCATCGATGCACCAGCCCGGGCGCGACGAACTGGTGCGCGCGGCAGCGGAGCAGTCCGCCGATGCGTTCGTGCTGCGGGCCGAGGTGGACGAACTGCCGGGCTGGCTCGACGCGATCGAGCAGGCCGGCCTCCAGTTGCCCGGCGTCTGCGTGGTCCCCGATGCGGCGCGCATGACGGCGGAGCAGCAGCAGCGGGCGATGGCGTGCGGCGTGCAGGTCGTGCTGGAGTCCGTGCCGGACCCGCAGGCCCTGCATCGTCAGCTGCGCTGGGCCGCCCGGCAGGGGGAGCGCTTCGCCGCGCTGCGCGCGCAGCTCGACGATCGCAAGTGGACCGATCGCGCCAAGGGCCTGCTGATGGCCGCGCGCGACCTGGACGAGGACAGTGCGTTCCGCCTGCTGCGCGACGCGGCGATGCATGCGCACCTGCGGCTGGGCGAGGTGGCGCGTTCGGTCGTCCAGTCCGCGCAGCTGGCCGAGGCGGTCAACCTCGCGGGCCAGCAGCGGATGCTGAGCCAGCGGCTGGTGAAACTGATGGCGCAACGCGCCGCGGGCATCGAGATCAAGCGGGCGAAGACGCTGCAGGACGACTCCTGCGCGCGCGTGAATGCGAATCTGGCTCGGCTGCCGTCGTTGGTGCCGACCGGCGCGGGCACGCCCGCGTCGACCGCGGCGTCATTCGCAGCGTCATTCGCGGCGGCAGGCGGGGCGACGGGATCGGCGGAATTCCGGCTCGCCCCGGTCGTCGATGCGTGGCGGCGTCTGGAGCCCATCCTCGCGGGCAAGCTCAGCGCCGAGGCGCTCGCCGCCGCCGATGCCGCGGCCGAGGACCTGCTGCAGCGTTCCGACGCGCTCGCGACCGCGATCGCGGCGACGGGCGGCGGCAAGCCGCTGCACGTGGTCAATCTCTGCGGCCGGCAACGCATGCTGAGCCAGCAGATCGCCAAGGAGGCGCTGCTGGCGGACCTGCTGCCGGGGCGCGATCCGACAGTGCTGCTGGATCGGCTGGATCGATTTGCCGCCGGGTTGGCGGAGCTGGAGTCCTCGCCGCTGTCGAGCGACGCGATCCGCTCGCTGCTGGCGGACGCCCGCGCCGAATGGCTGCGGCTGATGCGCAGCCTGCGCGAGACGCATGGACGCGAAGCCGCCGAGGGTCTGGCCCGCAGCAGCGAGGTGCTGCTCGACCGGCTGGACCTGCTCACCGGGCACTACCAGCAGAGCTTGCAGATCATCCTGGGTTGAATTTTGCGGACTGCCACCGCCGCTGGCCCTCACCCCTGCCCTCTCCCGCAAGCGGGAGAGGGAGCAAGAAAAGCCCTTGACGGCCCAGACCCCGCGCGCTTCGCGCGCCCCTCACCCCTGCCCTCTCCCGCAAGCGGGAGAGGGAGCAAGACGGTCAGCTCGGTGCATTCTCACTCCCTCTCCCGCTTGCGGGAGAGGGCGGGGGTGAGGGCCAGCAGCCTGTGCAGTCAGGCCGCCTTGGATTCCACGTGCCGATGCCGCGTGTAGAGAAAGTCGATCACCGCCTTGCGCGCGTGCACATAGACCGGATCCTCCGCCAGCGCGACGCGATCGCGCGGCCGCGCCAGCGTGACCGGCAGGATCTCGCCGATGGTCGCCGCGGGCCCGTTGGTCATCATGACGATGCGGTCGGACAGCAGCACCGCCTCGTCCACATCGTGGGTGACCATGACCACCGTGCTGTGCGTCGCCGCGACGATCTTCAGCAGCTCGTCCTGCAGATGCGCCCGCGTCAACGCGTCCAGCGCGCCGAAGGGTTCATCCATCAACAGCACCTTGGGCTCCATCGCCAGCGCCCGCGCGATGCCCACCCGCTGCTTCATGCCGCCCGAGATCTCGTGCGGCCGCTTGAACATCGCATGGCTCATGCCGACCAGGTGCAGCGCCTCCTCGGTGCGCGCCATCAGGCGCGGCCGCAGCTCGCGGCCGCCGAACACCGACTCCACCGCCAGCAGCACGTTGTCGAAGCAGGTCAGCCAGGGCAGCAGCGAATGGTTCTGGAACACGACCGCGCGCTCCGGCCCCGGTCCGGCGATCTCGCGCCCGTCGCACAGCAGCCCGCCGTCGGTGGGCCGCAGCAAACCGGCGATCAGGTTCAGCAGCGTGGACTTGCCGCAGCCTGAATGGCCGATCAGCGTCACGAACTCGCCCTTGGCGATGTCGAGGTCGATCTCGCGCAGCGCATGGAAGCGGCCCTTGCGGGTCGCGAACACCATCTCGGCCTGCTGCACGCGGATGAAGGGAGTGCTCATCGGAATCTCCTCGATTCAGGAGGCCCGGAACCGGGCCGACATATCAAGCGGCGCCCGTGGCGCTGGCTTGGCCAGGCCACCGGGCTCGCCCCCTTGCGGGGGCCGGCGGAGCCGGTAGGGGCTGGGCCTAGTCATCGAACGAGAAGCGCTTGGCCAGCGCCATCAACAGCCACTCCAGCATCAGCCCCACGATGCCGATCACGAAGATCGCGATGAGGATGTGCTGCACGTTGAGGTTGTTCCATTCGTCCCAGACCCAGAAGCCGATGCCGACGCCGCCGGTCAGCATTTCCGCCGCGACGATCACCAGCCAGGCGGTGCCCACGGACAGCCGCACGCCGGTCAGCATGTAGGGCAGCACGGCGGGGAACAGGATACGCGTGACCAGCTTCCATTCCGACAGCCGCAGCACGCGCGCCACGTTCAGGTAGTCCTGCGGCACGCGCTGCACGCCGACCGCGGTGTTGACCACCATCGGCCAGATCGAGCAGATGAAGATGGTCCAGATCGCCGCGGGATTGGCGCTCTTGAACACCAGCAGGCCGATCGGCAGCCAGGCCAGCGGCGAGACCGGCTTGAGCAGGCTGATCAGCGGCGACAGCATGCGGCTGGCGAATTCGAAGCGGCCGATGATGAAGCCCAGCGGGATGCCGACCGCCGCCGCCAGTCCGAAGCCCAGCGCCACGCGCTGCAGCGAGTTCAGGATGTTCCAGCCGATGCCCTGGTCGTTGGGGCCGTTGCGGTAGAACGGATCCGCGAACAGCTTGACCGCGGCGTCCCAGGTCGCGCCCGGGGTCGGGAAGGATCCGCCCTTGAGCGTCGCGACATACCAGACCAGCCAGAGCAACCCCAGCCCGGACACCGGCGGCAGCACGCGCATCCAGACGGCGCGCCAGTCGATGCCGGCGCGCGGCGGCCGGGCGGCGGGCGTCGTCGCGGCGACCGGCTCGTTGGCCGCGTCGCGCGCCAGCGGCAAGGGCGTGGCGACCGAGACGGTCACCGCGTCGGCGGACACGTCCCTCGGGGAATGGAAAACGGCACTGACCATGGCGGACTCCTGCTTCGGTCGGAAAGGGATGGATCGATGCGCCGGTCAGGCGCGGACCTTGAACGCGTCCGCGTACTTCGCCGGATCCTTGGCGTCCCAGACGACGCCGTCGAACAGCTTGGTGGCGCGCATCGTCTCCTTCGGGACCGACACGCCCAGCGCCGAGGCCGCCTGCTTGTAGAGCTCGACCTGGTTGATCTGGCGCGCCACGCCCAGGTAGTCGGGGTGTTCCTTGAGCAGGCCCCAGCGCTTGTGCTGCGTCAGGAACCACATGCCATCGGACAGCCAGGGGAAGTTGACCTGGCCGTCGTTGAAGAACTTCATGTAGTTGGGGTCGTCCCAGGTCTTGCCCAGGCCGTTCTGGTAGCGGCCCAGGATGCGCTGGTTGATCGCGTCGACGCTGGTGTTGACGTAGGCCTTGTCGGCGATGGTCTCGGCCATCTTCTGCTTGTTGGACAGGCTGGCGTCGATCCAGCGACTGGCCTCGAGCACCGCCATGACCACGGCGCGCGCGGTGTTCGGATACTTCCGGACGAAGTCGCCGGTGGTGCCCAGCACCTTCTCCGGATGGTCCTTCCAGATGTCCTGCGTGGTGACGGCGGTCACGCCGATGCCGTCGATGATGGCGCGGTGGTTCCAGGGCTCGCCGACGCAGAAGCCGTCCATGTTGCCCACCCGCATGTTGGCCACCATCTGCGGCGGCGGCACGGTGATGACCTTGGCGTCCTTCATCGGGTTCACGCCCGCCGCGGCCAGCCAGTAGTAGAGCCACATCGCATGGGTGCCGGTCGGGAAGGTCTGCGCGAAGGTGTAGTCGCGCCTGTCCTTCTTCATGACCTTGGCGAGCGAGGCCGCGTCGGTCGCGCCGGCCTCGGCCAGCTTCTTCGACAGCGTGATCGCCTGGCCGTTGTTGTTCAGCGTCATCAGCACGGCCATGTCCTTCTTCGGACCGGCCACGCCGAGGTGCACCCCGTAGACCAGGCCGTAGAGCACGTGCGCCATGTCGAGCTCGCCATTGACGAGCTTGTCGCGCACGCCGGCCCAGGAGGCCTCCTTGGTCGGCACGATCCTGATGCCGTATTTCTTGTCGAAGCCCAGCGCCGCCGCCATCACCACCGACGCGCAGTCGGTCAGCGGGATGAAGCCGATGCGCACCTCCTCCTTTTCCGGCTTGTCCGAGCCGGCGGCGTACGCGCCGCCCGGCAGCGCGGCCAGCCCGCCCAGCGCCGCGCCGGCGGCGAGCAGCCTGCGGCGCTCGGCGCTCTTCAGACCCTCTTGGGAACCGCCCACTTGGGAACCGTGTTGCATTCAAGACCTCCGGGGAAAAACAAAAGAGGCGTCGCGACCGTTCTGCCTCCATGAAGCGGAATCGATCGGACGCCTCTGTCCAAATCTTCCAGATGTCCCTCACGCCGTTGCGAGGGCATGCGCAAGGCATCGCAGGAAGCGTGCCAAGCGTGCCGCAGGGACGCCGACAGAGAGGAGGCCCGTCGCGGCCGCGGCGCGTGCGCACTGTCTCGCACCATCGCTGCGCTGTTCCGGTGCGCGTTGTCGTGCACCGTGCGCCGGCAGGCGGCCACTGGAGGGGCGGAGCCGTGGGGAGGCGGCGCGGGTCCGCGCGCGGGCGCGGAGGAGCGCGGACGGGCGCGCGAATTGGCAAGCGGCGCTCCCACCGACGCGCAACCGCCGTGCCCGGGGTCCTGCCAAGAAGGGGCCGCGCGAATCGGCGCTTCGCCGTACTGTCGCGGCGAGCGGCCCACGCCGCCAGGGAGACTTCCATGCGACTCGCCCCTTGCCGTGTCCCGCATCGGATCCATGCGGCCCTGCTGACCGTCGCGCTGCTCGCGCTGGGTGCCGGCGCCGTGTCAGCCGCCGAGTTCACCGCGGGCGCCAGCGCCTCCGCCCAGGGCGCCACGAAGAGCCAGCAGCAGGGCGGCCCCGATCCGAAGACCGGCGCTGCGCCCGTCTGGTCCGGCGCGGACATCAACCTGTACGACTCGGCGCCGGGCGTGCTGCAGAACGCCGGCGCCGTCGGCTACGCGAGCGCCAGCTATGGGCACCTGGTCTTCGTCTCGCGCGCCGCGACCAACCAGACCTCCGTGTCCGGCGACCAGCCCGGACTGCATGCGGAGTCCTATGCCCAGGCGTCGGCTGTCGACAGCTTCGTCGTCTCCTGCCCCAGTTGCGTGGCGGGCACCCGCGGCACGATGAGCTTCCGGGTGGTGCTGGAGGGCGACGTGGGGCTGATCAACTCGTCCACCAGCCTGGGTGGGCAACCGATCCCCGGCGCCGCGCGGACGACGCAGTACGCCTGGAGCAGCAACCTGTCGATGCGCGCCGAAGGTGTCGCGATGGACTTCCCCGGGCCGGGCACCCTGTCGCTGTTCGCCTACGACTACCGGGCCATGATCAACGACGACATCGTGGCCGGCGGATCGCGCGAAGGCATGGGCATCTACGACTACCAGCTCGAATTCGAGTTCGGCAGCCCCATCCACATGAACTGGCAGGCGGTGGCCTCCTCGTTCGCCGACCTGCGCGCGAACGATGGCAACGCCATCGGCGCGCTCAGCGCGATGGGGTACGCGGCCTTCTCCAACAGCTTCTACTGGGACGGCATCTCGGCGGTCACCGACGCGAACGGCAACCTGGTGAGCGGCGTCACCGCGCTGAACAGCGTCGGCATCGACTATGCGCGGTCCATGGCCGACGCCGCGGTGGTGCCGGAGCCCGGCAGCTGGGCACTGATGGCGGGCGGATTGGGGCTGCTGGGATGGATCGCCCGACGCCGGCATGCGCGAGCACCGGAGCCCCGTTCCCCGAGCTCGCCGAGCGTGCGCGCCTTGGCCTCGCTCGCACCGGCAGCCGCGATCTTCGGCGTCCTGCTCCCGGGCGGTGCGGTCTGGGCCCAGGAAGCGCCCATCCCGTCCTTCGGCGTCAGCTACGTCTACGAACTGGGCGCCTCCCACGCGGGCGGACGCACGGGCCAGGGCGGCGGCGCGACGGCCTCCGGCGAATCGCGCGGCTTCGCCGATGCGATCGGATTCAGCGACGGCACCTCGTTGTCCGATGCAAAGGTCCAGGGCTGGGGAGCCGCGCGATACGGCCACCTGCAGGCCTTCGCCAAGGGGTCGACCTACCACGACGTCCGGGCCCCGGACAGCAGCACCTATAGCACCGGCAGCGTGACGGCGTCTCTGACCGACAGCTTCATCATCCGGTGCGACACCTGCGCGGCCGGGACCGTGGGGACGATGTCCTTCCGCGTCGTCTTCGATGCCCTCACCTCGCGCGACGGCGGACTGAGCCAGGCCCCGGGCGACGACGCCCTCTACATGGCCGACACGCACTGGACGACCTCGCTGACCCTGCGGGCCGCAGGCATTCCCGATCCGCCGCCGCTGCCGCCCATCGGCTGGCCCGTTCCCAACCCCGGGCAACTCTGGCAGACCTACTACCGGCTCGACAAGCTGCACAACGGCGAGCACGAGGTCGAGGAAGTGCTGCGCGGATCGTCTGCGACGTCCCAGCTCGGGATCGATTTCGTCTTCGGCGAGCCGATCCAGCTCGACATGAGCCTGATGGCCTCCGTGCTCGGCGCCGTGCTGCCCAACCAGAGCGTCTCGCCCGTGAGCGGCCACACTGCGATGGAGACGGATGCCACGCGCAGCATGTACTGGGGCGGCATCTCCACCGTGTTCGACGCGCAGGGCAACGTGGTGACCGGCTTCACCGCGCTGAACGCCGCCGGCGTCGACTACGCGCGCTCGTTCGCCAATGCGGCGGCCGTGCCGGAGCCTGGCACCTGGGCGCTGATGCTGGGCGGGCTCGCGCTGCTCGGCGCCGTGGCGCGCCGCCGGATCGCGACGCCGCGTCAAGGGTCGCTCCGCCGCGGCGCCGCGACCGCCCTCGCGGCGCTGTCATTCGGCACGCTCGGCCTCCTGGGCGCCGGCCCCGCGTCGGCCGCCGACTTCAACACCGGTTATCTCTACGACATGCGGACCTCCGGCACGCCGAACCAGTTCGACATGACAGGCGGCCTCACCACCGCCGACACCATCCGCACCGTCACCGCGCACGGCGGCATCAGCACCGGCACGCTGAGCACGCAGGCCGACTTCTTCGGCCGCAGCGTCGCGCACCTCGGTTTCCTGCAGTCGTACGCGACCGCGTCGGCCTCGCTGTCCGCGCAGGCGCCGGGGCAGGAGGCCCACGTCCAGGGCCTCACCTCGGCCAGCTATTCGGACGCCTTCACGATCGCCTGCGCCACCTGCCAGGCCGGCACGATCGGCACGATGAGCCTGCGCTTCGTCTTCAACGGCAGCACCGCGCGCGACCAGTCGCTCGCACAGCCGGCGGGCGACGGCGGTTTCAGCCTCGCGGACACCGCCTGGTCCACCAACCTGCTGCTCCAGTCCGACGGCGCGCCCGCCGAGCTCATCCGCTCCTTCTATCTCAACGAAACGCTGCGCAACGGCGACACCACCAGTTCCCCGCCCTCGGACATGAACCCGGGACTCAACACCTTTACCTTCCAGTTCGTCTTCGGCGAGGAGATCCGGCTGACGATGAACCAGTGGGCCGGGGTCATCGCGTCGGTGAACAGCGGCGCGAACGGCGGGTCGTTCGCCGGCGCCAGCCAGGCGACCACCGACCTCTGGCACACCGCCTTCTGGGACGGCATCACCAGCGTCACCGATGCCAATGGCCAGCTCGTCGACAGCTTCTCCGCGTTCAACAGCGCCGGCGTCGACTACCGGCTCTCGCTCGGCCCCGTGCCCGAGCCGGGAACCTGGGCGCTGATGGCGGGCGGGCTGGCGCTGCTCCTGCTGCGCCGCATCCCCGGGATTACCCGCACTTCGCGGTCGAACAACCCCGGGCATCTCACGTTTACGTAAACGTCAACCGGAATCTAGAATCGGCGCGCAAGATCGGCCCCCACAAGGGGTCGACCCACAACAGGCGCCGCGGCGGGACCATCCTCGCCGGCCGCAGGCGACCGCGCCCCAGCCGGAGACCCACGTCATGACCGAGATGTCCGCCGAGTACAAGGCCCTGGCCGAGTACCGCCCCACCCAGAAGGTCCGCTTCGTGACCGCCGCCAGCCTGTTCGACGGGCACGACGCGGCGATCAACATCATGCGGCGCATCCTGCAGAGCATGGGCGCGGAGGTCATCCACCTGGGCCACAACCGCTCGGTGGACGAGGTCGTCACCGCCGCGCTGCAGGAAGACGCGCAGGGCATCGCGGTGAGTTCCTACCAGGGCGGCCACGTCGAGTACTTCAAGTACATGGTGGAGCTGCTGCGCCAGCGCGGCGGCGAGAAGATCCAGGTCTTCGGCGGCGGCGGCGGCGTGATCGTGCCGGCCGAGATCCGCGACCTGGCCGACCAGGGCGTGCGCATCTTCAGCCCCGAGGACGGCCAGCGCATGGGCCTGATGGGCATGATCGGCGAGATGGTCATGCGCTGCGACCAGGACCTCAGCGCCGCCGCGCCGACGGCCATCGCCGCGCTGCAGGGCCATTCGGAATCCGCCTGGCGCGCGCTCGCCCAGGCCGTCACCGCGCTGGAGAACGGCAAGGCCGACGCCGGCTTCACCCAGTCGCTGCGCGAGGCGGCGCAGGGCCTGCGCACCCCGGTGCTGGGCATCACCGGCACCGGCGGCGCCGGCAAGTCCTCGCTGACCGACGAACTGATCCGCCGCCTGCGCCTGGACCAGGACGACGCGCTGCGCATCGCCGTGATCTCGATCGACCCGTCGCGCCGCAAGAGCGGCGGCGCGCTGCTGGGCGACCGCATCCGCATGAACGCGATCGCGCCGTGGAGCGCCGGTCAACGCGTGTACATGCGCTCGCTGGCGACGCGCGACTTCGGCTCCGAGATCTCGCAGGCGCTGCCCGACGTGATCGCCGCGGCCAAGGTCGCCGGCTTCGACCTGGTCATCGTCGAGACCTCCGGCATCGGCCAGGGCGACGCGGCCATCGTGCCGCACGTGGACGTGCCGATGTACGTGATGACGCCGGAGTTCGGCGCCGCCAGCCAGCTCGAGAAGATCGACATGCTGGACTTCGCCGAGTTCGTCGCGATCAACAAGTTCGACCGCAAGGGCGCGGCCGACGCCTGGCGCGACGTCGCCAAGCAGGTGCAGCGCAACAGGGAAGCCTGGGGCAAGAAGGCCGAGGACATGCCCGTCTTCGGCACCATGGCCAGCCGCTTCAACGACGACGGCGTCACCGCGCTCTACCAGGCGCTCAAGCCGCGGCTGGCCGAGCTCGGCCTCACGCTGCGCGACGGCCGCCTGCCGGTCGCCGCCACGCGCTTCAGCACGCACCAGACGCCGATCGTGCCGCCGGCGCGCTCGCGCTACCTCGCCGAGATCAGCGACACCGTGCGCGGCTACAAGAAGCGGGCCCGCGCGCAGGCGCGCCTGGCGCGCGAGATCCAGCAACTGACCGCCAGCGCGGCCATGCTCGGCAGCGCCGCGGGCGGCGATGCGCAGGCGCACGCGGCCACGCTGTCCTCGCTGGAAGCACTCGCCTCCTCGCGCCAGGCGAAGCTGGACGCCGACGCGCGCCAGTTGCTCGCGCAGTGGCCCGCGATGCAGCAGGCCTACGCCGGCGACGAGTACGTCGTGAAGATCCGCGACAAGGAGATCCGCACCGCGCTGGTGTCGACCTCGCTGTCGGGCACCAAGATCCGCAAGGTCGTGCTGCCGCCGTACGAGGACCAGGGCGAGCTGCTGAAGTGGCTGATGCTGGAGAACGTGCCGGGCAGCTTCCCCTACACGGCCGGCGTGTTCGCGTTCAAGCGCGAGGGCGAGGACCCGACCCGCATGTTCGCCGGCGAGGGCGACGCCTTCCGCACCAACCGGCGCTTCAAGCTGGTGTCCGAAGGCATGCCGGCCAAGCGGCTGTCGACGGCCTTCGACTCGGTCACCCTCTACGGCGCCGATCCCGCGCCGCGGCCCGACATCTACGGCAAGGTCGGCAACTCCGGCGTCAGCATCGCGACGCTGGAGGACATGAAGGTCCTGTACGACGGCTTCGACCTGTGCAACCCGACGACCTCGGTCTCGATGACGATCAACGGCCCGGCGCCGTCCATCCTGGCGATGTTCATGAACACCGCCATCGACCAGCAGCTGTCGAAGTTCAAGTCCGACAACGGGCGCGATCCCACCGCCGACGAGGCCGCCAAGATCCGCGCCTGGGTGCTGGCCAACGTGCGCGGCACGGTGCAGGCCGACATCCTCAAGGAGGACCAGGGCCAGAACACCTGCATCTTCTCGACCGAGTTCTCGCTCAAGGTGATGGGCGACATCGCGCAGTACTTCGTCAACCACGACGTGCGCAACTTCTACTCGGTGTCGATCAGCGGGTATCACATCGCCGAGGCGGGCGCGAACCCGATCTCGCAGCTGGCGTTCACGCTGTCCAACGGCTTCACCTTCGTGGAGGCCTACCTGGCGCGCGGCATGCACATCGACGACTTCGCGCCCAACCTGAGCTTCTTCTTCAGCAACGGCATGGACCCGGAGTACACGGTGCTGGGCCGCGTCGCGCGCCGCATCTGGGCCGTGGCGATGCGCGACAAGTACGGCGCCAACGAGCGCAGCCAGAAGCTGAAGTACCACATCCAGACCTCGGGCCGATCGCTGCACGCGCAGGAGATCGCCTTCAACGACATCCGCACCACGCTGCAGGCGCTGATCGCGATCTACGACAACTGCAACTCGCTGCACACCAACGCCTACGACGAGGCGATCACCACGCCGACCGAGGAATCGGTGCGCCGCGCGATGGCGATCCAGCTGGTGATCAACCGCGAATGGGGCCTGGCGAAGAACGAGAACCCGAGCCAGGGCGCCTTCATCATCGACGAGCTCACCGAGCTGGTCGAGGAGGCGGTGCTGGCCGAGTTCGAACGCATCGCCGAGCGCGGCGGCGTCCTGGGCGCGATGGAGACGGGCTATCAGCGCGGCAAGATCCAGGAGGAGTCGATGCACTACGAGATGCTGAAGCACACCGGCGAGTACCCCATCATCGGCGTGAACACCTTCCGCAACCCGCACGGCGATCCGACGCCCGAGCACATCGAGCTGGCGCGCTCCACCGACGACGAGAAGCAGAGCCAGCTGACGCGGCTGGCCGACTTCCACGCGCGCCACGCGGCCGGGGCGCCGGCGATGCTCAAGCGGCTGCAGCAGGCCGTCATCGACAATGGCAACGTCTTCGACGTGCTGATGGACGCGGTGCGGGTGTGCTCGCTCGGACAGATCACCGCGGCCCTGTTTGAAGTCGGCGGGCAGTACCGGCGCAGCATGTGAGGACCTGGACGGGACGCGCGGCCCGCCCGCCGCCGTCCCACTAGGGAGATCTTTGGCGAGGTCTCCCGGATGTTCCCACGTGCCACTCTCTTCTCCGCGATCGCCCCGGCGATCGCCACCCGCTCCCCCTTGTCCACGTCCCGGCGCCACGGCGACGGCGACCTCCTCGATGACCTGCGCCAGCGCCTGACCCGGCCCGGGGCGGTCGTCGCGGACCTGCGCGACCTGGATCCGGCCGCGCTCGATGCCCTTCCCGCCGGCCAGTTGATGGCCTTGGCGAGGCCGTTGCACCGTCGTCCCGCCGGCCTGCCGACGGTGATCGCGCTGCCTGACGGCTGCGCGGTGCCCACCGTCAACCGCGTCCTGTGGGAACTGCCTGACACCGAATGTCTCAGCGCGGCCGGGATCGGCGTGCGCGGGGGACCCGTGGACCTCCCGCCGGGGACCGCGCTGCGCCTGTTCGAGACCACCTTGCCGGCGCCACCGCTGCACAATCCCGCGCATGTGCCGGTGCTGTTGCGCTTGGCGAGCCAGGTCCCCAGCTGCGTGCCCGCCGGAACGGCGGATGCCGACGAGCCGGCCGCGCGCCTGGCGGCGGTCGCCGGCATCCGCTCGGCACTGTGCGACGACGGCTGCCGGCTGACCCTGCCCTCACCGCGCGCATTCCGGGACATGACGGCGGCCCTGGCCGGCACGCTCGAGGACCTCGGGCAGCGGCTGGCGCCCGACATGGCGGCCGCGAGCCGGAGCCGGCCGGTCGCGACGCTCAGTCTCAGCCTCGATGAAGTCCACGTGCTCGGCGCCGCGCTGCGAATGGTGCCCAGGGAGCTGCTGTCCGCGCCCGCGTCCATCGCCGTGCAGGACCTGCTGCGCCGGATGAATCCGGCGCACGGCGCGGAAGGCCTGGACCGGAGCGATCTGCACCGGATCGCCCGCCTCCTCGCCCACCAGCGGGAAGTGGCCTGCACACCCCAAGGCGGCGCGCGATCGGCGCGCGATCTCGTCACCCTGGCGCGGCTGCAGCGGTGGACCTGGCCGGATTCGGCCCACGCGAAGCCGGAGCCCATCGACGACCAGCGCCGCGCGCGCAGCGACGCGGGGACGGCACTGCGCCGCGCGTGGGAAAGGCGGTCGGGCTTCGTTCAGGTCCTGGAGGGATTCACCGCGCGGGGCATCCCGTTGCCGGAGCCCGACCTGCTGCGCCGCCTGGGCGTGACACAGACGGAGGCCCTGGCGGCCGCGCGCCCGGCCCGGCACGTGCGCTTCCAGGCGCCGCCCGCGGACGACGACGGTCCGTCCTGACGCCTCCGGCTTGGAGGGCTTGCCTGTCGCGCGCACATGTCGTGCAATCGGCATCGTCCTCCACTGCTTGCATCGGAGTCCGCCATGAGCTTTCTGCGTCGCTTCACCACCGGCCGCCGACTGTCGCTGGCGTTCGGCCTGATGCTGCTGCTGATCCTCGCGGTCTCGGCGCTCGGCATCCGCGGCAGCGGCCGCGTCTTCGCCGACCTCACGACCCTCTACGAGGATCGCATGCTGCCGCTGAAGCAGATCGGCGACATCGACAGCCTGATGCTGCGCAACCGCATCCTGGTCACGGAGATGATCCGCGATCCGTCGCAGCTGTCGACGCTGGACGCGCAGTTGCAGGCCAACGTCGCGACGATCACCGGGCTGTGGAAGGACTACATGGCCACCGGCCTCACCGAGGAGGAGAAGCAACTGGCCGCGCAGTTCGCCGAGGTGCGCGGCAACTACGTGCGGCAAGGCCTGTTCGCCGCCCGCGACGCGGTGAAGGCGGGCGACGTCACGAAGGCCCAGGCCGTCTACAACGACCGCATCGTGACGCAGGGCGCGCAGGCGAAGACCGCGATCGACGCCCTGCTGGCGCTGCAGGTGCGCGTCGGCACCGAGTCCTTCCACGCCGCGGAGTCGATGGCGGCGACGGTTCGGGCCTGGAGCCTGGCGGCCGCGCTGGCGGCGGTCCTGATCGCGCTGGGCGCCGGCATCCTGACGACACGTTCGATCACCTCGCCGATGCAGGAGGCGGTCCACTTCGCCGAGGCCGTCGCGCAGGGCGACCTGCGCAGCCGCGACGCCACGACGGGCCGGGACGAGGCGGCTCGGCTGATCGCGGCGCTGGGCGCGATGGCCGACTCGCTGCGCGACATCGTGAGCCGCGTGCGCAACAGCAGCGAGAGCATCGCCACCGGCTCCAGCGAGATCGCCACCGGCAGCCTGGACCTGAGCCAGCGCACCGAGGAGCAGGCGAGCAACCTGCAG
>Ga0065165_1000080_pt1 | contig 159638 bp, 138 predicted proteins | sample AraplaMF_Cvi_mMF_FD_63813 | JGI IMG/M metagenome (GOLD analysis project Ga0065165, IMG submission 63813) | Arabidopsis root microbial communities from the University of North Carolina, USA - plate scrape MF_Cvi_mMF (version 2) (version 3) | ecosystem: Host-associated > Plants > Roots >... | reverse complement strand
GGGGCGAGTGCCTTGGCGTTGGACGCCAAGGGGCGCTTGACCGTCCCTGCACGGCACCGTGAAGTCCTTCAGGCCCTGTGCAACGGCGAGCTCACGCTCACCAAGCATCCCGAAGGCTGCCTGATGGTCTTCCCCCGTCCTGCCTGGGAGCAGTTCCGCGACCGCGTGGCTGCCCTGCCCATGTCCGCCGCGGGCTGGAAGCGCGTCTTCCTTGGCAACGCGCAAGATGTCGAGATCGACGGCGCTGCCCGTGTGTTGGTCGCGCCGGAGCTGCGTGCCGCTGCCGGCCTGCAAAAAGACGTGATGCTCCTCGGCATGGGCAGTCACTTCGAACTGTGGGATGCACAAGCCTATGCAGCCCATGAAGCCGCCGTCATGCAGTCCGAGCTGCCGGATGCGCTCAAGGATTTCAGCTTCTGATGAGCGCCACTCCCTTCACCCACACGACCGTCCTGCTGCAGGAAACGGTGGATGGCGTCCTCAACGACCCGAGCGGCCTGTATGTCGACGGCACCTTCGGCCGCGGCGGCCACTCCCGCCTGCTGCTGTCTCGCCTGACCGAGCATGGCCGGCTGATTGCCATCGACCGAGACCCCGAGGCCATTGCGGCTGCCACGTCCGGCCAGACGCGGGTCCAGGACCCGCGTTTCTCCATCTGCCATGCGCCGTTTGCCGACATGGCGGCCCAGTTGGACGCACTCAACATCAGTCAGGTCCAGGGTGTCATGCTGGACCTGGGGGTTTCCAGCCCACAGATCGACAACCCGGAGCGGGGCTTCAGCTTCCGCTTCGACGGCCCGCTGGACATGCGCATGGACACCACGCGGGGCGAAAGCGCCGCCGAGTTCCTGGCGCGAGCGGAAGTCACTCAACTCGCCACGGTGATTCGGGACTATGGGGAAGAACGGTTTGCTCTGCCGATTGCAAAGGCGCTTGTTGCTCGCCGGGAAAGCGGGCGTCCTGTACGAAGCACCGCCGAGCTTTCCCAAGTCGTGGCTGGTGCGGTCAAAACCCGCGAACCGGGCCAGGATCCTGCAACGCGCACATTTCAGGCTCTACGGATATTCGTCAACGCCGAGCTTGAAGAGCTGCAGCAGGGGCTGAATGCCGCCCTGGAGCGCCTGGCCCCGGGCGGGCGCCTGGCTGTCATCAGCTTCCATTCGCTGGAAGACCGCATCGTCAAGAACTTCATCGCTGCGCACAGCAAGGATGAAGTGGACCGCCGCGCCCCCTTTGCCGCGCCCAAGCCGCTGGCCCTGAAGGCCATTGCCCGCATCAAGCCGTCCGAGGGCGAGATCCGCGCCAACCCGCGGTCGCGCTCGGCCATCTTGCGCGTGGCCGAACGCACCGATGCACCGCTGCCGCCGCCCGTGGTGCCAGCCACCGGCAAGCAGCGCCGGGGAGGGCGGCGCTGATGACCCGCCTCAACCTGCTCTTGATGATTGCGGTGATGGTCTCGGGCATCTACATGGTGCGCAGCGCCTATGAGGCGCGCCGGCTGTTCACCGAGCTGGACCGCGCCCAGAGCGAAGCGCGCCGGCTCGATGCCGACTACCAGCGCCTGCTGGCGGACCGCCAGGCCCAGGCGACCAACCTGCGGGTGGAGCAGGTGGCGCGTGAGCGGCTGAAGATGCGGCCCATCACGCCGGCCATCACCTTCAACCCCGACGCCCCGGCGCAAGCCGCCAGCGGCGCCCGGTCGGCCGGAGCAGCGCCATGATCGGCCGCAAGCGCGCCAACCCCGGCACGCGCAGCGTCAGCTATTCCAGCAGCCCGCTGCTGGCGTCCAAGACGCCGCCGTGGCGTTCGCGCTTCCTGGTGGCCCTGGTCGGCCTGGCTTTCGCCGGCCTGCTGGGCCGTGCCGCCTACATCCAGCTCATTGGCGAGGATTTCTTCCAGCGCCAGGGTGAGGCGCGCTATGCCCACAAGATGGAAGTGCCGGCCAGCCGAGGCAAGATCAGCGACCGCAGCGGCCAGGTGCTGGCCGCCAGCGTGGCCGTTCCCTCCATCTGGGCCTTCCCCAAGGACGTGGACAACGACCCGGACAAGCGTCGCCAGTTGGCCAAGATCCTGGGCATCTCCTACGCCGAACTGGAAAAGCGCCTGGACCCGGCCAACCGCTTTGTCTATTTGCGCCGCCAAGCGGACGACCAGACCGCGGCCAAGATCAAGGACCTGGGCCTGAAGGGCATCTTCCAGGACCGCGAATACAAGCGCCAATATCCCGAAGGCGAGGCCGCCGCGCACATCGTGGGCTTCACCAACATCGAGGAAAAGGGCCAGGAGGGCGTGGAACTGGCCTTCCAGAAGGACCTGCAGGGCCGGGACGGCTCACGCTCGGTCGTGCGGGACCGCCTGGGCCGCGTGGTCGAGGACATCGGTGAGCAGGTGCCGGCGCTCAACGGCAAGGACATCGAGCTGTCCATCGATGCCAAGGTGCAGTTCTTCGCCTACCAGCGCGTGCGCGATGCCGTCACCGAGAACAACGCCCGGGCCGGCTCCGTCGTCGTGCTGGACGTGCATACCGGCGAAATCCTCGCTCTGGCCAACTACCCCAGCTACGACCCGGGCCACCGCACCAATCTCTCTGGCGAGCAGCTGCGCAACCGGGCCCTGACCGACGTGTTCGAGCCCGGCTCGACCATGAAGCCCTTCACCACTGGCCTGGCCCTGGAGACAGGCCGTGTGCGTCCCGACACGGTGCTCAGCACCGGGCCGCGCAGCGTGGTGATTGCCGGCTGGTCCCCGACGGATTCGCACCCGCACGGCGACCTGACGGTCCAGCAGGTCATCCAGAAGTCCAGCAACATCGGCGCGGCGCGCATGGCGCTGATGATGCAGCCGCGCGAGATGTACGACATGTTCACCGCGATCGGCCTGGGCCAGCGCCCGCAGATCAATTTCCCCGGTGCGGTGACCGGCAAGCTTCGCCCCTACAAGAGCTGGCGGCCCATCGAGCAGGCCACGATGAGCTACGGCTACGGCCTGTCGGCTTCGCTGCTGCAGCTCGCGCGGGCCTACACGGTGTTCGCCCGCAATGGCGACATCATTCCCATCACCATGACCAAGCGCGCGCCGGAAGAACCGGTGAGCGGCATCAAGGTGTTCTCGCCCAAGACCGCCGCGCAGATCCGCGAGATGCTGCAGATGGCGGCCGGCCCGGGCGGCACGGCGCCGCAGGCCATGGTGCCCGGCTACAGCGTCGGCGGAAAGTCCGGCACGGCCCACAAGCAGGAAGGCAAGGGCTATGCAAGCCACAAATACCGTTCCTGGTTCGTGGGCATCGCACCGATTTCCAAGCCGCGCATCATCGTGGCGGTGATGGTCGACGAGCCCAAGAACGGCCAGTACTTCGGCGGCGCCGTGGCCGGTCCGGTCTTCAGCCAGGTGGTGGCCCAGACGCTGCGCCTGCTCGGCGAGCCGCCTGACCTCGAAGTCAAACCACAGATCGTTGCGGCCCAGAAGCTCCAGGCCGTGGACGAAAGTTTTTAAGCGGGCAGTGCCATGTTGATGCATCTCAAATCTCCCGAAGCAGCCGCCCGCTGGCTGCAGGAATGGACACCCAGCGGCCAGCTGCGCACGGACAGCCGGCTCGTCGGCGCCGGTGACGCCTTCATTGCCTGGCCGGGCTATGCCAAGGACGCACGCCAGTTCGTGGCCGGGGCTTTGGTGGCCGGCGCAGCCACCTGCCTGGTGGAAGACCAGGGCGTGGCGGAATACGGATTCGTTGACGCGCGCATTGCCTCCCTGCCGGATCTCAAGGCCCGCTGCGGCCAGATCGCCTCTGCGTTTTACGGTGAACCGAGCAGCCGCCTGGATGTGCTGGCCGTGACCGGCACCAACGGCAAGACCTCCAGCGCCTGGTGGATCGCCCAGGCGCTGACGCTGCTGGGCTCGCGCTGCGGCGTCATCGGCACCTTGGGCGTGGGCCAGCCGCCCGTGCCGGGCGCCACCGGCGCCCACGGCCAGGCTTCCATTGAAGCCACCGGCCTGACCACGCCGGACCCGGTGCGCCTGCAAGAGGCCTTCCGCCGCATGGCGGACGATGGTTTCGGCGCTTGCGCCATCGAAGCGTCGTCCATCGGCATCGAAGAGCACCGCCTCACCGGTACCCGCATCAAGGTCGCGCTGTTCACCAACTTCACGCAGGACCATCTGGACTACCACGGCGGCATGCAGGCCTACTGGGCCGCCAAGCGCCGCCTGTTCAGCTGGCCCGGCCTGCAGGCTGCGGTGCTGAACCTGGACGACGCCAAGGGTGCCGAACTGGCGGCCGAACTGAACGGCGCGGGCCTGGACCTGTGGACCTACGGCCTGAACCGCGCCGATGCCCGCCTGTCGGCGCACGACCTGCGCCATGATGCGCAGGGCCTGGCGTTCACGCTGCGTGAGGGCGACGCCTCGGTGGCCGTGCAGACTGCGCTGATCGGCGACTACAACGTCTCCAACCTGCTGGGCGTCATGGCTGGCTTGCGCGCGCTGGGCCACGGCCTGGCGGAGATCGCCGCCGTGGCGGCGCAGGTCACGCCCGTGCCCGGCCGCATGCAGCGCGTGGGCAATGGGCGTGAACTGCCGCAGCTGGTGGTCGATTACGCCCACACGCCGGATGCGCTCGAAAAGGCCCTGACGGCGCTGCAGCCGCTGGCTGCCGCGCGGGGCGGGTCGCTGCGCGTGGTCTTTGGCTGCGGCGGCAATCGCGATCCGGGCAAGCGCCCGCTGATGGGTGGCATTGCCGCGCGGCTGGCCCATCAGGTGGTGCTGACCAGCGACAACCCTCGCGATGAGGCGCCGGGCCGCATCCTGGCGGACATCGAAGCGGGCCTGCCGTCCGGCGCCCAGCGCCAGGTCATCGAGGACCGCGCCCAGGCCATCGCCACCGCGGTGCGCGAGGCAGGCGCTCGGGACGTGGTCCTGATCGCCGGCAAGGGCCATGAGGATTACCAGGAGATCCGGGGCGAGCGCCGTCCGTTCTCCGATGTGCAGGCTTCGCGGGCTGCGCTGATCGAGAGGGCCGGGCTGTGATGACGCTGGGCCAGGCCCACGCGCTGCTGCAGCCCCTGCTGCCGGCGGTGCAATTGCTGGGCGACCCCGCCACCGCGCTGCAGCGCGTGAGCACCGACACGCGCCAACTGCGCGATGGCGACCTGTTTGTGGCACTGCGGGGCGAGCGCTTCGATGCCAACGACTTCCTGCCCCAGGCCAAGGCGGCCGGTGCCGTGGCGGCCGTGGCCGAGCGCGGCCTTGCCGAAGCCAGCCTGCCGGGGCTGCTGGTGCCCGACGCCAGGCAGGCCCTGGGCCTGCTGGCGCAGGCCTGGCGCGCTGGCCAGCATCTGCCTGTCATCGCCGTCACCGGCAGCAACGGCAAGACCACGGTCACGCAGATGATCGCCTCCATCCTGCGCGCCTGGCTGGGCGATGCCGGCATGCTGGCGACCGAGGGCAACTTCAACAACGATATTGGCGTGCCGCTCACGCTGCTGCGCCTGCGCCAGGACCCCACTGCCTGGCACCGCGCCGCCGTGGTGGAGCTGGGCATGAACCACCCTGGCGAGATCGCGCCGCTGGCCGCCATGGCGCAGCCGACGGTGGCGCTGGTGAACAACGCCCAGCGCGAGCACCAGGAATTCATGCACACCGTGGAAGCGGTGGCCCGTGAGAACGGAGAAGTGATCCGCGCGCTGGGCCCGGCCGGGGTGGCGGTATTCCCGGCGGAAGATGCCTGCGCGCCGGTGTGGCACGAGCTCGCCGCCGGCCGCGGCACGCTGACCTTCGCACTGCAGGGGCAGGCCGATGTGATGGGCCGCGCCCAATGGGTGCCGCCTTCGGACACCGCGCCAGACAGCGGCGCGGGCCACTGGGCGCTGGATATCCTCACGCCCGCCGGCACGGTGTCGGTCGCGCTGGCCATGGCGGGCCAGCACAACCTGCGCAATGCGCTCGCCGCCGCCGCCTGCACGCTGGCGGCCGGGGCGCCGCTGGCCGCCATCCGCGCAGGCCTGGAGGGCTTCAAGCCGGTCAAGGGCCGCTCGGCGCTGCAGGCGGCGGTGTGGCAAGGCCGTCGCATCACCTTGATCGACGACACCTACAACGCCAACCCGGACAGCGTGCGCGCCGCCATCGACGTGCTGGCGGAACTGCCGGGCAGTTCCTGGCTGGTGCTCGGCGACATGGGCGAGGTCGGTGAGCAGGGCCCGGAATTTCACCGCGAGGTCGGGGCGCATGCAGCCGACCAGGGCCTGGCCGCGCTGTGGACGGCCGGCAGCGCCGCGCGCGAGGCCGCCGCAGCCTATGGCGCCGGTGCCCGCGCGTTCGACACCGTGGATCAGCTGATCCAGGCGCTGGGAGAAGCGCCCCAGGTCCAGAACATCCTGGTCAAGGGTTCGCGCTTCATGAAGATGGAACAGGTCGTGGCCGCCTTGCAGTCCGGCGGCCGAGGAGAAACCCATGCTGCTTAGTCTGGCCCAATGGCTGCAGACCTATTTCCCTGAACTGGGTTTCCTGCGCGTTTTCAACTACATCACCTTCCGTGCCGTGATGGCGGCGCTGACCGCGCTGGTGATCGGCCTGGCCTTTGGCCCGTGGGTGATCCGCCGGTTGACCGAGCTCAAGATCGGCCAACCCATCCGCGAATACGGCGTGGCGCAGCACCTCTCCAAGAGCGGTACGCCCACCATGGGCGGCGTGCTGATCCTCATCGGCATCGGCGTGTCCACGCTGCTGTGGTTCGACTGGTCCAACCGCTTCGTGTGGGTGGTGATGCTGGTCACCATGGGCTTTGGCGCCATCGGCTGGGTGGATGACTACCGCAAGGTGGTCAATAAAGACCCCGAGGGCATGCGCAGCCGCGAGAAGTTCTTCTGGCAGTCCATCATCGGCCTGATCGCTGCGATCTACCTGGCCTTCAGCGTCTCCGAGACCAGCTTCTACAGCGTGGTGCAGCTGTTCTTCCGCTGGGTGTCCAGCGGCTTCTCGACCGAGCTGCCGCCCAAGGCCGACCTGATGCTGCCGTTCTTCAAGTCCATCAGCTATCCGCTGGGCGTGTTCGGGTTCATCGGCTTGTCCTATCTCGTCATCGTGGGCACCAGCAATGCGGTGAACTTCACCGACGGGCTGGACGGCCTGGCCATCATGCCGGTGGTGATGGTGGGCTCGGCGCTGGGCGTCTTTGCCTACGTCACCGGCTCGTCGGTCTACAGCCGCTACCTGCTGTTTCCCTATATTCCCGGCGCGGGCGAACTGCTGATCTTCTGCGCGGCGCTGGCCGGCGCCGGCCTGGCCTTCCTGTGGTTCAACACCCACCCCGCCCAGGTGTTCATGGGCGACGTGGGCGCGCTGGCGCTGGGCGGTGGCCTGGGCACCCTGGCCGTGATCACGCGCCAGGAAATCGTGCTGGGCATCATGGGCGGCGTGTTCGTGGCCGAGGTGCTCTCGGTGATGGTGCAGGTGGCCTGGTTCAAGTACACCAAGAAGAAATACGGTGAGGGCCGCCGCATCTTCAAGATGGCGCCGCTGCACCACCATTTCGAGAAGTCGGGCTGGAAAGAGACCCAGGTGGTCGTCCGGTTCTGGATCGTCACCATGCTGCTGTGCCTGGTGGGCCTGGCCAGCCTCAAGCTGCGCTGAGCGCCGCGGAACCCGACACGATGGACTTCCCCTCGCTTTTCCAAGACCGCCCGGCCCTGGTGCTGGGCCTGGGCGATTCCGGCCTGGCCATGGCGGCCTGGGCTGCGCGCCTGGGCGCGCGCGTGACGGTCTGGGACAGCCGTGAGCAGCCGCCCCAACTCGCGACGCTGCGTGAACGGCTGCCGCAGGCGGCGTTCCTCCACGGCGCGTTGGACGCGGAGCTGCTGAGCGGCTTGCTGGACGCATCGGCACTGGTGTTCAAGAGCCCGGGGCTATCGCCGCTGGATGAGCGCCTGCAGCCGGTCTATGCGGCTGCCGCCGCGCTGGGCCTGCGGGTGCAGGGCGAGCTCGACCTGTTTGCGCAGGCGCTGGCCGAGCTCAAGCAGCTGTATCGCTATGCGCCGGGCGTGCTGGCCATCACCGGGACCAACGGCAAGACGACCACCACGAGCATGACGGCGCTGCTGGTGGAGCGGGCCGGCCGCCGCGTGGCCATGGCCGGCAACATCGGCCCCACGCTGCTGGGCACGCTGGCGGACCTGCTGGATCGCGAACCTCAACCCGTGCCGGCGCAGGCCGAGGCGGAAGCGGGCGCTGAGGAGACGGACACCGCGGACGTGGACGCCGCAGCCCAGTCACCGGACGCCCCCGAGCTTCGCAAGGAAGCAGCCGCCGACATGGCTGGCGCCGATGTGGCGGCTGTCGAGCCAGCCACAGCCGAGCCGGCCGCTGCGGAGCTTCCCGCCACCGAGACCTCGGCCGGAGAAGCACCGCTCGATGCCGCGACGGCGCAGCAGCCCACCGCAACGGACGGTGCAGTGGCGGCATCGGGCGCCGCTGATCGTTCCCTGCTGGAGACGGTCAACGAACTGCTCGACGAAGCGCCGCTGCCCATCAAGCCCCCGCCGCCGCGCGCGCCCGATTTCGAGGTATTGCCGCAGGTGTGGGTGCTGGAACTGTCGAGCTTCCAGCTGGAGGGCGTGGTGGGCTTCGAGCCATCCGCTGCCGCGGTGCTCAACATCACCCAGGACCATCTCGACTGGCATGGCGACATGCCCTCGTATGCCCGCGCCAAGGGCCGCATCTTCGGCGAGCAGGCCGTGATGGTCATCAACCGGGACGACCCCGAGGTGCAGGCCCTGGTGCCGGCACCGGTACAGGTCAAGCAGGGGCGCGGCCGGCCCAGCAAGCTGGTGGAGCGCCAGGTCGTGCGCTTCGGCCTGGACGCTCCCCGCCGCCCTGGTGACTTCGGCCTGGTGGTGGAAAACGGCATGGCCTGGCTGGTCCGTGCCCGCGAGCAGGAAGAAGGCATCAAGCGACGCAAGGGCGAGGAAGAAGATCCGCTGTTGCTGCAGCGCCTGATGCCGGCGGACGCCCTGAGGGTCCGAGGCCGCCACAACGCCGCCAATGCGCTGGCCTCGCTGGCGCTGGCCACGGCCATTGACTGCCCGCTCGCTCCGATGCTGCACGGCCTGCGTGAATACCGCGGTGAACCGCACCGGGTGGAATTCGTGACCTCCATCCGCGGCGTGGACATCTACGACGACAGCAAGGGCACCAATGTCGGCGCCACCGTGGCGGCGATCCAGGGCCTGGGTGTGGACCGGGCACCGGCCAAGCTGGTGATGATTCTCGGCGGTGATGGCAAGGGCCAGGATTTCTCGCCGCTGGCCACGCCGATTGCCGTGCATGCACGCGCGGTGGCCCTGATCGGCCGGGATGCCGCGCAGATCGAGGCGGCCCTGCAGGGCACGGGCGTGCCCATGCACCGGCATGCGTCGCTGGAAGCCGCCACCCACTGGGCGCTGGCCGAGGCGCAGGCGGGCGACAGCCTGCTGCTGAGCCCGGCCTGTGCAAGCCTCGACATGTTCCGCAACTACGCCCACCGCGCGGAGGTCTTCATCGCCGCGGTGCGTGAACTGGCGCAGGACGAGGGGCTGATCGGATGAACGCCATGGCCAGCACCCTTTCGCAACTGGGCGACCGCCTGCGGGCCCTGCGTGCGCCCTGGGCCCGCCAGGGCGCCGGCGCGGGCGCCGGTGCAAACGGCGCGGGCATGGATGTGCCGGTGCGGGACTGGGTCTCCACGTCCGCCGGCCAGCCGACGCGCATCCTCGGTTTCGACCTCACGCTCATCTTCGTGGTGCTGTCGCTGCTGGGCCTGGGCCTGCTGATGGTCTATTCGGCCTCCATCGCGTTGCCCGACAGCCCTCGCTTCGCGAAGTACTCGCCGATGCACTTCTTCGTGCGGCAGAGCTTCTTCATCCTGCTTGGCCTGCTGGCCGGCTGGATTACGGTGATGGTGCCGGTCAACGTCTGGGAGCGCCATGCGCCCAAGCTCTTCGTACTGGCGCTGGTGCTGCTCGTGGTGGTGCTGGTGCCCCATGTCGGCAAGGGCGTGAACGGCGCGCGTCGCTGGCTGCCGCTGGGCGTGATGAACTTCCAGCCGTCGGAGCTGGCCAAGCTGGGCATTGCCATGTATGCGGCCAACTACATGGTCCGCAAGATGGAGGTGAAGGAGAACTTCATCCAGGCGGTCTGGCCCATGGCATGCGCACTGGCCTTCGTGGGCGTGCTGCTGCTGGCCGAGCCGGACATGGGCGCTTTCATGGTGATTGCCGCCATTGCGATGGGCATCCTGTTCCTGGGCGGCGTGAACGGGCGCATGTTCTTCCTCAGCGTGGCGGTGCTGATCGGCGCCTTCGTGCTGATGATCACCTTCAGCGATTTCCGCCGCGAGCGCATCTTTGCCTACCTCAACCCCTGGGACGAGAAGTATGCGCAGGGCAAGGCCTACCAGCTCACGCACTCGCTGATTGCCTTCGGCCGGGGCGAGTTCTTCGGCCAGGGCCTGGGCTCCAGCCTCGAAAAACTGCACTACCTGCCCGAAGCCCACACCGACTTCCTGCTGGCCGTCATTGGCGAGGAGCTGGGCTTCATCGGCGTGGCCGTCGTGATCTTCGCCTTCTTCTGGCTGTCTCGCCGGCTGTTTCACATCGGCCGGCAGGCGGTGGCGCTGGACCGCGTGTTCGCGGGCCTGTATGCCCAGGGCATCGGCATCTGGATGGGTGGGCAGGCCTTCATCAACATGGGCGTCAACCTGGGCGCGCTGCCCACCAAGGGCCTGACGCTGCCGCTGATGAGCTATGGGGGCTCGGCGACGGTTTTGAACTGTGTGGCATTGGCGATTGTTTTGCGTATCGATATTGAGAACCGGCAGTTGATGCGGGGAGGCCGCGCGTGAACACGATGTTCTGCAAGGCCGTGGCCATGTCAGCGGGCCAGCATGTGCCGCACGCGCAAGGCGCTGGTGCGGGCGAGGTGAACGCATGACTCGCCATCTTGTCGTCATGGCCGCCGGCACCGGGGGGCACGTCATTCCCGGGCTCGCCGTCGCGGCCGAAATGCAGCGCCGCGGCTGGACCGTCTCCTGGCTCGGCACCGAAGCCGGCATGGAAAACAAGCTGGTGCCACCGTCGGGCCTGCCCATCGACCGCCTGGCTTTTGCTGGCCTGCGCGGCAAGGGCCTGCGTCATGCGGTGCTGGGGGTGGGGCGCCTGTTCCGCGCACTGGCGCAAAGCGCCCATGTGCTGGGTGAGCGACGCGCCGACGCCGTGCTGGGCATGGGGGGCTATGTCTGCCTGCCCGGTGGCCTGATGGCCTGGCTGATGCGCCGCCCCCTGCTGCTGGTCAATGCCGACGCAGCCCTGCTGCTGTCCAACAAGGCGCTGGCCCCTGTCGCCCGCAAGATTGCCTTCGGGTTCGATGGCCTGGCCGCCGCGCAGCAGCGCAAGGGCGTGGTGACCGGCAATCCGGTCCGCGCGGACATCGAGGACCTGCCGGCGCCGGAGCTGCGCTTCGCCGGCCGTTCTGGGCCGCTCAAGGTGCTGGTCGTGGGCGGGTCCCTCGGCGCACGCGCGATCAACGAGGTGCTGCCTCAGGCCCTGGCGCTGTGGCCGCAGGACCAGCGTCCGCTGGTGACGCATCAGACCGGGGAGGCCAACTTCCCGCTGGTGCAGGCGGCCTATGCGCAGGCCGGCGTGCAGGCCGAGGTGGTGCCCTTCATCCACGACATGGCCCAGCGCCTGTCGGAGGCTGATGTGGTGATCTGCCGTGCGGGCGCCGTCACCGTGTCGGAACTCTGCGCGGCCGGCGTGGCGAGCATCCTCGTGCCGCTGGTGGTCAGCACCACGTCGCACCAGCGGGACAACGCCCAGTACATGGCCCAGCATGAGGCGGGCGTCCACCTGCCGCAATCGGAACTGACTGCCCAGAAGCTGCACGAGTTGCTGCAAGCGCCGCGCGAGCACTGGCTGCGGCTGGCCAGCAAGGCGCGTTCGCTGGCGCGTCCGCGCGCAGCCGCTCGCGTGGCCGACGAGATCGAGGCCCTGGTGCCGCTGGAGGGACGCGCATGAAACACGCCCTGCAGCGCATCCATTTCACCGGCATTGGTGGCGCCGGCATGAGCGGCATCGCCGAACTGCTGGTGGCCCAGGGCTATCAGGTCAGCGGTTCCGACCAGGGTGAGAGTGACACCACGCGCCGCCTGCAATCGCTGGGCGTCACCGTGCAGATCGGCCACGCAGCCGAGCATGTGGGCGATGCCCAGGTGCTGGTCAAGTCCAGCGCCATCAAGGCGGACAACCCGGAGCTGATGGCCGCGCATGCGCGCCATGTGCCGGTGCTGCTGCGCGCCCAGATGCTGGCCGAACTGATGCGACCGCGCATGGGAATTGCCGTGGCGGGCACGCATGGCAAGACCACCACGACATCGCTGCTCACCACCGTCCTCCTGGAAGCGGGCCTGGACCCCACCTATGCCATCGGCGGACAGCTGCTCTCCAGCGGCGCCAATGCAGCCTTGGGCAGCGGTCTGCAGATGGTCGTCGAAGCGGACGAATCGGACGCCTCCTTCCTGCATCTGCTGCCCCAGCTGGCCATCGTCACCAACATCGACGCCGACCACATGGACACCTACGGCCATGACATGGCCCGGCTGCGCCAGGCGTTCGTCGATTTCCTGCACCGCATGCCGTTCTGGGGCGCGGCCGTCCTGTGCGGTGACGACGCGGGCGTGCGCAGCATCGTGCCGATGCTCTCCCGTCCGGTGATCCTCTACGGCATGGAGGCGGCCCGTGACGTGCACGCCACCGACGTGCAGGCAGATGCCGGCGGCCAGATGCGCTTCACGGCACGCCGCCGTGATCGCCGTGGCCGCCAACTGCCGCCGCTGCCGGTGCAACTGCGCCTGGCCGGGCAGCACAACGTGCTCAATGCGCTGGCGGTGATCGCCATGGCCATGGAACTGGGCGTGGCGGACGAGGCAGTGCTCAAGGGGCTCGCCGGCTTTGGCGGCGTGGGCCGTCGCTTCCAGTCCCACGGCGAATGGCCGGTGGGCGCAGGCTCCGCCCTGGTGATCGACGACTACGGTCACCACCCGGTGGAGATGCGCGCGGTGCTTCAGGCGGCACGGGGCGCATACCCCGGGCGTCGTCTGGTGCTGGCCTTCCAGCCGCACCGCTACACCCGCACGCGTGACTGCTTCGGCGAATTCGCCCAGGTGCTGGCGCAAGCGGACGCGGTGCTGCTGACGGATATCTATGCGGCCAGCGAGTCGCCGCTGCCTGGCATCAGCGGCGAGAGCCTGGCGCAGGCGGTCAACGCGCAAGGCACGGCGGCCGCCTATGTTGGCGACTGGCAGCAACTGCCGCAGGCGCTGGCCGCCCAGGCGCGCGCCGGAGATGTACTCATCGTGATGGGGGCCGGCTCGATTGCCGCCGTGCCGGCCCGCACCGTGGAACTGTTGAAGCAAGGGAAGGGCCGGCCATGACACTGGACCTCAATATCGATGTGAAGGCACTGGGCAAGGTCGCCGTGCTTTTCGGGGGCGATTCGGCGGAGCGCGAGGTCTCGCTGATGTCGGGCGCCGGCGTGCTCGGCGCGCTGCGGGCCAGCGGCGTCGATGCCCATGGCTTTGACCCTTGCGAACGCTCGCTGCTGGCGCTCAAGGACGAAGGCTTCCAGCGCGCGTTCATTGCGCTGCATGGGCGCCACGGCGAAGACGGCACGGTGCAGGGCGCGCTGGAGCTGCTGCGCATTCCCTATACCGGCTCGGGTGTGATGGCGTCGGCCATCGCCATGGACAAGATCACCACCAAGCGGGTCTGGCTGGCCGACGGTCTGCCGACCCCGCGCTGGGTCAGCCTCAAGCGCCACGAGTTGCAGCGCGAACGGGTGAGAACCATCCCGGATACGCTGGGCCTGCCCGTGTTCGTGAAGCCGCCGCATGAAGGCTCGTCCATCGGGGCGACGAAGGTCATGGGCTACTCGGACATGCAAGAGGCCGTGGCGCTGGCCGCCCGCTACGACAGCGAAGTGCTCTGCGAGGAATTCATCGACGGCCAGGAGCTGACCTGCGCAGTGCTCGGCGAAGGCGAAGACGCCCAGGCCCTGCCGGTGATCGAGATCCGCGCCGAGCAGGGCAACTACGACTATCAGAACAAGTACTTCACCGACACCACGCAGTATCTGATTGGCCAATTGCCCTCGCAGCAGCAGGCCGAGATCCAGGCTTTGGTGCTGCAGGCCTACCGTGCCCTGGGCTGCCGGGGTTGGGGCCGCGTGGATCTGATGCTGCGCAAGAGCGATGGCCGCGTGTTCCTGCTGGAGGTCAACACCTCGCCCGGCATGACCTCGCACTCGCTGGTGCCCAAGGCGGCCAAGGCCATCGGCATCAGCTACGAGCAGTTGTGCTTGTGGCTGCTGGCGCAGGCGACGCTGGACCAACCCGAGCCGCTGACCCCGGCCTCCTGAGGCACCGCAGCGAACACACCATGGGCGCCACCTTCACCCACACCCCGCCACCCGTGCCGCCGGACATCCGCGTGATGAACGGCGTCGCGGCGTTGCTGGCGCTGGCGGTGACCGTGGCCGGCCTGGGGCTGGCGCTGCAATGGCTGGTCCGCCAGCCCTTTTTCGCGGTGGGCGCCATCACGGTCGAAGGCGATGTCTCGCGCAACAGTCCCGCGTCACTCCGAGCCAATGCATTGCCGCGCCTGCGGGGCAACTTCGTCACCATGAACCTGCAAAGCGCGCGGCAGGCGTTCGAGGGCGTGCCCTGGGTGCGGCGGGCCACCGTCAAGCGGGTGTGGCCCCGCAAGCTGCTGGTGCGACTGGAAGAACATCATCCCGCCGCCTACTGGGAGACCAAGGCCGACGACGCGGACGCGGACAGCGATGCCGTGGTGGACACCCGGCTGGTCAATACCTTCGGTGAGGTCTTCGAGGCCAATCTCGGAGACGTGGAAGACGACGACCTGCCCACGCTGTCCGGCCCTGCCAATACCTCCGCCGCCATGCTGGCGATGTGGAAGCAACTGGATGCGCTGACCCGCGCCAAATTGAATGAAGGCGTGGAACGGCTGGATTTGTCCGGCCGGGGTTCCTGGAAGGCCACGCTGGAAAAGGGCGCGGTGGTGGAACTGGGCCGGGGGACCGAGGCGGAGGTGGTGGCGCGGTATTCGCAATTCATCGACAGCATTCCCCGAATTGCGGCTCGCTACCAGACTTCGGTGATTTCCGCGGACCTGCGTCACGAGCAGGGTTACGCAGTACGGTTGGCAGGGGTGACCACCGTTTCCAATGCGCCCAAGGGCGCTGCAAAGAAGAATTGAGGACAGGCATGGCCAAGGAATACAAGGATTTGGTCGTTGGTTTGGACATTGGCACGGCCAAAATCATGGCCGTGGTGGCGGAGGTGATGGGTAACGGGGAATTGCGCATCGCCGGCCTGGGGGTTGCACCCAGCCACGGGCTCAAGCGCGGCGTAGTGGTCAATATTGATGCCACGGTCCAATCCATCCAGCAGGCCCTCAAGGAAGCCGAAATGATGGCGGACTGCCGCATTGCGCGGGTTTTCACGGGGATAACCGGCAGCCATATTCGCGGTCAGAACTCCACCGGCATGGTCATCGTGCGGGATAAGGAAGTCACGCCGGTGGATGTGGCCCGGGTGGTGGAAACCGCCAAGGCAATCAATATCCCCAATGACCAGCGCCTGCTGCTGGTGGAACCCCAGGAATTTGTCATTGACGGCCATGAGGTGAAAGAGCCCATCGGCATGAGCGGCGGCCGGCTGGAGGTCAAGGTCCATATCGTGACCGGCGCCCAAAGCGCTGCCGAGAACATCGTCAAGTGCGTGCGCCGCTGCGGCCTGGAAGTGGAGCAGCTCGTGCTGAATCCGAGCGCCTCCAGTTTGGCAGCACTAACTTCGGACGAGCGCGACCTGGGCGTGGCGCTGGTCGACATCGGCGCTGGCACGACGGACGTCGCCATTTTCACCGGTGGCTCGATCCGCCACACGGCGGTTATTCCCATTGCCGGCGACCTGATTACCAGCGATATCGCGATGGCCCTGCGCACCCCGACCAAGGATGCCGAGGAAATCAAGGTCGAGCACGGCGTGGCCAAACAATTGCTGGCCGACCCGGCGGACCAGGTGGAAGTGCCGGGGCTGGGCGACCGGGCGCCGCGCATGTTGTCCAAGCAGGCTTTGGCCGGTGTGATCGAACCGCGGGTGGAAGAAATCTTCTCCCTGGTGCACCAGGTTATCCGGGAATCCGGTTACGAGGAGCTGCTGTCGTCCGGCATCGTGCTCTCGGGTGGTTCGTCGGTCATGCCGGGAATGGTGGAGCTGGCCGAGGACATTTTCCTCAAACCGGTCCGCCGCGGGAATCCGACTTACAGCGGCGCGCTGTTCGACATGGTTGCCAATCCGCGCTCGGCGACGGTCATGGGTTTGCTGGAAGAAGCCCGCCTGTCCCGCACACGGGGTTTCAAGGCGGCCCAGCAGGCTGGTTCGGTGAAGACGCTGTTCGGGCGCGCGAAGGACTGGTTCCTCGGGAATTTCTAGTTTTCCCCAACTCATGGCGGGCAGCCGACGGGATTTGGCCCCGAAATGAGTGTCAAAAATGTGGCGAAGCCACTTCAATTTCGCTGATGGTAGTTGCACAATATGGACAGGAGGTTTGATATGGCCATCGAAATGATCGAAGAGTTTGATCAGGGCACCCAGATCAAGGTGATCGGTGTCGGCGGCGGCGGCGGTAACGCGGTGGAACACATGATTGCGCAAGGCGTGCAAGGTGTGGAATTCGTCGTGGCCAATACCGACGCCCAGGCCCTGAACCGCTCGAAGGCGGATCAGCTCCTGCAACTGGGCCATACCGGCCTTGGGGCTGGCGCGAAGCCGGAAGTCGGCCGCACCGCGGCTGAAGAAGCCGAAGCCCGCATCCGCGAATCCATCGCCGGCGCGCACATGCTGTTCATCACCGCCGGCATGGGCGGTGGCACCGGCACGGGCGCTGCGCCGGTCATTGCCCGCGTCGCACGCGACATGGGCATCCTGACCGTGGGCGTGGTCACCAAGCCGTTCGAATTCGAAGGTTCGCGCCGCGCCAAGGCGGCGGACCTGGGCCTGGCGGAGCTCGAAGCCAACGTTGATTCGCTCATCGTGGTGCTCAACGACAAGCTGCTGGAAGTGCTGGGCGACGACGTTACCCAGGACCAGGCCTTCGCGCATGCCAACGACGTGCTGAAGAACGCCGTCGGCGGCATCTCCGACATCATCCACATGCCGGGCCTGGTGAACGTCGACTTCGAAGACGTCAAGACCGTCATGAGCGAGCCGGGCAAGGCCATGATGGGCACGGCGGTCGCCGCCGGTCCGGACCGTGCCACCAAGGCCGCGGAGCTGGCCGTGGCCTGCCCGCTGCTGGAAGGCATCGACCTGTCGGGCGCGCGCGGCGTGCTGGTGCTGATCGCTGCCAGCCGCAACAACTTCAAGCTGGCCGAGAGCCGCAACGCGATGACCACCATCAAGCGTTATGCCGCGGAAGATGCCCACATCATCTACGGTACCGCTTACGACGACAGCCTGGGCGACCAGCTGCGCGTGACCGTCATCGCCACCGGCCTGAGCCAGCGCGGCCGTGCCCAACAGCCGCTGCAGGTCGTGCAGCAGACGACCACGCTGCGCACCGGCACCGACAACATGCCTGTGCTCACGCAGCCGGTCGTCATGCCCGGCTCGGCCGCGGCTGGCGCTGGCGCCGCCGCACCGGCCGCCACCATGACGGCCCAGGACTTCGGCGGCATGAATGTGCCGAGCGTCTGGCGTCATGGCCGTACGGCTGCCGCCAAGGTGGAGGCCCTGTCCTCCAACGGCATGGACGAGATCGAGATCCCTGCCTTCCTGCGCAAGCAGGCGGACTGATCCAGCCTGGCCTCCCGGCCGGCCCTTTTCGGGCCCCGGGCCTGACCATCAGCGATTCAAGGCCATGCCGGGCTCGGCATGGCCTTTTTTCGTCTGTTGCACAGGCCAACTCGCAGCCCTGCAGCCCCGCAGTGCGTGGGGCCGGCTTCGCGCTTCCGCTGCTTGCGTCGCGGCTTGACGGCCTTGTTGCAATTCCGGGCTCGTCCCGGCCTTGGAACTTGGGCATAGTTGCCGCGCCGAGTGCGTCAGGTTTGTTGCTGACGCAGTGAGACCCCATACACAGACCGGAGCTTCTCCGGACAACACCTTCAGAGTGCGGCATGCCACAGGGATGTTCAGGCTGGGAGACAAGCACCACAGGGCGTGACGCCGGCGCGTCGCGGCCGTGGCCGTGGCGCGTGCTGGCGGCCCTGATGGCGCAGCGGCGCTGGCGGCGGCTTGGTCCGGCCTGCGGGCCGATCCTGGCGCTGTTTCTGGCGCTGTTGCTGGCGCTGCCCGCCGTGCAGGCCAAGCCGGCACCCGCACCCAGCCTCGATGTCGGCGCCCACAGCAAGCCTGGCATGCTGGGCGTGCTGGCAACGGAGGGCACCCAGGCCGCCAGCGACGGTGACGCGGGCGACACGGCCCGGACCGGCGTCGTTGAAGGGCCCGGTGCCCAGCGTGCGACGGAGGCGCTCGTGGCCACCAGCGACTGGACCCTGGAGCAGTTGCAGGCCTGGCGCAGCGCACTGCGGTCCATGGACGGCGGCGCCGGGCAGCTGCCCGCCGAGTTGCTGCCGCCAGCCAGCCCGGGCGCCTGGCAGCCCACCGCCTTGCCGGATGTGCGCCAGCGAGACGCCTCGCAAGAGCCCGACCAGCCGCGCCGCTACCAGATGCGCTGGTATCGCATCCGTTATGCGCCGCCGCATGGCCGCTGGCCCACCAGCGTGGCGCTGTACATGCCGCGTCTGGTGGCGCAGGCCGCGGCGGTGCTGGTCAAGACCGACAACGGCTGGCGGCCCGTGTTTGACAACCAGTCGGGGGCACGAGAGCAGTGGGTGCGGCCGTTGTGGGTGGTGCTGCCGGCGGCGATGACCGAATTGCGCGATGAACGAGAGATCGAGGTGGTCATTGCGGTCCCGGTGATGCAGGGCCTGTATTACGCGGTATCCAGTGTCTGGCTGGGCGCGCGTGAAGATCTGGAACCCCGCCACGACCGGCGCTGGGTGCTGCAGATCGGCGTGCCGCAGGCCACCAGCCTGACGCTCGTCACCCTGGGCCTGTTTGCGCTCGTGCTGTGGATCAAGCGGCGCGAAGACCCAGCCTACCTGCTGTTTGCCCTGGCCAGCGTCGCCTGGCTGGTGCGCAACCTGCATTACCACCTGGACCTGCCCCGCACACGCGACGCGCTCGATTGGTTCTGGTGGATCACCCATGCGTCGATGTCGTGGGTGATGCTGCTGACCTTCCTTTTCGCCCTGCGCTTCGCGCGCCAGCGCTTCGACCGCTTCGAGCGCACGGTGACGGCCTTTGTGCTGGTGGCCAGCATCGCCTCCCTGCCCCTGTGGGGCCGCGGCATGGATACGCTGGTGCTCATGCACATCTGCAATGCCGTGGTGGGCCTGGCCGGCACCGGCTTCGTCGCGGCGATTGCATGGCGGCAGGGCAGCCGCGAACTGCGCCTGATCGCGGCGGCGCTGGTGGTGGGCATTGGCCTGGCCATCCATGACCTGGGCCTGGTGGCTGGCTGGTGGTGGCCGGAGCACATCTACCTCATGCCCTTTGCCACGCTGGTGATCCTGGCCAGCTTCCTCTATGCGGTGCAGTACCGCTACATCCAGGCCTTGCGCGGCGTGGAGCGGGCCAATGAGGAACTGGCGCAGCGCCTGCAGTCGCAAAGCGCTGAACTGAAGGCGCAGCACGACAAGCTGCGCGAAGTGGAGCGCCAGCAGGCGCTGCTGCTGGAGCGCCAGCGCATCATGCAGGACATGCACGACGGCCTGGGCTCGTCGCTGCTGTCGGCCATGGTGGCGGTGGAGCAGGGCTCCATGGCGCAGGAGCAGGTGGTGGACGTGCTGCGCGAATGCGTGGATGACCTGCGCCTGGTCATCGATTCGCTGGAGCCGGTCGGCCATGACCTGGTGTCGCTGCTGGCCACCATGCGCTACCGGCTGGGCAAGCGCCTGCAACTGGGCGGCCTGAAGCTGGAGTGGGATGTGCACGACCTGCCGGTGCTGGAGTGGTTGGAGCCGCCCGATGCCCTGCATGTGTTGCGGCTGATGCAGGAAGCCCTCACCAACGCCTTGAAGCATGCGCGCGCGAGCCGTGTGCGGGTGGTGACGCGCGACCTGGGCCGCCGGGTGGAAATTCGCGTCGAGGACGATGGCGACGGCTTCGATATCCAGAATGTGGCGGCCGGCCGGGGCCTGCGCGGCCTGCAGCGGCGCGCCCGCCAGCTGGGTGGCAGCCTGCGGGTGGACAGCAGCCCGGGCCACGGCACCGTGGTGACCTTGCGACTTCCAGTAGAACGCACGGATCCGGAAACATCGCCCCAGCAGGGTTGAAGCGCTTTTGGGACAATGGGCGCATGCTGAAGCAACGAACCATCAAGTCGCTGACCCGTGCCGTCGGCGTGGGCATCCATAGCGGCCAGAAGGTGGAGATCACCCTGCGCCCGGCCGCCCCCGGCACCGGCATCGTGTTTCGCCGTGTCGACCTGGCCCAGCCGGTGGACATCCCGGTGCGCACGACCAATGTCTGCGACACGCGCATGGCCACGACCATCAGCCCGGAGGGTGACCCCGGGCAGCCCAAGGTGCAGACCATCGAGCATCTGCTGTCGGCCTGTGCCGGCCTCGGTCTGGACAACCTGATGATCGACATCAATGCGGACGAGGTGCCGGTGCTGGACGGCTCCGCGGCCAGCTACGTCTTCCTGCTGCAGTCCGCCGGCATTGAATTGCAGGACGCGCCCAAGCAGTTCCTGCGTGTGAAGAAGCCGGTGGAAGTGCGCCGCGGCGAAGGCAAGAGCCTGATGTGGGCGCGTCTGGTGCCGCACCATGGCTACACGCTGAGCTTCCAGATCGAGTTCGACAACCCGGCGGTGGCGGCCACCGGCCAGCACTATGTCTTCGACATGGGCAGCGGCGGCTACAAGCGCGAGATCGCGCGGGCGCGCACCTTCGGCATGACCAAGGACATCGAGCTGATGCGCTCGCGCGGGCTGACGCTGGGCGGCAGCATGGACAACGCCATCGTGGTGGACGACTACCGCGTGCTCAATGCCGAAGGCTTGCGCTATGACGACGAGTTCGTGAAGCACAAGATCCTGGACGCGATCGGCGACATGCAGGTGGTGGGTCACCCGCTGCTGGCGGCCTACACCTCGTTCAAGGGCGGCCATGCGCTCAACAACCTGCTGCTGCGCGAGCTGCTCAAGGATGCCGAGGCCTACGAGATCGTGACCTTCGAAGATGAGCGCGAGGCCCCGGCCGGCTTCGCGGAACTGGCGCCGGCCTGGTGATCACCCGCCGCGCCCAACGGAAAGACCCCGCCACGCCATGATGATCATCCGTCTGGTCATTGGCCTGTTGCTGGCCGCCGGCCTGGTGTGCTTTGCCGTGTATATCGGCACCAAGAAGCCGGTCTGGCGCTGGCGCGGCATCGTGCTGGTGAAGTGGACCGTCATCGCCGGCATTGGCGCCTTTGCGGTGCTGGTCCTGGAGACCCTGGCCAAGTTGCTTTAGGGAAGCTCGCCCGGGGGGCGTCTACTCCTCCAGCGCCTGCAGCTGCACCAGCCGCTGGTAGATGCCGCCTTCGACGTTCATCAGCGCTTCGTGCGTGCCGCGCTCGGCCAGGCGCCCGTGGTTGAGCACCACGATCTGGTCGGCATCGCGGATGGTGGACAGGCGGTGTGCAATGGCCACCACCGTGACCTCGCCCCTGAGGGCACGCAGCGCCTCGCTCACCTGCATCTCGGTGGCACTGTCGATGTTGGCGGTGGCCTCATCCAGCAGCAGGATGCGCGGATCGCCGGCCAGGGCCCGCGCCAGCGCGATGAGCTGCTTCTGCCCGGTGGACACCGCCAGGCCGCCATCACCCAGGCGGCTGTCGTAGCCCTCGGGCAGGGCCGAGAGGAAATCGTGCGCACGCGCCGCGCGTGCCGCGCGTTCCAGGCGCTCGTCGGAGATGCTGCGCCCCATGCGGATGTTCTCGCGCACGGTGCCGGCGATCAGGTAGGGCTCCTGCGGCACCAGCCCCACGGCTTGATGAAAGGCCTCGTCGGGCAACTGGTCCAGCGGCTGGCCATCCACCAGGATGCGGCCGGCGCCTGGCCGGTAAAAGCGCAGCAGCAGGGCCAGCAGCGTGGACTTGCCGGAACCGGTGTGGCCGGCGATGCCCACGAAGCTGCCCGCCGCAATGTCCAGGTCCAGGTCCTGCAGGACCAGATGGTCCGGCTTGTAGCCAAATCGCAGCTGCTGGAACTGGATCGCGCCGCGCTGCACCCGCAAGTCGTCCCGGTGCGACCGGGGCTCGGCGGGCTCGCGCAGCAGTGCCCGCACCCGCGAGGCCGCCACCAGCGCCTGCTGCAGCTGGCTGAACTGCATGGTGATCTGGATGAGCGGCTCCACCACCCGCGCGATATAGGCGAGGAAGGCATAGAGCAGCCCCACCTCCATGCCGGAGAGCTCGCGCTGGCCGAAGCCGAAGATCACCGTGACGATCAGCAGCACGTTCAGCAGGTCCAGGGCCGGGCGCAGCAGCCAGGCATTGGCCCGCAGCTCCTGCACCCGTGCCTGCAACTGTGCGCGGTTGACCGTTTCATAGCGCTGGGCAAATCGCCCGGTGGCCCCGGCGGATTGCAACATCGCCATGCCCGCCATGCTTTCTGCCATCTGCGCGTTCAGGTCGGCGCGCAAGGCGCGGGCCCGCTGCACCGGGCCGCTGCTGGCACGCTGGTACAACCAGATGATGCCGGAGCTGGCCGGCACCAGCGCCAGCACGATGAGCATCAGGCGCCAGTCCAGCCATGCCATGGCCACCAGCGCGCCCAGCACCACGATGCTGGAGTCCAGCATCACGAAGAGCACCTGGCGGTAAAGGTTGTTCACCGCGTCCGTGTCATTGGTGATGCGGCTGAGCAACTGGCCGGTGATGCTGCGGTCGAAAAACGCCATGGGCTGCGCCAGCACATGGGCATAGACCTGTTCCCGCAGGCGCAGCACGGAGCGCCGCGCCACCGCCGCCATGCGGCGCAGCTGCGCATAGCGGGTGAGGCTGGCCGTCCAGCCGGCCAACAGCATCGCCCCCAGCAGCAGGGCCATCGCGCCCAGGTCGAATTGACGCGGCAACACATGGTTGTCGATGAAGTGCTTGCCCAGGATCGGCCCGATGGCCTCCAGGGCGGCAGCCACCGTCAGCCAGCCCAGGCCCTTGATGAGGCCCCGCCGCTCGGGCGCCGCCGCATGGGCCAGCAAGGCGAGTGCCTCGCGCGGAGAGTGTTCGTTTGCTTGCTCGGCGGCCGCGCCGCCGGTGGCCTCAGGCTGCGTCAAGGCTGGCCTCCAATTGTTGATAGCGCCACTGGCTGGCATACCAGCCGTCCAAGGCCAGCAGCGAGGCATGGCTGCCCCGTTCGACGATGCGGCCCTGCTTCAACACCACGATTTCGTCTGCCTCCATCACCGCCGACAGGCGGTGGCTGACCACCACCAGGCTGCGCTCTGGGTGCCGCTGCCGCAGCTCGCGCCAGTGGTCGAGGATTTCGGTCTCGGTGCCGCTGTCCACGGCGGAAAGGGCGTCATCGAGCAGCAGCAAGGGGGCCCCCGCCAGCAGCGCGCGGGCGATGGCCACGCGCTGGCGCTGCCCGCCCGACAAGGTCACGCCCCGCTCGCCCACCAGCGTGTCATAGCCCAGTGGCAGTGCCATCACGTCGTCGTGCACCGCGGCAAGCGCAGCCACGGCCATGATCTCTTCACGCGTGGCCTCGGGCCTGGCCAGGGCAATGTTCTCGGCGATGGAGGCCGAGAAAAGGAAGGGCTCCTGCGGCACCCACGCAATCGCCTTGCGCAGCGCCGCCAGCGAAAGATCCCGCGCCTGGATGCCGCCCACCAGCAGCTGGCCGCCGCCGGGCTCGTACTGGCGCAGCAGCAGCTTGAGCAGGGTCGATTTACCCGAGCCGGTCGGGCCGACGATGCCCAGCGTGCGCCCCGGAGGCAAGTGCAGCTCGATGTCGCTCAGTGCGGGCGCCGTCATGCCGGGATAGTGAAAGTCGATGTGGGACCACGAGACGGTGGCCTGCGGCGGCACCGCCTGCTGCCCGTGGTCCTCCAGGCTGTCGGGGGCCTGCAGCACCGGCTGCAGGCGGCTCCAGCCGGCGCGGCCGCGCTCCAGCAGCGACAGCACCCAGCCCGCCGCGAACATCGGCCAGATCAGCTGGGCCAGGTACATGGTGAAGGCGGTGAGCTGACCGATGCTGATCTCCGCGCGGGCGACCAGATAGGCGCCCGCACCCAGCGCAATCACGGTGGCGGCCGACAGCGCCAGGCCCACCGCGGGCTCGAACATGGCCTCCCAGCGCTGCGCCTGGTAGGACGCCTCGCCGGCGTGTCGGGCCAGGTCGCCGAACTGGGCGCGGCTGCGGCCCACCAGGCCCAGCGCGCGCACGGTGCGCACGCCGGCCAGGCTGTCCTGCACCTGCTGGTTCAGCGCCGAAAAGCGCGTCAGCGATTGCGACCACGCCTGATGCACCCGCTCGGAAATGCGCCAGAACGCGTAAGCCATGAACGGGAAGGGCGCCAGCGCCGCCAGCCCCAGGCGCGCATCGACGCCCAGCGTCATCATGCTCACCACCAGGATGAAGGTCAGGCTGCCGTCGAAGGCGGCCAGCAGCGCTTCACCAGCGGCCATCTCGATGGCGTCGATGTCGTTGGTGGCCAGCGCCATCAGGTCGCCCGTGCGCTGCGCATGAAAGAACGCCGGCCCCTGGCGTGTCATCTGGTCATACAGGCGCTGGCGCAAGCCGCGGCCCAGCTCGTAGGCGGTGGCATACAAGGCCAGGCGCCAGCCCACGCGCAGCAGGTAGATGCTCAGCCCGGCCAGCAGCAGCAGGCCGAGCTGCCCCGCCAGCGTCCAGCCGGCCAGCCGGTGGGCGACCAGCTCGTCCACGACATGGCCCACCTGGCGGGGGATCCATACGGTCAGCACGGCAATCGTGCTGAGCATCAGGGCGCTGGCGCCATAGGGGCGCCAGTGGCGGCGCATGTGGCCGCCGATCAACTGGGTGAGGGTCATGGGCTCGCGGGGGCGATGGGGGGACCGCCGAGGGTCCGGGGCGCGCTCATTGTCGCCCCGCGAGCGCGGCGGTCACAAAGTCATCCCGGATGACCGGGCCGCTGGGTGCGGCAAGCGGCACACCCGCCGTACACCCGCCGCTCATCCGCCGATCACGGGCCGCTTACCCGCCGCTCACCCGGAAAAGGCTCAGGGCTTGGCGGCGTGCCAGACCTGGTTGACGCCGTCGCCCGTACGCTCACCCGGCTTGGTGTCCTTGACCCAGAAGTACAGCGGCTTGCCCTTGTAGGCCCATTGCCTCATGCCGTCGTCACGTGTGATGATGGTCCAGTCAGCGGAGGTCACATCGTCCGGCTTGGCGGCCAGTGGGGGCCAGTTCTTGGCGCAAGGGCCGTTGCAGGCACTCTTGCCGCCGCTGTCCTTGTCGAAGGTATAGAGCGTCATCTCGTTGTGGCCCACCAGCACGCCGTCCTTGACCATGGCGGGTGCCTGCTGGGCCATGGCCACGCTGCTGCCGGCGGCCAGGGCCAAGGCCAGGGCAGCCGCTCGCCAGCGGTTGCGACGGTTGGCGGGGGTCAGGACGTTCAAGATCGTCAGGGTCGAGGCCAAGGGGCTCAAGGCTGTCATGCTGTCTGTCTCCTGGTTGTTGGGCCCATCCGCTGCGGGATGAGCGGGCCGATCATCGCGCCGCCCGGCCGGCACAGCAATATTGGGGTTGTCCACAGGAGAAGCTCATGAACGAACGTGCGCAGGCCCTCGCGGCCCGGTTGATCCGCAATGTCGACGAGGTGCAGATGCAGCATTTCGAGCGGCCGCCGCTGTATGACGCCATGGGCGCCAGGCTCGCCCGAGGCACGGCAGCGCGCAAGCTCGGCGCGTCCGTGGACATCGTGCAGCCCGGCAAATGCACCTGCCCCTACCACCTGCACTATGCCCAGGAAGAAATGTTCATCGTGCTGGACGGCGAGGGCACGCTGCGGGTGGCCGGAGAACGGCTGCCCATCAAGACGGGCGATGTGATCTTCATTCCGGCCGGCCCCGAGTATCCGCACCAGATCATCAACACGTCGGACCGACCCATCAAATACCTGTCCATCAGCACGATGGAGCACCCGGAGATCTGCGAGTACCCCGACTCCAACAAGTTCATGGCGGAGACCGCAGGGGACAAGGGCACGCGGGACTTCGAGGCGATCCGCAAGATCAAGGAAGGCGACCTGGACTACTGGGTGGATGAACCTTGACGCGCGCGGCCGGGACGTGACGCATTAGGCATCCCCCTCGAAGGCCGGCCCATGCCGCGGGCGATAATGCCCGCCATGTTGTTAGCCGACATTACCGGCCTGTTCCTGGCCTGGCTGGCGCGCCTGATCACCGGTGCGCAAGGGCACTGGAAGGGCTCTCCGCCCACGACGGACCAGCGCATCTACTTCGCCAACCACCAAAGCCACTTCGACTGGGTGCTGATCTGGGCCTCCCTGCCGGCCGAGCTGCGGGCCCGCACACGGCCCATTGCCGCGCGGGACTACTGGACCGGCAGCAAGCTGCGCACCTGGCTGACCACCGCCGTTTTCAATGCGGTCTATGTGAGCCGCACCCGCGCCACGCCCGACGAAGACCCGCTGGAGCCGCTGGTGGATGCGCTGCAGGCCGGTGACTCGCTGGTCATCTTCCCCGAGGGCACACGCTCCAACAAGGGTGCGCCGCAGCCGTTCAAGGCGGGGCTCTACCATCTGGCCGAGCAGTTCCCGGATGTGGAGTTGATCCCGACCTGGATCGACAACGTGCAGCGCGTCATGCCCAAGGGCGAAGTGGTGCCCGTGCCCATCCTGTGCACCGTGACCTTCGGCGCGCCGCTGCGCCTGGCACCGGGCGAGGACAAGCGCGCCTTCCTGGAACGAGCGCGCGAGGCCGTCATGGCCCAGCGTCCCGGAGGGTGGAAGGAATGAGGTGGCTCAAGACGCTTTCCACCAGCGAGCAGGTGGCAGCGCTGTTCGTGGTGCTGTTTGGCATGCTGATCCTGGTGAGCATCGGCTCGCTGCTGTGGTCGCTGCGTGAGCGGCCCGAGCATGACCAGGACGAGTGGCAACAGCGCCGCGCGCGCTTTCGGCATGAACTGAACATGGTGTGGGTGGGCGCCTGCCTGTTCTGGGCAGCCTGGGTGTCCGGCCCCGTGGGCGCCACGCTGCTCTTCGGCGTGTTCTCCTTCCTGGCCTTTCGAGAGTTCATCACGCTGCTGCATACGCGGCGCGCGGACCATCGCGGGCTGATCCTTGCCTTCTTTGTCATCCTGCCCTTGCAGTACCTGCTGGTGGGCACCCGCCATTTCGACCTGTTCTCGGTGTTGATTCCGGTCTATGGTTTCCTGGCCATTCCGGTGGCCAGCGCCCTGGCCGATGACCCGGCGCGGTTCCTGGAGCGCAATGCCAAGATCCAGTGGGGCATCATGGTCTGTGTCTACGGGCTTTCGCATGCGCCTGCGCTGCTGCTGCTCGACATCCCGAAGTACGAAGGCCGCGGCGCTTTCCTGCTGTTTTTCCTGGTGGCCGTGGTCGCCTGCGGTCAGATTGCGCAGCAGGTGGCCACCGGCAAGATGCGGGCGCGGCCCGTGGCGCGCCACATCAGCCGCTCGTTCTCGATGCGGGCCTGGTGGATCGGCGTCTTCACCGCCGCCTTTGTCGGCGCGCTGCTCTACTGGATCACGCCATTCAAGGCGGGACAGGCCGCGATTGCCGCCTTGGTGGCCGCCGGTTGCGGCAGCTTCGGAGCCTTCGTGATGCAGGCCCTCAAGCGCGATGCCGGCATCCATGCCTGGGGCAACCGCAGCGCCATCACCGGTGCCGTGGGCCTGCTGGACCGTATCGCGGTGATGTGTTTTGCCGCGCCGGTCTTCTTCCATTCGGTGCGCTGGTACTTTCGCACTTTGAACTGAGCGAACCCCCATGCGCATCCTCGGCATCGACCCCGGCCTGCAGACCACCGGCTTTGGCGTCATAGACGCGGACGGCCCGCGCCTTTCCTATGTGGCCAGCGGCACGATCAAGACCAGTGCGGTGGCCACCGGTGACCTGCCCGGGCGCATCAAGGTGCTGTATGAGGGCGTGCGCGAGGTGGTGTCCCGCTACCAGCCGCAGTGCGCGGCGGTGGAAATCGTCTTCGTCAACGTGAATCCGCAATCCACGCTGCTGCTGGGCCAGGCCCGCGGCGCGGCATTGACGGCGCTGGTCTCCTGCGACCTGCATGTGTCGGAATACACCGCGCTGCAAATGAAGAAAGCGGTGGTGGGGCATGGGCATGCCAAGAAGGAGCAGATCCAGCTGATGGTGCAGCGGCTGCTGTCCCTGCCGGGCGAGCCCGGCAAGGACGCTGCCGATGCCCTGGGCCTGGCGATCATGCATGCGCACGCACGCGTGTCCTTCGAGGCGATGAGCCGCAGCACCACGCTGCAGCGCCGGCAGCATGCGCAGTTCCGCAAGGGCCGCGCGTTCTGAGCGCCGGCCTCCCTTCGCCGAGGCGCGGCCTCAGGCGATCTTGCGCAGGAGCGCCATGAGCCGGTCGAATCGCGGCCCGTAAGGCGGATAGAACAACTGCGTGCCGGCCAGCCCGGACTGATGAAACACCGGCTTAAGCTTGCTGAAGGTGTTGAAGCCCCATTCGCCGTGATAGGCCCCCATGCCGGATGCACCGACGCCGCCAAACGGCTGCTCTTCCTGGCCCAGATGCCACAGGCAGTCGTTGATGGTCACGCCACCGGCATGGGTCTGCTGCAGCACGGTGTCTCGCGCCGTGTCGTCACGCCCGAACCAGTACAGCGCCAGCGGCCGGTCGCCCGCATTGACATGGCCAATGGCCTGGGCAGGGGTGTCGTAGGGCACGAGCGGCAGGAGCGGTCCGAAGATTTCCTCGCGCATCACCGTCATGGCCGGCGTGGTGTCCAGCAGCACGGTCGGCACGAGGCGCCGGTCGTCCGGTTGATCGTCATGGCTGGGCAGCAGCGTCGCGCCCTGCGCGCGCGCCTCCTCCAGCAGGGCGCGCAGCCGCGCATGGTGCCTGGGGCTGACGATGGCGGTGTAGTCCGCATTGCCGGCGATGCTGGGGTAGAGCCGGCGGATGGCTGCCAGCAAGGCGTCGGCAAAGGCGGGTATCGACTCACGAGGCACCAGCGCATAGTCTGGCGCCACGCAGGTCTGGCCCGCATTGAGCAGCTTGCCGAAGGCGATGCGCTGCGCGGCCTGCTGCAGGTCGGCGCTACGGTCGATGATGGCGGGTGATTTGCCGCCCAGCTCCAGCGTCACGGGGGTGAGGTTGCGGGCCGCGGCCTGGGCCACCAGACGGCCGACCTGCGTCGAGCCGGTGAAGAACAGATGGTCAAACGGCAGCTCGGTGAAGGCGCGCCCCATGTCGGCGTCACCCGTGAGCACGGTCATCTCCTCAGGTGCGAAGTGCTCGGCGACGAGCCGGGCCATCAGCGCAGATGTGGCGGGCGTCAGCTCGGACGGCTTGATCATGACGCGGTTGCCCGCCGCCAGGGCCGCCAGCGCCGGCGCCATGGCGAGGTAGTAGGGATAGTTCCACGGCGAGACGATGCCCACCACGCCCAGCGGCTGCGGCATCAGGCGGTTGCGGCCGGGCAGGAAGTGCAGGGCGGTGGGGGCACGGCGAGTGGCCATCCAGCGCTTGAGATGCTTGAGCGCATGGCGCGCGCCGGACTCGACGGTGAAGATGTCGGCCAGCAGGCTTTCCTGATGGGCGCGGTGGCCGAAATCCTGCGCCATGGCCGACTGCAGGGCGGCGCGGTGCTCGGTGGTCATGCGCGCCAGCCGGGCCAGCCGGTCGCGGCGCGTGGCCAGGCTGGGCATGCGTTCCTGGTCGAACGCCGCGCGCTGCTGCTCCAGCACGAGGCGCAGGCGCTCCTGCAGGCTCTGGTCCATGGTGGTCTCCGGGGGCGTGTTCAGAGGCTCAAGCGTAAGCCGGGCGGGGGTGCGCGCCAAGCGGTGCATGCCCGCGTGTAGACGAGGCATGACGACGCGGCGAGCGCATGGGCCGTGAGCACTGGGACAGAAACGAAAAAGCCCGCCAGAGGCGGGCTTTCGGCAGACGCGGCCTGAAGGCTCAGGCCGTGGTCTTGCTCGATCAGAAGCGGTAGCCAGCGCTGACCGAAGGACCGGTGAACTTGGCACCGTCCTTGTCGTAGTAGCTCATGTAGTCAGCGGTGACGTACCACTGCTTGTTGAACTTGTACGAAGCGCCGATGCCCCACGAGAAGGAGCTGTCGTCGCTGGAGCCGCTTTGGCCACCGAAGGAGAGCTTCAGCTTGGAGTTGGCATAGCCCAGGCGACCGAACACTTCCACTTGGTCGTTCAGCGCGTACTTCGGCTTGACGTAGAAGCCGTAGGAGTTGCTCACCTTGGCCTTGTAGCCGGCGAGTTCACCGCCCAGGTCTTCGTCGGAAGTGCCGACAGCAACCATGGCTTCCAGCGCGACGTATTGGTGAACGTTCCAGCCGAGGACGCCGCGGACGGCACCAGAGTCAACCTTGTAGCCACCGCCCAGGTCGGCATTGAGGAAGACGTAGCCGACTTCGCCGTACAGGGCGGACGTGGGCGAGGTTTGAGCTTGGGCGGCGCCAGCGGCCAGCAGAGCGGCGGCGATGAGGGCAATCTTCTTCATGCTTCTTTCGGTTCGGTAAAACAGCACCCGAGTTGGTGCCGAGCGAAAGTTATCAATAGCGACACATTCGGGCAATGTGAGCTGCCGAACTAACGCCAACTTTGTCACGGACAGTGGTGAGGGTGAGACGAATCTGTCTCAGAACGTCACACCCGTATCCCTCTTCGGTGGGGGTTGCGAGTGCAATCAGTGGCGGAAGTGACGCACGCCAGTGAACACCATCGCAATGTCACGCTCATTGGCTGCCGCAATCACCTCGTCATCGCGCATCGAGCCGCCCGGCTGGATGACGCAGCTCGCACCGGCATCAGCCAGCACATCCAGGCCATCGCGGAACGGGAAGAAGGCATCGCTGGCCACGGCCGAGCCCTGCAGGCTCAGGCCAGCGTTCTCGGCCTTGATGGAGGCAATGCGCGCGGAGTCGATGCGGCTCATCTGGCCGGCGCCCACCCCCAGCGTCATGCCGCCACCGCAGAAGACGATGGCATTGCTCTTCACATACTGGGCCACGGTCCAGGCGAACATCAGGTCGTCCAGCTGCTGCGCGCTCGGCTGCAGCGTCGTGACGACCTTGAGGTCGGCCTTGGAGAGGAAGTGGTTGTCCGCGGTCTGCACCAGCAGGCCCGAGCCCACGCGCTTGACGTCCTGCGCATTGCGGCCTTGGTCCCACGGCGTGGCACCGCCCGGCGGCAGCGCGATTTCAAGCAGGCGGACGTTGGCCTTGCCGGCGAAGATCTGGCGCGCCTCGGCGCTGAAGGACGGTGCCATCAGCACTTCCACAAATTGCTTGGCCACCAGCTGGGCGGCCGCCGCATCCACCTCGCGATTGAAGGCAATGATGCCGCCAAAGGCACTGGTGGGGTCGGTCTTGAACGCCTGGCCATAGGCCTCGGCCGCCGTCGCGGCAACGGCCACGCCGCAGGGGTTGGCATGCTTGATGATGACGCACGCCGGTGCTTCGAAGCTCTTGACGCATTCCCACGCGGCATCAGCGTCGGCAATGTTGTTGTAGCTCAGTTCCTTGCCCTGGAGCTGCTTGCCGGTCACCAGCGAGCCAGGCGCCGGATACAGGTCGCGATACAGGGCCGCGGTCTGATGCGAGTTCTCACCATAGCGCAGGTCCTGCACCTTGATGAAACTGCTGTTCATCTGCGCCGGATAGGCCGACAGCGAGCCGTCGTCCTGGCGGGCGCTGAGGTAATTGCTGATCGCCGCGTCGTATTGCGCGATGCGATTGAACGCGGCGACGGAGCAGGCAAAGCGCGTCTTGTCGCTGGTCTTGCCGTCGGCCTTGAGTTCATCGAGCACCTGGGCGTATTGCTGCGCATCGGTCAGCACGGTGACGTCGCGCCAGTTCTTGGCAGCGCTGCGCACCATGGCCGGGCCGCCGATGTCGATGTTCTCGATGGCATCTTCCAGGGTGCAGCCGGGCTTGGCCACGGTGGCCTCGAACGGATAGAGGTTGACGGCCAGGATATCGATGGTGGCGATGCCGTGGTCCTGCAGGGCCTTCACATGCTCGGGCACATCGCGACGCGCCAGCAGGCCGCCATGGATCTTGGGATGCAGCGTCTTTACGCGGCCATCCAGCATCTCCGGGAAACCGGTGTGCTCCGCCACCTCGGTTACCGGCAGGCCGGCATCGGCCAGCAGCTTCGCGGTGCCGCCGGTGGAGAGCAGCTTCACGTTCAGCGCATGCAGCGCCTTGGCGAAATCAACGATGCCGGTCTTGTCGGAAACCGAGATCAGTGCAGTCAGTTGTGCCATGGACATTCCTTGAAAAATTCCCCGTTGCAGCCGCGCGCGGCGCACGTTCAGATGAGTTTGTGTTCGACGAGTTTGCGCCGCAGGGTGTTGCGGTTGATGCCGAGCCACTCGGCGGCCTTGCTCTGGTTGCCCTCGCTGTGCTGCATCACCACTTCCAGCAGCGGTTTCTCCACCAGTCGGATCAGCATTTCATGCATGGAATGGGGGTCCTCGCCGCCGAGATCCCGGAAATAGGCTTCCAGGTTCTCGCGCACACAGGCCTCGATGGGTTTGGGCGTCATGCCGTGAGCCTTCCTTCTTCGTGTTCGCTGTTGTCGCTCTTGTCTTCGTGGCCGTCGCCCTCGTCGGCGCCTTCACTTGCGTCATGCGCGGCCTGCGCCAGGTAGGGCAGGCGGTCGTGGTGCTGGGCCAGGCTGTCCAGCCAGTCCGTCAGGCTGCTGACCTGGTCTTCGCAGCGCTCCAGCGTATTCATGTGGCGGCGGAAATCCTCGCCCCCCGGCAGTTCCCGCACGGCCCAGCCGATGTGCTTGCGCGCGCTGCGCATGCCCGTGAGCTCGCCATACAGGGCGTAGTGGTCGTGCAGGTGGTCGATGAGCCAGCGCTTGGCATCCTCAATACGCGGCGCGGGCAGCAACTCGCCGGTCGCAAGGAAGTGGGCGATCTCGGCAAAGATCCAGGGCCGCCCCTGCGCGGCCCGCCCGATCATGATGGCGTCCGCGCCGGTTGCGGCCAGCACTTCGCGCGCCTTGTGGGGGCTGCTGATGTCGCCATTGGCCACCACCGGGATCGTCAGCGCCGCCTTGACCGCGGCAATCGTGTCGTATTCGGCCCGGCCGCTGTAGCCCTGCTCGCGGGTGCGTCCGTGCACGGTCACCATGGCCACGCCGGCCTGTTCGGCCGCGCGGGCCAGGCGCACTGCATTCTTCTCGGCCTGGCACCAACCGGTGCGCATCTTCAGCGTCACCGGCACGCCGCGCGGCGCGCACGCCGCCACCACGGCCTCGATGATCTCCAGCGCCAGCGGTTCGTCCTGCATCAGCGCCGAGCCGGCCCACTTGTTGCAGACCTTCTTGGCCGGGCAGCCCATGTTGATGTCGATGATCTGCGCGCCGCGGTCGATGTTGTAGGCCGCGGCTTCGCCCATCATCTGCGCGTCGGTGCCCGCGATCTGCACGGCAATCGGTGCTGATTCACCCTCGTGGTTGGCTCGGCGCGAGGTCTTCAGGCTGTTCCACAGGTCCTTGCGCGAGGTGACCATCTCGCTGACCGCATAGCCGGCGCCCAGCGTCTTGCACAGGACGCGAAACGGCCGGTCCGTCACACCTGCCATGGGCGCGACGAACAGGCGGTTGGGCAGGCGATAGGGGCCCAGGGTCATCGGACCGGGCAGCGGCGTGGGCATGAGGGGGTGCACAAAAAAGAGGCAGAAGTATAGCGCCGGCGCGGGGACGGCCCGACCCTTGGGGGGAGGGCATATCTCTCGTTTCTGGTGCGATCGTCCCCGCTTGGGGGGAGACGCGGGTCACCTCACCGAGAAGGGAGGCTGGCCTGCCTACCCCTTCCTACCCTGGCATGCACCCGTCCAAACCCGCCTAACGTTTCCAGAGCTGGATGCCCTGTTCGATGAACCGGTTCATGACCCGCTCCTGCGAGATCTTGTAGACCGCGCGGGCCAGGCGGCCGCGCAGCTCCGGCGTGTTGCAGCGCGAGCGGTGCGAGAGCGTGAGGTACAGGCCTTCATGGGCCACCGCCGGCATCAGCGGCCGGATGGCCTCCCCGCCGGTGCGGGCGGCATAGGCCTCGGCGGGCGCATCTTCATAGATGAGATAGTCGGCGCGTCCGCGCTGCAGCATCTGGATGGCCTGCTCGATGCTCGCCACCTGCGTGATCTTCAGGGACTGGCGGGCGTACTGGTCGAACTCCACGCCAAAGCTGTTGTTGATGACCGTCACGCCCTGATGGGCGATCAGGTCGCTCCAGCGCTTGTAGTTCAGCGGTGCAGTGGTGCGCGCCCACACCACCGAGCGCGTCTCGCGAAAAGCCGGGTAAAAGTAATCCATGTACTCGGTGCGCGGCAAGGTGAAGAACGCCCCGGCGATGAGGTCGATGCGGCCGGCGCGCATTTCTTCCTGCACCCGGCCCCATGGGCCCACATAGCGGGTGTCGATGGGAATGCCGATCTCCCGGGCCAGCCACTGCATCAGATCGGCATTGGCGCCCACCAGCCGGTTGTCGTCTTCGGAGGGCCGCCAGAAATAGGGCGGATACTGCGGATTGCCCGAGGCGATCAGCTGAGTGCAGGCCGGGCTCGCCGCGGTGGACGCCGTGGGGGGCGCAGGCACTGCACTTGCCGCTGCGCCAGGCACCGAGGCCGGACCGGTTTGCGCCAGTGCGGGTGCCGGCAGTGCAGGTGACACCAGCGATACCGCCAGCGACATCGCGAGCGGCACCGAGGCCGGCGCGGAGACGCACACTGCACACAGGCCCACCACCGATGATGCCGCGAGGCTGCGCAAGGACATGAAGACCTCGGAAATGTCTGACCGTTTCACATAATCCCACGCATGGAAGCCTGGCTGCAACAGATGATTCACCTGATGCTGGAAGCGTTGTCGCTTCCGCAAGTCGGGTTGGGCGCGGTCTTCGTCGTGGCCCTGATTTCGGCCACGCTGTTGCCGCTGGGGTCGGAGCCGGTGGTGCTGCTGCTGGTCCATCAAAAGCCTGAGCTGTTCTGGCCCGCCATCCTGGTGGCCACCGTGGGCAACACCCTCGGCGGCGCCATCAGCTGGTGGATGGGGTGGGGCGCCGAGCGCGCCTATGAGGCCGCCGTTCACCACACGCCGCGCGACCAGCGGGTGCTGGGCTGGCTGCGCCGCTTCGGTGCCAGGACCTGCCTGCTCAGCTGGCTGCCCATCGTCGGCGATCCGCTATGCGCCCTGGCGGGGTGGTTGAGACTGCCGTTCTGGCCCTGTGTCTTCTACATGGCCATCGGCAAGTTCGGCCGCTATGTGGTGATGACCTCGGTGGGCCTTTACGCGCTGAGCTGAGCTGACGTGGCGGACGGCGCCGTGGGGGGCCGTTTCGGACGGCCCACACTTTCGGGGGGCTGGGGGCGGGCGCGGATGCGGCCACACAATGCCAGGGTGCCGCGCACTCACAATGCGGGCCTTCGTACCTTCCATTCCGTGCCCGCGAGCCGACAGGAGACACCGCATGACCCCATCCGCCAGCACCCCGGCCTATGACGACTTGTGCCAGCGCCACCAGCGCCAGCATCGGCTGCAACACCTGCATGCCCTCGCCTCCTGGGACCAGGCGGCCTTCATGCCGGCCGCGGGTGCCCAGGCGCGCGCGCTGGCCCTGGCCGAGATGGAAGGGCTGCTGCATCAGCTCGGCACCGATCCAGCCCTGAAGGACTTGCTGGACCGCGCCGGCCAGGAGTCGCTGGACGACCTGCAGCGCGCCTCGCTGCGCGAGATGCGGCGCGTGTGGCGCGCGGCCAATGCGCTGCCCCAATCGCTCGTGGAGGCCAAGTCCCTGGCCAACTCGCATTGCGAGCATGCGTGGCGCAGCCAGCGTGGCGCCAACGACTGGGCGGGGTATGTGGAAAACCTGCGTCCGGTGGTGCGGCTGGCACGCGAGCAGGCGCGCCTGCTGTCCGACGAAAGCGGCCTGAGCCCGTACGATGCCCTGCTGGACCAGTACGAACCGGGCATGCGGTCGGCCGAGGTGGACCGGGTGTTCGGTGAGCTTCGCCAATGGCTGCCGGGCCTGATCCGCCAGGTCATGGACCGCCAGGCGGGCGAGACGGTGCTGGCACCGCAGGGGCCCTTTCCCGCGGCGGCGCAGCGGGCGCTGGGCCTGGACGCGATGAAGCTGCTGGGCTTTGATTTCTCGGCCGGCCGCCTGGACGAAAGCACCCATCCGTTCTGCGGCGGCGTGCCGGAAGACGTTCGGATGACCACCCGCTATCGGGAGGACAGCTTCCTGCAGAGCCTGACCGGCACCATCCACGAAACCGGCCATGGCCGCTATGAGCAGAACCTGCCGCGCGAGTGGCTGGGCTTGCCCGTGGCCGGGGCGCGGTCCATGGGCCTGCATGAAAGCCAGAGCCTGTCCTTCGAGATGCAACTGGCCTCGCACCGCGGCTTTGCCACACTGCTGGAGCCGCTGGTGGCCCGCCACCTCGGCCAGCAGCCCGCATTCAGCGCAGACAACCTCAACCGCCTGATGACGCGCGTGGCGCCCGGGTACATCCGTGTGGATGCGGACGAAGTGACCTACCCCGCCCATGTGATCCTGCGCTATGAGATCGAGCGGCCGCTGATCGAAGGGCAGATCGAGGTGGAAGACATCCCAGCGCTGTGGGATGCCAAGATGCAGGAACTGCTGGGCCTGGACACGCGCGGCAACTTCCGTGACGGGCCCATGCAGGACGTGCACTGGGGCGCCGGCCTGTTCGGCTATTTCCCCTGCTACACGCTCGGGGCCATGTATGCAGCCCAGTGGTTCGCGGCCATGCGGCGCGAGCGTCCGACGCTGGACAAGGACATTGCCGAAGGCAATCTGGCCCCGGTGTTCGACTGGCTCAAGGAACGCATCTGGCGCCAGGGCAGCCGTTGGGAGACGCCCGAGCTGGTGCAGCGCGCCAGCGGCGAGGCGCTGAACCCGGCCCACTTCCGGCGGCATCTGGAGTCCCGCTACCTCGGCTGACCGGTCCACGGGCCGCGTGGCGGACGTCCCGGCCCGAACTTCCGGAACTCTGGCCCGGGCCTCGTGGCTGAGGCCACCAAAGCAAAAGGGCATTCCGAGGAATGCCCTTTTTCATGCCCCCAGGCGAGGCTCGCCGGACCGCGTGCGGTCCCGGCCGCGTCCGGCGTTCAGGCGTTGCGGCGACGGCGGCGAGACAGCAGGCCGATCGTGCCCAGGCCGGCAATCATCAGGGCATAGCCCTGGGGTTCCGGCACGCTGGACAGCACGGTGACGCTGACGTTGTCCAGCGAGGTGCCGAACGAGTCGCTCTTGCCCATGGCCGCGAAGGTCAGGGTCATCACGTCGCCCGTGCCGACAAAGCTGGTGCTGTAGGTGGCCCAGCTGGTGTTCGTGTTGCGGCCCACATTGCCCGACAGCGTGCCCAGGCTCCAGCTGATGCCGTTGCTGTTCGTGCCCTGGCTGTCCGGCCGGCTGGCGTAGGAGAAGCTCAGCTCGTAGGTGTAGCCGGCCACCGTCGCGAAGCTCTGGCTGATCTGGCTGTTGCCGGTCGTGTCCAGTTCGACGAAGTTGTGGCCGTCCAGGGCGCTGCCTGCCACGTTGTTGCGCACTTCCACGCCCTTGTGGCCGGTGGTCCAGCCCTCGATGCTGCCGAAGTTGGCCCAGGACCCGCTGGCCAGCACGTTGGCTTCGAAGCTGCCGTTGGTCAGCAGGTTGTCATCGCTGGCAGCCATCGCGGCGAGTGGCAGGGCGAACACGGTGGCGGCAATCAGGCGCTTCATGGGTATCGAATCAATCTCTCTCGCACGCGACGACGGTGTCGCGACTCTGAGCGGGATTGTTCGGTGCCAGGACTTGCACGGCACCCCCCTGTGCGCTGGGGGTGCCACGCCGCTTCGTGACGAAGTGCACGGCGCGGCTGCTCGAAAGGCGCCACGACAGTGATTTGCTGGCGATCAGCGCACTTTCCGGGTGGACGTGGCGGGCGACTGGGCCGCCTTGGACGCCTTGGCTGCCCCGCGTGTCTTTGCGGCGGCGGCTCGCGAGCCGGGCTTGGTCTTGGGGCCAGGGCTTGCTGCGGCCGCCGTCCGGGTAGCCGTCGAGGCTGTCGTCGCCTTTGAGGGTTTCGCAGCCTTTGACGGATCCACGGCCTTTGCCGTCTTCGAAGGCTTCGCCGCCTTGGAGGCCTTTGCAGCCGCAGAAGGCGCGGCGACCGGCGCCGCTGACGATGCACCTGAGGCCTTCGCCCGCGCCTTCGCCGAGGTGGCGGCCCCGGCCCCGGTGCCAGCGTTCTGGGCCTGCTCGCCTTGCTGGGCCTGAAGGGCGGCGGTCAGTGCGTCGAGCCGAGCATTCAAGGCCTCGAAATCCTTGGCGCTTGGCGCGCCCAGGCGGTGAAGGGCCCGGGCCACCCGGTCCTCGAAGATGGATTCCAGTTTGTCCCAGTGCTGCCCGGCGCGGGTGCCGACTTCGCCCGCCATGTCGGACATGCGGGTGGCGACGGCCCCGAGGCGTTCCTCGGCACTGGCCTGCGTCTTCTTTTGCAGCTTGGCCCCTTCAGCTGCCAGGTTGTCAAAAGCCTTGCCGCTGTTGTTCTGGGCCTTGGCGAAGGCGGCCAGTCCGGCGGACCAGATCTGCTGCGCGGATTCCTTGACCAGTTGGCCGAACTGGCTGTCCAGCAAGCCCGGGCCCGACGGCGTGGGCGGTGCGGGTGGCGGGCTGCCGGCAGTCTTTTTCACCTTCTTGACCATGGAACTCCCTCGTGCGGTTCATTGGCGCTCCCGGGCGCCACAGCCCGCACTATAGGAGCTTGCAGAGCTGCCGCGAAGTGCCTTCAGAGGGCCAGCACGCCGATGGCGGCGGAGCAGGCGGCAGGTGTGCCGCCGCCGCGCACCACGAAGGGCATGTCGCTCCACGGGCTGCCGTCCTTGGGGCAGCCGTCCCGCAGCGTGCCTCCGGGGCAGCCGCAGCCCTTTGATTTCACGAGCCGGTCGATCGTCTGTGCCTGCTGCGGGCTCAGCTTGGGCAGGTGAGGGGCAAACACGAGCTGAAGCGCCGTGGCGGGGGCGGGCGCGTCGGCGGCGGGCACCGGGCCGAAGAGCGTGGTGCTGGCCTGCAGTTCCTTCAGGGCAGCGGCGGACTTGCCGCCCTTGGCCCGGCGCAGGTAATTCAGGGCCACTTCCATGGCTGCATAACCGCGCGCGGCCGATGGGGTGATGGGCTTGCGAAAGGCGGCTGCATAGGTATTGGCCACCTGGTCCCAGCGGGTCTTGTCCACGGCCAGCACCGGACACAGCACCGCATCCACACGCTCGCTCAGGGTGGCTTCGAAGTCGAGCCAGCAGGAGGTGCGTGCACTGATGCGCAGGCCGGTCTCCCGGCGCAGTTCGGTGGCGATGCGCTCGGCTGCATAGAGTTCGATGCGGCCCAGCTGCAGTTGCAGGTCCTTGCCCTGCACCCGTTCGGCATTGCTGGAGACCAGGGGAATGCCGGCTGCCTTGAGCCGGTCGGCACCGTTGCCGATTTCGCACCAGTTGCCCAGCACGATATCGACCTTCGCCTGGATCAGCTCCTCCGCGGCGATTTCGGCCTTGCGCGCGTCGCAGGCGCTGTCCTTGATGATGAGCGTGGGCACGGCGTCGCCGGGCCAGGTCTTGAGGGCCAGCGTCATGCCCTGGCGCAGGGCCTCGGCCTGCTCGGTGCTGGGCCAGCTGCCCGGCAGCACGACGCCAATCGTCGCCGCCTGGGCCAAAGGCCCGAATGCCAGGCCCGTCATGATCATCATCGCTTGCGCACACCGGCGGGCCCTGCCGGTCCAATGAGGTCGAGCTTTCATCCCTAATCCCTCGCAATCTGACTTTGTTTTTCGAGGGGTCAGGTATCGCTGGTGTGCGTGTGGCGGTCACCCAGGTTTTCCCGTGCAACCACCGCCCCATCGTCAGGGGGCGGTAAGGTTTCACGAATCAAGGCTTATCAGAAACCCTGAAGCACCAGCTTGCCGCGCTGGCGCTGGCTCTCTTGCAGAGCATGGGCCCGCTTGAGTGTCTGGGCGTTGATGGGCCCCAGCACCTCGGCCAGCGTGCTGCGGATCTGGCCGGCGTCCACCAGGCGGGCCACTTCAGTCAGCAGGCGGCCTTGCTCGCCGACGTCGGGCGTGTTGTAGAGGCTGCGGGTGAACATCAGCTCCCAGTGCAGGGAGAGGGACTTGCGCTTGAGTGCCATCACGTCCACATCCGTGGCGCCGAAGTCGTCGATCACGGCCAGCTGGCCCTGCGGCTCCAGCAGTTCCACCAGGTCCTTGAAGTGCTGCGGCGTGTGGGTGAGGCTGGCCACGTGGCGTACCGGTGCCACGCCCTGGGCCTGCAGCGCCGCGATCTGCGGTGCCATCGGCTGGCTATGGTTGATGACGTGATGCGCGCCCAACTGGCGCAGCCAGTCGCCGCCGGCGCCGTCGGGATCGGAGCTGGTCCCGATCACGGTGAGGTGAGGATGCTGGCGCGCCAGCTGGACCATGATGGAGCCCACGCCACCGGCGGCGCCGGTGACCAGCAGGCTGACCGGCCGGCCGTTGTCGTGCTGCACCTTCAGGCGGTCATGCAGCATTTCCCAGGCGGTGATGGCCGTCAGGGGCAGGGCAGCGGCTTCCGCATCGGCCAGGGAGGTGGGGGCGCGGGAGACGATGCGGTGGTCCACGGCCTGGAACTGGGCATTGCTGCCCGGGCGGCTCAGGTCGCCGGCATACCAGACCCGGTCGCCCACCGCGAAGCCGCTGACTTCCGGGCCCATGGCGCGGACATGGCCCACGGCGTCCCAGCCCAGCACTGCCGGGGTCTGGCCGTCGGCGGGCCGGCCCTTGCGGACCTTGGTGTCCACCGGGTTCACGGCGATCGCGCTGATTTCCACGAGCAGGTCCTTGGGGCCGGGCTTCGGCATGGGCAGATCCAGGTCGATCAGTGACTCAGCATCGGTGATGGGCAGGTTCTTGAGGTAGCCAACGGCTTTCATGGGAGCTCCTGGAAGCGGAAGAAGGGTCAATGAAAAGGACAGGCGTGATCCTCGCGCTTTGGGCAGAATCAATGAAGCTAGTCAGATTGGTATCAGTTTCAAATGGAAATTGAAAATACGGCCGAGTTGAGGCTGCTTGTCGAATGCGCGCGTGGGGGCAGCTTGACCGCTGCCTCCAAGGTCATGAACATCACCCCTGCAGCAGCCAGCGCGATGCTCAAGAAGCTGGAGGCGCGACTGGGCGCGCGCCTGGTGGAGCGCAGCACCCGTGCGCTGCGCCTCACGGCTGCCGGCGAGCGCCTGCGGGACTATGCGCAGCGCGCCCTGGAGTTGCTGGAAGAGGGCGTGGCCCAGCTCAGCGAGGGCGACGCGGTCGGGGTGCGCCCGGCCGGGCAGGTGCTGCGTGGGCGTATCCGCCTGAGTGCTTCCAGTGACCTGACGCGCCGGGTGGTCCTGCCGCTGCTAGACAGGTTCCTGCTGCGGCACCCCGGGGTGGAGCTTCACCTCAATGTGGGCGACGGGCTGCAGGACGTGGTGCGCGACGAGGTGGATATTGCCCTGCGGTACGGTGAGCTGGCCGACTCGCGCCTGGTGGCCCGACGCCTTTTCGACGGCCGCCGCCTGCTGGTGGCCGCACCGGCCTATCTGCAGCAGCGCGGGCGGCCGCAGCGGCCCGAGGACCTGGTCGAGCATGAATGCATCCGCTTTCGCATCGGCGACCGGTTGGAGCGGCAATGGCGCTTCTGGCGGCGGGACCAACTGCAGGGGCCCGCGGTCGATGTGGCGGTGCAGGGGCAACGCAGCGCGGACGATGGCGGCATTGCCCACCTGTGGGCACTGGAGGGCCGCGGCCTCACCTACAAGAGTGAACTGGACGTACGTGACAGCCTGGCCAGCGGCGCGCTGGTGGAGGTGATGCCCGACTGGGTCGGCCGGCCCATGCCCTTGCATGCGCTGATGCCGAGCCACCGTTTCATGCCGCAGCGCATCAAGGCGCTGGTGGATCACCTGGCGGAGAGCCTGGCCCGTTGACCCGGCACGGCCAGTGGCCCCATGCGGGGCAGTTGTGCCCTGCATGGCAAGGGCCAGGTGCCGGCGTGCCAGGCCTCGGCGCCACGGCTCAGGGGAGAGCGGGCGCCCGCCAGACCCTCAGTGCTGGTGATCACCCCCGTGAGCGCCGTGGTCCATGGCGGGGGCGCCAAGCGCCTTGGCCGTGGCGTTCACCTGCACCGTCTCACGCTTCTTGTCCGCGCCTTCGAACACCAGCGTCAGCGGGACCTGGTCACCGGCTTTGACCGGTTGCTTCAGGTCCATCAGCATGACGTGATAGCCGCCCGGCTTGAAGTCGACCGGCTTGCCGGCTGGCAAGGGCAGGGCGGGCACGGCGCGCATGCGCATCACCTGGCCGTCCATGGCCATCTCATGGACTTCGACGATGCCGGCCACGGGGGTGCTGACCGACACCAGCGTCACGTCCTTGGCCGAGCGCAGCTGCATGAAGGCGCCGGTGGACGACTGCTGCGCCACCGTGGCACGCACCCACGGGGCGGTGACGGTGACCTGCGCCAGGGCGGGGGCGGCGACGGCCAGCATCAGCACGGGCGCGGCGGCGCGCAGGAGGGAGAGGGCGGACAACGGCTTCATGAATCGATACCTGCCTTCGGCAATGGAAGATGCCCGGAAGTATCGGGCATCCGGGCTGCCCCGTGATGCGCTAGCGCGCCAGGGGGCGCCAAGGAGAGCCTCATGGAGTTTCACCGCGGCCGTCTGATCGACCATGTGCACCTGCGTGCCCGCGACCTCAATGCCAGCAAGCGCTTTTACCGTGCGGTGCTGGAGGCGCTCGGGCTTGGCCATGCCATCCAGGAGGATGACCAGCACTTCGCCATCGATGAGTTGTGGATCGACCGGGCGGACGACCCCGCCAGTGGCAAGGGCCGGGTCTCCCACGTGCACCTGGCCTTTGCCGCCAAAGACCCAGGCGCGGTGCAGGCCTTCCACCGCGCGGCGCTGGCGGCCGGCGGCAAGGACAACGGAGGCCCGGGTGAGCGGCCCTACCACCCTGGCTACTACGCGGCCTTCGCGCTGGACCCGGACGGCAACAACATCGAGGCGGTCTATCACGGGCCGTTCAAGGCGTCGGCGGACTCCGTGGTCCTCACGCCGCAGGCGCCAGCTGCCTGAGCGTGCAGGGCCGCCGACGGCCCTGGCCCTTGAGGCGTGGCTCAGTCCAGATAGCCCAGTGAGCGAAGCGTGCTCTTCACCACGGCCTCGCGCTGGGGGCCCAGTTCGTCGCGCAGCATGTCCATGTTGAGCGCGAAGTAGACCGGGCGCGGATCCCGGTCGCGTTCCAGCCAGCCGACGAACCAGCCGATGTCGGGCTTGATGGAGCCGCTCCATCCTGTCTTGGCATAGAGCGTCCAGCCCGGGCCGGTATCCCGGCGCATCACCCGGCGGGCGGCTTCGTAGGTGTGGTCGGACAGGGGCAGTTGACGGTCATGCAGGAGGCGAAGGAATTCGATCTGGCCGACCGCGCTGATGCGCAGGTCGCCTTCAAGCCAGAACGTGTCGCCGACCGGGCCGGCCTTGGCGTTGCCATAGCGGAAGTCGCGCAGGAACTGCTGAACGGTGGGCTGGCCGACCGTGCGAGCCAGGTGCTGGAACACCCAGACCGCGGAATAGCGGTAGGCCGAGGCCAGCGTCTGGTCCTGGTTCCAGTCGGCCATGCGGCGCGTCTTGCCGTCCCAGCGGAAGGCGGCATTCTCGTCCTGGGCTGCGCCGGTCTCCAGCGCAATGAGCGACATGGGGATCTTGAACGTGGACGCCGGCAGGTAGGCGACGTAGGCCCGCTCGGCGTCCGAGGCCAGCCACTGCCGGGCGGCGCTGTCCATCAGCACCAAGGTGCCCTCGGTGCGCAGGGCCTGGAAAGCGTGCTGCAGGTCGGGGCGGTTGACCCAGTGTTCGCGCTGGTCTGGGGCCGCGTTGGCCACAGGCACCGGGGACGCGGCGGGCGGGGGCGAGGCGCCCTGCGCGGTGGCGGCATTGCAGCCACCGAGGGCCAGGCAGGCCACGACCACGGCTGTGACCAGGCGGGAGCTACGAATGCAAGGAAGAAGGCTCATGAAGCGCTCGTGCGGGTGAGTGAGTCGAGGCCTCAGTGTTGCGCGCAAGGGCGCGTGCAGGCGGTGCAAGTGCGGTTACGCGCGTTGCGGCTCCCGGCTCAGTGCATCGGCTTCATCCAGGTAGCGCTGGCGGGCCTGGGGGTCGCGCAGCTTGCGGGCCTGCAGCCGGGCTTGGCGGACGAGATCGGCGGCGCTGAAGCTGTCGCACTCGGCGGCGGCATGACGTGCCCACAGCAGCAGGAAGGCGCAGCGCTGGTCGGCGGGGATCTGTGACTGCCGGCCGCGGCACGCTTCCCAGCGCTGTGCCGCGAGGGCAGCGTAGGAATCGGCCTGCAGGGGCTGGCCGGCCTCCTCGGCCAAGCGCCGCAGCACCGCATAGCGCCACTGGCCCAGGCCGCACAGGCGGAGCAGGAAGATGGTGTTGAGCAGAGAGCTCCGGCCCAGTTGCCAGCGGGTGCAGATGGCGTCGCTCAGCAGCAGCCAGCGCAGGGCGTCCTTCAGGCTGGCCTGGGTGCCCAGCAGCCCCGCATGGGCGAGCTGGCCTATGCCGTGGGCCAGGTTGGCCGCGCAGATCTGCAGGGCATCCGGCAGGCCGGCCAGGGAAGCGCTGCGCAGCGCATCGCCCAGCGCCGCGATGGAGGCCGCGGCGAGTGATCGGTCCGACTTTGCCAGCGCCATTTCGCGCAGGACGATGCCGCGCAGGTTGCCATGGTCGCAGCGCAGCGTGGGGTCGAAGGCCAGTGCCGCGGGCGGTACTTCGTCCAGCCGGGCCAGCGCGGGGGAAGCCTGGCCCAGGCTGCCATACCAGTGCCAGGCCGCCAGGATGGCGATGCGGGCCTGCAGTTGCAGCCGTTCCGGTGCGGGCAGGCGGGGGTCATTCAGGGTTTGGGAGAGATCCCGCAGTTCGTCTTGCAGGGCGCCCCAGTCGCCCAGGCGGCGAGCGATGCGGGCGCGGCGCCAGCCCAGCGCTGCGGCGGCCAGCGGGTCGCGGGCGGGCAGATGGGGGGCGGCCTGCTGCAGCGCCAGGCGCGCCGGATAAAGCTCGCCACGGTCCAGCAGGTGGTCGGCCCGTGCCAGGGCTTCGGTGTAGGCCCAGGGCAGCAGTGGTGCTGCGGCGGGCAGGGCCGCAGGCGAGCGTTGTCCGAGCCAGTCCGCCAGCTCTGGCCCCTGCGCCAGGGTGCCGCCCTCGAGATGGAAGCTGCAGCGCGCCAGCAGCGCCTCATTCAACCAGAAAGGGCCGCCGCTGGGCGTCTGCGCCGCCACGAGCGAGGCCAGCGGTGTTCCGGCCAGTTGGGCCATGGCGCGCCACACCTGCGTGCGATGCAGTTCCGCCATGCCCGCCATGCGGGCGCAGAGGTCGGCCCGGCTGCACGGGCTGTCGCGGCGGGCCAGGCCCTGGGCATGGGCCTGAAGCAGAGCGGCCAGCAGGCGGGGGAGCAGCCGGCTGCGTAGCAGGACGGTGTCAGCGCCGATGCGGATGCCGGTGGCATGAAGGTCAACGCGCAGCGGCGCGAGCGGGGAGGAAGCGGTAGCGGGCATTGGCGCTGGATTGTGCGTGGCACATTGTGCGCCGGGCCGGCGAGGTGCGTAACGAGCGTTACAGCGCCGTCTCTTCCCGGGGGCTTAGCGGGGAAAGCCGCGTTTGACGCCGCCCACCGGCAGGTCGAGCCGCCAGCCACCGGGCTCCAGCAGGTCCTGCAGGGGCTGGTGGGCCTGGCTGAAGTGGAGCTCGGTGCCGACAGGAACGCCGGCCGGGGGCAGGAATTGCCTCAGGAGCTGGCGGGCGCCGTCGAGGTCTTCCGCTTCAATGTCGATGCGCAGGAAGGCGAGAGGGCGCATCTGGCCTGGCGGTGCTTCGCCCAGCGAGCTGCCCCAGCCCAGTACCGAGCCGACGCCGGCACCGCGCAGCGCCTGGTCGATGCGGTCCTCCAGACCGTGGTCCTCGGGCAGTTGATGCGTGGGCAGCTTCAGGTAGATGAAGGCGGTGGGCATGCGGCGATTGTGCGCTTGTCAAGGGGCGGGTGGCCGGGAACGAAGGGGCGACGGCGTGAGCGGGCCCGCCACTTGCCTGCAGGCAGGCATATTCCCCACGAGGAGACAGCGATGGTGGCGAACGAAGCCTGGTATGGCAGCGAGGTTGGCGGACTACGGACCGCGAGCAGTGGCGCGTGGTCGGCGGTGTCCTGGGCCTCGGTGCTCGCAGGGGCTGCTGCGGCGGCGGCCTTGTCCTTGATTCTGCTGGTGCTGGGCACGGGCCTGGGCCTGGCGGCGGTGTCCCCGTGGGCCGGTGAGGGCGCGCAGCCCGAGACGCTGGGCGTGAGCGGCATTGTCTGGCTGGCGTTGACCCAGCTGGCGGCTTCGGGGCTGGGCGGCTATTTGGCTGGCCGGCTGCGCACGCGCTGGCGCGATACCCACAAGGACGAGGTGCACTTCCGCGATACGGCGCATGGCCTGCTGAGCTGGGCGGTGGCGACCTTGTTCACGGCGGCCCTGCTGGGGGCGGCCATCACCGGCATTTTGGGCGCGGGCGTCAAGGCGGCCTCGACGGTGGCCGGCGGTGCCGCGGCGGCCACGGCCGGTGTGGTCGGTACTTCCGATGGCGACGGCGTGGCTTCCATGGCTGGGGAGCGAGGCGGGCGTCAGGCTCGTGATGGGTCGGGCTTTGACATGGGGTATTACCTCGATGCGATGCTGCGACGCGATCCGGCGGCGACTGCGGCGGGCTCCACCGCATCGGCCGGCGCTGCCTCGGCGGCGGGTGCCAATCCGGCGACCTTGAGGTCGGTGCCGGACATGGGAACGGCCAGCATTCAGCCGGAGCTGTCGCGTCTGGTGATGCATGCCTGGCGGCAGGGCGGCACCTTGACGGCGGAGGACACGAAGCAGGCTGGCGCCCTGGTGGCGCAGCGCACGGGGCTGAGCCAGGCCGAGGCTGAAAAGCGCGTGACGGATCTGCTGCAGCGTGCCCGCACGGATGCGCAGGCGGCCCAGACCAAGGCGCGGGAGGCGGCGGACGCGGCGCGCAAGGTGGCGATGCAGACGGCGCTGTGGATGTTCGTGGCTTTGCTGCTCGGTGCCTTCACCGCCAGCTGGCTGGCGACCGTGGGTAGTCGGCAACGTGACCTGCATGACTGATCAAGGAGAACCTCATGCGATCGATTCTTCTGTACCTTCTCGGTGTTCCCATTCCCATCATCATCCTCATCGCACTGATCCGTTAGCCCCCGGTTTCTGGCGCCTAGCGCGCCAGAAACACGCCCCCCGAGGGGGCTGTGGGCCGGCTTGGGGCGGCCCGGCGCCGGCCCTATCGGCGAACCACCAGCCCCGCTTGAACGGCGCTTCGCGCGTTCGGCGCGACTCGGTGCGAAGAGGTGGCCCCGCTGGAGGTTGTTGGCCCCCGGTTTCTGGCGCCTAGCGCGCCAGAAACGCGCCCCCCGAGGGGCTGCGGGCCTGCTTGGGGCGGCCCGGCGCCGGCCCTCTTCGCTAACCTAGAGCCCCGCTTGAACGGCGCTTCGCGCGGTCGGCGCGACTACGTGCATAGAGTTGGCTCCGCTGCAGGCTGTTGGGCCCGGCTGTGCGTGGCAAGGGCTCGTTCAATCGCCCGCCGGGCGGTGCGTAGGTGATGTCTGACGATGGGTTGGGGCTTTGGGGGGATGGGCAGGTGGTGGGGGTGGGCGGAATATCGGGGCAAGCGTGACTTTGCTCCATCGCCATGAATACCAAAACCAAACTTGCTGATTCGGTGCCTCCGGTCCCTGCCTATGCGGCAGCTGCGATTGCGTCGCCGTCTTGGACCCTGCTCGGCATCGAGCCATTTCGGGCGGCGATGGAGTACGCGAGTTGCCGGCTGATGGACCACAGCGGCTTCGAGGTGGGTGACGGCCATCCGGTCATCGTGTTTCCCGGGCTGGCGGCCGATGCACAAACCGTGGCGCCGCTGATCGAGTTCTGTCGCAAGCTGGGCTATGACGCCAACGACTGGGGCCGGGGCCTCAACACCGGCCCGACCGGCGATATCGAAGCATGGATGGACGCGTTGGCCGATGAGGTCAATGAGCGGGTCCAAGGCTTGGGCACGGCGGTCTCGCTGATCGGCTGGAGTCTTGGCGGCATCTATGCCCGCGAAATCGCCAAGCGCATCGATGCTCCTGTTCGGCAAGTCATCACCATCGGCACGCCCATCACGGGCGAGGCCGCCCAGACCAACGTCAGCCTGCTGTATCGATGGGTCAATGGCTCTTTGCCTGTGCTCCCGCCGGATCTCAAGGCCCGTCTCATGCAGGCGCCGGCGCAACCTCTTACGGCCATCCACAGCCGCACTGATGGTGTTGTGGCCTGGCAGGCCTGCCTCCAACCCGCGGACCATCCACTCATCGAGAACATCGAAGTCGAAGGCAGCCACTGCGGCCTCTGCTGGAACCCCGCCGTCCTGCGCATCATCGCCAGCCGCCTTCCCCAAACCGCGACTTGCTGGCAACCCCATCACCAGCTCTCCACAGAGCCACACGCCTGCACGTAGTAACGCCATCGCGCGCAGCGCCGTTCAAGCGGCGGGCCAACACCCCCACCGACGCCACCTCCTTGCACAGAGTCGCGCCGAACGCGCGTAGCGCCGTTCAAGCGGGGCTCTAGGTTAGCGAAGAGGGCCGGCGCCGGGCCGCCCCAAGCCGGCCCGCAGCCCCCTTGGGGGGCGGATGAACGAGCCATAGGAGAGTTCAGCCGGGGGTCAACAACCTCCAACGGAGCCACCTCTTCGCACGTAGTCGCGCCGAACGCGCGCAGCGCCGTTCAAGCGGGGCTGGTGGTTCGCCGAGAGGGCCGGCGCCGGGCCGCCCCAAGCCGGCCCGCAGCGCCCTCGGGCGCCACCCCCCATCGAAGCCGCCTCCATGCACATAGGCGCGCCGAACGCGCGAAGCGTCGTTCAAGCGGGGCTCGCTGTTCGCTGAGAGGGCCGGCGGCGGGCCGCCCCAAGCCGGCCCGCAGCCCCCTCGGGCACCACCCTCCCATCGAAGCCACCTCCATGCACATAGTCGCGCCGAACGCGCGAAGCGTCGTTCAAGCGGGGCTCTCTGTTCGCGATGAGGGCCGGCGCCGGGCCGCCCCCAAGCCGGCCCGCAGCCCCCTTGGGGGGCGGCTTGAGCGGACTCTAGGTCCGCTCAAGCGGGGGTCAATGAAAGTCCCGGCTTTGGGTATGCAATCGCCCCAGCAGCGGCGTCAGGTCCTCGAGGTGCCCGGCAATCAGGTTGCGCACCTCGCCCTTGCATTGCCACTGCCCCCGTACCGCCAGCAGACGGGCATGCAGCATCACCTGCCGCTGTCGCTGCCAGAGCGCCCGATGGACGATGACCTGCACATCGCCCGTTTCATCCTCCAGCGAAATGAAGATCGTGCCCTTGGCCGTTGCCGGCTGCTGCTTCACCGTCACGATGCCGCAACCCCGCACCACCCGCCCATTGGGCGACGCCTCCAGTTCCGCCGCACTCATGAGCCGGCGCTCCTGCAACAAGGGCCTGAGCAAGGCCAGTGGATGGCTGCGCAAGGTCAGCCCCAGCGAGGCATAGTCAAAGACGATGTCCTCACCCTCCGGCGCCTGCGGCAGCTCCAGGAAATCCTCCTGCACCGGCGCCCCACGCAGCAGCGGCGGGGGCGCATGCTGCGCCGCCGCGTCCCACATCTGCTGGCGCCGGTGGCCGCTGAGGCTGGCCAGCGCATCCCCCGCGGCCAACACGGTCATCTGCTGCTGGTTGAGCCCGGCCCGCCGCGCCACATCCTCCGCATCGTCAAACGGCGCCTGGGCCCGCGCCTGCCCAATGGCTTGCGCCGACGCCTCCTGCAAGCCCTTCACCAGCCGCAGGCCCAGCCGCACCGCCATCGGAGGATGCCGTGCCGAACGCCCCAGCCCTCCAGGTCTGCCCTCGTCATGTCCCGCACAAGCCTGCGCCTCCCCATAAGGCTCCAGCGTGCAGTCCCAGTCACTGAACATCACGTCCGGCGGCAACACCACCACGCCATGGCGCTTGGCATCCTGCACCAGCTGGCTGGGGGAATAAAAACCCAGGGGCTGCGAATTCAGCATGCCCGCCAGGAATTCAGTCGGCCGGTGACACTTGAGCCAGCTGCTGCTGTAGACCAGCAGCGCAAACGAGGCCGCATGGGATTCCGGAAAGCCATATTCCGAGAAGCCCTTGATCTGCTCAAAGATGGCCTGCGCAAAGGCCAGCTGGTAGCCGCGGGCGGTCATGCCCTGCACGATCTTGTCGTAGTACTTCTGCAGCCCGCCCTTGCGCTTCCAGGCCGCCATCGATCGCCGCAGCCCATCCGCCTCGCCGCCGGTGAACCCGGCCCCCACCATGGCGATCTGCATCACCTGCTCCTGGAAGACCGGCACCCCCAAGGTGCGCTCCAGCACCACCTTCAAGGCCTCGCTGGGATAGTCCACCGGCGCCAGCCCCTGGCGACGCTGCAAATAGGGATGCACCATGCCGCCCTGGATGGGCCCCGGCCGCACGATCGCCACCTCGATGACCAGGTCGTAGAAGCGCTCCGGCTTGAGCCGCGGCAACATGCTGCGCTGCGCACGGCTTTCGATCTGGAAGACACCAATGGTGTCGGCCTTGGAGATCATCTGGTAGGTGGCCTTGTCTTCCGACGGAATGTCATGCAGCCCGAAGACCGTCCCGTCCCGCTCGCTGATCAGCGCCAGCGTCTTGCGCAGCGCGGTCAGCATGCCCAGCCCCAGCACATCGACCTTGAGCAGCCCCACGGCATCCAGGTCATCCTTGTCCCACTCGATCACCGTGCGGTCCGGCATGGAGGCGTTCTCCACCGGCACCATCCGCGTCAGTGGCCCCTGCGTGAGCACGAAGCCGCCCGGATGCTGCGAGAGGTGGCGCGGAAACCCCAGCAGGGTGCGGGTAAGGTCCAGCAGTTGCCGCACCGCCAGTTGCTGCATGTCCAGCCCCACTTCGGCCAGGCGCTCGGCATCGATCTCCATGCCGTCCCACCACTGGTGATTGCTGCACAGCGCGTCCAGGGCCTCGGGATCAAACCCCAAGGCCTTGCCCACATCGCGCAGCGCACTCTTGACCCGGTAGGAAATGACCACCGCCGCCAGCGCGGCACGATCCCGGGTGTACTTGCGGTAGAGGTACTGGATGACCTCCTCGCGACGTTCATGCTCGAAGTCGATGTCGATGTCCGGCGGCTCGTTGCGCTCCTTGCTGATGAAGCGCTCGAACAGCACCTGCATCCGCGCCGGGTCCACCTCCGTCACCCCGGTGCAATAGCACACCACCGAGTTGGCCGCGCTGCCCCGGCCCTGGCAGAGGATGCCCTGTGACCGCGCATATTCCACGATGTCCGCCACGGTGAGGAAGTAGTGCTCGTACTGCAGTTCCTCGATGAGCGTGAGCTCGCGCTCGATCTGCTCGCTGACGTGCGTGGGAATGCCCTGCGGCCATCGGCGCCCGGCCCCTTCATAGGTGAGGCGGCGCAAATGCGAGGCTGGTGTCTGGCCATCGGGCACCACTTCATTGGGATAGCGGTAGCGCAGTTCGTCCAGGCTGAAGTCACAGCGCGCCGCCACTTGCAGCGTCTCGGCCAGCAGGTCCGGCGCAAAGCTGTTGCCCAGCCGGCCCCGCGCGCGCAGATGGCGCTCGGCATTGCGTTCCAGCGCCTGGCCGCATTCGGTCAGGGGCTTGCACAGCCGGGTGGCCGTCAGCACATCCTGCAGCGGCTTGCGGCTGCGCACATGCATGGTGACATTGCCCACCGCCACCAGCGGGATTTCGGTGAGGGCACTGAGCTCACGCAGCCGCAGCAGCCGGATTTCATCATCGCTGCGGCGCAGCTGGTCCACGCCGAGCCAGCATCGGCCGATGAAGCGCGCCAGCAGCCAGCGCGCCAGGCTCATCAGCGGCTCGGGCTGTGCAAAGCGGTCGGGGCAGGCCACGACCACGCAGTCATCCAGGTCCTGAGGGCCGATGTCACGCAGCGTGCAGCGGTAGGTGCCCTTCTCGCTGGCGCGGCGCAGGCGCGAGATGAGCTGGCACAAGTTGCCGTAGCCATTGAGGTTGCAGGCCAGTACCACCAGGGTGAAGTCGCAAGGCGCCTCCTGGATTTCGAACTGGCTGCCCACCAGCAGCCGCAGGCCATGTTCCTTGGCCGCCACATGCGCCCGCACCATGCCGGCCATGCTGCATTCGTCGGTCAGGGCCAGCGCCCGGTAGCCCAGCGCCTTGGCACGCGCAACCAGTTCCTCCGGCCAGCTGGCGCCCTTCAGGAAACTGAAATTGCTGATGCAGCGCAGCTCGGCATAGTCAGGCAGCTGCGAGGCGTCGGAGGACGCGCGCGTCGCGGATGACGATGGCGATGATGGGGATGATGGGGATGGGACATCCCCGGATGGCTGGCTCATGGCTGGCGCTCCACATCAGGCGTAGACGCCATGCAAATACCAGGCGCCTTCGCCATCGGCCAGGCGCTCCTGGAAGATGGCCAGCACGCCAGCGTTCTCGCTGACCGCCACCCAGTAATCCCGCATGACATTGCGATGGCCCGCGGGGTCGCCCTGCGCGGGCAGGCGGTCCCACCATCCGCCTTCCACGCGGTCCGGCCCCACCAGCAGCGTGAGCATGCCTTGATAGTGCGGGCGGTGGTCCCGCACGGCCAGCTTCAGGGGTTCGTCCAGCAGGAAAGCCGGTTCAGGCGTCTGAGGCGCGGCACAGGGACGGGGGCGGCTGGCCCGCTTGTGCGTGGCCGGGTCCGACGGCTGCCAGCGGGTCATCCACTCCAGCCGGTGGTCATCCACCAGGGCCGGCTGCAGCACGCGCTGCGGGCCGAGCCGCGCGGAAATGCGTTCCAGCGTGAGGTAGAGCGTCTCGCCGGTGCGGACTTCATCAGGCAACAGCGAGCCACTGTCCTCCGCCAGCGGCTGCACCCCCAGGGCCTGCAGGCGCAGCTCACCCACCGGCGCCAGCAACTGCGTCTTGGCCAGGTGTTCCGCCAGCAGGCGGCAAAAATGCTCCAGCTCTCGAATGGGCTCGGCCGTGCGTATGGTCAACTGGCCTTGATCGCCGATGTCACGGGCCCGCATCGAATCATGGATCCAATGCAGGGTGATGCCGGTGGCCCCCGCATGGCGGGCGGCCAGCCAACCGCACAACTGCATCAACAAGGGCCGCGCACTCATCAAGAGGGCGGGTGCACGGTCCTCGCGGCTGGGCAGTTCCAGGCGCGCATGGAAATCCTCCGGCAGGGCCTCCCAGCCATGCACCTCGGGCCGCAGCCCATAGGCCTGGTCCAAGGCGGCCAGCACCCCGGCCCCAAAGCGACGGCTGATGCCGCCTCGCGGCAGGCCACGCAACTGGCCCAGCGTGCGCACCCCCGCACGGTTGAGCGAGGCCCCATGCGCGGCCGCGGCGCTCAAGGCCTCCAGGGGCAGGGGGTCCAGCACGGCTTGCAGCAGCCGGTCGCCGAGGTCGGTGATGCCGCAGCGGGCCAGCACCAGCGCCGCCGTGGCGGTGGGGGCCCAACCGATCCGGCACACGCCCAGGTCTGGTGCCTCGTCCTCCAGCCGCGCCTTGAGCGCCATCCTGCCGCGGAACAGGCGCAGGCTTGCCGCCACTTCCATCACCACCGCGTCTTCCATCCGGGCCACCCGCGGCGTGAATTGCAGGCACCACACGGCCAGCCCGCGCAGCGCATCCGGCGAGACCGCGGCGGGCGCCTGAGGATCGTCAGAAGGAGAGGGTGGAAGAATCAGGGCGACCCACAACATGGTGGACCTCCTTGGCGGCAGGGACGGAAGGCATCCGCATGGCATCGGATGCCAAAGACGACAGGCCCTGCTCCAAGCCGCCGCCCGCGTGGATGACGTCGGCGTCGAGGGAAGGGGCTTGCACCGGCACGCGAGCGGGGCGGGAGAGCCACTCGCTGGGCCGCATCACCCGCGGCGTCAGCACCAGTTCAAGGCCGCCGGGAATGGAGGGCAGTTCCACCGGCTGCTCATGCGCCGGCCCCTTGCGCTTGAGCAGGGTCACGCGCAGTTGCCAGTCCACATCCGTCTGCACCGCCACACGCAAAGGCGCGGGCGACGGGTCATGCCGGGCCTGCAGCGGCCGGAACAGGAAGACCGGCCCGTCAAACGACTGTGCCAGCACCTGCAGCCGGCGCAACTGTTCCGGCGCGGCCTGCGGCAACCAGGCCAGGACCGCACCGGCGGCATTGGACTTGATCAATTGCTCGGCACACCACAGCCGCTCCGAGGGCGCCTGGGCCTGGATCCACACCAGCTGGCGTTCCGCCAGGCCCAGATGCATCAGGCCCGGCAGATGGGGACGCTTGGGCGGCCCCACCAGCACCACGGGCGCGCCACCATTGACGACCTCCCGCAGCGCAGGGCCCACCAGCCGCCATTCGGCCAGTGAAAACTGGGGCTGCAAAATTTCGGTGACCTGGCGGGAGGGCCACCCCCCATCGGGCAACTCTGCATCCAGGGCGGGAAAGCCGCTGGACCAGGCCATGTTGCAGGAGCGGCCCAGGGCGTCCCCCCGCCACAAGGCGTCCGCCACAGCGCAGGGGAGCGGCACGAGCTCGGGCCGTGCGGCATTTTGGGAAGGAGACAGCAACCCCGCCGGGGACGGCAGGACCCTGTCCTCGGCAAGCTGGGAGGGCATGGCTCAAAAACTACTGTATGGGAATACAGTATATGAGCCCCGCTGCTGCCTACAAGCGGGTTCCTATTCCCTTATCCAGGTAATCGGGCGGTTGTCGCCTGCTTTGTGAAGGACGCACGATCGTTTAATGAACTGTTCGGATTCCAGACGTTATTGATCCTTATTGGTGCTTAAGGTTCGTCAATCGGCGGCTCAGCGTTGTTTGTGGGCAGCGTGGCGCTGATTAGAGCGGCCGGACCACAGAGGATGGCCTTGAAAAGCAGGAAACGCGCATAATTAGGTAGTAACCCTATGTTCATGCCGCATCCTTCTCCTCCCAGCCTGACCGAGGACGTTGTCACGTCCCGGCTGCGGCTCAGAGCCCCCGCCGCCGCTGACCTTCGATCGCTGCACGAAGCGCTCATGGATCCCGCCAACCTGCGCTTTGGCGCGGAAAGCACCGGCGCAGCTGCAAGGCTGGCTCACTGGCAGGCGCTGTGGGGCGCCGACGGCTTCGGCCCCTGGGCTGTCGAATTGCGGGGCCATCCGGAGCACGGCGCCATTGGCTTCGGCGGCCTGAGCCGCGCGCTGATCACCGGCGTGCATTCGCTGCTGCTGGAATTTCACTTCCGGTCTGATTTCTGGGGCTGCGGCTATGCCGCCGAAATGTCGATGGCCGCGCTGCGCATGGCCTTCCTGACGCTCAAGGCCGGCGAGGTGCAGTCGCTGCTGCCTCCGGGCAACGCCGCCGCGCGCAAGACGCTGGAGCGGCTGGGCCTGCGGCTCAAGGGCTCGGTGGCCGACCATCCCGGCGAGGCGGCCAGCCTGCTGTATGAGATCAACGTGGCCCAGTTCCATGCGCAGCCGCCCCAGGAGCCGGTGCCTACCCCCTTCGGGGCCTGACCGCTCAATCGGGATAGGTCCTCAGGCCCGGCAGATCCAGCACCCGCACGCCGCCATACTCGACGGCGATCAGCCGGCGCTCCTCCAGATGACGCAGCGCCTCGTTCACGCGCTGCCGTGACAAACCCACCAGATGTCCCAGCTCCTGCTGCGTGATGCGCAGCAGGCCGCCCACGCCGGGGTAGAGCTGGGGATGGAACAGGGCCGCGAGGTTGCGTGCCACGCGCAGGTCCGGATCGCTTTGCCGGTCGATTTCGCGCGCCGCAATGAACTGCCCCAGGCGCTCATTCAACTGGTTCAGTACATATCGATTGAAAGGCAGACTGCTCTCCAGCAGCTCATGAAAATCCTCCAGCGGCAAGCCTGCCACCACGCTGCGCCGCAGCGCCTGGATGTTGTAGCGATAGGCCTCGCGCTTGAGCAGCGTGCCCTCGCCAAACCAGCCGCCCGGTGGCACGCCGGTGAAGGTGACCGGGCGCGCCGCCGCGTCATCGTTGCTCATCTTCAGCAGGCCGTCGATCACGCCGAACCAGTAGTTGGCCTCCTTGCCGATACGGCAGATGCGCTCACCCACTTCCACCTCCGCCACCTGCAGCCGGGTCACGATCTGCTCACGCTCCGCGGCGCTCAAGGTGGGCAGCCAGGGAATGGCCTGCAGCTCCTGCGTGGTGGCCTGGCGCGCACGCTGACGCAGCGGCCGCTGCTCCGGAACGTGGGTTCCGGCGCGGGCGGCTCGTGAAGCGGAGAGTGGGCGTGCAGGCATGGGGGCATTCATCCTGCCGTCGGTTGACGTGCTGCTGACAGCCCCCCCTGGGGAAAGTCCGCCCCCGAACTCTCCCTAGGAATGTCGTTGCGACGACAACATGGCGTCAAATCCGCGGCCTACGATGCAGTCACAACCGCACACCGGCCGCCACACCCATCGTGGCAGCCGGGAGATGCACAAGGAGACAACGGTGGAACAGACCTTCCCCCGATGGCTGCTGGCCCATGCGCGGCAGCGCCCCGCGGCGCCCGCCCTGCGCGAGAAGGAACTGGGCATCTGGCAGACGCTGGACTGGTCCGCGCTGGCGGCCCTGGTGCGCGAGCTCGCGCATGGGCTGTCATCGGCCGGGCTCCAGCGTGGGCAGCACCTCGTGGTGATCGGCGAAAACCGCCCCCGGCTGTATGCCAGCATGCTGGCCGCGCAGTCGCTGGGTGCCGTGCCGGTGCCGCTCTACCAGGATGCCGTGGCGGCCGAGTTCGTCTTCCCGCTGGCCAATGCGGAGGTGGCCTTTGCGGTGGTGGAAGACCAGGAGCAGGTGGACAAGCTGCTGGAGATCCGTCCGCAATGCCCCGCCCTGCAGCACATCTGGTTCGACGACCCCCGGGGCCTGCGGCATTACGCGGCGCCGGGCCTGGCGTCGCTGGACCAGCTGCGTGAGGACGGCCGGGCCCATGCGCTGCGTCACCCGGGCCTGTTCGAGGCTGAAGTGGCGGCGGGCGCCCCCGACGATGTGGCGGCCCTGTTCTTCACGTCCGGCACCACGGGCCTGCCCAAGGGCGTGGTGCACACGCATGCCTCGCTGATCGACCGGGCGCTGGCCGGCGCGCGCTTCGACGGCCTGAGTGACCATGAAGAAGTGCTGGCCTATCTGCCGCCCGCATGGATCGGGCAGAACATCTTCAGCTATGCGCAGTGGCTGGTCTGCGGCTATGTCGTGAACTGCCCCGAGTCCGCCAGTACCGTGCAGATCGACCTCAAGGAGATCGGCCCTACCTACTACTTCGCGCCGCCGCGCATCTTCGAAGGCCTGCTCACCACGGTGATGATCCGCATGGAAGATGCGAGCCGCCTCAAGCGCTGGCTCTTCAGGCGCTGCATGGACGTGGCGGAAGTCGTTGGCCCTGCCTTGCGCGACGGCAAGCCCGTGGCCTGGCTGGACCGTGCCCGCTACCGGCTGGGCGATTTGCTCATCTTCGGCCCGCTGCGCAATGCCCTGGGGTTCTCGCGGGTGCGCGTGGCCTATACGGCGGGCGAGGCGATCGGCCCTGACCTGTTCAGGTTCTACCGGTCCATCGGCATCAACCTCAAGCAGCTCTACGGGTCCACCGAGACCGCCGTGTTTGTCTGCCTGCAGCCCGACCACCAGGCCCGGGCCGATACGGTGGGCGTGCCCATCGAGGGTGTGGAGATTCGGCTGGCCGACAGCGGAGAAATCCTGGTGCGCTCCCCGGGGCTGCTCCAGGGCTACTACAAGAACCCGCAGGCCACGGCCGAAGTGCTGGATGCCCAAGGATGGTTCCGCACCGGAGATGCCGGCTTTCTTGATGCCGACGGCCACCTGCGCATCATTGACCGGGCGCGGGATGTCGGGCGGCTGACGGGCGGTGCCTTCGACGGGGCCCTGTTCGCGCCCAAGTATGTCGAGAACAAGCTCAAGTTCTTCGCCTTCATCAAGGAGGCGGTCGCCTTCGGCGATGGCCGGGACCGGGTCTGCGCCTTCATCAACATCGACCTGGAGGCGGTGGGCAACTGGGCCGAACGCCGCAACCTGGCCTACGCCGGCTACACGGACCTGGCTTCCCGGCCGGAGGTCTATGCCCTGATCCAGGAATGCGTGGACAAGGTGAATGCCGACCTGGCCGAGGACGAGCGTCTGGCCGGCAGCCAGGTGACGAGGTTCCTGATCCTGCACAAGGAACTGGACGCCGACGACGGCGAGCTCACCCGCACCCGCAAGGTCCGGCGTGGCGCCATTGCAGAGAAATACGCGGTGCTCATCGACGCCCTCTACGCCGGACGGCCGTCCCAATACATCGAAACCGCCGTCCGCTTCGAGGACGGCCGCTCCGGAGTGGTGGCCGCCGAGCTGCGGCTGGCCGATGCCCGCACCTTCGCACCGGCCCGGAGGGCAGCCTGATGAACAACATGGTGACGCCCTGGCCCCTTGACGCCACGGGCAGCGAGGCCATTGCCGTGCCGGGCCGCGCGCACGCCCGGCCGGTGGTGCTGGAGGTGCGCAATGTCAGCCTGGCCTTCGGTGGCGTCAAGGCACTCACCGACATCAGCTTCGACGTCCGCGAGCATGAGATCCGCGCCATCATCGGCCCCAACGGCGCGGGCAAGAGTTCCATGCTGAACTGCATCAACGGCGTCTACCAGCCGCAGCAAGGCCAGTTGCTCTTCCATGGGGAGGATGTGCGCCGCTTCAGCCCTCGCCAGCGCCTGCGCCGCATGGCGGAACTGGGCGTGGCCCGCACCTTCCAGAACCTGGCCCTGTTCAAGGGCATGAGCGTGCTGGACAACATCATGACGGGCCGTCATCTGCACATGCGCACCGGATTGCTGGCCCAGGCGCTGCGCAACCCGTGGTGGAGCCGCGCGGCGCGCGAGGAAAACGCGCAGCGCGAGCATGTGGAACGCATCATCGACTTCCTTGAGATCCAGGCCTGGCGCAAGACGCCCGTGGGCCGGCTGCCCTACGGCCTGCAAAAGCGCGTGGACCTGGGGCGCGCCCTCGCGATGGAGCCCCGCGTGCTGCTGCTGGATGAGCCCATGGCCGGCATGAACGTGGAGGAGAAGCAGGACATGTGCCGCTTCATCCTGGATGTCAACGATGAGTTCGGCACCACCATCGTGCTCATCGAGCACGACATGGGCGTGGTCATGGACATCAGCGACCGCGTCGTCGTGCTGGACTACGGCCGCAAGATCGGCGACGGCACCCCGGACGAGGTGCGGGCCGACGAGAACGTCATCCGTGCCTATCTCGGCACCGAGCACTGAACGGAGGCCCCATGGCATTTTTCCTGGAGACCCTGGTCGGCGGCCTGATGACAGGCATGCTGTATGCGCTGGTGGCGCTGGGCTTCGTGCTGATCTTCAAGGCGTCGGGCGTCTTCAATTTCGCGCAAGGGGCGATGGTGCTGTTCGCGGCGCTGGCCATGGCGCGCTTTGCGGACTGGATCCCCCGATGGACCGGCTTGTCGGGCAAGCTGGCGGTGAACCTGCTGGCCTTCCTGGTGGCCATGGCCCTCATGGTGCTGGTGGCCTGGGTGGTGCAGCGGCTGGTGCTGAGCCGCCTGGTCAACCAGGAGGGCGTGACGCTGCTGATGGCCACGCTGGGCATCACCTATGTGCTGGACGGCCTGGGCCAGACGCTCTTTGGCTCGGACATCTACAAGATCGACGTCGGCCTGCCCAAGGACCCGATCTTCGTGCTGGAGCAGCAGTTCCAGGGCGGGGTGCTGGTGAACCAGGAGGACCTGGCCGCCGCCGCGATCGCCGCGACGCTGGTGGCCGGCCTGAGCCTCTTCTTCCGCTATACCGGCACCGGCCGCGCGCTGCGGGCCGTGGCGGACGATCACCAGGCTGCCCAATCCATCGGCATTCCGCTGTCTCGCATCTGGGTCATTGTCTGGAGCGTGGCGGGCTTCGTGGCTTTGGTTGCCGGCATCATCTGGGGCTCCAAGCTGGGTGTGCAGTTCTCGCTCTCGCTTGTCGCGCTCAAGGCCCTGCCGGTGGTGATCCTGGGCGGCCTCACGTCGGTGCCCGGCGCCATCCTGGGCGGCCTGATCATCGGCGTGGGCGAGAAGCTGTCGGAGATCTACATCGGGCCGTCGCTGGGCGGGGGCATCGAGATCTGGTTCGCCTATGTCCTGGCCCTGCTGTTCCTGCTGCTGCGGCCGCAGGGGCTGTTTGGCGAACGCATCATCGACCGCGTCTGACGCGCGGCCTGCACCGACCTGCGGAGACCTCATGTTCTATCGCGAAAACGGCCAGTTCAAGACCAGCTACGACGCGGACCAGCAACTCTTCCCGGTGCTGCAGGACCGCCTGGCCGTCGCGCTGCTGGTGGCGCTGGCGCTGGTGGTCATCCCGGCCCTGGCCAGCGAATACCTGCTGCGCGCGGTGCTGATCCCGTTTCTCATCCTGTCGCTTGCGGCCCTGGGCCTGAACCTGCTCGTGGGCTATTGCGGCCAGATCTCCCTGGGCACGGGCGGCTTCATGGCCGTGGGCGCCTATGCGTCCTACAACTTCCTGGTGCGCATCGACGGCATGCCCGTGGTGGCCGCCATCCTGCTCGGGGGGCTGATGGCCACGGTGGTGGGCGTGCTCTTCGGCCTGCCCTCCCTGCGCATCCGGGGCCTGTACCTGGCCGTGGCCACCCTGGCGGCACAGTTCTTCTGCGACTGGGCCTTTTTGCGCATCAAGTGGCTCACGAACGACTCAAGCTCCGGCTCGGTCGGCGTGTCGGGCCTGTCGGTCATGGGCCTGCCGCTGGACACGCCGGTGCGCAAGTACCTGCTCTGCCTGGCGTTCGTGATCGTCTTCTCGCTGCTGGCCAAGAACCTGGTGCGGGGTCACATCGGCCGCGGCTGGATGGCCATGCGGGACATGGACGTGGCCGCGGCGGTCATCGGCATCCGTCCCATGCGGGCCAAGCTGGGCGCCTTTGCCGTGAGCAGCTTCATCGTCGGGGTGGCGGGCGCCTTGTGGGCCTTCGTGCACCTGGGCTCCTGGGAGCCGGCGGCCTTCTCCATCGACCGCAGCTTCCAGTTGCTGTTCATGGTCATCATCGGCGGGCTGGGCTCCATCGCCGGCGGCTTCCTGGGCGCGGCCTTCCTGGTGGTGCTGCCCATCGTGCTGGACAACCTGCCGTACTGGTTCGGGCTGCCCATCGACACGGCGCTGGCCGCCCATCTCACCACCATGATCCTGGGGGCGCTGATCGTCTTCTTCCTGGTGGTGGAACCGCATGGGCTTGCCCGGCTGTGGCAGATCGGCCGGGAGAAGCTGCGGCTGTGGCCTTTCCCCCATTGATGTCCGGCCGCATCGGCCTGGGCGCACGCATCGAGACGGTCCTGAAGAGCACCCACGAGGTGCACCACAACAAAGGAGACACCATGAGACAGACATCCGTGAAGGTCCTGGCAGCTGTCGCAGCCGCCGTGGCGCCGTTGCTGGGCCTGGCGGGCCTGCTGGCTTCGGGGCCGGCGCAGGCGCAGGCCAAGGAGCAGTTCTTCCCGTTGCTGGTTTATCGCACCGGGCCCTATGCACCCAACGGCACGCCGTGGGCCAATGGCAAGCAGGATTACCTCAAGCTCATCAATGCACGCGATGGCGGCATCAACGGCGTGACGCTCACCTTCGAGGAGTGCGAGACCGGCTACGCCACGGACAAGGGCGTGGAATGCTATGAGCGGCTCAAGGGGCGTGGCGCCTCGCTGTTCGATCCGCAGGCCACCGGCATCACCTTCGCCCTGACCGACAAGGTCCAGGCCGACAAGGTGCCGCTGCTCACGCTGGGCTACGGCCTCTCGGCCTCCCAGGATGGCAATGTGTTCAAGTGGAACTTCCCCTTGATGGGCAGCTACTGGACCGCGGCGGACATGCTCATCCAGCACCTGGCGAAGAAGGAAGGCGGCTTTGACAAGCTCAAGGGCCGCAAGATCGCGCTGGTCTATCACGACTCGCCCTTCGGCAAGGAGCCCATTCCACTGCTGGAAGAACGCCAGAAGATGCATGGCTTCGAGCTGGTCAAGATTCCGGTCACCGCCCCTGGCGTGGAGCAGAAGTCCGCCTGGCTGCAGGTGCGCCAGCAGCGGCCCGACTATGTGCTGCTCTGGGGCTGGGGCGTCATGAACTCGACCGCGCTGAAGGAGGCGCAGGCCACCGGCTATCCGCGGGAGAAGATGTATGGCGTGTGGTGGGCCGGCGCCGAGCCCGATGTGAAGGATGTGGGCGACGGCGCCAAGGGCTACAACGCGCTGGCGCTCAATGGCCACGGACAGCAGCCCAGGGTCATCCAGGACGTTCTCAAATATGTGCACGGCAAGGGGCAGGGCACGGGCGCCCGGGAGGAGGTCGGCTCGGTGCTCTATACGCGCGGGCTGATCATCCAGGCCTTGTCGGTGGAAGCCGTGCGGCGGGCGCAGGAGCGTTTCGGCAAGGGCAAGGTCATGACCGGTGAACAGGTGCGCTGGGGCCTGGAGAACCTTGCGCTGGACGACAAGCGCCTGGAGCAACTCGGGCTGACCGGCGTGATCCGGCCGATCTCCACCTCCTGCCAGGACCATATGGGCTCGACATGGGCGCGTGTGCAGACCTGGGACGGCAACCAATGGAACTTCTCATCGGACTGGCTCCAGGCGGATCAGCAGATCCTCAAGCCGCTGGTGAAGGCGGCGGCGGACAAGTACGCCGCCGACAAGAAACTGCAGCGCCGCCCCGCCGCGGACTGCGGGACCTGAGCGGGAGCCCGGACATGACGCCCTTGCTGGCCGTCAACGGCATCGAGGTGATCTACAACCACGTCATCCTGGTGCTCAAGGGGGTGTCCCTGAACGTCCCCCAGGGGCGCATCGTGGCGCTGCTAGGCGGCAACGGCGCCGGCAAGACCACCACGCTCCGGGCCATCAGCAACCTGCTGGCCGGCGAGCGAGGGGAGGTCACCAAGGGCGGCATCGAGCTGCAGGGCGAGCGCATCGAGCGGCTCTCGCCCGCCGCGATGGTGGAGCGGGGCGTTGTGCAGGTGATGGAGGGCAGGCACTGCTTTGCCCATCTGAGCATCGAGGAGAACCTGCTCACCGGAGCCTACACGCGCAAGGATGGCAAGGCCGCCGTGGCCCAGACGCTGGAGAAGGTCTACGCCTATTTTCCGCGCCTCAAGACACGGCGCCATGCGCAGGCCGCCTACACCTCCGGCGGTGAGCAGCAGATGTGCGCCATCGGCCGCGCGCTGATGGCCAACCCCACCATGGTGCTGCTGGACGAGCCCTCCATGGGGCTGGCGCCGCAGATCGTGGAAGAAGTGTTCGAGATCGTGCGGGACCTCAACCGACGCGATGGCACGACCTTCCTGCTGGCCGAGCAGAACACGCATCTGGCGCTGCGTTATGCGGACGACGGCTACATCCTGGAGAACGGACGCGTGGTCATGGAGGGCCCGGCAGCCGCGCTTCGGGTGAATGAGGATGTGCGGGAGTTCTATCTGGGCATGGGCCGACAGTCCGATGGCCAGGCGCGCCGCAGTTTCAGGGATGTGAAGAGCTACAAGCGGCGCAAGCGCTGGCTGGCTTGACAAGAGGAGAGGCGGATGAGCCCTGACGATGAAGACTTCGGCGCAGGCTTTGCCCTGCCGCCGTTCAATGCCGATGCGGCGCTGGTGCAGCTCAAGCGGGCGCTTCGTGATGCCCGCGCACTGGCCGAGCGGGGCAATACCTACAGCTTCGAGGGTCAGGAGGTGCTGACCCTGTCGGCCCAGGACGGGCTGCTGGTGGCCCGGCTCGCGCGGCGGCCCGCCCGCAGCCCGGAGTGGGACACGCGGCAGTGCCGCAATGCCGCCGATGTGCGGCAGCTGCAGGATGATCTCAAGCGCCGGCTGGCGCGGTGGGCGGACGAGTGATGAGCGGGGCGCCGTTCTACGACGCGCTGGAGATACGCCCGGCTGCACAGCGGGAGGCGCAACTCTTTGCGGCGCTGCCTCACCAGGTGGCGCATGCGCAGGCGCACACCGGCGCCTTCGCTCAGCGGCTGGCTGCCGTGAACGCTGCGAGCATCAACAGCCGTGCAGCCCTGGCCAGCCTGCCCGTCACGCGCAAGGCTGAGCTGCTGCAAGCCCAGCAGGCCTCACAGGCGGCCCGGCCAAGTTCCGCAGAGGCGGGCCAGGCGGATCCCTTTGGCGGCTTTTCGGCCGTGGGCTGGGAAGGCCTGGTGCGGAACAGAGGCGCCCGGCGGGTGTTCCAGTCCCCGGGGCCGCTGTATGAGCCCGAAGGCTGGGCCCGCGACTACTGGCGCATGGCGCGCGCCCTGCATGCCGCGGGCTTGCAGGCCGGCGACCTGGTGCACAACAGCTTCAGCTATCACCTCACGCCCGCGGGCGCCATGATGGAAGGGGCGGCCGAGGCCCTGGGCTGCACCGTGTTCCCGGCGGGCGTGGGCAATACCGAGTTGCAGTTGCAGGCGATCGCCGCGCTGCGGCCGCAGGCCTACATCGGTACCCCGGGCTTCTTGAAGACGCTGATCGACAAGATGCAGGAACAGGGCCTGCCCGTGCCGTTTCGCAAGGCGCTGGTGAGCGGCGAGGCATTCCCGGCGTCGCTGCGTGACTGGTGCCTGGAGCGGCAGGTGCAGGCCTTCCAGTGCTATGCAACGGCGGACCTGGGGTTGATCGCGTTCGAGACCAGCAGCCGCGAAGGCCTGGTGGTGGATGAGGGCGTCATCGTCGAAATCGTGCGCCCGGGTAGCGGTGATCCGGTGCCGGACGGCGAGGTGGGCGAGGTGGTCGTGACGACGCTGAATCCCGACTACCCGCTGATCCGCTTCGCCACCGGAGATCTGTCTGCCGTCCTGCCCGGCCCCTGTCCGACCGGGCGCACCAACACTCGCATCCGCGGCTGGCTGGGCAGGGCGGACCAAAGCGCCAAGGTGCGCGGCATGTTCGTGCATGCCCATCATGTGAGCGCCCTGGTGGCCCGCTGTACGGAGGCGCTGCGCGCCCGGCTGGTCGTGACCGGGACGCTGGGCCAGGATGAGCTGCTGCTGCAGGCAGAGGTGCAGGGCGGGCCGGACGGCGTACCCGAGCGGCTGGCCGAGCGGCTGGCCCACCACTGGCGCGACCTCACGCGGCTGCGGGCCGAGGTGCAGCTGCTGGCGCCCGGCACCCTGCCCAACGACGGCCGGGTGATCGAAGACCGGCGCAGCCTGGCGTGAGCCTGCGAGACGCCGGCCTTGAAAGGGCCGAATCAGACCGAGCTCTCTGAGGCCTCGTCCATCGCCACCGCCAGGAAGTCTTCGTACCGGTAAAGCGCCAGGCGGATTTCGAAGTTCCGGAGTGCACGCCGAGCATTGAGCAGGCGCAGGCCGTCGGCATGGTCCAGCGCCTCCTCCAGCGCGCCGTGCAATTGCAGTCGGGCTTTGGTGTCCCCCGGCCAATGGGCCATCTGAGCCCGATAGCCGTTGATCCGCTTGTAGAGGCGCGCCACGGTGGTCAGTTGGTCTTTCAGTCGCTCGGCCCAGCGAAGCTCCGCTCCGATACCCAGTTGATGCGGTGGCGCTTCGTCACATCGCTGGGCCATGCCATCGAGAAACTGCTTTGCTTGCTCGAAGCCTTCATTTGGCCGCCTCTCGCAGAGCACGGCAATTCGCCGCTGCAGGCTCGTGATCGTCACGGCGGTAGGCTCCAGCGCCCGTTTGGCTGCGAGGTTGAGCTTGTAGAGGACGCCCGCGAGGCGTTGCTGGTCCCGTCTGGCGGTCAGCTGATCGCTCTGTCGCAGCGGCAGCGCCACATCCAGCTTCTTTTGTCCGCGGCGTTGTGGGGACTGGTCACGGATCGACAGATGGCTCTCGATGTTGCGGCACACCTCCAGCAGCGTAGCCCGCTCGTTCTCATCAAGCACGCGTACCGCGCCGTCGCTGGACTCAAGATAGCGGACCAGCGCCGTGGCCTGCCGGACATTGTTCTCCATGAGCTTGAGCACGTCCTGGCATTCGGCTGGCCGCAAGGGCGCGTCGGCGGCGGGGAGCTGATGGGGCGACGGCCGCAACGACAACATGGAGAGGGTGCGGGTGATCGGATTCATGGGCGGAAGGCGCCAGCGCCTGGCTATGCAACCGCCCTTGGTGGTGGCGGGGCAGGCCGCTGGTTCAGCCAGGCCGGCGTTGCCCTTACGTAGTTTCCGCTAGTTGCAATGAGGTGAGTGCCTCTAGCATTTCGTGCACCACACCACTCCTGATGGAAGACAAGCCATGAAGAAGACTTTGCTCGCCTGCGTCGCGGCGTTGAGCGTGGGCGCCGCCTGGGCCGACTACCCCGACAAGCCGGTGACCATCGTCGTGCCGTTCTCTGCCGGCGGCCCCACCGACAAGGTGGCGCGAGACCTGGCGGAGGCCCTGCGCAAGCCGCTCAACGCCACCATCGTGATTGAAAACGTGGGCGGTGCGGGCGGCACGCTGGGCGCCACCAAGGTGTCCAAGGCTTCCCCTGATGGCTACACCTTGCTGCTGCATCACATCGGCATGGCCACGTCTCCATCGCTTTATCGCAACCTGCAATACAAGACGCTGGACGACTTTGAATATCTGGGCCTGATCAATGAAGTCCCGATGACCATCATTTCGCGGCCCACGCTGCCGGCCAGCAACTATGCGGAGCTGGCGAAGTGGATCGATGGCAACAAGGGCAAGATCAACCTGGCCAATGCCGGGCTGGGTTCTGCCTCGCACCTGTGCGGGCTGCTGTACCAAAGCACGCTGAAAACGGACATGACCACGGTGCCTTACAAGGGCACCGGCCCGGCGATGACCGACCTGATCGGCGGCCAGGTGGACATCATGTGCGACCAGACGACCAACACGACCAGCCAGATCGACAGCGGCAAGGTCAAGGCCTTCGCCGTGACGACGAACAAGCGTCTGGGTGGCGGGCTGGCCAAGCTGCCGACCTTGGAGGAAGCGGGCCTGAAGGGCTTCAACGTGACCATCTGGCACGGTCTGTACGCGCCCAGGGGCACGCCCAAGCCGGTGCTGGAAAAGATCAACAATGCGCTGAAGACGGCACTCAAGGATGCGGACTTCCACAAGCGCGAGGAAGCGCTGGGCGCCGTGATCGTGACCGATGCCCGCGTGAACCCGGCTGACCACAAGAAGTTCGTGGAGGCGGAGATCCATAAGTGGAGCCCCGTCATCAAGGCGGCTGGCCAGTACGCAGACTGAGTGGGCCCCCGCATGACCGGACCTAGGGTCCGGTCATGCCGCCCCCCGGGGGGCTGCGGGCGAGGATGTTGGCCCCCGGCTGAACTCGCTTAGGGCTCGTTCATCCGCCCCCCGAGGGGGCTGCGGGCCGGCTTGGGGCGGCCCGGCGCCGGCCCTCTAGAAATGTTGACCCCCGGCTGTACTCGCCTAAGGCTCGTCCATCCACCCCCCGAGGGGGCTGCGGGCCGTCTTGGGGCGGCCCGGCGACGGCCCTCTTCGCATAGTTACAGCCCCGCTTGAACGGCGCTGCGCGCGTTCGGCGCGACTATGTGCCTATAGGTGGCTCCGATGGGGGCTGTTGGACCCCGTTTCTGGCGTCTAGCGCGCCAGAAACCGCCCCGGAGGGGGCTTAGCTCTTTTGAGTCATTCGGGCGTGCGGCAGACGATGGCGAGCTTGTTGCCGTCGGGGTCGCGGAGGTAAGCGGCATAGAAGTTCGGGCCGTAGCGCTCGCGCAGGCCAGGGCGGCCTTCGTCGTGGCCGCCAGCCGCCAGCGCCGCTGCATGAACCTCGTCCACCTGGGCACGGGTGGACGCCGCCAGAGCCAGCATGGCGCCGTTGCCGGCACTGGCCGCCAGGCCATCAAAAGGCTCGACCACCCAGAGCTGGGATTGGCCTCCCTCAGGGCCGTAGCCGACCATCTCGTCGTCCGCATAGGTCGCCGTCAGGCCCAGCGGAGCCAGCGCCGCGTCGTAGAAGGCCTTGGCCTTGGCGCGGTCGTTGCTGCCAAGAGTGACATAACTGATCATGAGGTCTCCTCAAAGACGAATGGGGATGGTGACCGGGCCATCATTGACCAGGCTCACCTGCATGTCGGCACCAAACTCGCCCGTGGCCACGCTGGGGTGATGCTGACGAGCATAGGCAACCGCATGCTCGTACAGCTGCCGGCCCAGCGCGGCAGGCGCCGCGCCCGTGAAACTCGGGCGGTTGCCACCAGAGATGTCCGCCGCCAGCGTGAACTGCGAAACAATGAGCAGCCCGCCCCCCGTGTCCTGCAGGCTGCGGTTCATCTTGCCAGCCTCGTCACTGAAGATCCGCAGCTTCAAGACCTTCTGCAGCAGCTTCTCCGCCACCGCTTCACTGTCTTGCGGTTCCGCGCACAGCAGCAGCAACACGCCAGGGCCGATGTCGCCCGTGCAGCGCTCACCCACCTCCACGCGCGCACGCTTGACCCGTTGAAGCACAGCCATCATGTCAGGACCCCTGGGGTTGTTGAGTCGAGGAGGGCCGCGATGAGGCCGACGCAGGACCGTCGCCGTCGCCCCCCGGCGGGGCGTTGGTCACCGGGTCCGATGGCGTGCGTTCAATTTCGTCAAAACGTGTTTCGACGTTGGCCGGCAGCAACTGGATACTCGCACGAAGCCCGGGCAGCGTCTGCATGAGCGCCTGCTCCACCTCGCCGCGCAAGGCGGCGGCTCGGCCGAGCGTCCATGGCGCCGGTACATGCAGGTGCAGGTCCACATAGCGCCGCTGGCCCGCCATGCGGGTGGCGACATGGTCAAAGCGCAGTTCGGGGCTGGTGAAGCGGGTCAGCACCTCATTGATGGCCTGCTGGTCCTCGGCCGCCAGGGCCTGGTCCATCAGCCCGCCGGTGGAGCGGCTCATCAAATGGACCGCCTCGCGCAGGATGTTCAGGGCCACCAGCAGGGCTAGCAGCGGGTCCAGCCAGGTCCAGCCCGTGAAACGCACGCCCAGCAGGCCCACGATCACGCCCACCGAGGTCCAGACATCGGTGAAAAGGTGGCGTGCATCAGCTTCCAGTGCGATGGAGCGGTGCTCCCGCGAAGCCTTGAGCATCGCCCAGGCCAGGCCCCCGTTGATGAGCGTGCTGACTAGCGAGAGCGCCATGCCGATGTCAAGGTCCTGCAAAGGCGCGGGGGTGCGCAGGCGTTCAATGGCGGTCCATGCGATGCCCAGCGCCGCAACCAGGATGAGCGCACCCTCGAACGCGCTGGAGAAATATTCCGCCTTGTGGTGGCCGAAGGGATGGTCTTCGTCCGGCGGGCGGCGCGCGATGGTCACCATGCCAAGACCGAACAGGGCGCCGGCCAGGTTCACCAGGGACTCCATGGCATCGGACAACAGGCTCACCGACCCTGTCCAGTGCCAGGCGGCCGTCTTCAGCACGATGGTGATCAAGGCCACCACGACCGAGAGTTTCATATAGTGCTGTACTTGCATGGACGGCATTTTGCCGGTCCTACAATGCCGCCGAGTTTTCTTTCCCGGGCCCGAACCGGCTCGACGCTCAGCCCCACTTTGCCGGACAGCACCATGAAGCACGACCCCGCCGCTCCCGCAGCACCCGCCTCTCCGACAGCGCCAGGCCATGCGCAGGGCGACCTCAGCCATATCCCCCCGCGGGACAAGGCCGAGCTGCTGTCCCAGGCCTTGCCCTACATCCGCAAATACCACGGCAAGACCATCGTCATCAAATACGGCGGCAACGCCATGACGGACCCGGCCTTGCAGCAGGACTTTGCCGAGGATGTGGTGCTGCTCAAGCTCGTGGGCCTGAACCCGGTGGTGGTGCACGGCGGCGGCCCGCAGATCGAGGATGCCTTGAACAAGCTGGGCAAGAAGGGCCACTTCATCCAGGGCATGCGCGTGACGGATGAAGAGACCATGAGCGTCGTCGAATGGGTGCTGGCCGGTGAGGTGCAGCAGGACATCGTCGGCCTGATCAATGTGGCCGGCGGCAAGGCCGTTGGCCTGACCGGCCGTGACGGCGGCATGATCCGCGCCAAGAAGCTCAAGCTGGTCGACAAGGACGATCCTGCCAAGGAGCATGACGTCGGGCAGGTTGGCGACATCGTCGCCATCGATCCAAGCGTGGTGAAGGCCCTGCAGGACGATCAATTCATTCCGGTCGTCAGCCCCATCGGCTTTGGTGAAAGCAATGAGAGCTACAACATCAACGCCGATGTGGTGGCCGGCAAGCTGGCCGAGGTGCTCAAGGCCGAGAAGCTGGTGCTGCTGACCAACACGCCGGGGGTGCTGGACAAGGCCGGCAATCTGCTGACGGACCTGTCGGCCCGCGAGATCGACGAGCTGTTTGCCGACGGCACGTTGTCCGGCGGCATGCTGCCCAAGATTGCGTCGGCGCTGGACGCGGCCCGCAGCGGCGTCAAGGCCGTGCACATCATCGACGGACGCGTGCCCCATGCCATGCTGCTGGAGATCCTCTCCGAGCAGGCCTATGGCACGATGATTAGATCGCATTAAGCCCCCCCCTACCGGCTTACGCCGGCCCCCCAGGGGGCGCCTCGGGGCCCGGCAAAGCCGGATCCCCAGAGTCCGCTGGGTCTGGAAGTTCTACTGCCAGCTTACGCGGGGGTGTTTGTCGTGGCGCGGTGGAGGAGAAGGAATGCGAGCTCGGGATCGGGTGTGGCTGTTTGACCTGGACGACACGCTGCATCACGCATCGGGCGGCATCTTCGCTGAGCTGGAAGCGGCGATGAATGCCTATATGGTGCGGCACCTGAGCGTGACGGACGCGGAAGCAAGAGAGCTTCGGCGCAGGTACTGGCGGCGCTATGGCGCCACACTGCTCGGACTGGTCAGGCACCACGGCGTGCTGGGCTCTCACTTCCTCGATGAAACGCATGCATTGCCGCGGCTGGAATCGCTGCTCAGGGCGTCCCGCCCGGACATCGCCTGGCTACGCCGACTGCCTGGCCGGAAAATCCTGCTGACGAATGCACCGCAGCGCTATGCGAATCGCGTGCTCGCCGCACTCGATCTACATCAGGAGTTCGACACAGTGATTGCGGTCGAACAAATGCGCGTGTTTGGCCATTGGCGGCCCAAACCGGATGCGCGAATGTTTCGACACGTCTGCGCCCGCCTCGGCGTCCAGCCCTCACATTGCACACTCGTCGAAGACAGTCCCCTGAACCTCAAGTCAGCGCGCAGCCTCGGCATGTCGACCGTCTGGATGCGCGGCTGGACACCACTGTCCATTCGGCATCGGCCCGGCTATGTCGACCGCCGTGTCTCCCACCTCAGGCAGCTCCGCTGAACCCCGCGCTGCGCAGTGCTCGGTCCGAAAGAGATGGGCAGGGGGCATTCGCGGAAGTCAAGGAAGGAATGGCTCGCGTAGCGAGACAGGAGGGACATGGAGCGAATGCCCCCTGCCCATCTCTTTCAGCGAACGCAAGCAAGTCGCAACGCCGCCCCACCCCCCGCGTTCGCCGGGCCAGGAAAACGCGAACCTCCTTACAACTGGCAACGCGCCAGGACCGCTGATTGCCCTCGTGCCGGACTTGAGATCGAGCCCGGTCATTTCTGCCGGCACCCCGGCCATCCCTCCCGACCTGTCTTTGGTCACCCCACTCCAAGCTGGGGATTGCCGGTGTGTTGCGCTGCCACACAGAATGTGCTGGGACGGCCTCGAAGCCGTGAGGGATTGCATGTCATTGTTCAGCGTCTTGATTGTTGAGGACCAACTTCGCTTCCGCGAAGGGTTCGCCCATGCGCTTGAGAAGGCGCCGGACATCCGCCTTGTCGGCATGGCCACCGACCTGCCGCAAGGCCGGAAAATGTTTGACCAGACCCGGCCAGATGTCCTGCTCGTGGACCTGGACCTGCCCGGAGGCAGCGGCATCGAACTGATCCGCCACGCCGCCCACGTCGCGCCCGAATGCGAGGTGATGGTCATCTCCGTCTTCGGCGACGAGCAGCATGTGCTGTCCAGCATCGAGGCCGGTGCCACCGGCTACCTGCTCAAGGATTCACTCGCGCTGGACCTGCCCGGCCAGCTGCGCTCGCTGCGCGCCGGTGGCAGCCCCATCAGCCCGGTCATCGCCCGCCGCCTGCTGCTGCGCCTGGCGCCACAGAACGGCCATGGCACGCGCGGCTTCTCCGATTCCGCCGCCATGCCACTGGTCGATGAACAGGTCGTGGCCCTGTCGGAGCAGGAATCGCGCGTGCTTCACCTGGCCGCCAAAGGCTTCACCTTCGACGAGATTGCACAGTTCATGAACGTGTCGCCCCACACCATCATGACCTACGTCAAGCGCACCTACCGCAAGCTGCAAGTGCGCTCCAAGGTGGAAGCCATCTACGAGGCGCGGCGCCTGGGCTGGCTGCGCGACTGACCCCCCGCCCGGGTGCGGGACCGGGGGTCGGCAGGCGAGGGCAAAGCATGTGCCAGAATCCGTGCACACGTTGTGGCCCCGCCTATGCACACCAGCCCCCCCGACACCACGGACTCCGCCGCGAACAAGACCGCCGAGCTGCCGCGCAAGCGCCTCAAGCCCGGTGAGCGACGCGTGCAGATCCTGCAGACCCTGGCCAGCATGCTGGAACAACCGGGGGCAGAGCGGGTGACCACCGCCGCCCTGGCTGCGCGCCTGGAAGTGAGCGAAGCCGCGCTGTACAGACATTTCGCCAGCAAGGCGCAGATGTTCGAAGGACTGATCGAGTTCATCGAATCCAGCATCTTCTCGCTGCTCAACCAGATCGCCGAGCGCGAATCCTCAGGCCTGGCGCAAGCACAGCGCATCGTGGCCGTGCTGCTGCAATTTGGCGAACGCAACCCCGGCATGGCCCGGGTCATGGTGGGTGACGCGCTGGTCTATGAGAACGAGCGGCTGGTCGCCCGTATGAATCAATTCTTCGACAAGGTCGAATCCGCATTGCGCCAGGCACTGCGCACCGCAGCCGAAGCTTCCGGGTCCAGCACACCCACCGTGGAAGCGCAGGCCCAGGCGTCGGTGCTGGTGAGCTTCATCATCGGCCGGTTGCAGCGCTACGCCCGCTCGGGCTTCAAGCGCCTGCCCACCGAGCAGCTCGAAGCCGCGATGCGGATGCTGGCCTGACCCCCGTCAATGTCAGATGCCCTCGATGCCCTGCTGCGGCGCGCCGACGCGCTGCTGAACCGCCTGGAGGCGGTCCTCCCCCAACCCTTGACGGCGCCCGACTGGTCCGCCGCCGTGGCGTTCCGCTACCGCAAGCGCGGCGCGAGTGCCCGGCTGGAGCCCGTGCGGCATCTCTCCGGCATCCGCCTTGAGGACCTCAAGGAGGTGGAGCCCCAGAAAGAGCGACTGCTGCGCAATACCCGGCAGTTCGTTGCCGGACAACCCGCCAACAACGTGCTGCTGACCGGTGCACGAGGGACCGGCAAGAGCTCCTTGATCAAGGCCTGCCTGAATGCCTTTGCCAGCCAGGGGCTGCGCCTGATCGAGGTGGACAAGGCTGATCTCGTGGACCTGCCGGAACTGGCCGACCTGGTGGCCGACCGCCCCGAGCGATTCGTGATCTTCTGCGACGACCTCAGCTTCGATGAAGGCGAGGCCGGCTACAAGGCGCTGAAGTCCATGCTCGACGGCTCCGTCGCGGCAGCGACGGACAACCTGCTGATCTACGCCACCAGCAACCGCCGTCACCTGCTGCCCGAGCAGATGAAGGACAACCTCGGCTACACCCACGCCGAGCGTGACGGCAATGTGGAAGTGCATCCCGGCGAGGCGGTCGAGGAAAAGATTTCCCTGTCGGAGCGCTTCGGGCTGTGGATCAGCTTCTACAGCTTCAGCCAGCAGGAATACCTGGCCATCGTGGCCCAGTGGCTCATGCACTTCGGCCTGGATGCGGCGCAGATCGAGGCGGCCCGCCAGCCCGCCCTCGTCTGGGCGCTGGAACGCGGCTCGCGCTCCGGGCGCGTGGCCTATCAGTTCGCCCGGGACCTGGCCGGCCGAGGTGGCGCAGCAGCCGCCGACGCGCAGGCATCGCCGGCGGCCGATGCCGACGGCCCCGAAGGACTCGACCATGTCTGACGCCGCCACCGCACACGCGCAGACCGCGCCCTGGCCAGAAGACCGCACCCCCGTGGACGTGGCTGTGGGGGTGCTGGTTCGCCGTCAGGCTGACGGCGTGGAAGGAGAGTTCCTGCTCACCTCGCGGCCCGAAGGCAAGGTCTATGCGGGCTACTGGGAGTTCCCGGGCGGCAAGCTGGAGCAGGGCGAGACGGTGGCGCAGGCGCTGCGACGCGAACTCCAGGAAGAGCTGGGCATCACCATCGGCGAGGCCCACCCCTGGAAGGTCGAACTGATGGACTATCCCCATGCCCGGGTACGCCTGCATTTCTGCAAGGTCTACCAGTGGGACGGCGACTTCGAGATGCGGGAGCAGCAGGCCATGGCCTGGCAGTCCCTGCCGGTGCAGGTGCAGCCAGTGCTGCCCGGGACCATCCCCGTCCTGCGCTGGTTCGCCGAGGAGCGCGGCCACGCCGGGGCCACCCATGTCGGCTGAGGGCTACACTGCCGGCATGGATTGGCTGGATCAGATCAAGTGGGATGCCGACGGCCTGGTGCCTGTCATTGCGCAGGAACAGGGCTCGGGAGACGTGCTCATGTTCGCATGGATGAACCGCGACGCCGTGGCCCGCACGGCCGAGCTCGGTGAGGCGGTGTACTGGAGCCGTTCCCGCCGCAAGCTCTGGCACAAGGGGGAGGAATCCGGCCATGTCCAGAAGGTCCACAGCATCCGCATGGACTGCGACAACGACGTGCTGCTGCTCACCATCACGCAGCAGGGCCATGAACCCGGCATCGCCTGCCATACCGGGCGCCACAGCTGCTTCTTCCAGCGTCTGGACAACGGCCGCTGGAGTTCCGTCGAGCCGGTCTTGAAAGACCCGGCCGACATCTACAAGCATTGAGACATGACTGCCAAGCAAGGCCTGAGCAGCGCTGACGTGCTGGACCACCTCGGCGAGGTGGTGGCACAGCGCCGTGATGAAGGCGAGCCCGACAAGAGCTATGTGGCCAAGCTGTTTGCCAAGGGGCTGGACCACATCCTGAAGAAGGTGGGCGAGGAAGCCACCGAGGTGGTGCTGGCCGCCAAGGACGGCGACCCGCAAAAGCTGGTCTACGAAGTGGCGGACCTGTGGTTTCATTCCATCGTGGCCCTGGCGGCGCTAAAGGTGGAACCGGCGCAGGTGCTGGCCGAACTGGCCCGGCGTGAAGGACTCAGCGGCCTGGAAGAGTTCGCCGCCAGGTCGAAGTCCGCGCCGTCGGGCACGAGCGGTGCCGCATCCGGCGCAGACAGCTGAGGCCGAGGCCACCGCCGCACCAGCACCCGCACAACCGACTTGGCCGCGCCACTGAACCGATCCAGCTTCACAACGACAGACCACCACCAACGGGAGCGACGACGATGAATGAGGACCTGAGCCTGAATGCAGCGCCAGCGGAGAAGCTGGCCAACCTGAAGCAGCTGACCTTGATCGTGTACATCCTGTACGCGCTGAGCTTCTTCACCGGTATCACGAGCGTCGTGGCCATCATCGTCAACTACGTCAAGCGCGAAGAGACGGCCGGCACCCTGTATGCCAGTCACTTCACCTGGCAGATCCGCACCTTCTGGTGGAGCTTGCTCTGGGCCGTGCTGGGTGTGGCGCTGCTCATCGTGGGTGTGGGCGTTGCCATCCTGGCCGTCGACACCATCTGGGTCATCTACCGGCTGGTCAAGGGCATCTTGAACTGGAACGACAACAAGCCGATGCCGGTCTGAACATCATGAGCCACGATCCCAACTGCATCTTCTGCAAGATCATTGCCGGGCAGATCCCGTCCAAGAAGGCCTATGAGGACGAGGACGTGCTGGTCTTTCACGACATCCACCCCTGGGCCCCGGTGCACCTGCTGCTGATCCCCAAGCTGCACATCGCCAGCATGGCGGACCTGCAGCCGGAGCATGAGGCGCTGATGGGCAAGATGGCGGTGCTGGTGCCGCGGCTGATGAAAGAGCAGGGCGTCACCAACGGCTTCCGCACGGTGGTGAACACCGGTTCGGATGGCGGCCAGGAGGTGTTCCATCTGCATATGCACGCCATCGGCGGACCCCGACCCTGGCTGAAAGGCTGAGCGGTACGCTCAAGGCGAGTGCATTTGCGCGACTGTCTGCAGACTTGACCGGCAGACATCGATCAAAAAACCGATCGATCACCACTGGAGGGCGCCAAATCTCCCTCCGTGGGGGCATAAGTCGCTCATGCGGGCAGGGGTTGGTGCGCAACGGACGTGTCCGTGTCACGCAAGCCCACTAGAATTTCGGTATCCACTCTGGAGAATGTCATGGGTAGTATGAGCATCTGGCACTGGCTGATCGTGCTGGTGGTCGTCATCGCGGTGTTTGGTACCAAGAAGCTGCGCAATGTGGGCGGCGACCTGGGCGCCGCGGTCAAGGGTTTCAAGGACGGCATGCGTGACGGTGGCACTGAAGCCCCGCCCCAGCAGGTGGCCAACGCCACCAAGGCCGCCGATCCCAACACGGTGGACGTTGACGCCAAGCCTCGTCACTGAGCCTGCGCATGATTGATTTCGGCTTTGACAAGCTGATGCTGATCGGCGGTGTCGCGCTGGTCGTCCTCGGCCCGGAGCGCCTGCCCCGGGTGGCCCGTACCGTGGGCCATCTGCTGGGCAAGGCGCAGCGCTACGTGTCCGACGTGAAGGCCGAGGTCAACCGCTCGATCGAACTGGAAGAGCTTCAGAAGATGAAGAGCCAGTTCCAGACGGCGGTCAGTGACGTCGAGAACACCGTGCGGCAGGAAGTCGATTCGGCCCACCAGGCCATCCATTCCACCTGGTCCGACCTGGCAGTGGAGGGCGGCTCCAGCGAAGCGGCCCTGGCTGCCGCCGCACCGGCCCCGGTCTACAGCCATCCCGGAAAGAACTGGCGCCTCAAGCGAGGTGCCACGCCGCTCTGGTACAAGCAGCGGCAAGGTGTGCGCCGGCATACTCAGTCCGGCGCGGCCCGCGTGGCCCGCTTCCGCCCCCCACGCCGAGCCTCATGAGCAGCCCACACGACGACGCTTCCAAAGACGAACTGGCCGGTACCGAACAGCCCTTTGTGTCCCACCTCATGGAGCTGCGCGACCGGTTGATCCGGGCGCTGCTGGCCGTGGGCCTGGCCTTTGGCGTGCTGTGCCTGTTCCCTGGGCCAGGCGCGCTGTTTGACCTGCTGGCGGTGCCGCTGGTCTCCCACCTGCCGCAGGGCAGTTCGATGATCGCCACGAACGTGCTGTCGCCGTTCCTGGTGCCGCTGAAGATCACCTTGCTGTCGGCGTTCCTGGTGGCGCTGCCGGTGGTCCTGTATCAGGTCTGGGCCTTTGTCGCCCCGGGGCTGTATTCGCATGAAAAGCGGCTGGTGCTGCCGCTGGTGGTCTCCAGCACGCTGCTGTTCTTTGCCGGCGTCGCCTTTTGCTATTTCGTCGTGTTTGCGAAGGTGTTCACCTTCATCCAGAGCTTCGCGCCCAAGAGCATCACCGCGGCACCGGACATCGAGGCCTACCTGGGCTTTGTGATGAACATGTTCATCGCCTTCGGTGCTGCGTTCGAGGTGCCGGTGGTGGTGGTGGTGCTGGCTCGGATGGGGCTGGTCACGGTGGAGCAGCTCAAGCAATTCCGTGGCTACTTCATCGTGATCGCATTCGTGATCGCCGCGGTCATCACGCCGCCGGACATCGTCTCGCAGCTGGCGCTGGCCATTCCGATGTGCATCCTCTATGAGGTGGGCATCTGGGCTTCCAACGCTTTTGCACGCTACAGCCGCTCTCCCGAGGCGGAGGCCGATGCGGCGCAGAACGGTCACGGTCCGACGGTTTGACAGCCTGAGCCGCTGACGGCGCCAGGCCGCCGGAGTGGCTCGCCACGCAGCGCGGCGGCTTACTCGTCCGGATCGCCGTCTTCTTCCGCCAGCGGCTTGCGCAGCCCCACCTGCAGGGGCAATTTCAGGCTTTCGCGGCCCCGCTGCACCTGCAGCACCACCTGGCTGTCGGGCTTGAGGGCCGCCACCACGGTGATCAGCTCCCGGGGCGTGCGCACCGGGCGGCCATCCACCTCCGTCACCACATCGCCGGCTTCGATGCCGGCCTTGGCAGCGGGGCTGGCCTTGAACACTTCCTTCACCAGCACGCCCTGGCTCACGGCCAGGTGCAGCATCTCCACCACCTCGGGGTTCACCTCGCCGGTGATGACGCCGATCCAGCCGCGGCTGACCTTGCCATCCTTGATCAGCGCTTCCAGCACCTGGTAGGCGGAATCCACCGGGATGGCGAAGCCGATGCCGAGGCTGCCGCCGCCGGTGCGGGAATAGATGGCGGTGTTGATGCCCACCAGCCGGCCCTGCGCATCCACCAGCGCGCCGCCCGAATTGCCCGGGTTGATGGCCGCATCGGTCTGGATGAAGTTCTCGAAAGTGCTGAGCCCGAGCTGCGAGCGGCCCAGGGCGCTGACGATGCCGGAGGTGACGGTCTGGCCCACGTTGAACGGGTTGCCGATGGCCAGGACCACGTCACCGACCTGCAGGTCTTCCGCGCGGCCCGGGTGAATCACGGGCAGCGGCGGTGCCAGCTGGATGCGCAGCACCGCCAGGTCGGTTTCCGGGTCGGTGCCCACCAGCTTGGCGGATGTCTCGCGGCCGTCCGGCAATTGCACCCGGATCTCGGTGGCGCCCGACACCACATGGTTGTTGGTCAGCACATAGCCTTCAGGCGAGACGATGACGCCGGAGCCCAGGCCCGTCTGCTGGCGCTGCGGGATGCGTCGGCCGAAGTGGAAGCGCAGCCATGGGTCAGCCTCGATCTCGCGCTGGGTGAGGGCCGGCTTGTTGGCCAGCACGGCCACCACGGCCGGGGAGGCGGCCTGGGCAGCGGCCGCATAGCTGAACTGCACGGCCGCCCGGGGCGGAGCGCCCACGGCAGCAGGCAGGGTGGCCAGCACGGACGGGCCGTGATGCAGCCATTCCGGCTTCAAGGTGCCGACGACGAAATACCCTGCCAGCGCCACGGTGGTGGCCTGGGCGAAAATCAGCCAGGTTTGACGCAATTGAGACCTTGTCATGGCACATCGCACGGAGCTGGAGCGGCTGCTCGCCGCCACGCTGGAGCCCTCGCGCTTCAAGGATTATGGGCCGAACGGTCTGCAGGTCGAGGGACGGGAGCAGATCCGTCACCTGGTTTGTGGGGTGACGGCCAGCCTGGCGCTTATCGACGCCGCCATCGACGCGGGCGCGGATGCCCTGCTGGTGCACCACGGACTGTTCTGGCGCGGCCAGGACGGCCGGGTGGTGGGCTGGATGAAGCAGCGGCTCTCGCGCTTGCTTGCCCATGACATCAACGTGTTTGCCTACCACCTGCCGCTGGACGCCCATGCGGAGCTCGGCAACAACGCGCAGCTGGCGCGGCATCTGGGCTGGGAAGCGGATGGCCGCTTCGGCGAGCAGGACCTCGGGGCCATTGGCGAGTTGCCCGCTGCGCTGGGCGGCCTGCCGGCACTGACGCATCATCTGGAGCAGCGCCTGGGCCGGGCCACCGTGCAGGCTGTCGGGGATGGTCGGCGCCTGCGCCGCGTGGCGTGGTGCACGGGCGGGGCGCAAGGCTACTTCGAGGCGGCGATCGCGGCCGGCGCGGACGTTTTCATCACGGGTGAGATCTCGGAGCCTCAGGCGCACTATGCCGCCGAGACGGGTGTGGCCTTCATTGCCGCGGGGCACCATGCGACGGAGCGCTATGGGGTCCAGGCGCTGGGCAAGCACGTGGCGGATCGGCTCGGCCTGAGCTACCAGTTCATCGACATTCCCAACCCGGCTTGAACACGCCGTCATTCCTGACAAGGCCACCTGATGCCCTTCACATCCACGATGTCCGCTGACGCCCCGTCTGGCGTTCTGCCGGGCCAGCCACTGCTGATCACCATGGGAGACGCCTGCGGGATTGGTCCGGAGGTGGCGGTGGCCGCCTGGGCGGCGGACCGCGGCACCGACCTTCGTCTGGTGGGAGATGTGGGCGTGTACCGGCGTGCGCTGCAGATGGTGGGGCTTGAACTGCCGGTGGCGCGTCTGGCGTCGCCGGGGGACGAGGCGCCGCCCGACTGCCTGCCGGTGTGGCAACCGGACGGCCTGCCCACTTCGTTGCTGGATCAGCCCTTGGGCCAGATCAGCGGCGTGGCAGGCGCTGCGGCGGCACGCTGCATCGAGGCAGCGGTGGCTGAGCAGCGGGCCGGGCGATCAAGCGCTCTGGTGACGGCGCCCATCCACAAGGAAGCGCTCCATGCAGCCGGTGTCCGTTTCCCCGGCCACACGGAAATGCTGCAGGCCCTGTGTGCCGACGGGCAGGGCCATGTGCCGCCGGTGAGGATGATGCTGGCCAATGACGAGCTGCGCGTGGTGCTGGTGACCATCCACGTGGCGCTGCGCGAGGCCGTGGACCTCATCACCGCGGGCCGGGTGCTGCAGACCTTGCGCATCACCGATGCCGCCTTGAAGCGCGCCGGGATCGCAACGCCGCGCATCGCCGTGGCGGGTTTGAACCCGCATGCCGGGGAGGGGGGGCTGTTTGGTGATGAAGAGATCCAGCACATCGCGCCGGCCATTGCGCAGGCGCGTTCGCTGGGCATTGATGCCACCGGCCCCTACGCGCCAGACACCATTTTCATGCGGGCCCGCCACGCGCCGCCGCGCCATGTTGGCGAGTTCGATGCCGTGGTCGCCATGACCCATGACCAGGGCCTGATCCCCGTCAAATACCTGGGCGTTGAAGACGGCGTGAACGTGACGCTGGGCCTGCCGCTGGTGCGTACCAGCCCGGACCACGGCACCGCCTTCGACATTGCCGGCACCGGCCGGGCGGATCCTTCCAGCATGCAGGCGGCCATCCGCATGGCCCGGCAGCTGAGCGCAGGCTGATCAGGCCTTGGCGCTTGCGCTCAAGGCCGCCAGCTGCTTGCGTGCCCGCGCCGTGGCGCGCTCCAGCAGATAGGCGCTTTCAAAGGCGCGCAACCGGCCGCCCTCGCACATCTTGCGCAGCATGCGAGAGGTCATCGTCAGGGTGCCGTGATGACGGTCACCATGGGTGAAGATGAAGAAGCTGCGGCCGCCGCTGATATGGGCCAGGCGCACCTTGATCCACTTGTTGTCGCGGTTCATCTGATAGGCGAAGCCCAGCTGCAGGTGCTCCAGCAGCAGCACGCCCGCCGCCGGTTCCGGCGCCTCCTCGGCCGGCGGCAGCCCATCGATGCTGATGTCCACCGCCATGAGGGGCCGCTGCTCTTCGGCCGTCAGGTCGATGTCCACCTGACCGTCCCAATCGACCTGCTGGTCATCGACAAGACCCAGCCGGCGGGCTTCGTCGTCCGTCAGGCGCTCGGTCAGGTCCAGGTCCAGCGGCGCATGTGCCGGCAGGTCCTGCTCACGCGGAGGGGCGATGCCGAAAACCGTTTCCAGCTGCTTGGCCAGCAGGTTGTATTCCAGCGGACTCAGCGCCTGGCCCTTGAGGGAATCGGCGTGGGCCGGCAGCAGTTCGGCGAAGAATTTCTTGCGCTCGGACTCTGGCCAGCGGACCAGGTCCAGGCCGTCGTTGAGCGTGCGCATGAGCACCGGCAGCGAGGCCAGGAAGGCCTGGCGCTGCTGCGGCGAGGTCTTGGGCTGCACCGACAGCACGATGTCCCGGCCCAGGTTGCGCAGCCGCTCCACCAGGCCCGCGTCCAGGTCTGGGTGGCGCGAAGCGTGCACCAGCACCTCGCTCCAGGTCTTGGTCAGGAACTCGCGCAGGAAGTCGCGCATGTCCACGTTGGCCATGGCCTGCTGCAGTTGCTGCATGTAGCGCTGCTGCAGCCGCAGTTCGGTTTCCTTACGCTCCACCAGCCCGGCCGCATCCCCTTGCGACTTCAGGCTCTGGGCTGTCTGCTCCGCAATGAACTGCTCAAGCTGGTTGAGCTTGGCGTCATACAGGTCCATGCGGTCGAAATCACCGCTGACGATGTCCTGGATGAGCTCCCGCACCAGCGCGAGGAAGGCCTTGCCCGGATCTTCATTGAAGTCGTCATACGCCGCGGCCAGCGAGGCGATGCGGTTGACCAGCCGCCGAACCGGGTGGCGGCGGGAAGAGAAGAAGCTTCGGTCGCCCAGGGCCGCCCGCAGCACCGGCAACTGCAGCCGGGCAATCTGCTGCGACATCTGCGGCGGCAGCTTCGGGTCGGAGAGGATCTGGTCAAAGAGCCCGGCCACCACGTCGATGACCATGTGGTCCAGCGACCCGTTGGCCGCCTGGCGCAGCTCATCCCGGTGCATGTGGATGAGGTTGGGCGGCAGCATGACCGGCGTGCCATCCAGCATCGGGCTGCCGGCACCCACGGTATCGCCTTCCCAGTGCTGCCACTGGCTGGGCGTGCCCATGCCGGGCGCCAGCGGCATGCCGCTGGTCACCGGCCCGCTGAGCCCACTCATGCCGCCGCCGATGCCGCCGCCCATCGCGGGCAGCGGCGTTTGCGCCAGCCGGCGCAGCAGGTCCATCAGTTGCGGGTCCACCGCGCCGACCACGGGGTAACCGGGCTGGAATGCACCGTGGCCGCTATGGGCAGCGCCCAGCGCCGCATGGCCGCTGCCGCCGGCGACCCCATGCAGCCCACCCGGACGGGTGGGGAAGCCATGGCCGCTCATGCTGTTCAGCGCACCGGGCTGGGTCGCGAAACGGCTGTCGGCGCCCATGGCGCCGTGGCTGCTGTTGCCGCCCATGCCGCCCCGCAGGGACTGGCCGCGCGAGTTGTCCCCGCCGCGCACCCGCAAGTCCTGCGGGCGCAGGCCCCGGCTGCGGAAGAGGCTGGCGATGTCCGCATAGCAGGCCTTCATTTCCTGGGCCAGGGCGCGGGTCAGCTCGTCGATCAGGGTCTGGCGGGTGTCGTTGTCGTCGGTTGCGGCATAGACGCCATCGATCAGGGCCTGGGCGATGTTCTGGGGCCGCAGGGGATGCCGGTCCTCCTTGCCGCTCATGCCGGGAATGCCGCCGATGTAGCCATCGACCTCGCGCAGCTCCCATTCGCTCTGGTGGCCGATGGCCAGGCCAATACGGTCCGCCGCCACCAGGGCATTGACCTGGTCGTCGTCCATCAGCGAGAGCTCGTCCCACTGGGTGTTCTTCTGCAAGCCCGGCTGGGCAGGGGCACTCGTGTCCTCCGCCTGACGGCGCATGGACTGATCAAAACGCTGCGAAAACAGCGCCTGCTGCTTGCGGAAGATGAACTGTGCAGACAACAGGGCATCACGCCGCTTGGCCTGTCCAGCGGACAGGGCGGCGAGTCCCAGGCCTTCAGCGCCGCGCTCCGCGGCTTGTTCCACCGCGGTGCGCACGCGCTGCAGTGCCGCGTCAAGGTGGGGATTGAGACGGTTCATGAATGCATCGTGCGCGCATTGTGGTGACCACACCACAGCATGCAGTATCGTCCATGCAAGCCCCCCACTCGGGCGGGACCCGCACGGTCTTTGCGCAAAAGCTGACGTTTCTAGTGGGCTTTACGCTTTGTCACGAATCAAGGCGTCACGAATCTCGCGTAGCAGCTTCACGTCGGTGGGCTCCGCAGCGGGTTCGGCCGGGGTTTCCGGGGCCTTTCGCCGGAGACGATTCACCTGCTTGATCATGATGAAGATGATGAAGGCCAGGATGATGAAGTTGAGCAAAACCGTCAGGAAAGTGCCATAGGCAAAGAGTGGCACCCCTGCTTTGGTCAAGGCTTCGTACGTCATGGGCCCGGCGTAGTTGGGCGGCGGGTCTCCCAGCATCACGAAGTAGTTGCTGAAATCCAGCCCGCCCACCGCCTTGCCGACGATCGGCATGATCAAGTCCTTGACCACTGAATCGACGATCTTGCCGAAGGCGCCGCCGATGATCACGCCCACGGCCAGGTCCATGACGTTGCCCTTGACCGCGAATTCGCGGAATTCAGTGAGGAATCCCATGATCCTGCTCCTGCTTGATAGGTGTACGCAAAGGCGGCCCCCCGCCGCCGGCCAAGCATCCTAACGGGCTTCGCGCCACGATAAATGTCAACTTGGTGCGCACATGCACATCGGTAGAGCGCCTTAGAGTCAAGGCAGTTTTTCATGCCTAGAATCTTTGGTTGCCCCCTATCAGAAGTTCCCTTTAAGGACCCTCATGAGTGACCAACAAGTGGACAAAGGCAAGCGCAGCTGGATGATCGCCACCGGCTGCGCGGGAGCAGTAGGCGGTGTCGCCACAGCGGTCCCATTCGTCAGTACCTTCGCCCCGTCCGAACGCGCCAAGGCAGCAGGCGCTGCCGTAGAAGTTGATGTGGGAGGCCTGGCCCCCGGTGAAAAGCTCACCGTGGAGTGGCGAGGCAAGCCGGTCTGGATCGTTCGCCGTACGCCAGACCAGCTCAAGGCGCTCAAGGGCAACGACCCTGAGCTGGCCGACCCTTCCTCCGAGCGCAAGGCCTATCCCATCCCGGATTACGCCAAGAATGAATGGCGCTCGATCAAGCCCGAATACCTGGTGGTGGTCGGCATCTGCTCCCACCTGGGCTGCTCGCCGAGCGACAAGTTCCAGTCTGGGCCGCAACCGTCGCTGCCCGACAACTGGCATGGCGGCTTCCTGTGCCCGTGCCATGGCTCCACCTTCGACATGGCGGGACGCGTGTTCAAGAACAAGCCGGCCCCCGACAACCTCGAGGTGCCGCCCCACATGTACCTGTCGGACACCAAGCTGTTGATCGGTGAAGACAAGAAGGCCTAACCCGGACCAAGGCAGACGACATGGCTGAATTCAAGGAAGCACCCGCCGGCGCCCCCCTGGGAACCCGGCTCATGACGTGGGTGGACAACCGGTTCCCCGCGTCCAAGCTCTACAAAGAGCATATGTCGGAGTACTACGCTCCGAAGAACTTCAACTGGTGGTACATCTTCGGCTCGCTGGCCCTGCTGGTGCTGGTGATCCAGATCGTGACCGGCATCTTCCTGGTGATGCACTACAAGCCGGATTCCTCCCTGGCCTTTGCATCCGTCGAGTACATCATGCGGGACGTCCCCTGGGGATGGCTGGTCCGCTACATGCACTCCACCGGGGCGTCCGCCTTCTTCGTCGTGGTCTACCTGCACATGTTCCGCGGGTTGCTCTACGGCTCCTACCGCAAGCCGCGCGAGCTCGTGTGGATCTTCGGTTGCGCCATCTTCCTGTGCCTGATGGCCGAGGCCTTCATGGGCTACCTGCTGCCCTGGGGCCAGATGTCCTACTGGGGCGCGCAGGTCATCGTGAACCTGTTCGCTGCCGTGCCGGTCATCGGCCAGGACCTGGCGCTGATGATCCGCGGCGACTACGTGGTGGGCGACGCCACGCTGAACCGCTTCTTCAGCTTCCACGTCATTGCCGTGCCGCTGGTGCTGATTGGCCTGGTGGTGGCGCACATCATTGCGCTGCATGAAGTGGGGTCCAACAACCCGGACGGTGTGGAGATCAAGGCAAAGAAAGATGCCCGCGGCCTGCCGCTGGATGGCATTCCCTTCCACCCTTACTACACGGTGCATGACATCTTCGGCGTGGGCATCTTCCTGATGGCCTTCTCCGCGGTTGTCTTCTTCGCGCCTGAGTTCGGCGGCTACTTCCTGGAGTACAACAACTTCATCCCGGCTGACCCGCTGAAGACGCCGCCGCACATCGCGCCGGTCTGGTACTTCACGCCCTTCTACTCCATGCTGCGCGCCACCACCGATGTGATGGTGAAGGTGCTGTGCGTGGTGGTGGCCCTGAGCGTGGTGCTGACGCTGCTCAAGGGGCGGCTGTCCGGCATGGCCAAGGTGGCCACCGTGGTGATCGGGCTGGTGGCTGTTGCAGCGCTGCTCAGATTCGATGCGAAGTTCTGGGGCGTGGTCGTGATGGGGGGCGCAGTGGTCATCCTGTTCTTCCTGCCCTGGCTGGATCACAGCCCGGTGAAGTCCATCCGCTACCGGCCGGGCTGGCATCTGGGGCTGTACATCGTCTTCGTCTTGGTGTTCCTGATCCTGGGCGTGCTGGGCACACTGGCCCCGTCGGACTTCTACACCCTGGTCTCGCAAGTGGGCACGCTGTTCTATTTCGGCTTCTTCCTGCTGATGCCGTGGTGGACTCGCCTGGGCACCTTCAAGCCGGTGCCGGATCGCGTCACCTTCCACCCCCACTGATGCACCACGGAGTCCAAGCATGAAGAAACTCATCGCGTTGCTGGTGACGTCCCTGGCTCTGGGGACGGCACTGGTGCCGGCGGCCCACGCCAACGAGGGCGGCATCGAATGGGACCGCTTCCCGGTCGCCAAGATGAACGACGTGGCCGCGCTGCAGCACGGCGCCAAGCTGTTCGTGAACTATTGCCTGAACTGCCATTCGGCGTCCGTCATGCGCTACAACCGCCTGAAGGACCTGCAGCTGACGGACGACCAGATCAAGAACAATTTGCTGTTTGCCAGCGAAAAAGTGGGCGAAACCATGAAAGTGTCGCTCGATCCGAAGCAGGCAAAAGCCTGGTTCGGCGCGGCCCCGCCCGACCTGTCCGTCATCGCGCGGGCCAAGGCGGACGGCAGCAAAGGCACGGGAGCGGACTACCTCTACACGTATCTGCGAAAATACTACCGGGACGATACCAAGGCCACGGGATGGAATAATCTCGTGTTCCCCAGCGTGGCGATGCCGCATGTGCTGTGGGAGCTCCAGGGTGTCCGCACCGCCAAGTTCGAGGAACGGCCGGATCCGCATGACCACAGCAAGGTCACGCAGGTCTTCACGGGATTCGAGCAGGTGAGCCCCGGGACGATGTCGCCGCAGGAATTCGACGAGTCGGTTGCCGATCTGGTGGCCTATCTCCAGTGGATGGGCGAACCGGCCCAGGGCACGCGATTCCGCCTCGGCGTGGTCGTGGTGCTGTTCCTGTTGGTGTTTACCGTATTCGCGTGGCGCTTGAACGCCTCCTTCTGGAAGGACGTCAAGTAAGTCGATGACCTGGCCTCGGCCGGGTCCTCCCGCGCAGTGGGTGCCGAAAGGCTCCACTGCGCTTGCCTTTTGTTTGGTTAGAAATCGAGGAAGCCTTCAGGCTTCGATCAGGAGTCCACTGTCATGATGGTGCTTTATTCCGGAACGACTTGCCCTTATTCGCACCGTTGCCGTTTCGTGTTGTTCGAGAAGGGCATGGACTTCGAGATCCGGGACGTCGATCTCTTCGCCAAGCCTGAAGACATCGCACTGATGAATCCGTACAACGAGGTGCCCATCCTGGTGGAGCGCGACCTCATCCTGTACGAATCGCACATCATCAACGAGTACATCGACGAGCGTTTCCCGCATCCGCAACTGATGCCCGGGGACCCGGTGGCCCGCGCTCGTGTGCGCCTGTTCCTCTTCAACTTCGAGAAGGAACTGTTCGCCAACGTCAACATTCTGGAAAACCGCGGCCAGCCTCTCAAGCCGACCGAAAAGCAGCTGGAAAAGGCTCGTTCGCAGATCCGCGACCGCCTGACGCAACTGGCTCCGATCTTCCTGAAGAACAAGTACATGCTGGGTGACGACTTCAGCATGCTGGACGTGGCGATTGCCCCGCTGCTGTGGCGTCTGGACTACTACGGCATCGACATGTCGAAGAATGCCCTGCCGCTGCTGAAGTACGCCGAGCGCATCTTCTCGCGCCCGGCTTACATCGAGGCGCTGACGCCGTCCGAGAAGGTGATGCGCAAGTAATACACTGCCAGGCATGGACGACAGCAAGGATGGCGGCGGCACCGCCGCCAGCTCGACGCGGCCTTATTTGATCCGCGCCCTGCACGAGTGGTGTACCGACAACGGTTTCACGCCCTACATCGCGGTTCACGTGGACCGAACGGTGCAGGTGCCCCTGGAATACGTGAGCAACAACGAGATCGTGCTCAACGTCGGGTTTGAAGCGACCAGCAACCTGGACCTCGGCAACGAGCAGATCCAGTTCAAGGCTCGTTTCGGCGGCGTGGCGCGCGAGATCATCGTGCCGGTGGATCATGTGGTGGCCATTTATGCCCGTGAGAACGGGCAGGGCATGGCTTTTCCGCCGCCTTCGGCGGAGGAAGCCACGCAGCACCGTCCGGCCTCCGTGCCGGCGGCTGCAGCCCCGCGCGGCTTGCGCCTGGCCACGGATGCGGACGGCGAGACGGCGGGGGACAAACCCGAAGTCACGGCTGCCCCGACCTCGGTGCCTTCGGGCCCTGGGGACGACGACCCGAGTGGTGGGCCGTCGGGCGGGCGTCCGGCCTTGAAGCGCGTGAAATAACGCCTCATTCGTCTGACGCACCCTGGAGTGCGACTAGAATGCGAGGCACGCCGCTGGTCACCGCCAGCGGCACCAGTTTTCGTGTGCCGGCTTAGCTCAGTTGGTAGAGCAACCGCCTTGTAAGCGGTAGGTCATCAGTTCGAATCCGATAGCCGGCACCAAGAAGTGAACGGGATCAAGCCACTTGGCTTGGTCCCGTTTTGCTTTTGTGGTGACCTGCGCGCGCAGGCGTTGACTTGGACGAGGCCGTTACACCGTCCGGGGGGGGCAGGTTCGTGGAACCGCGAGGACGACACCAGATGGGCACGTTGCAATTCGACGCGCCGCTTGCCTGTCGAGCTGAGGCTACGGCTCTGTGTTGATTGCCTTTCAGGTGCCACCCAATACTGCCCCCGTGGTGTTCCTGATGCAGGTTCATTGGCTCAAGGCTTTCAGGCGGTCCGAGACGAGGCCGGCTCGCTCGGGTTCGGCAATCAGGCCCGGCAGCACATTCATGAAGTCCGGGTTCTTCAGCAATCGGGTAAAGGCAGCGGCCACTGCCTGCCTCAGCTCTGCGGGCGCGGCCGCCATCTCGTCGGCCAGCTCTTCGCGACCATCGACGATGTTCCGGACATCCTCGAGGTCATGGCTGCTCATGAAGTCGCCGTTGCCCCGGCCGGCAAAGGCCTCTAGCTTGGTCGCCACGAAGGCTACGGCGCTCACCAGCCGAATCGTCAGGCCTGCGCCCAAGTCCTGGGATACGGCGGTCTTCACCGCATAGGGATACCAGCGGTTGGAAAAGCCCAGCACCTCCGGCTGCACCGGCATCAGGTCGAACAGCACGCCCGAGTCCTTGTGCACCCAGCGGCAAATCACGTCGCTGCTCACATCCCGCGCGAAGCCGCGCTCTGCCACCTGGGCTTCGATGCGATGGAACAGGGTCCGGCTGGCGTTCACGACCGCATCTACGTCACGGGTGGCGCGCACGGCGTCCGCCAGCGGGTCGGTCACGAGCAGGCCGGCCACGGCGCCGCCGACAAACACCAGATGCTCGCGCAGTTCAGCCAGCGCCTCGGCAATGTGGCGCAGGTAAGGCAGGTTCGGGTCGTCAACTCGCATCGGCCGTCCCCTCACTGCCCGAATCGAAGCGCATCAGCTCGGCTCTCATCAAATTGGCAGCGAGCGTGCGTTCACGTGCTCGCCCCACCCTCAAGGCATCCACGAGCGCCAGCAGGCGATGCAGCGCCGGGTCAGCCAGCGCAGCCTGCGGTGCCGTCCGGTAAATCGGAGAAAGCGTGGGGCCCTTGATGCTGCCTGTGGTGTGCGCCCAGACGGGTGCTTCGCCCGAAGCGGCGGTCAGCTGGCTGGCCAGGGGCTCCGCGCCAAAGGACGTCGGCACGCCGCGCTTGACCGGTCCGGGCGTGGTCGGCCAGATGTAGCGCACGCCGTGCAGAATGAACTCCAGCAGATTGGGCCTGACTGGCGACCATTCGCCACGCCCGGGAGCCACCGCCAGGCCGGACGCCACAGCGCGTTTCACGCTCGCGTGGGCCTCCGAAGCGCTGATGTCCAGAGCTTCGCCCAGTGCGGCGTAGGTCCAGCGCTGCGGCGGGTGGGCCGCGACCTTAAGCAGTACCAGCAGGTCTTGGGGTTTGAGTTCCATGGGAGAGTGATATTCGCTATTCGCGAATCACGAATATCGCCGATGGAGCCCTTTTTGCGCAAGCGGACGGTGGGATGCAACGGCCAGCGTTGGCGGACGGCTACATCTTCCCAGCAGGTCCGCTCAGGGCGGCAAAGAGTTCGTTGATGCAAATTGCATGGCAAGTCGGATAACGCCAAGACGCCGCGCGCCTTCAGACCGACTGACAACCCCAATAGACCTCGGTCTCCGGCCCACACACAAAGCCCTCAAGCGCCGGATGCTGCGCCAGCTTGGCAACGTTTTCTGCGGAGGAGCAAAACAGCGTGAAATGGCTGTCCCAGTGGACGGTCCAGAGCTGGGCTGTGTCCGGAGTGAAGAGGTTGTCGTAGCGCAGCATCTGTTTACTGCCGCCCGGCATCAGGTCATCGATCCAGTAAAGCTTGCGCTCGGTGCCCATGCCGTCACCGGCCCACAACCAATCCTGCCCCAAGGAGCGGATGAATGACAGCATCGGCGCACGGACCAACTCGGGAAACACGCCTTCCGCCGGTGGAATGAGCCCATGCCGCTGCAAGGTGCGTTCCAGTACATCGGCGAGCGCGGGGTCGGCATAGGGCCGCCGCAGACCGCCAATCATCGTCCTGAGTGCAATATCGATGCGGTCGATGGACGGCCAATCGCAAAGGGCAAGCACCTGCGACCACGGGACCGCCTCATACACGGCACATGTCTGGTGCGGCGTCATGTCCTGCCACGCGCTGTGGTCTGGGGCCACACTGCCAGGCTTTAGCCGAAGGAATGGATTCAGCACCACGTAGGCGGCCTCAAACACACCTTCGTAGAAGGGCAGAATGGCCCCGTCCAACGGGCAGACAGCAAAGCGGTCGGGCGTAGGAAGCACACGGTCAGTCATGGTCAAGATCCTCGTGTGGACGTTGGTGAACGCCGATCAGTCAGTGGCTTGCCGCCCCGGCGAGGTTTGGCCCGGTGGCCGGCTGGCACCTCTGGTGTTCAATGACATTTAGCAGCCCTACTGCACCATATCGACTGCATCGACCGCGACTGACGGGCTCAGCCACCCGTCGCCGGTCGAGCCGCTATTGAGCGTGATGGTCAGCGTATTGGCCCCAGCCACCAGCGCGCTGGCAGGCACGTCGTAGCTGTAGAGCACGTTGTTGCCCCGGTAGGTGCCCACCGTCAGGTTGCGGGTTTTGGGCTCGCTCGGTGCTGCCGGCAGCGCGGACGTCCATCCATTGATGGAGACCTGCGGCCGTGCCCCCAGATAGGCGGTGGTGATGCCAATGCGCACCGTGCTGGCTTTCACCCGCGCCGCCGTCAGGGCGAAGGTCACGCGCTGACCGTTGTTCTTGTCCTTCCACAGATAGGCCGGGAAGTCACTCGCTGTAGACACGCCCACCGTGAAATCGCCGGGCGCCCAACTGGCCATGCGGACATCGGACGGATGCATGCGCGTCACCTTGTCGCCATTACGCAGCTCGGCAGGGGACCCATCCCAGTCGCCAATGCGCCACAGGGCCGCCCTGGCCGACGGATCGGAAACGGTCATTGCCCCCAGCGCGGTTGTGCTTGCGGCCGCGACGGACACCGTTTGACTGGCGACCACCAGCTCGTTCTTGTAGACATTCAAGGTGTAGTCGCCCGGCAGCACCCCAGCACAGCTGAAGCTGCCGGTGGCGCCGTCCGCCGTGGTCCAGTACTGCGCGGATGCATTGGCCAGTCCCACGGTGTAGCGGTAGTTGCTGTCCAGGCCAGAGATGCCGCTGCCCGTCACGACGCCGCGGCCGGCCGGCGTCACCCAACCCTTGAGGTCCATGCCGCCATACCAGCTGGTGTCGATGCTTTCAGGCTGGCTGCCATCAGTAAACACCAGTGCATAGGTATTGAGCACATTCATGCGGTAGGCCTCCGTCTGAGCCATGCCGTAATTGACGATGTAGGTCAGTTGCTGCTGCGTGCTGGTGCCCTGGTTGAGGAGGCTTCGGTAGAAGGGGCCGCCTGACATGCCTTCGCTGTTGCCACGCACCACCCAGAGGCCCACCTTGTTGCCAGTGGCACCAATGGCGGTCCAGTCCCTCAGCCGCTGATTCGAATAGTGCTTGGATCGCGTCTCGCCGGTGGCGGTGCTGAAGATGTCCGAAGCCTCGATGGTGGCCGTTGTGTCGCGCAGGCTGGAGGCGGCCGGGCCGTCCGGCAAGCGGCTGGTCAGCGCCCGCACGATGTAGCGGACAAAACTTTCGTTGTCCTGGTTGGGCTCGCTCGCGAACACGGTGCCCATGTAGATCCTGGCCTCGCCCCGGTGCGCCAGGTAGTAATGCGTCATGTCGCCAGCGGTCACGGCGATGCGGATGTGATCCGCATCGGTCTGCGCAGCATCGACCACCACGTCGTTCTCACCGACCGTGGTGTAGAGATAGCCCATGCCGGCATTGACCTGCGTGCCGCTGGTGACGTCCTGATACTCCACGCCGTTGAAGACCATGGAGGCGATGTCGCCGGGCGCCTGGGTATTCGATGCGTAGCTGCCCCGGCGGATCTTGAATACAAGGCCGGCACCCGTGTCCACGCTGTAGAAGGCGTCGCTGGTGCTCAGTCCGAAGCTGGCAGTGGCCGCCGCGTCGGGCGTGGGCGCTGCCGGCACAGGCGTGGTGCAGCCCGAAGCCAGGGTGGCGCCCGTGGTGCCCGTCAACGTAGGCACGGGCGACGAATCGCCCGAACCGGCGTTCACGGTCCCGTCGGCCCCACCCGAGGCAGCGCCTGGCGTGCTGGCTGCACCGGCTGGCGCGCTCGCGCCACCGTCCGCGCTGCTGGCTGCAGTGCCGGGTGCTGGTGCACTCGCGCCTGCATCATCGTCGCCACCGCAGGCCGTGAGTACGAGCATGGCGGCAGCTGCGAGCAGCGCCACAGCGGGCTTGGCATAGGTCTTCATTGTGTCGGTCCGGTCCTTGGCGGGCGCCGTGCACACCCTGCGCATGAGCAGTGCTGTTGAGCGCGGCATGACGGACAGCACAGTGTGCAGACGGCCCGTTTCCGGGCCGTTTCAGGTGTGGGCCGACACTGGCGTAGAGGCCCGTGCACCAGGATGGCACGGGCCCGCGCCTTACGGGCGCTGGCTGGCGAAGGACCGCCGGAACTCAGGCGCCGCGTCCGCACGGGTGTTCACTTCGACCAGCGGTCCCTCAGGGACCCAGCAGAAAAACCGTGAGCCGCGCGGATGCGCAAACAGTTCGGTCTGCATGCGCACCCCGTCCGCCAGCATCTGCCGGTAGAGCGCTGCCAGGTCTTCCGGTGATTGCACCTCCACGCCGATGTGGAAGTTGCCTGGCCAGGTCGTGTCGCGGTCCAGCGCTTCCTCGATGACGATGTCCCAACCGTCTTTCTTGAGGACGGCGCTGCGCCCCAGCGGCGTGGCAGTGAAGCCGAGGTAGTGCTCGAAAAAACCGCTCACGGCGGCCACGTCATGCGTGGGGAAGCTGAGGTGGTTGAGTGTCGATGAAACGATGTGCATGGTGTAGCGATCAGTAGATAGGGATGAGCGCATCCACGCCGAGACGGGCGTCGCCTCGGCGGAAGACATGTCGGAAGAGAGAGCAGGGCGGCAGAGGGCCGTCACCGCGGTGCCACCTCACGGTGGCCGCAGCAGCACAGGCGTCTGCCCGGCGCAACGGCGCAGCATGACGACGCGGCGAGGCGCCATCCATCGACGAAGGCACGGTGTGGAATCGCTGTGGCGCCGAGCGTCAGCCAAGGACGGACGCATGCAAGCCATGTGGCCCCGGAGAAGGGGCGGGCACCGCGAGCGAAGAGGGGAGAGAGTCGGTAAGCAATGAGGCCAAGCGCTGCGCATATCGGAGTCACCGGAAGACCGGTGTCGCTGGAATGCGCGTTGGCTGACGTAAACGCTTACGGCTTTTGAAAGACCTTCAAAGGCGAGCGCAATGTAGCAGAACGCTTTGGCCATCGCAACGTCTGGCGCCAAGCCAAGGCACCGCAAACTTCCTGACGCAACGCTCGGCGAGCACTGTGCGCAACCCGCGGCAGGTGATTGGATCCACGTCAATAACCCGACGGGACGAAGCATTCAGAATCGGTGGCATTCTTTGCGTGTTTCTCCACGACGGACCTGCCTTTATGTCTTCCACCGCCAGCGCCCTTGCGGACCGCCCCCAGACCCTTGGCGAGGAGATCGCCAACGCGATCAGCCACGGCCTGGGGACGCTGCTTGCGATGGCGGCGTTGCCCATCCTCGTGACGCGCGCCATCACCCACGGCGGGCTGGCCGACGTGGTGGCCGCCGCCATCTTCGCTTGCACCGGCATCCTGCTGTATGGCGTCTCCACGCTCTATCACGCCTTGCCGGCATCGCTGGCCAATGGACGCATCAAGTCGTGGCTCATGCGCCTGGACCATGCGGCCATCTACGTGTTCATCGCCGGCAGCTACACGCCGTTCACCCTGGGCGTGCTGCACTCGGGGCCGGGTGTCACGCTGCTGGTGGCGGTGTGGGCAGCCGCCGCGTTTGGGGTCACCATCAAGCTGCTGAACCGGCTGCGTCATCCGCTGGTGTCCACCGCGCTGTATCTCGCCATGGGCTGGGTGGTGGTGTTCGCCATTGGCCCGCTGGTGGAGCGCACGCCAGGCCCCGGGCTGGTCCTGCTGGTTGCCGGTGGCTTGAGCTACACGCTTGGGGCGGTGGTGTTCCTGTTCGACAACAAGCTGCGCTATGCCCACTTTGTCTGGCATCTCTTTGTGCTGGGCGGCAGCGTCTGCCATTTCTTCGCGGCCCTGTTCTACGCCTACCGCTGATCCGTCTCCCGGCGCGCCGGTGATCCGCAGGCCGCGTCGCGCACGGTCCTGTTGATGCCCGCATCCAACAGCGGGCTGCGCAGTGCTTCACGACGTACGCCGCAATGTCGCGGCTATCCCCCCAAGGTCGGTGGTTGTCGGTGGCTGCCCTCGCTAAGGTGCTGGTCGTCGTTGATCAACACCGGCGCAGTGCGCCGGCAGCAAACATGAAACAGGGTGGAATCGCCAAGCCGTTGTCAGGCCTGGCGCAGGGGGGCATGGCCGTGGTGGCGCTGATGGCGTCCGTGGGAGCGCAGGCGGCGCCCAACTATGTGTCGGAGTACGGCCGTCTGCTGACCGAGCTGGACTATCCGGGTGGCAAGCCCTACATCAACTTCAGCCTGGACAGCACCAAGCTCAAGGGCGCATGGGCGGCCGCTGCGCCCGCGTTGACCTTCACCGAAGTGCCCGAGCCGGCCAGCCGGGATCGCAGCCGCGTCATCCACCGGTATATCTCCGGCACCAAGCTCGTGCCGGAAGCTGCCGTCAAGGCCATGCGCTATTCCTTCCCGAAGTCGGGGACCGAAGGCCCCACGGGTTGGCACGAGTACTGGGTGAAGACGCGCGTTGAGCCAATCAATGGCGCTTCCACCGAACTCTTCTATTCCCAGGTGGAGCGCCGCCTGGTGCAATGTGAGCCGGGCGGCATTCTTGTGGGCGGCAGCTTGTACTTTGCTTCCCTAGATGCCTCGGGCGAGGCCTACCAGGCCCGCACTTTCTACGACGAGCCGCGTGTGCTGCGCGACAGGTACCTTGTGATCGACGAGCGGCTGCGCACCGAGTTGCGCCAGGTGTGCCAGCCCATTCTGGCAGCGGCGCTTGGCGAGGAAGAGGCGCGGCAACGCCTTGAGCAGATGCTGAAGCTGCCTGACGCGCTGGCGCTGCTTGGCGGTTCCCGCGACGAGCTGGAAAAGCGTGCGGTGCTCGGCGCTCAGGTGCTGGCCGCCTTTGCCGCCCAACCTGCCTCCGGCGCAGCCTCTGGGGCCGCCGCCGCATCGGATGCCGCGTCCACAGCTGCACCTGCCGTGTCGCCAGCGCAGGCCTCGGCATCGGCGGCCCTGCCCGCGGCCAGCGCGGCCAGTGATGCAGTTCCGGAACCAAAATCCGTTGCCGGGCTTGTTGCCGCCGCAGCCGCAGCGGCCGCCGCCGAGGAAGCGCCCCCGTTGCCGCTGGGCCAGGCCAAGGCCCGGGTCCGCATGTTCGCGCAGAACGGCATTGGCGCCGGCCTGTCCGATCGGGCAGCCTGTGAAACATCGCAAAGCGGTGAGGCCGGTGGCAGCGGGCTGTGGAAGGCGTTGGCCTCCACGTTCCATGTCTCGTCCAGCGTTTCGATCGGCATGCCCGAAACAGAAACCACCCGGAAGTTGTCGGACCGTTCGGTGCTGGCCTCCAAGGCCTACTACACCGAGCGCGACATCACGGCTGACATGCCTGTGACGGTGGACTTCAGTTTTGGCAGCCCGGGCAGCGGCAACTACTGCCCTCGCATCGTCGCCAGTTTCATTCCCTACGCTGGTGGCGACTATGAAGCCGTGCTGGATGTGGGTGGCGGCCGGTGCGTGGTGACCGTCTCGCGCATCCTGGCCAATGGCAATCTGTGGCCGGTGCAACTGACCAGCGCCCCCAGCTGCCCGCCGCAGAAGCAGTGACGAAGCTGGCCGTTTCGGCGCCGCGGGGCGCGGTCACGGCCCTGCGGGCTTCGGCGCTTCGGGCTTGTGGTCCATGGCAGCGCCTGGCGCGAGGCGCGCCAGGTCTCTACTTACTCGGGTGGCCATCTCGCTGCCCGGCTCCAGCAGCGACAGCAGCCTGCTCCAGTGCTGCCGTGCCAGCGCGAGGTCCCCACGCCTGGCGGCCGCAGCGCCCGCCAAGGCCAGCGCCTTGGGTTGATCCGGGTCCAGACCCAGGGCCGCATCGATGGCCACCAAAGCCTCCCCCGTCAGGGCGCCGGATTGCGATGAGCCAATGGCATCGGCCAGGTCGGCTTGCAGCTTGGCGCGCAGCCAGACCTGGTCGGGCCCCGAGGCGAGCTCGATAGCGCGGCGATACGCCCGGCTCGCATCGCCATAGCGCTCCAGCACCTCCAGCGATCTCGCCAGCATCATCCAGCCATCCAGATCGGCAGGCTGCTGCTGCAGGCGTTGGCTCAAGCCCTCCACCATGCCATTGACATCCGCGCCCTCGACGGGATGAGGCGCTGCCACCGGCCGCGAGCTGGCCACGGCGGCCCGTGGGTCGCCTACCTTCAGATAGAGGGCCAGGGCGGCGAGCGGCAGGGCAACGCTGAGCACGCCCGCGACGGCGATGCGACTCCAGCTCTCCGGCCATCGGGCCGGCCGGGGCTGTGGGTCGCGGCCCTCGCCGAGGCATTCGATGAGTTGCTGGTCGAGTTCGCGCTGGGCCTGGATCAGTGCGTCGCCTTGCAGCGTCAGCAGCAGTTCGTTCCGGCGCGCCAGGAACAGGGCACGCAACCGTTCGTGGTCGTCGTGCTCAGGCGCGGTGGCGATCGATACGGGGTCCCTGCGGAGCAGGGGAATCAGCAAGGTGCCCAGCACCAGTATCAGCAGGGCGAGGGCAGCCGCCCACAACGGCAGGATGTCGGTCATGGCGTCATGTGTTCACGGTTGGCCGACGCGGCTGGCGGTCGCTGTATCGGCAGGGCTGGCGGCGTGGCGCTGGTGGGCCCCGGCCCGCCTTCAAGAAAGCGCTGCAGCAAGGCGTCATCGACAGGTGGCATGGGCGAGGCAACCGCCTGCTGCCTACCAAGCGCCCGGGCAAGCACGGCCAGCCCCGCCAGGGCAATGAGGAAAGGGCCCAGCCATAGCAGCCAGGTGGAGGGCCGCCAGGGCGGCCTATAGCTCACGAAGGCGCCATACCGCTGTTCGAAGAAGGCGACGACCTCGCTGTCCGAGCGGCCCGCTGTCAACTGTTCAAGAATGACCGCGCGCATGTCCGCCGCCAGTGGCGCGTTGGATTCCGCCAGGCTCTGGTTCTGGCACACCACGCATCTCAGCGCATGGGCCAGTCGGGATTCCCGCGCCGCCAGGGCTTCTGGCGATCCGGAGCCTACCGAGGCCGACGCTGCGGGCCTGGGCCCTGCCGGTGTAGCCAGTGCCGGCGCCACCACGGGGCTGCGCGAAGTGTTCACAGCCGATGTCGGGCTGACGGTTCCTGCCTGCGCCATGGCATCACCCGCCATGGCGCATGAACAGGAGCCAGATAGCGCGCCCGCCATCATGAGCAGACGCAGCGTCCGCGCGGGCCTCATTGCAGGCTCCTGATGATGGGGAGCAATCGATCCCGCCAGATGGTGTCGGTCACAGGCCCCTGGTGCCTGTAGCGGATACGCCCCTGCGCGTCGATCACGAAAGTTTCCGGCACCCCCTGCACGCCGTAATCCATGCCGACTCGCCCATCGGCGTCCACGGCGGACGCGCGGTACGGGTTGCCGACACTGGCGAGCAGGGACTGTGCTGCGGCCGGGGTGTCCTTGTAATTGAGGCCGTAGATCACCACGCCGTCCCGCTCAGCCCATTGGCGCAGGCCGGGAAGCTCTTCCCGGCACGGGGCGCACCAGGAAGCCCAGACGTTGAGCAGCCAGACCTGACCGCGGAGTGAGGTGGTGGAGAACTGCTCCGACCGCGCTGACAACAGCGGGCGCTGGAACGCGGGCGCTGGCTGATCGATCAGGACGGAAGGCAGCGCCCGTGGGTCACGGGTGAGCCCAAGGCCCAGCATCATGACGAGCGCGGCGACGACCATCAAGGGAATGAAAAAGCGTGTCACCGGGCTCCCTCCTGGCGCGAGTAGGGCATCGAGGACTGCCCTTGCAGCGTTGCCGGGCGGAGTGGGTGTGGCCCAGGCGCAGGAGGCATCAGGCCGGCAGGGGCGCGCCGCAGCACCAGCCGATAACGTCGGTCGGCCGCGGCGAGCAGGCCGCCCAGGGTCATCAGTGCCGCACCAGCCCAGATCCAGGCCATGCACGGCTTGACCTGCACGCGCATGCCCCAGCGGTCATCGTCCGCCGGCTCAGCCAGCACGACAAACAGGTCGCGCCGCACGCCGGTGTCGATGGCCGGCCAGCTCAGCGCGGTGCCGTCGGCGCGGAACACGCGCTTTTCTGGATGAAGAACCGCAAGCACCCGGCTGGAGGATGCGGGGTCGTGCACCGTGACGGTGGCTCGCACGCTGTCGTAGTTGGGCCCGGCCACCGTGTCGAATCCGTCGAGACGGAATTGCAGGCCACCGACTTCGGTCGTCCCGCCTGCGGCCAGTTGGAGCTCGACGCGTTGCTCGAAACCACTGGCGAAGGTGACGCCCAGCACGAAGATGCCCGCGCCGGCATGCGCAGCGAGCATGCCCCACCAGGCGCCTGTCTGCCGTGTCAGGCGCTGCCAGGCACGCCCGGCTGCAGCCGCGCCGCCGTGGGCTTGCCGGTCAGAGGCAGCCGAAGGCGCCGCGCCCGCCGGACGGAGTCGCTGCCATGCATGGGCCAGCGTGGTGCCCAGGCACCAGGCGCCCAGCACCAGGCCAAACGCGGCCAGAGGCGTCCAGCCCGTGAGGTTGCGGCCCACTGCTGCGGTCACCACCACGGTGCAGCCTGCGCTCAGCACCACCGCCCATGTCATCTGAAGACGCAGGTCCGGCCAGGGCGCGCGTTTCCACTTCGCCAGCGGGCCCACGCCCATCAGCATCAGGGCCGGCACGACCAGTGGCAGGAACACGGCCTCGAAGTAGGGCGGGCCTACTGAGATCTTGTCGCCCCGCAGCACATCCAGCGCCAGCGGGTACAGGGTGCCAAGCAGCACGGCCAGCGCGGCCGAGGAGAACAGCACGTTGTTCACCAGCAGCAGCGATTCGCGCGAGACCATGTCGAAACGACCGCCGCTGGCCACCGTCGAGGCGCGCCACCCGAAGAGCAGGAGCGAGCCGCCCACCACCAAAGTCATCAGCACCAGGATGTAGAGGCCTCGGCCGGGGTCCACCGCGAAGGCATGCACCGACGTCAACACACCGGACCGGACCAGGAACGTGCCCAGCAGGCTCAGCGAAAACGCCGCGATGGCCAGCAGGGCGGTCCAGCGTCGAAAGGCGCCCCGCTGGTCGGTGACGATCAGGGAATGCAGCAAGGCGGTGCCGGTGAGCCAGGGCATGAAGGATGCGTTCTCGACCGGGTCCCAAAGCCACCATCCGCCCCAGCCCAGCACGCTGTAGGCCCAGGCGCTGCCCAGCAGGATGCCCAGCGTGAGGAAACTCCATGCCAGCAAGGTCCACGGCCGGGACCAGCGCGCCCAGGAGGCGTCCAGGCGGCCGGACAGCAGCGCGGCAATGGCGAATGCAAAAGGCACCGCAAAGCCGACATAGCCCATGTAGAGCAGCGGCGGGTGGGACACCATGCCGGGGTCCTGGAGCAGCGGGTTCAGGTCACGCCCCTCGGGCGCGGCAGGCACCAGCCGGGCGAAGGGGTTGGACAGGGCGAGCAGGAACACGAGCATGGCCACGCTGATCCAGCCCATCACGGCCAGCACCCGCACGGCGAAAGGGCGGGGTAGCGAATGGCTGCGCCAGGCGACCGCGCAGCCCCAGCAAGCCAGCATCGTCTGCCACAGAAGCATCGAACCCTCATGGCTGCCCCAGGTGGCCGTGAATCGATAGATCCATGGCAACTGGCTGTGCGTATTGGCGGCCACATACAGCACGGAGAAATCCGACTGCACGGCGGCATGGGCCAGGATGCCGAAGGCCAGCAGGGACAACAGGCACTGCAGCACGGCGCAGGGCCGGGCCAGGCGCATCCACGGCTCCACCTGCCGGGTCGCGCCGGCCAGGGGCAGGGTGCCTTGGACAACAGCCACCAGCAGGGCCAGGATCAGCGCCAGCACACCAAGTTCGGGCATCATGGCTGCAGCCCCTGCTGGACCTTTGCGGGCGACAGTGAAGGCGCTGCGCTGCCGGAGGCGGACGTCGGGTCGCCCTGCCTTGCATTCGCGGCAGCAGTCATCCCCTGACGGTGCCCCTGGGCCAGTGCCGCCGCCGCTTCGGGCGGCATGTAGTTCTCGTCATGCTTGGCCAGCACCTCCGTGGCGATGAACTCCCCGTGTTCATCGAGGCGTCCGGCCGCCACCACTCCCTTGCCTTCCTTGAAGAGGTCAGGAAGGATGCCGCGATAACGCACCGGCACGCGGTGGACGTTGTCGGTCACCACAAAGCTCACGAGCATCCCGTCACCGCTGCGTTGCAGCGAACTCGGCTCCACCAGACCGCCAAGACGGAAGGCGGCCTGGCGGGGCGCCTGCTGCGCCTGGATCTGGCTGGGGCTGAAGAAAAACATGACGTTGGCACTGAGCGCCCGCAGCACCAAGGCGGTTGCGATGCTCAGGGCGCCCAGGGCCAGCAGGATGGCCAGCAGGCGGCGATGGCGGGGTCTCATGGCCGCACCCCTACGCCCTGGGCGTCATCGCCCGAAGGGTTGCCGATCACCGCTGCGGCGGCCGGCTCGTCTGTCTCGTGCGCAGGCCGCTCGGCGCTCGCCAGGCTTCGGCGCTGGGCGGCCAGTGCTGCCAGTTCCGCCACCAGCAGCAGCGCGGGAACGCCATACCCCAGCAGTAAAAAGGCTTGGTGGCTCATGAGGACATCTCCAGGGTGGCTTCGGCACGCAGCCAATGCCGGTCTTCCTGCTCGGCACGCTGCCGGATCAGGCTTCTCACACGCACCAGCACGGTGGCCGCTGCATAGGCCCAGCAGGCCAGTGTCATCAGCAGCAGCGCGGCCAGCATGGTGCGGGTCATGCTGGGCGCGGCATCAAAACGGATGGAGGCGCCCTGGTGCAGCGTGCTCCACCACTGCACCGAGAAATAGATCAGCGGAATGTTGATCACGCCGGTCAGCAGCAGCACGGCGCCGGCCGTGTCGGCCCGCCGTGGGTCCTCGATGGCTTCCGTCAGCGCCATGTAGCCGAGGTACAGAAAGAGCAACACCAGCTCCGAGGTCAGCCGCGCATCCCACACCCACCAGGTGCCCCAGGTCGGCTTGCCCCAGACCGCGCCGGTCCACAGGGCGATGACCGTGAACATGGCGCCGGTGGGTGCCAGGGCCCGTGCCATCAATGGGGATGACCGGCTGCGATAGACCAGCCCAAGTCCTGCATGCAGGGCCGCTGCCAGGTACAGCAGCATGGACATCCAGGCCGCCGGCACATGCAGGAATATCAGCCTGTAGACCTCGCCTTGCTGGTGGTCGGTGGGTGCCACGAGAAAGCCCAGCCACAGCCCAGCCGCCGCGCACAGCGCCGCCACGATGAACAGCAGCCGCGTGTGCTGGCCTGCCCACCGGTACAGCACGGACGGCGTGGCGAGTTGCCGCCAGCGAAATCCCTGCGTGCGCGCGTCGCTCCGCGCCGGCATCGCGGCAGAGGAGGGGGAGGAAGAGGAGAGGTGTTTCATTCAACGGCCATCCGTAATGCCACGCGGGTGCCCCAGAGGCTGCAGACCGCAGCCAGCAGCAGGCTCGCCACCAGCAGGCAGACATGCGGGGAGGCGTCCAGCCCTTGCTCGACGGCCTGCACCGCGCTGCTGCCGAAGATCAAGGTGGGCACGCACAGCGGCAGCACCAGCAGCACCAGCAGCACGTGGCCGCGCAGCCCCAGCGTGAGCGATGCACCGAGCGCACCCAGCAGGGATAGCGTGGGCGTGCCCAGCAGCAGCCCCAGCGCCAGTGCGCCGATGGCCGGCCCGGACAGGCCGTACTGCACCGCCAGCAAGGGCCCCACCAGCACGAGCGGAAGGCCGCTGAACAGCCAGTGGCCGACCACCTTGGCCACCACGACACAAGTGGCGCCGCCCGGCACGAGCAGCCATTGCTCCAGACAGCCCTGGGCCAGGTCCGCCTCGAACAGGCGGTATTGCGACACCATCATCGACAGCAGTGCCGCCACCCAGAGCACGCCGGGGCCGAGGGCCTTGAGCAGGGCGGCATCTGGCGGCAGCGCAAGCGGGAACAGCGCGCCGACGACCAAGAAAAACATCAGCGCGCACAAGACATCCGAGGGCCGGCGGGCGGCGAGCAAGGCTTCCCTGCGAATCAGCGCGGCCACACGCCCGGCAGCGCCGATGGCGCGAGCCTGCGCACGGGGGGGCGTCACGATGGCGCTCATGCGGCAAGACCGGATGGGACGCAGGGCATTGCGGCCGAGGGCGAAGACGCCATGGACAGGGTGAGTGTCCGATGGGCCGCCACCGGCAGCGACTGGTGTGTGGCGACGACGGCGGCGCCGCCGGCGCTCAGATGCTGTGACAAAAGCATGCCGACAAGGCCCTCGCCCTGATCGTCCAGCGCGTTGAGCGGCTCATCCAGCAACCACAGCCGCGCTCGCGACAGGGCCACGCGGGCCAGGGCCGCGCGCCGCTGTTGGCCTTGGGAGAGGCGGCGCACCGGCATGTGCAGCGCGTTCGCGAGGCCCAGGCGACGCAAGGCGCCTTCCACGGCGGTGTCGTCGATGCGGTCGCCCGCGGCGCCTTTGCCCATGCGCATCGCCAGCACCAGGTTTTCGCGGGCCGTGAGCTCCGGCGTCAGCCCGTTGTGATGGTTCAGATAGGTGAAGTCCGGCCAAGGCAGGTCCTCCCCGTCGGAGCACGCCGCGCCGCCAGGGGCCGCGGGCCCGCGCAGTTCACCGCCGGCCAGCGGCAGCAAGCCGGCAAGCGCGCGCAGCAGGCTGCTCTTGCCGCTGCCGTTGGCGCCCTTGAGCACGATCAGTTCGCCCGGCATCACCGAGAAGCTGACGGACCGCATCAGCAACCGGCCGCCCCGGCGCACGCTCGCCTGTTGCACGGTCAGCAAGGCTTCGGGCTCGGGCGGCGCCACGGCCTGCGGCGCCCTGGGGCCAGGTTCCGGAGTCATGGCCCGGCAGCCTCAGGCATGGTGCGAGCCTCTTCCTTGCCTGGCACCTGCTGCCCCGGGGTGTCGGTGGGGGACTGGCCGGGAGGGATCTGCGGCAGATGGTGCGCGATGCCCTTGTGGCAATCGATGCAGGTCTTCTCCTTGTTGGCCAGATAGGTCGAGTGCATGTTCTGCGCACGGACGCTCTGGCGGGTGAAGTCCATCGAGTCGTAGTTGTGGCAGTTGCGGCATTCGAGCGAATCGTTCGCCTTCAGACGGGCCCATTCGTGCTGCGCCAGTTCCAGCCGCTTGTCCAGAAACTTCTCTCGCGTGTTGATGGTGCCAAACACCTTGCCCCACACCTCCTTGGACGCCTGCATCTTGCGGGCGATCTTGTCGGTCCAGTTGTGGGGCACGTGGCAGTTGGAACACACGGCCCGCACGCCGGAGCGGTTGGTGTAGTGAATGGTGCTCTTGAGCTCGGCGAAGACGTTCTCACGCATCTCGTGGCAGCCGGTGCAGAACGCCTCGGTGTTGGTGAGCTCCATCGCCGTGTTGAAGGCGCCCCAGAAGATCACGCCGCCGATGAAGCCCCCCAGCGTGAGGAAGCCCAGACTGAAATGCACGCTGGGGCGGCGGATGACCTGCCAGTAGCGCTTGAGGAGTGTCAGCATGGCGAGATCCTCACTTGCGCGATGGCGCTTGCGGTCGATGGCTGGACGGGGTGCCGGACGGATTGCCCGACGAATTCAGCTGGATGACGGTGTCGATGTCCTGGAAGGTGTTGTTCACGATCGGCGAGACGGCGTCCTGCGGGACATGACACTGCATGCAGAAATAGCGTCGGGTGGACACCTGCCCCAGCATGTGACCGTCCCGGTCCACGTAGTGCGTGATGCTCACCGGCACCGCCTGCGACACGCTCGTCTTGGCACGCGCATGGCAGTCCAGACACTTGTTGAAGTTCTTGTCGATCTGATAGCCGTCCACGCGGTGCGGGATGATGGGCGGCTGCTGGGCATAGTTGCGGGTGCGGCGCAGGTCGTCATTGACCTGGTTGCCCATCAGCGCCGGCTTGGCGGTGTCCGGGATCGGCGTGGGGCCCCGGGCGGCATCGACCATCGGCTGCGGGCTAGCCTGCTGCGGGGCGGCGGCCAGGCCGGCGATCACGCCCATGCACAGCGCACCGGCCATCACACAACCCACGGCCAGCCGGCGCAAGCCGGAATTCCTTGAAACGGGGGCGCTCATGATTGCTGTCCTTTGTAGTTCACTGAACGGTCAGACCACCTTCTTGATGCGGACCGCGCATTTCTTGAAGTCGGTCTGCAGCGAGATGGGATCGGTAGCGTCCAGGGTCACCTTGTTGATCAGAACGCTCGCATCGAACCAGGGCACATAGACCAGGCCCTGGGGCGGCTTGTTGCGGCCGCGGGTTTCCACACGGGTGCGCATGCGGCCGCGCCGGGATTCGATCTCCACCTCGGACCCGCGTCGCACGCCCAGCGCCTTGGCATCGTCGGGATGCATGTAGCAGTAGGCGTGCGGCACGGCACGGTGCAGTTCGGGGACGCGCCGGGTCATGGAGCCGGAGTGCCAGTGCTCCAGCACGCGGCCGGTGGACAACCAGAACGGATAGTCCTTGTCCGGGGATTCAGCCGGTGGCTCGTAGGGCAGCGCGAAGATGACCGCCTTGCCGTCCGGGTTGCCATAGAACTGGAAGCCGGTGCCGGGCTTGACATAGGGGTCCTCGCCCTCGCGGTAGCGCCAGCGGGTTTCCTTGCCGTTGACCACCGGCCAGCGCAGGCCGCGGGCCACGTGATAGGCGTCAAAGGGGGCAAGGTCATGGCCGTGGCCGCGGCCGAAGCCGGCGTATTCCTCGAACAGGCCCTTTTGCAGGTAGAAGCCGAAGTGCTGGGCCTCGTCGTTGCGATAGGCCTTGTCCACGTCGGCCAGCGGGAAGCGGTCGACCTGGCCGTTGCGGTAGAGCACGTCGTAGAGGGTCTTGCCGCGCAGCGCCGGCTGCTTGTCGATCAGCTCCTTGGGCCAGACCTCTTCCACCTTGAAGCGCTTGGAGAACTCCACCAGCTGCCAGAGGTCTGACCGGGCCTCCCCGGGGGCGCTCACCAGCTGGTGCCAGAAATGGGTGCGGCGCTCGGCATTGCCGTAGGCACCTTCCTTCTCCACCCACATGGCACTGGGCAGGATCAGGTCGGCGGCCACGGCGGTGACTGTCGGATAGACATCCGACACCACGATGAAGTTCTCGGGGTTGCGGTAGCCCGGATACCCCTCTTCCATCAGGTTGGCGCCGGCCTGCATGTTGTTGTTGACCATCACCCAATAGGCATTGAGCTTGCCATCCTTGAGCATGCGGTTTTGCAGCACCGCATGGAAGCCAGGCTTGGGCGGGATGGTGCCGGCTGGAAGCTTCCAGTGATGCTCCGCTTCCTCGCGGTGCTTGGGATTGGTCACCACCATGTCTGCCGGCAGGCGATGAGAGAAGGTGCCGACCTCGCGGGCCGTGCCGCAGGCCGAGGGCTGGCCGGTCAGGGAGAACGGGCTGTTGCCGGGCGTGGAAATCTTGCCTGTCAGCAGGTGGATGTTGTAGACGAGGTTGTTGGCCCAGGTGCCGCGGGTGTGCTGGTTGAAGCCCATGGTCCAGAAGGACACGACCTTGGTCTTCGGGTCGGCATACAGCTCGGCCAGCGCCAGCAGGCGGTTCTTGGGCACGCCGGTCAGGGCGGCGGTGTAGTCCAGGTCGTACTTGCTGACAAAGCGGGCGTAGTCGTCGAAGCTGATGGGCTTGGCGCCACCGGGGTCCGAAGCGTTCTTGGCGGCCTTTTGCAGCGGGTGTTCAGGACGCAGGCCGTAGCCGATGTCCGGGTTGCCCTGCTTGAAGGTCGTGTGCTTGTTGACGAAGTCCTTGTTGACGCGGCCGGTTGCGATGATGTGGTGGGCGATGTAGTTCAGGATCGCCAGATCGGTCTGCGGCTTGAAGGTCAACTCGATGTCCGCCAGCTCATAGGATCGGTGCTCGAAGGTGGAGAGCACCGCCACCTTCACATCCGGGCCGCTGAGGCGGCGGTCGGTCACGCGCGTCCACAGTACCGGATGCATCTCCGCCATGTTGGACCCCCACAGCACGAAGGCCGTGGCGTTCTCGATGTCGTCATAGCAGCCCATGGGCTCGTCCATGCCGAAGGTGCGCATGAAGCCGGCCACGGCGGAGGCCATGCAGTGGCGGGCGTTGGGGTCGAGGTTATTGGTCCGGAAGCCCGCCTTCATGAGCTTGACCGCGGCGTAGCCCTCCCACACCGTCCATTGGCCGGAGCCGAACATGCCGACGGCCTCTGGCCCCTTGGCCTTGATGACGCGCTTGAACTGGTCGGCCATGACGTCGAAGGCGGTGTCCCAGCTCACCGGGGTGAATTCACCGTCCTTGGCGTACTGGCCGTCCTTCATGCGCAGCAGCGGCGTGGTCAGCCGGTCCGCGCCGTACATGATCTTGGAGAGGAAGTAGCCCTTGACGCAGTTGAGTCCGCGGTTCACCTCGGCCTCAGGGTCGCCCTGGGTGGCCACCACCCGATTGTTCTTGACGGCCACCTGGACGCCGCAACCGGTGCCGCAGAAGCGGCAGGGCGCCTTGGACCAGGTGAGGGCGGAGGCGTCCGCATAGGTGTTGCCCGGCTGGGCCAGCACCTGCACCGGAATGCCGGCCACGGAGCCGGCCGCGGCGGCGGCGGTGTTGCGGACGAAGTCTCGACGGGTGGTCATGATGGAGTCCTTGAAGATCCTGAAGCGCCTGGAAGGCTGGGGAGCGGCGCGGCATGAGCGCGCGTGGGGTCAGGGTTGAACCGCATGGGCGGTGTCCTCCTCCGGTTCGATGGACTGGAAGACGAGGGCCACATTGAGGACATGGTCGAGCTGCTGCAGGGCGGCTACCTGGTCCAGGATGTCGCCGCTGCTCTGGCCCTCCAGCGTCACGACAAGCTTTCCGCTGGGGGAACTGCCGTGCAGCTGGATGGGCGGGTGCTCGCGAACGCGGGCGGCGACGCTGTCCACATGCCCCGGGGGCGTATAGACAATGGCGCTGGCGATATGCATCTCTACGGGCATGACGCTTCCTCGGCGGCGGTGGCCGATCGGGTGGTTGCATCGCCGAAGGCCGGGCCCTGGCGACGCGATGGCGGGAGGCCGTCGCTGGACGGCGTGCCCTGGCGATGGCTGCTGCTCGCGCCGTTGCGAGTGCAGTCAAGGTCTAGGTGGGGAACGGCGCCGGCCCGCCGGTGAGCGGGCGGTGCAGAGAGGCGCCGGATGGGATGTGCCCCTGTGATGCGGCGCGATGTCGCGCCAAGGGCGGTCAGCCGCCGGGAGGGCCGGCGAACATCTGGTAAATCCAGACCGCAAAGCCGTAGCCGGCAACGGTGAGCACCGCCAGCACGGGCGCCATGACGGCCGCCAGGAAGACGAAGCTGCGCGTCTCTTCGGAGCGCGTGGAGGGGTCGGTCAACGAGGGCTGGGGACTTTGCATGCTGGCTGCTCCCTGAATGCCGACCGGTGCGGCCACCTGCCACGCCGGCCCGGGCAAGGCCGCGAGCGCAAGGCAGGGGTTGTGGGTGTTCACCGGGCTGACGGGGTCGGTTATATCGGGCGTTTATCGCCCATGTCGATGCGCCAGCGTCGCCCCCAATGCAGACCGGAACCTGGGGTGGGACCGCAGTCTGGATCTCGGTCTCGATCTCGGTCTCGGTCTCAATCTCGGTCTCAATCTCGGCCTCGGTCCGGACCAGGGCCTGGGTGCTGCGGACGGGAGGGCGGGGGCTCGACATGGCCAGGCCAGTGTCTGACGGGCCTATCCGGGCGTATATCCGAATCCGTCAATACCGAACCAAATCGGTGCAACCAGGCACCAGGTCTTGCGCTCGCGCAAGAAAATGGTGCGCTGTTGTGCTCAGGACTGCCGGACGCGGATCCGCAGTTCCCCTTCCAGCAACAGGCCTTGCTCCTGGAGCAGCCGCAGCAGCACCGGCTGCATGTGGCGCAGCTTGGTCGCAATGGCGGCGTTATGGGCGACGACCGTCCACCCCTGTTCATCCAGGGTGCCGGCTTGCACGAACTGGCGCATGGCCCCCGGCAAGGCCAGGCTGATGGCGGCCAGATGACGCTGGGAAGCCTGCAACCGGGCGCCCAGCTGCGCCAGCGTGCCGTGACGCGACAGGGCCTGGCCGAAATCCATGGGATCCGGTGCCTCCGGGCGGGGGCGGGGCGGCAGATAACGCGTCGTCATGCCCGGCAGTGTAAGGGTTTGTCCATTTTGGCGGCCAGCGCCCGCCGGGCGTTGCGGCGCCGCCCATCGGCTGCGGCGCGGCGCCGGCGCCAAAACACCGGGTGCTAAACTCCGCCGGTTTTTCTACGCGTGGATGCTGCGGGGCGTGTGCCCGGCTGCTGCTGCCAGAACCGGAGCCAGGGAGGGTTTGCCCCACCGCACCAGCGGCGGGCCTTGCAATGCCTTTCGCCGGCCCCCATCTGACGGCATCCCGTGTATCCACGACAAGAACACCACCAGCTTCATGTTGCCCAAGCTTTTGACCCAGATTTTCGGCAGCCGCAATGAGCGGCTGCTCAAGACCTACCGCAAGGTCGTCCAGCAGATCAACGCGCTGGAGCCCCAGTTCGAAGGTCTGAGTGACGAGCAACTGCGCGGCAAGACCGAAGAGTTCAAGAAGCGGATCGCGGCGGGCGAAACGGTTGACGACCTGCTGCCCGAAGCCTTTGCCGTCTGCCGAGAAGGCAGCAAGCGCATCCTGAAGATGCGTCATTTCGATGTGCAGCTGATTGGCGGCATGGTGCTCAATGCCGGCAAGATCGCCGAAATGCGCACCGGCGAGGGCAAGACGCTGATGGCCACGCTGCCCGTCTACCTCAATGCACTGACGGGCAAGGGCGTGCACGTCGTGACGGTGAACGACTACCTGGCCCGCCGTGACGCCGAGTGGATGGGGCGCCTGTACAACTTCCTGGGCCTGAGCGTCGGCATCAACCTGCCGCATGCGCCGCGCGACCAGAAGCAGGCCGCCTACGCCGCCGACATCACCTACGGCACCAACAACGAATACGGCTTCGACCACCTGCGCGACAACATGGTGTACGAAGTGCAGGACCGCGTGCAGCGCGGCCTGAGCTACGCCATCATCGACGAAGTCGACTCGATCCTGATCGACGAGGCCCGCACGCCGCTGATCATCTCCGGCCAGGCCGAAGACCACACCGCGATGTATCACGCCATCAACCAGGTGGCACCGCGGCTCAAGCGCCAGATTGGCGAGATGGACCCCCGCACCGGCGAGGGCGTCATCGAGCCGGGCGACTTCACCGTGGATGAGAAGTCGCACCAGATCTACCTGACGGAAGACGGGCACGAGAATGCCGAGCGCCTGCTGAGCCAGACCGGCCTGCTGGCCGAAGGCGCCAGCCTGTATGACGCCGCCAACATCACGCTGATGCATCACCTGTATGCCTCGCTGCGTGCCCACCACATCTATCACCGTGACCAGCACTATGTGGTGCAAAACGGTGAAGTCATCATCGTGGACGAGTTCACCGGCCGCCTGATGACCGGCCGCCGCTGGAGCGACGGCCTGCACCAGGCCGTCGAGGCCAAGGAAGGCGTGCAGATCCAGGCGGAGAACCAGACGCTGGCGTCGGTCACCTTCCAGAACTATTTCCGCATGTACGGCAAGCTCGGCGGCATGACCGGCACGGCGGACACGGAAGCTTATGAATTCCAGGAGATCTACGGTCTGGAGACCGTGGTGATCCCGCCCAACCGGCCGACCGTGCGCCGGGATGAACTGGATCTGGTCTACAAGACCGACCAGGAAAAGTACAACGCCGTCATCGAGGACATCCGCGACTGCCACAAGCGCGGCCAGCCCGTGCTGGTGGGCACCACCTCGGTGGCCAACTCCGAGAAGATCGCGGAGATGCTGGACAAGGTGGGCCTGCCCCATCAGGTGCTCAACGCCAAGCAGCATGCGCGTGAGGCGGACATCATCGCCCAGGCCGGCCGCCCGGGCGTGATCACCATCGCCACCAACATGGCGGGCCGCGGCACGGACATCGTGCTGGGCGGCAGCATTGAAAAGGACGTGGCCGCCATCGAGGCGGACGAGGCGCTGTCCGACGCCGACAAGCATGCCCGCATCGCCACCCTCAAGCAGGAGTGGCAGGCGCTGCATGAGCAGGTCAAGGCGGCGGGCGGCCTGCGGGTTGTGTCCACCGAGCGTCACGAAAGCCGCCGTATCGACAACCAGCTGCGTGGCCGTTCCGGCCGCCAGGGCGATCCGGGCTCCTCGCGTTTCTACCTCTCGCTGGACGACCAGCTGATGCGCATCTTCGCGGGCGACCGCGTCCGCGCCATCATGGACCGGCTCAAGATGCCGGAAGGCGAGGCCATCGAAGCCGGCATCGTCACCCGCTCCATCGAGAGCGCGCAGCGCAAGGTCGAAGCCCGCAACTTCGACATCCGCAAGCAGCTGCTGGAATACGACGACGTCTCCAACGACCAGCGCAAGGTCATCTACCAGCAGCGCAACGAGATCCTCGAAGCAGAGGACCTGCTGGCCCAGATCACCCACCTGCGCCAGGGCACGCTGACGGACGTGGTGCGCGGCTTCGTGCCCGAGGAAAGCCTGGAAGAGCAGTGGGACCTGCCCGCGCTGGAGCGCGTGCTGCGTGAGGACTGGCTGCTGGACGTGCCGCTGACCGACCTGCTCAAGAACAGCGAGACGCTGACGGACGAGGACATCCTGCAGAAGGTGATTGCCGCGGGTGATGCCTCCTTCCAGGACAAGCTGGACCGGGTCGGGCTGGAGCAGTTCACGCCGTTCATGCGCATGGTGCTGCTGCAGAGCATCGACCAGCACTGGCGCGAGCATCTGGCCTCGCTGGATTACCTGCGCCAGGGCATCCATCTGCGCGGCTATGCGCAAAAGAACCCGAAGCAGGAATACAAGCGCGAAGCCTTCGAGCTGTTCTCGCAGCTGCTGGATACCGTCAAGACCGATGTCACGCGGGTGCTCCTGAAGGTGCGCATCCAGAGCGAGGCCGAGGCCAACGCCGCGGCGGACGCCATCGAGCAGCGCGCGGAAAACGTCAGCAACGTCACCTACACGCATCCGAACGAAGACGGTTCGGTGTCCCAGGATGCGGAGGCGGCCGCCGGCCCGGCAGGCGTGCCGGCAGAGTGGGGCCACGTGGGCCGCAACGATCCCTGCCCTTGCGGCAGCGGCAAGAAGTTCAAGCAGTGCCACGGCAAGCTGGCCTGACCGCCGCGGCGCCATAAGGCGCCGCCTGAGCTGAAACGGCGCCCTCGGGCGCCGACTGAGCCGAAACGGCGCCCTCGGGCGCCGTTGTTGTTTCTGGTCCACCGTGCTCCTGGCGTCAGAGCGCCGCATGCGCAGTTCGTGCGCTTTGTCACACCATTCGCACGACCGAGCGCGGCTCCCCCCGCAGCGCGGGGGCCTGCGCCGGGCCGCCTGTCTATACAGTGCACGCAAGACCCGTCCCCCAGGGGACCCCCTTCGCCACACCTATGCACCTGCTTGCCCGCCTGACTCTTGCCGCCACCCTGGCCATGGGCGCTACCGCCGTCATGGCGGCACCCGTGACTGCCGCGCAGTCAGTGGCGCTGCAGGCCAGCAAGACCTCCTCCACGCTGACCACCGCCTTCAGCGCGGTCCACACCGTGGCCGGAGAGTTCATTGACACCTACACCTTCACCGGCGCCAGTGGCCTGGCCTGGGTGAACGGCAGCCTCACGACCATCGGCTCCAGCCAGTCGGTGGACATCGACTTCGTGTCGGCCGTCATCAACGGCGTGAGCTACAGCATCACCCGCAGCACCTGGGGCAGCAATGCCGATGGCATCGAGCTGGCCAGCCTGCTCAATACGTCGCTGACCACGCCGCTGGTGCTGACGGTGCACGGCTTCGCCGGGGCCGGCCTGGCAGCGGGCACGGCGATCAACGCCAGCTACACGGGCACGCTCAATGTGACGCAGGTGCCGGAACCAGCCAGCCTGGCCCTGGCCGCCACGGGCCTGCTGGGGTTGGCAGCCGTCCGCCGCCGCAAGGGTGCCTCCACGCTCCCGCCAGCCGGCCGCGCCTGACGGCCCACTGCACCCGCTGAACCATCCCCCTCCGAGACACGCCGCCCAAGGACGCCTCATGCCACGCCTGATTCATCGCCTGCTTCCCGTCATCGCCGCCGCTGCCATGGCCTTGTCCGCCACGGCCAGCCAGGCCGCTTCCTCGATGAACGAAGAGCGCCAGGTGCAGCTGACGACCGGCACCAATGGCGCGAGCTACACCGGTGCCGAAACCATCCAGCACTTCGAGGCCGGCAGTTTCGTGGACACCTTCAACCTGAGCGTCAACGGCAGCTCGCGGGTGGAAGTGATCCTGGTCACCATCGGTGCCAGCGACGCCCAGATGATCTCGTTCAGCAATGCGTGGCTGAACGGCTCGGCCATGACCATCACCACCACCGAGAACGCGGATGGCTCGCGCACCAGCTTCGCCTATCTGGCGCAGGAAGGCCTCAGCGGCGACCTCGTGCTGACCGTGCAAGGGTATGCCGGCGGTGCGCTGACGGCCGGTAGCGGCATCGCCGCCAGCTACGCCGGGGACTTCAACGTGATGGCCTCGGCAGTTCCGGAGCCGCAGAGCGGCGCCATGATCCTGGCCGGGCTGGGCGCCGTGGGCCTGATCGTGCGCCGTCGACGCCAGGCCTGACCGCCTTCGGCTGACCGGTTCCCTGAAGAAGGCCTCGCGATGCGAGGCCTTCTGCATTTGTGTCGTCCGCCTCCGCCTTCCGTCTTAGGCGTTTCGCGTACGGCACGCGTGCTCGACGATCCGCGCTGCGTCCTCAGGGGCTTCGGGCTCGCAGGCCGGGTGTGCGCTCCTACAATGCAGGCCATTCACGCTCGGCGCCCTCGCGGGTGCCGTCCCTTTCCTTCAGCGCTGCACCGCCATGCCTGTCAACCTGACCGCTCCCGATTCCCAATCCCTGCTGCCCGTGCCCGGCGTGCGGCTGGGCGTCACGATGGCGGGTGTCCGCAAGGCCAACCGACGCGATCTGACCGTGGTGGCGCTGGATGCCGGCGCCAGCGTGGCGGGCGTCTTCACCCGCAACCGTTTCTGCGCCGCGCCGGTGCAGGTGTGCCAGGAGCATCTCTCGCAGGGGACCGAGATCCGTGCACTGGTGATCAATACCGGCAATGCCAACGCCGGCACCGGCGCCGACGGCCTGGCCCGTGCGCGCCAGACCTGCGAGGCGCTGGCGGGGCTGCTGCAGCTGAAGCCGCAGCAGGTGCTGCCCTTCTCCACCGGCGTGATCATGGAGACCCTGCCGGTGGACCGCATCACCGCCGGCCTGCCCGCAGCCATTGCCGCCCTGGCGCCCGACCAATGGGCCGAAGCCGCGGCGGGCATCATGACCACCGACACGCTGCCCAAGGCCTGTTCCCGGCAACTGGTGATCGGCGGCAAGACGGTCACCTTGTCCGGCATTTCCAAGGGCGCCGGCATGATCCGCCCCAACATGGCCACCATGCTGGGCTTCGTGGCCACCGACGCGGTGATCGCCCCGGAACTGCTGCAGCCGCTGGTGCGCGAGGCGGCGGACCTGTCCTTCAACCGCATCACCATTGACGGCGACACCTCCACCAACGACTCCTTCGTGCTGATCGCCACCCACAAGGCCGGTCATGCCCCGATCACCTCGCTGACCAGCGAGGAAGGCCGCGCCCTGCGGGATGCGGTGGTGGCCGTCTCCCAGCAGCTGGCCCAGGCCATCGTGCGGGACGGTGAAGGCGCCACCAAGTTCATCTCGGTGGTCGTGGAGGGCGGGAAGCACGAAGAGGAATGCCGCAAGGCTGCCTATGCCATTGCCCATTCCCCGCTGGTCAAGACGGCGTTCTTCGCCAGTGACCCCAACCTCGGCCGCATCCTCGCGGCGGTGGGCTACGCCGGCATCGACGACCTGGACCAGAGCCTCATCGAGCTGCACCTGGATGACGTGCATGTCGTGACGCGCGGAGGCCGTCGTCCCGAGTACAAGGAAGAGGATGGCCAGCGTGTCATGAAGCAAAGCGAGATCACGGTGCGGGTCGGCCTGAACCGCGGCCCGGCAACCACCACGGTCTGGACCTGCGACTTCAGCCACGAGTACGTGACGATCAACGCCGACTACCGGTCCTGAGCCGGACCCGCCCGGGCCGGCTGGTGCGGGCGCCAGGAGCCGGCGCCGGGCCAAGGCTTCAGAAGTCGACGGCGCGGGCCCGCATTCCGCGCGCCAGCAAGGTGGCGTTGATCAGCTGGGCTTCCTCCCGGCTGCCAAACGGCCAGACCGCCGCCCGCCAGCCTTCCTTGGTCTGGAAGACCGCGCCATTGACGGTGGTGTTGCCCCCGCGCAGCGTCTGCCCGACCATCTCCTGCATCTTGGCCAGCTGAGCCTCGGCCTCGGGTTTGGTTTTTTGCGGCAAGCCGACCAGGGCGACGAGCCGCTCGCCCGGTGATGCACGCTTGATGACGCTGCCAAGGCCGGCATCGTCCACGTTCAGGCGTCGCTCGTTGTCCGCGGCGGCCGAAGCGGCCCCGCTGCCGGGCTTGCCGGGGGCTTCGTTGGGGGCGTCGCCGGAAGCGCCTTTTTGCCCTTCCTTCTGCCCTTCCTTCTGCGGCTTCGTCTCAGCGTTCTGGCGGCCGGACTCGGCGGGTGCCGACTGGCCCTGCTCCTGCTTCATCCGCTCGACGCCCGACTGCAAACTTGGCCTTGCGCCGGTTGACCGTGGCTGGCCAAAGGGAAGGTCCACGGAACCGCTGGCGGCCGGCGCTGACGACGCTGCTGCAGAGGCGGGGGCTTCTGGGGCGGCTGCGGCGGCTGAAGCAGCATCAGCAGGGGAGGGCGTGTCGTCACTGGCTGCCGTCGAGGCCGGCGATGCCGCTGCTGACGCGCCGGATGCCGACGGCGCGGCGCTGTCTGGCGCCGCTGCGGCTGGCACTGACGCGGCCGAGGCCGCCGACGCAGCGGACGCTGGCGCTTCCGGGGACGCCTGCGGCGCCGAGGCGGGCCACAGGGCCCATGCCAACAGTGCCAGCAGGAGCACCGCCACGGCGGCCACGCCGCCCAGGCGCAGCGGATCCAGGGCGCGACGGCCCAGCACCTTGTCCCGGCGGCCCACCAGCACCCGTGTGCGGGCTGGGCCGGCATCGATGGCCGCGCTCAGCAGCACCAGTTCCATCGGCCAGGCACCGCTTTGGTTCGCGCCGCCCGATTCGAGTTCACTGTTGCTGATGTCTACGCGCCGCAAGGGCAGTTCGTCCGGGGCGCTGGTGAAGCCATGGTCGAGCGCCATGGCCGCGATCTGGTCCGGCTTGAGCCCGGGAATGAATGCTTCGCTCCAGGCCCGGCGCGGGCCTGCCGCGCTGGCCTTGCGGCGCTGCCACGGCCAGCGTCGACCCGGCTTGGGCGCCGCTTGCGCATCGCTCTGCCCGCCCGGCGCGTCCAGGCTGGGTTCCTTGGGCAGGGGCTGGGCCAGGAAGGGCAGCGCCACGGCGCCCACCGTGTGCACATCCTGGATGCTGATGCGGCGCGCCAGCGGATGCTTGTTGTGCCAGTTGACGAGCAGCCAGGCCACCGCATCCGGCGCGGGCCCGTCCCAGGGGGCGGAAGGCGCTGCAGGAGCGGCGGGGGAGGCGGACGCTGCCGGAGCCGGTGCGAGCGGCGGCTGGGCGTCGGGCGGGCGGGCGTTATCGTCCATGGCGCGGTCATTGTGCGTCATGCCGGGCGGGCCGATCCTCACGCAACCGGGACGTTCGCCCAGGAATTCCGGCCTTTGACCGGAAGCCGGACACCCTCCAATGCGTACAACCGCCCCTCGCTTGAGAAGTGGGCATGGGATTTGTATGTTGAGCAGATATGCCCGCTATGTTGTCCGCTGACATGTCTACCGCCGCCGCCCGCGTGCTGATCGTCCAGGCGCTGTCTGTCCAGCCGTTGGCAGAGGTGCTGGAGGAGAGCGGCTACCAGTTGATCCGTGCCGGCGATGCAGCGGCGGCGCTGGACGGCCTGGCCGCGGAGCCCGGCCTGATCCTCATGGACATGGAACTGCCGGACCTGCCGGGAGACGCTCCGCTGGAGCTGCTGCGCAGGCTGGCGGCCAGCGGCATACCGGTGATGACCCTCAGCCGGCGCCAGGACGCCCAGCGGACCGCCACCTTGCTCGGAGCCGGCGCCAGCGACTGCCTGATCAAGCCGGTGCGCCTGAGCGAATTGCTGGCCCGGGTGGAGCGCCGCCTGCACCAGGCCGTGGCCCTGCCGGCCGCCGAGCCGCAGCGGCCGGTGGCCAGCATGACGGTGCGCGAGCGGGATGGCCATTGTTCATGGCAGAGCCCGCAGGCCCGCGCCTTGATGAGCCAGTATTTCCCGGCGCCGTGGGCCGAGCATGCCCGCCTGCCGCCCGAGGTACTTGCCTGGCTGCACCGGGAAGCGCTGCGCCGACGCGCGGGCGCGGTGCCTGCTGGACTGACGGTGGCGCCCCGGGCGGGCCAGGCGCGCCAGCGCCTGAGCTTTAACCTGATGCCGGCCGATGCCGAGGTGATCGGGGAAGGGCATTGGCTGCTGGTGCTGCACGAGGCCGCCGAGGCGGCGCTGGTGGCGCGCCTGTCCAAGGCCCTGGAACTGCCGGTGGCCGACGCCGAACTGCTGTACTGGACACTGGGGCACCCGCTGCCCAGGGAGCAGGTGCATGAACTGGGCCTGAGCGACACGGCCTATCACGCCCGCATGCGGGCCGTGTGCGAGCGCCTGGGGCTGCTTGACGCGGCACAGGCCGTCGCCCGCGCCCGCGACGTGCTGGCGCGCGACGGCTGAAGGGCTTACGTCGCCCACAACCGCCCTGCCGGGCGGATTCCGCGACAATCCCAGGCTTGACCGAGCCTTTGCCCCATGTTCAGTTCCCTGGTTTCTCCGGCCCCTGATGACCGCGCTGCCCCTGATGAGCTCGAGCGCTTCCTGCGCCTGCTGCGCACCGCCGCGGCGGAGCGCCGCCTCGTGCGCTTGCTGCTGACCAAATACCAGGGCGAGGGCGATGTCGAGCGCCTGACCGTGCGCCTGATCGACTTGCGCGGGGAACCGACCTTGAGCTTCCTGTGGCGCCATGCCACCAAGGACATCACCCGCAATCATCCGGTGGAGGAGGGCGTGGTGGAAATCGGCCGCTTGCTGGGCGGCGATTTCGGGCAGGGCCATCTGGAGACGGACACGCAGGACGTCCAGTTGCGCTTCAGCCGCAAGGGCAAGCCGCTGCTGCACGTGGCGCGCAAGGCGATGGGCGACGCCGGGCAGGCGATGGCGGCCTCCGATGCCGGCCGGTCGGCGCTGCAAGGCGCAGACAGTGCCGGCGAGGACGCCAGGGCGACGGTCACGCCCGCCAGCCACGACCGCCACAAGCCGCGCGCGCTGTCGCTGGACAGCCCCTTCTGGCGTGAGCTGGGCGTGACCCATGAAGCGAAGGGGCGTGTCGAGCTGGTGCCGGCAATGGCCCGCAAATGGAAGCAGATCAACAAGTTCATCGAGATCTTCGGTGCGGCGGTTCGCCATGCCGGACTGGCTGAGCCGGGCACCCAGGTGCGCCTGGCTGACTTCGGCTCGGGCAAGGGCTACCTGACCTTTGCCATGCACGACTACCTGCGATCCGCCGGCCTGGCCCCGGACGTGCAGGGCGTGGAGCTGCGGCCGGACATGGTGACCCTGGGCAATGCGGCGGTGCAGCGTCATGCGCTGCAAGGACTGCGCTTCGAGCAAGGCGACGTGCGCGAGCGCGAGAACATGCGGCTGGAAGTGATGGTGGCCCTGCACGCCTGCGACATCGCCACCGATTACGCCATGCATGTGGGCCTGCGCAGCGGGGCCCGCATCATCATGTGCGCGCCCTGCTGCCACAAGGAGCTCCGGCCGCAGATGCGCACGCCCGCGGCGCTGCGTCCACTGCTGCAGCATGGCATCCATCTGGGCCAGGAGGCCGAGATGGTGACCGATTCGGTACGGGCCCTGCTGCTCGAAGTGATGGGCTACGACACGCAAGTAATCGAATTCATCGCGCTGGAGCACACCAGCAAGAACAAGATGGTGCTGGCGGTCAAGCGGCCTCAAGCCCTGACCCCGGCGCGCAAGGCGGAGTTGCTTGGGCAACTGCAAGAGATCAAGCAGTTCTATGGCTTGCGCCAGCAAACCTTGGAAACCTTGCTTGATCAGGACGGGCACCTGCAGTCCGCCTGACGGGGCAGCGGTAAGTTGCGCAGGGTGGCCCGGCGAACGGCTCGGGACACCCCGGTACGTGGGGGCGGGCAGCCCGTACGCGCCGCGTGCCGGGGGCGATAGGCAGACAGGCCTGTGGCGCTAACGCACGCGTCACGGCACGCAGCCGCGAATGTGCCTCTTTCTTGAGCAGGGCAAGGTTTGTCCTTTGGAATCAAGCGCTTGTGGCAGCCGGCCTCAGCTTCTCCCACGAGTTGTCCACAGTTGGGGTGGGTAAAGCGGCGGCAGGGTGGGGCGGGGCGGCGGCGACTGTGCACAGCGGTGATACGAGCGTGCGAGAGGCGCCGTCCCTTGCGACGCGACCTGCCATCCGTGCCTGACGGGGAATGAAACTTGCCGCCCGGCGGCATCCTTGCTTGCATGAAAGCGCACCATGGCCGCCGTCATGTCTCCCGTCTCTGCTCCCGTTCCCTTCCTTGCCCGCCTGTTTGGCGGGGTGCTGCTCGTGCTGGGCTTCGTGCTCATGGGCGCCGGCGGCTGGTTGGCATCGCTCAATGGCAGCTGGTATTACGCGCTTGCGGGCCTGGCCTTCGCCGTGGTGGGCGGCCTGATGTGGGGCCGCCTGCGGGAGGCCTACCTGCTGTATGCCCTGTTCTTCCTGGCCAGCCTGGTCTGGAGCCTGTGGGAGGTGGGCCTGGACTGGTGGCCGCTGGCCGCACGGCTGGACGTCCCCTGGATGATCGGGGCCCTGATGCTCGTGCTGCTGCCGTGGCTGCACCCCTCCGTTGCGGACACCGACCCGCGTCGGCTGCGCTGGAAGAGCCGCCCCAGCCAGGCCCTGTTCCTCGCGTTGCTGGCCTTCGTGGTGGTGGCGGTGATCTCGTGGACCCGCGACCTGCATGCGCTCGAAGGCGAAATCGCGGCTGCCCCGGCGCCCACCCCGCCAGCCTCCGACGCGCTGCCCGCCGGTGAATGGCATGCCTACGGGCGGACCAATTTCGGTCAGCGCTATTCGCCGCTGGCCCAGATCACGCCGGAGAACGTGGGCAAGCTCAGCCTGGCCTGGGAGTTCCATACCGGCGACCTGCGTGGCCGCCCTGGGGACCCGAAGGAAACCACCTTTGAAGTGACGCCGCTGAAGATCGGCCAGCGCCTGTTCCTGTGCACGCCTCACCAGAGCGTGCTGGCGCTGGACGCGACCACCGGCAAGGAGCTGTGGCGCTATGACCCGCAAGTGCGTGGTGAACTGGCACTGCAGCATCTGACCTGCCGCGGCCTGTCCTATCAACCGCCTTCGGACAGCGGCCCGTCCGCCGCAGCGCCGGCGGGCTCGGCGCCGCCTGCCACCGCGACCGCATCAGCCGCCGGGGATTGCCCGTCCAAGCTGTTCATGCCGACGGCGGATGCCCGGCTGATCGCCCTGAATCCGGAGACCGGCAAGGTGTGCCAAGGGTTCGGCAAGGGCGGGGCCGTGGACTTGTGGGCCGGCATGCCCAACGCCAAGCCTGGCGCCTACTACTCCACGTCTCCCGTGGTGGTCACGCGGCGGCTGGTGATCGTGGGTGGCACGGTGCTGGACAACGCCTCCACCAAGGAGCAGTCCGGCGTCATCCGCGCCTATGACGTCAATACGGGGGCGCTGGTGTGGAACTGGGATTCCGGCAATCCGTCGGTGACCACGCCCCTGCCAGCCGGCCAGTCCTATACGCCCAACTCACCCAACAGCTGGTCAGTGGCCAGTGCCGATGAACAGCTTGGGCTGGTGTACCTGCCCATGGGCAACCAGCCGCCTGACCAGTGGGGCGGCAATCGATCCCCTGCGGTGGAGCGGCATTCGTCATCCGTCGTGGCGCTGGACATCGCGACCGGCCAGGTGCGCTGGGTCTTCCAGACGGTGCACCACGACCTCTGGGATTACGACGTCCCGGCCCAGCCGGTGCTGGTGGACCTGACCGTCAACGGCCAGACCGTGCCGGCCCTGGTGCAGCCGACCAAGCAGGGTGAGCTCTTCGTGCTGGACCGCCGCAGCGGACAGCCAGTGTTCCCCGTTCGCGAAGTGGCCGCGCCGCAAGGCGCCGCCAGTGGCGACCATACGGCCCCGACGCAGCCCGTCTCCGCCATCTCCTTCGAGCCGCCACAACTGCGTGAGCGCGACATGTGGGGCGCCACCATGTTCGATCAGCTGTGGTGCCGCATCGCCTTCCACTCGCTGCGCTATGAAGGGCGCTTCACACCGCCGAGCACGCAGGGTTCGCTGATCAACCCCGGCAACTTCGGCGTGTTCAACTGGGGCAGCATTGCGGTGGATCCGGTCCGGGGCATTGCCTTCACGACGCCGGCGGTACTGGCCTTCACCTCGCAGCTCGTGCCGCGCACGGACGACTCCTCGCTGCTGGTGCAGGACGATGGGCGCCCCAGCGGCAGCCTGCCGGCACTCAACGAGAACTTCGGCGCGCCGTTCGCCTCGAAGATGAAGCCCTTTGTGTCACCCCTGGGCGTGCCATGCCAGTCACCGCCCTGGGGAACCGTGGCAGGCGTGGACCTGAACACTGGCAAGGTCGTGTGGCGCCACCGCAATGGCACCGTGCGCGACCTGTCGCCCGTGCCGCTGCCCATTCGCATGGGCGTGCCCAGCCTCGGGGGGCCCCTGATGACGGCTGGCGGTGTCGCCTTCCTGTCGGGCAGCATGGACAACTATGTGCGGGCCTACGACGTGCGGAACGGCCGGCAGCTCTGGGAGGACCGCCTGCCCGCTGGCGGCCAGGCCACGCCGATGACCTACCAGGATGCCCAGGGGCGCCAGATGCTGTTGGTCGCGGCCGGTGGCCACGGATCCACCGGCACCAAGCCGGGGGATGCCGTGAGGGCCTACGTGTTGAAACAGTGACCGCCATGGCGTCGCAGGCGCCCGGTCCGTCAGCGGCTTCGGACGTGGCCCCACTGTCAGTGGCGCCGACCCAGGATCCGCCTGAGCCGGTTCAGGAGGCCGCCCGGCGTCGGCTGCGCCGCGGCCTGCTGCTGACGCGGCGCTTCCACCCGCGGAAGGCGCTCGCGCTGCGTATCCAGGAGCGCCATCAACCGTGATGCCGTGGCGTCATCGATGACGGCTTCCTCGTGAGCGGCTGCCACGCTGTTTCGCACCAGCTGCAACTTGTAGGGGTTGCCATACTGGGCCAGGCAGGCCAGCAGCCCCCGCTCTCGCGGCGATTGAAGCATCGCCTGCCATTCCTGCGAACTGATGAAGCCCTTCCTCGCAGCCTCCAGGCGCGCCTCAAGCAAGGCCTTGAGCACGGCAGACTGGGTTCTTGAGGCCTGCAAGGCCAGGGCCTCGCGAGCAGGCCTGGAGCGACCACCGGACAGCAGCGGCACGAGTGTTGACCGCGGAAGCGGACCGCTCGACGCGCTGGTCATGATGACCTCTATGTAGCGCAGCGCCTGATCGTGACCGAGCCGCTGCATGGCCGTGGCAAGCGCTGGAGATTCCTGAGCCGCATCATGGACCCCGCAGAGCAGCGCCTCCAGTCGATCCAGCGTGATCAGCTCGCGCTGATAAGCCTTGCAGTACAGGTCTACGGCGTCGCCAATGGCCCGGGGACGGTCCCAGCCGATGACGTCATCCATCAACGGGCGGGTGAAGTGTTCCCATCCGGAGCCGGGGCATTCCAGCAGGGACACCACCTCGCCCGCGTTGAGCGCCCCGGCACGGTGAAGCTGCTCGACGCAGTCCAGCCAGCGGTCCAGTGCCGCCGGGTCGCCGCCGCGGCGCAGGACGCCGCGAACAAACGGCAGATCGGTGTCCATCGGCGCAGCCATGAGGCGAGCCACCCGGGCGGTGCTCAGCAGACCCTGGCGGGACGCTTCGACGATGCTCTCCAGCCAGCCGGGCAGGCAGGTGTCTTCCTGGCGCAGCAACATGATGGAGGGGGCCGAGCCCTGCTGGAGGGGCACGCACCGAAATGCCTGATAGATCTGCTCCTCGGAGAGCAGGCCACGCTGCCCAGCCAGGATGAGACTGTGCAGGAACACCTGCAGCGCCTGCCCCCCATTGTTCACCACCGCCGGGCCGCCGAGGGACGGTCGCTCCGGATATCCGGCCAGCATGGGCGCGGCCTCGCGACGTGTCAGCAAGCCCTCGTCCACCAGGGTCATCAGCAGGGCCTGGTACCAGCGCACCACCTCCGCCTGGTTGCCTTGCAGCGCAGCGCTACAGCCCCCTCGCAGGGCATTGCCTTCAAGCAGCCCAGGCAGCTGTTCAGAGGCGAGCTGACCTTCCCGGACCAGCCGCATCAGCAGGTCGCCAAATTCGGTCAGCGAGCCCAGCTTTCCCAGCGTCATGGCGTCCGCAACGGGTGAGTTCAGGCACATCGGCAGGCACTCGGTGCGCACCAGTCCCTGGGCGTGGGCGTCGATCAGGGCATCCGCAACGGTCTTGAAGGCGAATCGGTCGCCACAGACCAGCGCCGAGCCCAGCAAGGTGGAGTCATCCGGTGCCGTGAACAGTGCCTCCGCCTCTGACGGCGACAGCTCTGGCAGGAGCTGGCGGAGCTGTTGCGTCCAGTAGCGGGCCACGCCCGGATCGCCCGCCGCCAGCGCCAGGCGCATCGTGTCGGGCCCACCCGCCACCCGAATCCATGCCCGGGACGTGCGCGATGCGCGGAACCGATCTTCAAGGGCTTGCAAGACCTCGTCGTGGCCCGTGTCGGTCGCGGCGCGCAGCAGAAAGTTCAGTGCCACGTCGTCCGCGGTGGGCTGCGCTTGTATCCATTGCAGGGCATGCTCGGGCCCGAGGCGTCGCAGCAGCAAAGCGGCGGGGTCGGTGCCGCAGAGATGCGCGATTGGAAAAGCCAGCAGCTGTTCGGGGCGCTGCGTCAGCAGCACATGCTGCGCGATGCGCGCATGGGGATGCCCGGTGCGGGGGACAAGGGCCGTCAGGTGCGTGGGCGCGACGGCCAGGCGAAAGGCTTGGCCCATTCCCTTCACCGACTCAAGCACATGCGGAAAGTGCTTGTCGACCTCCCGAAGCGCCAAGGCCTGGCCGGGCAGCTCGACGAGCGAGTAGGTGGCGGCCTCCTGCTTCACGATGAGGCCGTGCCCGGCAAGGATGTCCAGCAGATCCAGGGCCACCAGACCGATGTCGGTGTGCCACCTCGTCGTGCAGTCGTCCTCATCCATCTGCAGCACGCTGTTGGGCGACACCGGCCCATAAGTGGCGTTGAGCCGGTTCATGGCCTTGTCGATGGCGGGAAGGAATTCACCTACATCCGCTTCCGGCGGCAAGGCCAGCACCGCCTCCGGCAGGCTGGCACGCAATTGCTCCATGTACTGCTCGGCCAGGTCCTGGGCCAGGTGGACCGGCCGGACCGAGCGGCGCAGTTCCCGGCACAGCGCCTCGACCTCTTCGGGCGAGACGATGTGCTTGGCGATGCTGTAGAAGTCGTTCGGATCGGCGCCCGGTAGAGACAGCTCCAGTTGCATGCGGTTGACCAGGTGCGTCTCGATGTTGGGCAGCAGGGGATCCACGCGCACGCGGTGCTTGACCACCCAATCCTGGATCACCGCCTCCGTGCGGGTTCTGAAGGCGCGGTGGAACAAGCCGTGCAGGCCCGCGCCGCGCTGGTCCAGCGCGTCCGCCGCCTCCTTGAAGGCCGGACCGTTGGAGCGGCAACGCTGCACCTGGTGGGCCAGTTCGCGCAGGGCGGTCTTGCGCTGGTGAAGCTCGATCTCCGGCCGCTCCAGCCGCAGGCAGAAGAGATCAAAGTCCCTCTTGCCCGCGCCATACAACTGTTCACCGCCGTCGATGAAATATCGCCGGCCATGGTCGTCATCCAGACGCCCTCGGAATACGCTCAGGCCATCGATGATCTGCTGTGCCTCCTCGAGGGCGAAGTGCTCAACAGCAAAGTGCTCGCACTGCTCGATGCGCTCTTGCAACTGGCGGTGCACCGTCAGGAAGGTCGGGCTTTCGCGGAAGTGCTGGAAGTCCTGGAGGTCCGGATGCCGGGCCGGGTCGTATGACACCCAATCCGAGGGCGGGTCGGCCCGAGGCGCATCGCTGGGAGGAGGACGCATGGCGGCTGCCGTGTACAGGTTCGGCACCGTCGAGAGGAAGCTGGGGGCAGTGGGCGTAAACATGCCCCTGAGTTCCGCGCAGCTGGCAAAGCAGTCAGCGCGGATACCCCCCTGAATGTGATGGAAGCGGCCCTTTTCCTGCCACATCTGAGTGGGCCTGGCTCCTGAAGCGCATCAGATTCCGTGAGGTTGGCGCTACGTGCGGGGAGGCCGCAAAGGCGACAAGGGGATGTCGCCAGCGACGTGCCGGCCGCCCCGCCTGCCCTGGGGGTACGTCGCACGACGGAAGGGAAGCCCCCATTGGCCAAGCGCCCGTGACGGGCTGATGGTGTGATCGCGCCTGCCCACAAGCGTTTGCAGATCTTCCTGCAGCTGCTGGCGCCGATCGTCGTTGATGAGTTCCAGGCCACAAGCGACGTTGATGGCATTGCGCAGCCTGGTCTCATCGGTTGGCGAGCCCGAGTTGACGATGATTTGCATCAGGCCCGGCGTGCCGTCGCCAGGGCGCAGCAGCTCATCCCATTGCGCTCCGGACAACCGCCCCGTACTGGCAGCCTCCATGAGCCTGTGCGTCAACTGCAGCAGGGGACGGGCGGGGCGTGCTTGCGGGCGCGTCTCGGTAGGGAGCGGAGGCAGCCGTGCGGGCAGCCCCTCCAGCACCCGCATCATGACGCTTCCCGGCAGGGTCTTGGTGCGGGCCGCGGTGAACAGCGCCATCAGGTAGCGGTGCAAGGCGGCATAGCTTTGAGGGCCCACTGTCCAGTTCGGGTCCCACGGCTCGTAGTGCTGGATGGGCCGGCCCAGCAGCAGTGCGGTGAGCTGCTTCTTGTTGATCATCCGCAGGCGCAAAGCGGTGGCATAGACCTGCAGCAGCCGCTCCGCCGCCTGTGGCGCCTGGCCTTCAGACAGCGCCAGACACAGGGCGGACCGCGGCTCCTTGCGCGGACTGGCATTTTGCGCCAGCAGCAGGCCCATGAGCTCTGAGCCGGGCAGCGCTCCTGCCTTGTGCAAGGCATGGACAGCATCGACCCATGTATGGAGACCCGGCTCGACCTCCCCGCTGCTGGCCATTTCATGCAGCAGCGGGAGTCCGGACTCGTTGCGAGCGGCCATCAGGTCCACCACGTGCGAAGGCTGGAGGGCGCCCAGCTCGACGGCACGTTTCACGCTGTTCAACCAGTCCTGCAGCAAGGTCCGCGACGGTTCCCGGAGCATGGTGCCCAGCCCGGCGCGGCCATCGGGCAGCCAGCAGTCGAGGGCGTATTTGACGCAGCCCAACTTGCCGGCGGCATTGACGATGAGTTCCATGAACACCTTGGCCGCCTCCGGATGGCCCTCCTGCACGGCGGCGCCCAGCACGCAGCGCTGGTGCCAGCTGTTGCCGAGCACCTGGGCGAGCGTCTCGAAAGTGAGGAAGCCCTCGTCGAACAGCTGCAGCGTCAGCTCGAAATGCCAGCGGACGATGTTCGCATGACCGCCTTTCATGGCGCCCGTGCAAGCGAGGGAGGGAATCGCTCCTTCCACCGTATGGCGGATGACCGATGGGGGTAGCCACCCTTTGCGCGCTGCCGCCAGCACGAGTTTTCCGTGGACCCGCAAGCTGTCGATCAGGCCCTGGGACTGGGCCTGCTGCATGGGCGGCATGAACCAGTCGACGAATCGCTTCTCATCGATCATCGCCGTCTCGCGCGCTGCCATGAGCAGTGCGCCGACGGCCGTCATGATGTCGGCGCGTCCCGACATCATCGCAGTGGCGTGCAGCGTGCCCCTGGACCCAGGCTTGAACAGGCGCTGTATGGCCTTGCCGTCCATGTCGGGAAGTGCCTCGCAGACGCGGTCATTCCAGTAGCTTGCACTGGCGGCGTCCCCACTGGCGATGGCGCGGTGCAGGATTTCCGGCCCGCCGGCGAGCTGGATCCATTCCAGCGCTGCGTAGCGCCCCTGGTAGCCCACGTCCAGATGCTGCAGCACCCGGGAGAAGCCGACTTCGGTCGCTGCAGGCAGAAATAGGCTGAGCATCCTGGCATCCATGGGCATGAACTCCAGCTGTGCGAGGCTGCCTGCGGAGCCGAACTCGCGCAGCCGGGTGATGGCTTGATCACGCGTGCCAACGGTTTCGAGCGGAAGCTCCCGGGGGCCGCCCGGGCCCGAGCGCCGGTCGATGTCCTGGGGCAACAAACGGGCTCGTGGATCCGGCGGGGGCGTGTAGCGCCATTGCCCTCCTTCCAGCGCGTCGGCAGGCAACGGGCGTCTTCCCAGGGGGCTGCGCAGCGCCAGCGCAACGGCCCGGTCCAGATACCGCATGAGGTGGGGGATCACCCAGTGATGCGCCGCTCCGGCGCCGCGGCTCGATGGCGCCGGGCTCGCCCATCCCTCCTGTTCCAGCCATGCCCACATGTGCCGCATCAACAGGCCGGGTTCGCGGCACCAGCCGGTGATGCCGGCCACCGGGTCGACGTTGACGGTGCTGCACAGGGGGATGCCCGGATAGCGCTGGCTCACCAGGTGGAGCGCGTTCGCGACAACGTCTTGATGAACGCTGAGATCTTCAGTCGCACGCATCTGCAAGGTGTCCGGCAGCAGGCGCTGAAGTTCTGCCCGATATCGGACCGCCATCAGGGTGGCCAGATGGGCGGGAGTCACGTGCAGACGCAACCAGTTCACGCCGTCCATGGCTGTTGACTGGTCGATGGCGGCTGCGGCCAGATCGGCCTCCCGCTCCACCGCGCCGCCTGGCAGGCCAAGTTCCAGCAGCAGCCAGTTCACGAGATCAGCCTGCCTGTCGGGGGTCCGGCGGGGATTCAGATGGTGCGCATGCGCCTCGAAAAAGGCGTGGAGCTGCTGCCGAAGCAGCTGGATCAGCGCCGCATGGCATTCCCGCTGTGGACTGCTCAGCGGCGGATCCATGGCGCTGGCCGCATCGATGAACGCGGCGATGGGGCCGAGGGAGGACTGCAGCCCCTGCGCCAGGTCCAGCAGCGCCACCCGGGCCTGGAACACATCGACCGCAGGATCCATGAGCTGCAGGCAAAAGCTGTCCATGTGGCGTTTGGCGGGACCAAAAAGGAGTGGCGACCGCTCCCCCAGGCAACTGCCGGCGCGGTCCCGGCCCAGCAGTGATGCAAGCCCATGCAGCCGGGTGCTCACCCGTCCCCGCTCCTCGCCGGTGAGCCAGCGATTGGCCAGCCTCAGGCACTGATCGATGCGCTTGAGCCACTGCTGGTGGGTGGCGTCATACGCTGGTGACGCGCAAAAGGCTGCAAAGCCGTTCTCGCCGGGGAGGGCAATGGCACTGTAGGAGCTCCATTCGGCGGTGGGCAGGGCGCCTGGCGCGTGGGCTGCGGACCTCGGCGCGGTGACGGCGGGCGCCTGCTCGGGCGCAGAGCAATTTTCAAGGGGAGGAGCGGAAGCTTGAAGGGGGCGGGCGGGCATCATGGGCCCTGAGTCTTCCCGCGCCTGGGGACGTTCAGTCCAGCCCCGGCAAGGGCGCATGGAAAAAAGCCCGGCTCGCTGGAACGAGCCGGGCAAAAGCGCGGGACGCCGCCTGGACACCCGGGGCACGGGCATGGGGCTGCGGCGTGGCGAAAGCTGCGCACGGGCGCCGGACCGAGCAGCCCAGCAAGGGGCCGCGTCCAGGGCGCGTCGAAGGGGTGAGACTCAGGCGGGCCTTAACCTGCCTGCGGGACGCTGTGGCGTGGAGCAGGAGGTGGGGGCGCTGCGGCGTGTCGTCATGCTTCGCATCTTCGCAGCGGCCGTGCCAGTTGTCCGGGAGAGAACCGGGGGCAAATCCGGCCAAACAAGTGGACGGAAATCCGGGCTATTTCCAGCCCTTGTTGCCAGGGCCCTGTCCGCCAGCCGCCAGCCGCCAGCCACCAGCGGCCCGGCAGTCCGGGCCAAAAAAAAGCCCGGCGCGAGCGGCCGGGCTTGAGGGGAACCTGAGGCTCGCGCGGACCGTCAGCGCACTTCCATGCCGAAGGTGTTGGCGATGAACGCCAGGATGTCGGCACGCTCCTCGATGATCTTCGAGGTGGGCTTGCCGGCGCCGTGGCCCGCTTGTGTCTCGATGCGGATCAGCTTGGGCGCCGGGCCGGTATTGGCGGCCTGCAGCGTGGCGGTGTACTTGAAGCTGTGAGCCGGCACGACGCGATCGTCATGGTCGCCGGTGGTGACCAGGACCGCTGGATACCGCTTGCCACTCTGGATGGTGTGCAGCGGCGAATACTTGATCAGCCACTGGAAGTCCTCCGGATTGTCCGAGGTGCCGTAGTCCGACACCCAGGCCCAGCCGATGGTGAACTTCTGGAAGCGCAGCATGTCCATCACACCGACCTGCGGCACCGCGGCACCGAACAGGTCGGGACGCTGGTTCACGACCGCGCCGACCAGCAGGCCGCCGTTGGAGCCGCCATTGATGGCCAGGCGCGCCGGACGGGTGTATTTGTTCTGCACCAGCCATTCGCCCGCGGCGATGAAGTCGTCAAACACGTTCTGCTTGCGCTCCTTCGTGCCAGCCTCGTGCCAGGCCGCGCCGTATTCGCCGCCGCCGCGCAGGACCGCCAGCACATAGACGCCGCCCATCTTCATCCAGGTGGCTGCGGTGACGTTGTAGCCGGGCGTCATCGGCACGTTGAAGCCGCCGTAGGCATAGAGCAGGGTCGGATTGTTGCCGTCGAGCTTCAGGCCCTTGCGGTGGGCGATGAAGACCGGCAATTTGGTGCCGTCCTTGCTGGTGACGAAGGCCCGCTTCATCTCGTACTGGTCGCCTTCAAACGCCGTCTTGGGGCGCTTGAACAGTTCGGTCTTGCCCGTGGCGGCATCCAGTCGGTGGATCTCGCCAGGCGAGGTCAGGCTGGTGAAGCTGAAGAAGGTCTCGCTGTCCTGCCACTTGCCGTTGAAACCGGCGGCCGTGCCGATGCCGGGCAGCCGGATGTCGCGCAGGTGTTTGCCGTTGGCGCCGTACTCGCGCACCAGCGTGGAGGCATCGGCCAGGTAGCTCAGCAGCAGCCGGCCCCCCACGCCACTGGCGCTGACCATGGCTTCCTTGCCTTCCGGCACGAGGGTGGTCCAGGCCTTGGCGTCGGGCACGCTCCAGTCCTTGCCCAGGTCCACGGCCACCAGGCGGCCACGCGGGGCGTCCTTGTCGGTCTTGAGGATGAGCCGCTGGCCGTCCAGCACCACCGGGATGTACTCGGCATCAAAGGCCATGGTGAGCGGCACCGGCTTGGCGCCGCCATAGCCGCCCTTGTCATCCAGCGGCAGCAGCATCAGGCCGTTCTTGCGACCCGAGCCGGTCCAGATGTTGATCAGGGCCAGGCGGCCGTCGTCGGTCACATCGGCGCCAAAGCCCCACTGCTTCTCTTCCTTGTTCTCGGCCACCAGCACGTCGTCGGACTGCGGGGTGCCCAGGCGGTGGTAGTAGAGCTTCTGGAAGTAGTTGGCACCCGTCAGGGCTTCGCCTGCCTTGGGCGCGTCATAGCGGGCATAGAAGAAGCCCTTGCCATCCGGCGTCCAGGACGCGGAGGAGAACTTCACCCACTCGACGGTGTCGGGCAGATCCTGGCCCGTCTGCAGGTCGCGCACCTTCCAGGTCTGCCAGTCGGAGCCTGCACCGGCAATGCCGTAGGCCAGCAACTTGCCGTCACGCGAGATGGCGGTGCCGGACAGCGCCACGGTGCCGTCACGCGACAAGGTGTTGGGGTCCAGCGCAATCTGCGGCGTGTCTTTCAGCGAACGGGCGGTGTAGAGCACCGACTGCTGCTGCAGGCCGTCATTGCGGGTCCAGAAATAGCGGCCGCCCTCCTTGAAGGGCACGCCGAACTTCTCGAAGTTGTAGAGCTCGGTGTAGAGCTTGCGCGTGGGCAGCCGCTGCGGCATGGCCTGCAGGAAGCGGTCGGTCACGGCGTTCTGCGCCTGCACCCACGCCTTCGTCTCCGGGCTGTTGTCGTCCTCCAGCCAGCGGTAGGGGTCCTGGACCACGGTGCCATGGTAGCTGTCGGACTGCTCGACCTTGCGGGTGGCGGGATAGCTCAGGGGAGCGGCTGCGGTGGCGGCAGGGCTGGTGCTCGCTGCGCTGGCAGCGGACTCGGTCTGGGCCGTGGCCGCGAGGCTGGCACACAGGCCCAGCACAAGGGCAGTGCCCAGCGAAAGACGGGAAGTCATGAGGCGAAACTCCTGGGAGTCGATGAGACATCGCACCGCTGCGGGGCTTGTGGCCCCGGCAGCGGGCAGGGTGCGCCCATTGTGCCGAGTTCGGCCGGGTGTGACTTCGGTCACTCAGGGGAATCACCAAGGAAGGACGGTGGCCTGCCCGGCGCGCCGGTGTCGGTCAGAACCGGTGGCGCAGGCCCACCGAATAGCTGTAGCCGCTGGTCAGGCCGCTGACCTTGTCGCTCATGGCCATGACATAGGCATCGGTGCGCTTGGATACCCAGTGGTCGTAACCCACCGTGACGGTCGTGCGCCGCGCGCCCGCGCTGGGGGAGATCCGGCCATATTGCGCCAGCACCTTGCCATTGCCCACCGGTATGGCGGCGCCGGCCTCGTAGAGCTTGTAGTCAACGTCACGGGTGGTGTTGTCGACCTTGCCGTACTGGGCAAACAGCTTCACCGCCCGCAGGTCGTAGGCCACGCTGCCCAGCCAGGCCTTGGTGTTGTCCACGGCGGTGCTGCCGTTGTCCTTCTCGACCTTCTGATAGACCAGCGAGGCGGCCAGCGGCCCGCTGTTGGCCCAGGTGGCGCCCAGCCCGGTGTTGCGTCCGCCCGCGCCCTCGCCCGCGGCCACGAAGGCGGTGCCCACCAGGCCCCCTTCGATCAGCGGCGTGGTGTAGAGCGCGGAATCGCTCCAGCCCGAGTCTCCGGTAACCGTGCCATTCGTGAAGACATGCCGGATGCTTGGCGAGTACCCGAAGGAATCACCGAAGGGATTGAAGCTCAAGGTGGCCACGAACAGCGGCGTGGTGTTGCGGCCCAGCTTGAGGCTGCCCCAGTCCTTGCTCGACAGCCCCACCCAGGCATTGCGGGCCCAGAAGGTGTCGCCGTTGAAGCGCCCGCTCTGGCCACCATCGGCGCGCAGGAAACTGTCGAGCTGGAAGATGGCGCTGAGTCCGTCGCCCAGGTCCTCGCTGCCCTTGAAGCCGATGAAGCTGGTGGTCATCTTGCCGCTGTCGACGTTCTTCACGTCGTCGCTGCTGCCCGCGGCCCGGGCCGCGCCCACGCTCATGTCGACGAGCCCATACAAGGACACGCTGCTCTGCGCCCGTGCGGGCGCGCTACCCAGCAGCATGGCCATCAGGGGCGCCAGGGGAGGTGGCCTGGCTCATGGCGTGGCCTCCTGGCCCGAGGTCTTGAGCGCGCCGATATGGCTGCGCAGTTCCTGCACGATCTGACCGAAGGCCGACGTGTAGGTGAGTTCCAGGTCGCGCGGGCGGGGCAGCGGCACCTCGCGGCGCAGCACGACGCGGCCGGGGCTCGGGCTCATCACGTAGACCGTGTCGGCCAGGAAGACCGATTCGCGCAGATCGTGGGTCACGAGAATCACGTTGAAACCTTGCGACGCCTGCAAATCCCGCAGCACGCACCACAGCTCCTCGCGGGTGAAGGCATCGAGTGCGCCGAAGGGCTCGTCGAGCAGCAGCAATTGCGGCTCATGGATCAGCGCCCGGCAGATGCTCGCGCGCTGCTGCATGCCGCCGGACAGCTGCCATGGGAACTTGTCTTCATACCCCGCCAGGCCCACGCGCGCCAGCAATGCCCTCGCGCGTGCCTCGAATTCGGGACGCCTGGACCTGAGCTGCGAGCGGTAGGGCTCGACGATCTCCAGCGGCAGCATCACATTGGCGAGCGTGGTGCGCCACGGCAGGAGCGACGCGGACTGGAAGGCCATGCCGCTGATCTTCAGCGGCCCATGGATGGTGCGGCCGTCCACCCGGATCTCGCCTCGCGATGTGGCTTTCAATCCGGTGGCGAGCTTCATGAAGGTGGATTTGCCGCAGCCCGACGGACCCACGATGGCAATGAACTCGCCGCGCTGGACCTCGAGGTCGATGGCCTCGATGGCGAACTGACCGTGGGCTTCGAGGTCCGGCGTGTAGGCCAGCCAGACGTCGCGGAACTGGACGAAGGGCGCGCTGGGGGACTGTGGCATGTTGCTCATCCGGCTCACTTCGCCGCCGGCGCGGGCAGCGTCAGTTCGGCGGCCGGCGGCAGGAAGCTGTCGTTCCACACCGCTGCCGGGTCCACGCGGGTGCGGGTGCCGTAGGTGTCCGAGACCTGGCTGGCCATGAGGCTCAGCCGTGGCGCAGCGATGCGTCCGAAGCCCTCGGCGCGGGCGTCGGGCGTGTTGATGGCGGCGCCGATGGCCATCTGTAGCCGACGCTTCTCCAGATCCGCATTGATGATGCCGTCGCGCGCCTTCACATGGATGATGGCCTCGTCGGGCCGGGCCAGCACCTCACGTGCACCGCGCGCGAAGGCCCGCAAGAAGGCGCGGATGGCTTCGGGATGCTCCTTGATCATCCGCGGCGAGGCGATGATGGCGTTGCCATAGAGCTTCACGCCGTTCTCGGGATAAGGCATCACCACCACGTCGGCCGCCTTGACCCCGCGAGCCTCCAGGCCCAGCAAGGAGGTGAAGGAGAAGCCGGTGATGGCGTCCACGTCGCCACGCGCCGGCATGGTCTCCCGCAGCGGCGGGTCCATGCTGATCCAGGTGACCGGGCCCAGCTTGTTGGCCCTGGCCAGCAAAGGAAAGCCGCGCCGCCCGGCATCGAAGACAGGCGCACCGAGCCGCTTGCCGGTGAGGTCAGCGACGGTCTTGATGCCGCTTTTCTTCAGCGCCAGCACGGCGGCGGGTGAGCTGTTGTAGACCATCATGACCGCCACCGGCTTGTTGGGTGCGTCAGGGTTGTTCGCGTGGAACTCCATCAGCGCCGCCATGTCGGCGAAGCCAAGGTCATAGGCGCCCGAGGCCACGCGGGTCACCGCACCGCCGGAGCCGTTGCCCGCATCGATGCTGACGTCGAGCTTTTCGTTGCTGAAGTAGCCTTTGGCAGCGGGCAGCAGGAAGAGGGCGGATGGCCCTTCAAAGCGCCAGTCCAGCTGGAACTTGATGGGCGTGGACTGGGCCTGCGCCAGGCCGGCGCCTGTGAGGGCGGTGGCCAGCAGCAGGCCGGTCATCCAGTGGCGGCGCGAACAGGAAGTCGTCATGGCGGATGTCTCCATCGTCGATGCGGTACATCACGCGCCCAACCTGGCCGGCAAAGCGGTCCTCGGCCATGGGCGAGATGCAGTCCGAAGGCCCGCGGGATGCGGGCGACGGCCTCTCCAATCGCAAGCTCCATGCCACTGCACAGGGCCGCGCGCAAGCCGCGCTCAACCGTTTGCGGCCATGACTTGGGGCGGATGATGTGAATACAGGCACCTGGGTGGGCTGTATACAGTTTGCCTGTCCCCGCTTTGGTGCGAAGCACCGTCCATGAAAAACGCCCGGCATGGCCGGGCGCTGAAACGGGACAGGTGGTTGGCGGTGCCTGGGGGCTGGCCTTGCGGGCTGCAAGGCGGCGAGTGCCGCGGCAAGGCCTTGCTTCAGCCGGCCTTGAGCAGGTCGAACAGGGTGCGGGCCACCACCTGCGTGGCCCGCTTGAGATCCGCCAGTGCCACCCGTTCGTCCGAGCGCTTGGCGTTGGATTCCAGGACGGTGCGCGGGCCTGCCCCGTAGATGGCCGCCGGGATGCCGTGCTCCCCATACAGGCGCACGTCGGTATACAAGGGTGTGCCGGACGTTGGGATGGGCTCGCCAAACACCGCTTCGCCGTGGCGCTGCAGCGCCTCCACCAGGGGCTGGTTGCCCGGCAAGGGTTTGAGCGCGCGGGCCAGCAGCAGGCGCCGAATCTCCACGGTGATGCCCGGCACGCTCGCCGCTGCCGAGGCAATCACCTCGCGGATCTCCTGCTCGACGGCCACCGGGTCTTCTTCGGGAATCATGCGGCGGTCGAGTTTGAGGACGACCTTGCCCGGCACCACGTTGGTGTTGGTGCCGCCCTCGATGCGGCCCACATTCAGATAGGGATGCGTGATGCCTGGCACCTCGGAGCAAATACCGCGATAGACGGCGTTGCGGGCGTACAGGGCATTGAGCAGCGCAACCGCGCCCTGCAGGGCATCCACGCCGGTATCTGGAATGGCGGCATGGGCCATCTTGCCGTGCACGGTGACCTCCATCTGCAGACAGCCGTTGTGGGCGGTCACCACCTGGTAGCTGAAGCCGGCCGCCAGCAGCAGGTCGGGCCGGGTCAGCCCCTGCTTGAGCAGCCAGCCCGGGCCCAGTTCACCGCCAAATTCCTCGTCGTAGGTGAAGTGCAACTCCACACCCCCGCGCAGGGGCAGCCCCAGGGACTCCAGGGCGCGCAGGGCGAAGGTGTAGACGGCGAAGTCGCTCTTGCTGACCGCCGACGCGCGGCCGTAGAGATGGCCACCGACCACTTCACCGCCGTAGGGGTCGTGTGTCCATCCTTCGCCCGGCGGCACGACGTCGCCATGGGCGTTGAGCGCGATCACCGGTCCGCCGTCCTGATAACGGCGTCGCACGATGAGATTGGTGAGGGAGGCCAGCCCGTAGTCGCGCACTTGGGCCTCGGGCACCGGATGGGACTCCGCCGTCAGGCCCATGCCCTGGAGCAGCGCCGCGGTGTGCTGCGCATGGGGTGCGTTGTGGCCGGGCGGCGTGTCGGTGGGCACCCGCACCAGTGCTTGCAAATACGCCACTTCCTCATCGAAGTGGGCCTCGACCCAGGCATCCAGGGCTTCGTAGGACGTCATCGCTTTACAGGCCTTCCAGCAGCGCCAGGAAGGCCTGGACGCAGAGTTCGGTGTCGTCGGCCGTGACCGACTCCAGGGGGTTGTGGCTGATGCCCAGGTTCAGGCCGCGCTGGAACAGCATGGCCTGCGGCATCAGTTCATGCAGCTTCATGGCGTCATGGCCGGCGCCGGAGGGCATGCGGTGCAGCGGCAGGCCCAGGGAAGCCACGGCCGTCTCCCAGCGCCGCTGCCAGGCGGGGGCGCTGGGCGCGGCGCCGGCACTCATGGTGCGCTGCAGGTGCACGCTCACGCCGCGGCGATGTGCGATCTCGTCGATTGCGGCCAGCACGTCGGCCTCCAGCGCATCCCGGGCCTGGTTGGTGGTGGCCCGCAGGTCCAGGCTGAACAGGCAGCGGCCTGCAATCACGTTGATCGACCCGGCGGGCACCTGCAGTTGCCCCACCGTGCCGACCACGTCCGGCACCGAGGCCGCCCGTTGCTCGACGAACAAGATCAACTCCGCGACGGCGGCTGCGGCATCGCGCCGGCGGTCCATCGGCGTCGTTCCGGCGTGCGAGGCCAGGCCGCGCACCTCGCCGAGGTAACGCACACCGCCATTGATGGACGTGACGATGCCCAGCGGCAGGTCCAGTTCGGCCAGCACCGGCCCTTGTTCGATATGCACCTCGACAAAGCCGAGGTAGTGGGCGGGGTCCCGCTTCAGGGCCTGGATGGCCTCCAGCGTGCCGGGCAACCCCGCACGCTGCATGGCTTCGCGCATGGAGAGGCCACTGGCGTCGTGCTGGTCCAGCCACGCCGGGTCGAAGTGGCCGGTCAGGGCGCTGGACGCCAGGAACGTGGCGTGATAGCGCTGGCCTTCTTCCTCGGCGAAGCCGATGACTTCAATGCCGTGCCGCAGTCGGCGTCCCTGGCGGTGCAGTTGACGCACGGCCGCCATGGGCACCAGGATGCCCAGGCGGCCGTCGTACTTGCCGGCGTTGCGCACGGTGTCGTAGTGGCTGCCGGTGAGCAGGCGCGGTGCGCCGGGGTCGCTGCCGTGATAGTGCCCCACCACGTTGCCCACCGCATCGAGCGACACCTCGTCGAAACCGCTCTCGCGCATCCAGGCGATCAGCTGGGCGGCGACCTCGCGGTGCGCCTCGGTGAGGTAGGTGACGGTCAACTGCCCCTGCTCGGCAAAGCCGGGGTCGGAGAAGGCCGCCAGCGACTCGGCCCAGTCCCACACCTGTTCGCCCAGCGTGGGGCTGGCGCCGAAACGGTCGTTCAGCCGCAGCTCGGCGATGCGGTGGATGTTGCGCAGGCACTCCGCGCGTTCCACGTCGGGATGGCCGAGCAGGCGGCGGGCGAAGGTATCGATGATCTGCTGGCGGGACAGGCCCTGGCCCCGCGGGCCGCGCACCGCCAGGATGAACGGCCAGCCAAAGCGTGCGTTGTAGTCGGCGTTGAGCTGCTGCAGGCGGCTGAACTCCTCGGGCGTGCAGTGGGTCAGGCCGGCCTTGCCTTGCTCATCGGTGGAAGCGGCGGTCAGGTCCTGGTCCACCATCGCCCGGCCGGCCAGCTCGGGGTGGGCGCGGATCAGGCCCAGTTGCTCGTCCGGTGTGGCGCTGCGCACCACGTCGGCCAGGGCGAGCTTCAAGGCCGCGAGGCTCGGGTAGCCCCCGTCTGGCCGGTGCTCGTGGGCGCGGGCCGCAATCCACGGCGAATGCTCGTAGATGCCTTCGAGCGCGGCGATGAAGTCGTCGCGCGTGGTGGCGGCCAGCGCGGCCAGGGTCAGGGAAGGGGAGCTGCTCATCATGGTGGCGGGGCGGGGGTCAACCCCAGACGAAGGCGGTGGACGGGTCGAAGGGATGTGTCTGGCGCCAGTGACGGGCAATGTCGATACGGCGCGTGATCCAGACCCGATCGTGCTTCTCGATGTGATCGAGGAAACGCTGGAGCGCCCGCATGCGACCCGGACGGCCGAGCAGGCGGCAATGCATGCCGATGCTCATCATCTTCGGGTACTCGTCGCCCTCGGCGTAAAGCACATCGAAGCTGTCGCGCAGGTACTCGAAGAATTCATCGCCATGGCTGAAGCCCTGGGGCATCGCGAAGCGCATGTCGTTGCAGTCCAGCGTGTAGGGCACGACGAGGTGCGGCGCCAGCACGCCGTCGGTGCGGCGTACCTGGAGCCAGAAGGGGAGGTCGTCGCCGTAATAGTCGCTGTCGTATTCGAAGCCGCCGAAGTCCGCCACCAGGCGCCGGGTGTGCGGGCTGTCGCGGCCGGTGTACCAGCCCAGGGCGCGCTCGCCGGTGAGCCGCTGGATGATGTCCATGCCGATGTCCATGTGCTGGCGCTCGGTCGCCTCGTCCATGCCCTGGTAGTGGATCCAGCGCCAGCCATGGCAGGCGATCTCGTGGTTGAGCTGGACGAAGGCCTGGGTGAGCTCGGGATGGCGCTCCAGGGCCATGGAGACCCCGAACACCGTCAGTGGCAGCGCACGCTTTTCGAATTCACGCAGCAGGCGCCAGACCCCGGCCCGGGCGCCGTAGTCATAGATGCTCTCCATGCTCAGGTGGCGGGCCGGATAGGCGGCGGGGTTGAACAGTTCCGAGAGGAACTGCTCGCTGCCGGCGTCTCCGTGCAGCACCGAGTTCTCGCCGCCTTCTTCGTAGTTGAGGACAAACTGCACGGCGATGCGGGCCTGGCCGGGCCACCGCGCCTGTGGCGGGTGCTCCCCGTAACCAACGAGGTCACGCGGATAAGCGGGCGATCGGGGTGCTTGTGGCGTCAGCGGTGGCGTCATGGTCAGACCTTGCGGGGGCTCTGCAGCACGGACTTGAGGTCCTGCACGCGCGGATTGAGGCGCAGGTTGGCCTCGACGTTGCCCAGATGGGTGTCCAGCAGCTTCAGGACGGCGCGCTTGTCGCGGGCTTCCAGGGCATCCACGATGGCTTCGTGCTCGGCCTGCGATTCAGCAGCGGAATGCGAGCTTTGGTACATCAGGGCGATCAGGGAGCTGCGTGACAGCAGATCGGTGAGGATCTGCGCCAGCACGGCATTGCCCTGCATGCGGGCCAGCACCACATGGAAGTCCGCCAGCAGCCGGGTGCGGCCCGGCACGTCGGTGCGGCTGATGGCCTCGCGCTCCTGCTTCAGGTGGGCGCGAAGCTGGCGCACCTGGGCCGGCGTGATGTGCTGGCACAGGTCGGCCAGCATGGCAGCCTCAAGCATTTTGCGGACCTCGAACACCTGGCGGGCTTCTTCCACGCTTGGCTGGGCCACGAAGGCGCCACGGGCGGGCTCCAGCTTGACCAGCCGGTCGCGGCTGAGCTGGTTCAGGGCCTGCCGCACGAGGGTGCGTGAGCAGCTGAAGATGTCCGCGATCTGCTGCTCCACCAGCTTGGTGCCCGGCATCAGCCGTCTCTCCACGATGGCCTGGGTGATGGCGGCGGTGATCTGCTCCGTCACGGAGCTGCCTGCCGGCCCGTCGGCCAGGGCAGTGGAAGAGAAGGGCGACTCGCTCATGGTGCTCCGCAGTGTATACACTTTGCCCATTCGGAAACCGCTGCGCCGTCTGGCGCCGAGACTTCATGGGAAAGCTGACCACCCACGTGCTGGACACCATGCATGGCGCGCCGGCCGCTGGCATGGCGGTCCGCCTGTTCCGCATCGACGCGCTGGGGCAGCCAGTCCCTTTGCGAACGCTGGTGCTCAATGCCGACGGCCGGGCGGACGGCCCGCTGCTGGAGGGCGAGGCGCTGGTGCCGGGGCGATATCGCCTGGTGTTTGGCGTGGCGGCGTATTTCCTGGCGCGGGGCGTGGCGCTGCCACAGCCGCCCTTCCTGGATGAGGTGCCGCTGGATTTCGGCGTGGCCGATGCCGCTGCGCACTATCACGTGCCCTTGCTGGCCAGCCCCTGGTCGTACTCCACCTATCGCGGCAGCTGAGGCCGATCGTGCGCGCCTGGCAGACCCTGGCCCGGCATCTGGCGCATGCGCCGGCCGTGCTCGTTCGCGTGGACCGGTTGGAGGGCAGCGGGCCGCGCGAGGTTGGAGCCTGGATGGCGGTCACGCCATCGGACCTGATCGGCACGATTGGCGGCGGGCAACTCGAGTTCGATGCGATGGTGCGGGGCCGCGAGGCGCTGGCTGCCGGCCGCGTGCTTGAGCCCGTGCAGCGCATGGCGCTGGGCCCCAGCCTTGGGCAGTGCTGCGGGGGCGTGGTGTGGCTCAGCTTTGAATGGCTGGACGCCAGCGCCATTGCGGGACTGGCGGAGCGTTTGAGCGGGCAGCAGGGGTGGCGGGCGGTCGCACTGTTTGGTGGCGGGCATGTGGGCCGGGCCATCGTTCAACTGCTGGCCGGCCTGCCGGTGCGCGTGCACTGGATCGACAGCCGAGAGGGGCAGTTTCCAGACATGCTGCCGGACAACATCCGCGCCGAGCAGTCGGAACCCGTTCACGGCGCAGTCGACACCCTTGAGCCTGGCTCCCGGGTGCTGATCATGAGCTTCAGCCATGCCGAAGACCTGGACATCCTGGCCGCCTGCCTGAGGCGGCAGCGCGCAGTCGGGGACCTGGCTTCCTTGGGCCTGATCGGCAGCAAGAGCAAATGGGCCACCTTTCGCCATCGACTGCAGGCGCGCGGCTTCACCGAAGCCGAGCTCGCCCGCGTCGTCTGCCCCATTGGCTTGCCGGGCATCCACGGCAAGCAACCCGAGGTCGTGGCGCTGGCGGTGGTGGCTCAGTTGATGCAGGACTGAGCGCCCAGAACTGTATACACTTTGCGCACGTCGCCGCGGCGCCCGTTCCTCAATCGCGACCTTTGGCTGGACCACAGCGCCCGCAGTGGTGGTCCGGTGTCTGCTGAATGTGTCTGATGGACAGCTATCTGCTTGACTGGGCCAATGTGCTGCTGCGTTGGCTGCATGTCGTTGTGGCCATTGCCTGGATCGGGGCCTCCCTTTATTTCGTCTGGCTGGACAACCATCTGGTGCCGCCGCAGTCGGGCGACCTGCGCGCCAAGGGCGTGGACGGTGAGCTGTGGGCGGTGCATGGCGGCGGCTTCTACAACCCGCAGAAGTACATGGTGGCCCCGGCGCACCTGCCGCCGCATCTGCACTGGTTCTACTGGGAGAGCTACTGGACCTGGATGAGCGGCTTTGCGCTGTTTGCGCTGCTCTATCTCTTCAATGCCCACACCTACCTGATCGACAAGCGCGTGCATGACTGGAGCGCGCCGGCCGCCATCACCGGCGCCTTGTGTTTCCTGGCGGGGGGCTGGCTGGTCTATGACCAGATCTGCCGGCGCTTTGGCCGCAAGGCAGACGGCAGCATTGGCCATGACGGCCGGGTGCTGGGGCTGCTGGCGGTGGTCATTGCCGTGGCGGCGTGGGGCGCCTGCCAGCTCTTTGCGGGCCGGGCGGCCTTTCTGATCATTGGCGCCATGATGGCCACCATGATGAGCGCCAACGTCTTCTTCTGGATCATTCCGGGGCAGAAGCAGGTCATCGAAGACATGCGCGCGGGACGGCCGGTCGATCCGGTGTTCGGTCAGCGCGGCAAGCAGCGCAGTGTGCACAACACCTACTTCACGCTGCCGGTGCTCATCGCGATGCTGTCCAACCATTACGGCATGCTCTATGGCCATGCCTGGAACTGGCTGGTGCTGATTGCGCTCATGCTGGTGGGGGCCCTGGTCCGCACCTGGTTCGTCAAGCGTCACAAGGGCGTCAATGCATGGCCGTTGCTGGTGGCAGTCGCTGCTTTGCTGGCGGTGCTCATCGCCGCCCTGGCCCCCTCAACGCCCACCGGGACGGTACGCGGCTCAGCTGAACAAAGCGCAACGCCCGCTCCTGTCGCCGCCAGTGCCGCAGCGTCTTCACATGCCGCGCCCACGTTTGAACAGGTCGCTGCCATCGTGCACGACCGTTGCCAGGCTTGCCACAACGCTGCGCTGGCGCCCAAGCGGATTCAATTGCACACGCCCGAGCTCATTGAGCAGCATGCCCAGGAGATCTACCAGCAGGCGGTCGTCCAAAAGGCCATGCCTTTGAACAATGCGACCGGCATTACTGAGGAGGAGCGGGCCGTGCTGGCACGATGGTTCCAGTCGCGCTGAGCCGGCGCAGTACCCACGAGAGGAGTTACTGAGCAAAGACCAAGCAGTCCTCGGTCTCGTCGTCCTTCGAAGTCCTCGGTGGGGAAGTGCCGATCCGGCCCCCTTTTCCGGAAGTCAAGGAAGGAATGGCCCGCGGAGCGGGCCAGGAGGGACATGAAGGAAAAGGGGGCCGGGTCGGCGCTTCCTCGCGGTCAAAGAAGCCCCCCCGAACCACCCCAAAGACGCAAACGTCAGACCGTAAACCGCCCCACCTGCTCCACCAGCCGATGCGCCTGCTCCCGCAGGCTTTCGGCGGCTGCCGTGCTTTCCTCCACCAGCGCCGCGTTCTGCTGCGTCCCCTGGTCGAGCTGCGCCACTGCGCCGTTGATCCGGCTAACGCCTCGAGCCTGCTCGTCCGCAGCGGTCGAGATCTCGCCGATGATGTCCGTCACTCGCCGCACGCTGGTCACGATGGCCTGCATCGCGGCGCCTGTGTCGCTCACCAGGCGCGCGCCTGATTCCACGCGTTCGCCGCTGGTCGTGATCAATCCCTTGATCTGCTTTGCCGCCTCTGCGCTGCGCTGCGCCAGCTGGCGCACCTCGGCGGCCACCACTGCGAAGCCGCGGCCTTGCTCGCCGGCCCTGGCGGCTTCCACGGCCGCGTTCAGCGCCAGGATGTTGGTCTGGAAGGCGATGGAGTCGATGGTGCCGATGATGTCGCTGATCTGGCGGCTCGCGCTGCTGATGGCGTCCATCGTGCTCACCACCTGCTGCACCACCGCGCCGCCGCGCTGGGCGGCTTGATCGGATTCTCCGACCAGCTGGTGCGCCTGCTGCGCCGACGCTGCCGTCTGGCTCATCGAGCCTGCCAGCTCTTCCAGGGCGGATGCGGTTTCCTGCAGATGGCTGGCCGACTGCTCCGTGCGCGAGGACAGGTCACGGCTGCCGGCTGCCACTTCAGCGCTGGCCGTGCCGATGCTGTCGCTGGCCTGGCGCACTTCAGTGATCGTGCGGGCCAGTTGCTGGCGCATCGTCTCCACGCCTGCGGCCAGCGCCCCCATGTCGTCCTGCTGGTGCACCCGCACCGGTTGTGTCAGGTCGCCAGCGGCCACGGCGGCCACTGCCCGGTTCAGCTCGGCCATCGGACGGCCCACCCAGCGGCCCAGCAGCCAGGTCACGCCCAGGCCGAGCAGCACCACGGCCAGCAGCATCAGCCCCCACAGGGCCCACAGCGTGTTGTAGTGCGACGCCAGTGCCGTCGAACGGGAGGCTTCCGCCACCACCCACCAGCCCGTGGCCTTCGAGCGCTGCGCCACGGCAAACGCGTCCTTGTGGTCGGCGTTGTAGACGGCCGGAAGGTCTTCCAGCACGCCGTCCTTGTCTTCAGCCAGCCGCTTCAGCAGTTGCTGCGCCTCTTCGGGCTTGATCACTTCAGCCAGCTTCTTGCCCTTGGCCGTCGGATGGCCGCGCAGCAGCGCGTCCTCCGGCGTCTTGCCCGGGTCCAGCAGATACAAGCCGCCCGTTTCGAACAGCTTCACTGCACCGGCCAACTGCACCAGCTCGTCCTGCAGGCCCCGCATGTCAAAGCCGATGTACAGAATGCCCACGGTCTTGCCCGCAGCGTCCTTCACCGGGCTGTAGCGGGTCATGTAAGGGATGCCGAACAGCGTGGCCGGGCCAACATACGTCTCGCCGGCAGACACCTTGGCATAGGCGGCGCTGCTGCGGTCCAGCAGCGTGCCCATCGCGCGCGAGCCGTCCTGCTTCTTCACCGATGTCGTCACGCGGATGAAGTCGTCACCCTTCTTGGCGAAGATGGTGGCGTTGCCTCCGGTGCGGCGTGTGAAACCGTCCGGCAACTCCAGGTTGCCATTGATCTTGCGGCCATCGTGCGAAAGCTCGCCATCGGCGTCCAGCGCGAATTTCCCATCGGGCAGGTCGGCCGCCAGCACGTCATACAGACGGTTGGCCGAATCGCGGGCGGTCCGGTCCAGGGCGTCCGCCACGCGTGCCACCGAGGCCGCCTCGCTGGCCATGTAGTCCGTCGTGCGATGGCGGGCCTGATCCGTCAGCACCCACGACAGGGTGCCGCAAATCACCACGAGCATGGCGGCGATGGCGAAGCTGGCCAATAGCGAAACACGACGGGCGACCGTCGTCCGGACTGGATTTTGTAAGTTCATATGGGGCAAGCACTGATGGAGTGCTGTCGCAAACAAGGGACCGAGGCTGTCTCTTCCGCGCCTTTTCGTCGTTGTTGTTTGGCGCAGATCAAACTGTAGGGCCCAGAGCGCACCAATCGCGCTTCTCATCCCTTGTCTGGACGGGGTAAAGCACTTGCTATTCAGGTTCTACGTGAAGTAGTGCGCGAAGCGCTGGACAGCGCTACCGGCTTTTTGATGGATCCGTTAATCGCCCAGCGATGTTCCGCAAGGCTGGGAGCGGCATTTCCTGATCAGAAGTTCGACGCAAGCTGACAACACATCGGCCGCGTCAAGGCGCCATGGGCTCGCGCCGCACGCAAGCGCGGGCGGCGGGTGTATTCGCTGCGAAGCACGGCGCGGCGCCCGGCGGGCCGCTTATTCGGCGCTGATGCCCCGGCTGCGGATCAGCGCATGCCAGCGCGTCGTCTCTTGCTGGATGAATTGCGCCAGTGCCGGACCGTCCGTGGGGGCCACTTCCAGGCCGTATTCCTCCAGGTGGGCTTTCACCTCCGGCAGGGCCAGCGCCTTCACCACTTCCGCGGTGAGCCGGGTGACGATCGGCTCGGGTGTGCCTCTAGGCATGAACATCCCTTGCCACGCGCTCACATCCACGCCGGTCACGCCCGACTCCTCGAAGGTCGGGATCTCCGGGAGGGCGGCGATGCGCCGGGGCGACAGCACGGCCAGCGCCTTCAGCCGCCCACTGCGCAGATGGGGCAGGGCGGCGGCCGTGTCGAGGATGCCCATGGGCACCACACCGCCGATGATGTCCTGCGTCGTGAAGGCGGTGCCGCGATAGGGCACATGCACCAGGTAGCTGTGCGTGCGGTCTTTCAGCAGTTCCATGGCGAGGTGGTGCGGGCTGCCGACGCCGGGGGAGGCATAGGTGAACTTGCCCGGCCTGGCTTGTACCTGCCGCAACCAGTCCTGCACGGACTGGAAGCCGGCCGCCGGATTGACCACCAGCAGCAGCGGGAAGCGCGCCATGAAGGCCACCGGCGTGAAGTCGCTGGGCGCATACGGCAGCTTCTTGTAGAGGGCGCCGTTGAACACCATGGCGCCGTTGTCGCCAGTGAGCAGGGTGTAGCCGTCCGGTGCCGACTTGGCGGCGTTGTCGGTGCCAATCACCCCAGCGGCGCCCGGCCGGTTGTCGATGATGATGGTCTGGCCCAACTGCCGCCCCAGCGCCGGGGCGAGCTGACGGGCGAGGAAATCCGAGCCGCCGCCGGCTGGATAGGCCACCACCCAGCGGATCGGCTTGGCCGGCCACGCCTGCGCCCGAGCCGTGAGCGGAGCGGTCGCCAGCAGGCCCGCCCCCAGGCCGCCCAGCAGGCGGGGCGGCAGCACCCGGGCTGCGAGGCCCAGGCACAGGGATCGACGGCGGGCATCGGGCTCGCGAACGGCCATGGGGCGCTCCTTGTCAGCTCAGCTAGAGTCGCCCGATCTTAGCCAGCGGTCTTCACCGCCTTTCACCATGGAACACCCTGATTGCCCCTTGTGCCGCGACGCAGGCGTATCGCTGGTGGCCAGTGCAGCGCGCTGGCGCATCATCCGCGCCGCCGAGCCGGACTTCCCGGCCTTCTACCGCGTCATCTGGCAGGACCATGTGGCCGAGTTCAGCGATCTGCCGGCCACTGACCGCCAGGCCTGCATGGACGTCGTCGTGGCCGTCGAGCAGGTGCTGCGACAGGCGCTGTCACCCACCAAGATCAACCTGGCCACCCTGGGCAACGTGGTGCCGCATCTGCACTGGCATGTCATTGCCCGGTTCGACTGGGACAGCCACTACCCCAACCCCGTGTGGGGAGAGCGTCGGCGCACGCTGGACTCCGACGCGGCATCGCGTCTGCCGCTGGCGCTGAGTGCGCTGGACGCGCAGGTGCGTGAGGCCGTGGCGGCGCTGGCCTGATCAGTCGCCCAGCAGCGCCACGCTACGCTGCGGCATGGCCGGGTCGTCCGACTCCACTTCGTTGCGGAAGACCAGCTGCATCACATACAGCTTGTCCGTCCCGGACGACTGGCAGGTCAGGCGCCTGACGGCACGCCGGATGTCGGTGCGGTATTCCAGCGGACCACCGATCTGCCGGATGTCGTCGATGGCCGTTCCGGACAGACGGAACGTCACCGTGGTCATGCCCTCGCGGCCCTGCTTGGCCTGCGTGACGCCCAGGGATTCGGACAGCGAGGCCTCGATGCCTGGACAGGTGGCGCGGACGTTGGTGTACACGGGTTCGGCACCTCGGCGTGCATGGACCGTGACACGCTCCAGGTCGGCGGGTGACGCGGCTTGCGCGATGCCTGCCGCAAGGCCCGCGCACAAGGCGGCCAATGTGATGACGGATCTGGAGAGAGACGGTGTGAAGCTGCGTGACATGTGAGGCTCCTTGGGCTGCAGTGGGCGGTGCATGGCACGGCATGTGCGCATGGACCGACCTTTGTCAGCGTAGGGAGCGCTGCCCCAAGCGCCAAACCACAAGCGACCAAATGACTTTGCAAAGGGTTGCGTTGCGCGGCCGGCGTGACGAACTGCAGCCGGCGACGACGATCCGCATGCGGTGGTGGTGCGGCCCAAAGGCCCCTGTCCATCGGCCAAAAGTCACGTTGAACGTTTTCGTGGGCAGCGTGACGAGAGCGTGGGAAGGGCCAAGCGGAACCCGCTGCGCGTGAGGAAGGGGTCAGTGATCCTTTGGCACCATGACTTCGGACATGTCGATGACGAGCGTCATGCCGGCGGCCCCGCTTCAGAGCGAGGCCTGCACCACCTGCATGCGCGCTTCCTTGTGCTTCATCGTCAAATACTCCTCCAGGGACTGCTCGTGCAGTTGCCTGGCGTATCGCTCGGTGGCGAGGAACCAGTCGCGCAGCCGGCGGTCCAGCCGCTGGTCCTGCGGCGCCGACAAGGTGTCCAGATAGGACTCGATGGCCAGGAAGTAGCGCATCGTGTTGCGTTCAGCAATGCCCTGGATGCCGCCCACGAAGCGCGGCGCGCCATTCGATTCCCGCCCGACGATGGTGAAGCCCACCTTGTCGCGTCCGGCGGTCGCCAGGTAGGCGCTGGTGGCGAACCGGGCCGCCGTACCGTTGACATAGGCATAACGCAGGCGGATGAAGCTGCGGCCTGCATCGAGGGGCACGGCTTCAAGGGTCAGCCGGTAATTGCTGGTTCCCATCGGCCCCTTGGGCGCACTCATTTCCACCAGCAGGTACTGCGGCTGGTCCGCGATGACCTGGAAACGGAAGTCCAGGGCATAGGCGTCCTCGATGGGCTGGTCGAACTTGCGGCCCACACTCAGGTGCACGGTGGGCGACCGGCTCTGCGCGTCGTCCACCGTACAGCGTTTGACGTTGGCCGGCAGCGTCAGGATGTCGCACCACGCGCGCACCTGGCGCAGCGCACCGCCGAGGCGATCAAAGGGATGGGCCACGACGGCGTGCATGTCGCCGGTGGGGTGAGCTGTGTTGTCTTCCGACTCCAGCACGATGGGACGCTGGAACGGGCTGCGGGCCAACTGGTTCGCCAGCTGGGCGTAGGTCTCTCTCAGGCCGGTGCCCTGCTGGGCCTGCGCCTCGGTGGCGATCAGCAGCATGGCCAGCAGGACGGCGGCATGGGCGAGCCAGAAGCCGATGCCGTGATGAGCGCGAAGATGGGGCAGCAATCGTCGATGCCCTGAGGCGCCGGCCCACCTGCCCATCAGGCGAGCGTTTGCATCGGGGGTGCCAGGGTGGGAGGCGTCTGGGTGCGATGGCATGGTGACTCCAACGGCGGCCGCTCCGCCAAGCCACAGGGATCGGTCTGGAACAGCTTGCCTTGAGCTTAGGCAACGGGCGCCCTTCGCGCAGTCGGCGGCATCCGGGCGGACTTGTCGGACAAGGCCGCACCGCCTCGCCTGCAAACGCACTGAGAATCGAAGCCGCGGAGCCGCCGCGGCGGCGGTCCCCGCCCCGAATCGAAGGAGTGTTTGCGGATGTCAGCTGCATTTTTGATTGCCCGATCCTGGTCCAGTGCTGTGGCGTGGGCGGGCGTGCCCCGCGCCCGCGGGCATGCCGAGGAGCGCTTGCCTGTGCCTCATTTCGCCACACCGGTCGCCACCGGCACCGCTCGCACGCGGCGAAACGGGCCTACCGTGCTGGCCCTGGCGGTCTTGCTGGCCTGCAGCAGCGGCTCGGTGCTGGCCCAGCGCGAAGCGCCGGCGCGCAAGAACAGCGAGCCCTCCGTTTCGGCGGCTCGCGTCAGCCCGGTGGCGCGTGCCAGTTTCGTTCGCGAACTGGGCGGCATTTCCGAGTACCGCCTGCCCAACGGCTTGCAAGTGCTGCTGTTTCCGGACGAAGCCCAGAGCACCACCACGGTCAACATCACCTACCGTGTCGGCAGCCGGCATGAATCGCCGGGCGAGTACGGCATGGCGCATCTGCTTGAACACCTGATGTTCAAGGGCACACCGCGGCATCGGGACCTGGCCGAGACCTTTGCCCGCCGCGGCATGCGCTTCAACGGCACCACGACAAGCGACCGCACCAACTACTTCGCCAACTTCAATGCCGATCCGACCACGCTGGACCTGGCGCTGACGGTGGAAGCCGACCGGATGCTGAACAGCTTCATCGCCAAGTCCGACCTGGACAAGGAGATGACGGTGGTGCGCAATGAATATGAGCGCGGGGAGAACGAGCCGTTCGAGGTGCTCAACAAGCGCGTCCTCGGCGCGGCCTATGACTGGCACAACTACGGCCACGACACGATCGGGCCACGCAGTGACATCGAGAACGTGCCGATCGAGCGCCTGCAGGCCTTCTACAAGCGCTTCTACCGACCGGACAACGCCACGCTGATGGTGGCGGGCCGCTTCGACCCGAAAGCTACGCTCGCCCGCATCAGCCAGCTGTTCAGCCCGCTGCACAATCCGGCCGCGCCGGTGCCGCGGCCCTATACCGAAGAGCCGGCCCAGGACGGTGAACGCACCGTGGTGGTCCGGCGCGTCGGCGGGCAGCCGCTGCTGCTGGCCTACTACCACGTGCCGGCCATGGCCCATCCGGACAGCGCACCGCTGCTGGTGCTGGGCATGCTGCTGTCGCTGGAGCCCAGTGGGCAACTCTACAAGGCGCTGGTGCAAACCAAGCTGGCACTGGCGGCGGGCGTCAGCGGCCTGGGCGGCGCCGACCCCGGCGGCATTCGAGCCTATGCCGTGCTGCCGCCGGACGGCGACAAGGCGGCCGTGGAGCAGCGCCTGCTGGACATCGTGGAGGGGCGCCTGCAGCAGCCCTTCGACGAGACGGAGCTGGCCCGAGTGCGTGAGCTGGCGCTGATGTCCTACCGCGAGCAGATGAAGGACCCGCAGGCCTTGATCCAGCAGATCTCCAGCCTGGGGGCCACCGACTGGCGGCTGCTGTTCCAGCTGATGGAAGACATCCCCAAGGTGACCCTGGCGGACGTGGAGCGGGTGCGCCGGGCCTATCTGCGCCCGGCCAACCGCACGCTGGGCCGCTACCTGCCGGCCGAACAGGCGGAGCGGGTGGAGATCCCGGCAGCGCCGCCGCTCGAAGCCCGCCTGGCGGGCCTGCAGGGGCCGCCCAAGCTGGAAGCGGGTGAGCGCTTCGACCCCACGCCGCAGCGCCTGGCCGAGCGCACCGCCACGCGCCGGCTGCCCTCCGGCATCGAACTGGACACGCTGCGCAAGCAAACGCGGGGCAACACCGTGCAGCTGGAGATGCACCTGCGCTGGGGCGAGCGCAAGGAAACCTTCAAGCACCCCGGCACCGACCTTGTGGCCCGCCTGATGGACGAGGGCAGCGCCGGTGTGTCCAAGCAGGCGCTGCAGGACCGCCTCGTGCAGTTGCGGGCCAGCATGAGCATCAGCGGTGGCGACCAGGGGGCGGTGCTGCGCATCTCCGCCGAAAAGGACACCTTGCTGGAGGTGCTGAAGATGGCCGCTGACGTGATGCAGCACCCGCTGCTGCCGGAGCAGGCGTTCGAGCGGGCCCGGCTGGCCGGCCTGGCCGGCCTGGAAGGCGAGCGTCAGGAGCTGGAGACGCTGCGGCAACTGGCCGTGCGTGACCATTACAACCGGGCGCGCGGTGTGAGCCTGGGTGATCCGGACTATTTGATGACCATCGACGAACAGGTGGCCCAGCTCAAGGCCACGACGCTGGATGCGGTGAGAGCCTTCCACACCCGCTATTGGTCCGCCAACGACGCGCGCGTGGCCGTCGTGGGCGCCCTGCCGCAGGGGCTGGACGCCGCCATCGAGCAGCTGTTTGGCGGCTGGAAGAAGCCCGAGGCGCCCGCCTATGTGCGCTACGTCGACACGGCCGACAGCATCCCGCCCGCACGCTTTGATGCCATGGCCGTGGACAAGGCCAACGCCGCCATGCGCTGGCGCCTGGATTTCGCCTTGAATGACCGCGATCCCGACTACCTGCCGCTGATGGTGGCCACGCACATCCTGGGCGGTGGTTCCCTGGAGAACCGCCTGTCAGTGAGCGTTCGGCAGAAGGCCGGCCTCAGCTATGGCGTGGGCGCCTCCTTGTCGGCGGCGCATTTCGGGAACGATGCCGAGCTGATCATCGGCGGCAGCTTTGCGCCGCAGAACCGCGAACAGGTGCTGGCCCTGGTCAGGGAGGAGCTGGTCCGTATGGGCCGGGACGGCATCACCGAGGCCGAACTGACCCGCGCACGGACCGATCTGCTTGAAGGGCTGCGCCAGGAGCGGGCCGACGACGCCGCGCTGGCGTCGGGCCTGCTGACGATGGCGGACCAGGGGGAGACCTGGAAGACCATCGCCGACCGGGAGGCGCGCCTTCAGGCACTGACGGTGGCGGAGGTGAACGCGGCCTGGCGCCGGCTGATCAAGGTGGATGGATTCGTCATCTCCACCGTGGGCGACTTCAAGGGCTTGCAGAGCCCGCAGAGCCAGTCGCCCGCGCCGCAGTAATGAACAGGGGCCGTGCTGCCACGGCCCCTGTCTCGCAGGCCCTTCAGGCCATGCCTTGATGCCGGAGCAAGGCATCGATCGTGGGCTCGCGCCCACGGAAGGCCTTGAAGTTGTCCATGGCGTCACGCACGCTGCCCATGGAGAGGATTTCGTCGAGATACCGGCGCCCCGTCTCGGGATTGAACACGCCTTCTTCCTCGAAGGCGCTCCAGCAATCGGCCGACAGCACCTCGGCCCACTTGTAGCTGTAATAGCCCGCCGCATAGCCGCCCGCGAAGATGTGCGAGAAGCTGTGCTGGAAGCGGTTGAACGCCGGCGGCGGGTTTACCGAGACTTCCGCGCGTACCTCGTCGAGCAAGGCCTGGATGCGGCTGTCAGAGCCCGGCTCGGCATGCAGCCGCATGTCGAAGAGCGCGAATTCAATCTGGCGCAAGGTCTGCAGCCCGGCCTGGAAGTTCTTGGCCGCCAGCATCTTGTCGAAGAGCTCCCGGGGCAATGAAGCGCCGGTGTCGACGTGGCTGGACAGCTGCTGCACCACTTCCCACTCCCAGCAGAAGTTCTCCATGAACTGGCTGGGCAACTCCACGGCATCCCATTCCACGCCGGAGATGCCGGACACACCCAGCTCCGCCACACGGGTCAGCAGATGGTGCAGGCCGTGACCGCATTCATGGAACAAGGTGATGACGTCGTCATGCGTCAACAGGGCTGGCTTGCCATCGGCCCCCTGGGGGAAATTGCAGACCAGATGCGCCACCGGGATCTGCTCGGCGCCGGTATTGGGCAGGTCCGGACGCGTCCAGCGGCTGCGCACTTCGTCCATCCAGGCGCCGGGGCGCTTGCCATTGCGGGCGAACAGGTCGAGGTAGACCTGGCCGATCAGCTCACCGTGGCGGCGCAGTTCGCAGAACTGGACACTCTCATGCCACACGGAGGCCTGGGCCGGCACGAGCTGCACGCCAAAGAGACGGTCCACGATGCGGAACAGGCCTTCCAGCACGCGGGGCAGCGTGAGGTACTGGCGCACTTCCTGGTCGGAGAAGGCGTAGCGGGCCTCCTTCAGCTTTTCGGAGACATAGGCCAGGTCCCAGGCCTGCAGCACGGGCATTTGCAGCGCGGCGCGGGCGAAGTCGTTCAGTTCGTCGAGATCGCGCTGCGCGTAGGGCTTGGCGCGTGCGGCCAGGTCGCGCAGGAACTCCATGACCTGGGCTGGCGAGCTGGCCATCTTGGGCACCAGCGAGGCTTCCGCGAAGTTGTTGAACCCCAGCAGCCGTGATTCTTCCTGACGCAGCGCCAGCAATTCCTGCATGAGCGGGCTGTTGTCGAACTCCGGCTTGTCGGCCAGCTCGCTCGCGCGGGTGACATAGGCGCGGTACAGGCGCTCACGCAGCGAGCGGTCTTCCGCATACTGCATCACCGGCATGTAGACCGGGAAATGCAGGGTCAGCTTGAAGCCTTCGCGCCCGTCCTTCTCGGCGGCGGCGCGGGCATTGGCCTGCACATCGGGCGGCACGCCCTGCATTTCCTCGGCCGTGGCGTACAGGCTCCAGCTGTCGGTGGCGTCCATCACATGTTCGGAGAACGCCTGGGCAATCTCCGCGCTGCGTTCCTGGATCTTGGCGAAACGCTCCTTGGCGTCGCCCGAGAGCTCCGCCCCGGACAGCACGAAATCGCGCATGGCGTGCTTGAGCAGCTGGCGGCGTTCGGGACTGAGGCCCTCACTGGCCGCGATGGCCTTGTACTTGGCATACAGCGCCTCGTTGGCGCCCAGGCCGGTGTAGAACTCGGTCACCGCCGGCAGCACCGCGTTGTAGGCCTCGCGCAGGGCCGGGGTGTTGGCCACGGCATTGAGATGGCCCACGGCGCCCCAGGCCGTGCCCAGCCGCTCGGTGGCGACATTCAGCACGCGGGACAAGGTTTCGTAATCGGCCGGTGCGTCCGGCGCCGTGACCTGGGCCAGGGCGCTGCGCGCCTCGTCCAGCAACTGGCTGATGGCCGGTTGTATGTGGCTGGGCTGGATGGCCGCGAAATCGGGCAGCGACGCGGTGGAGAGCAGGGGGTTGGGCACCGTGTCGGAACCAACGGCGGGAGAAGCAGCAGTGACGTCCATGCAATCCTCTGGAAACTGATGGCAGGCGAGAAGGCCAAGTGTCTCAGCCTTTCGGCGAGCGACGGCCGTGGGGTTTCTATCGCACCCGTAGGATGACGCTATCGGGGAAGCGCCGAACGGCGCCTGGCAAAGAGGCGCCGATGGCGGTTCCACGATGGGGCAACTGTCTCACCTGGGGGCGCCTGGCGACGCTTCAAGCCGCGTGCCATCACCCCTCGAATCGGGGCCACCTCTTGGGGGAGGTGCCCAATCAGCGTGCCGCGGCGGCGCGTTCGGCCGATTCGAGCGTGTTGACCAGCAGCATGGTGATGGTCATCGGGCCCACACCGCCCGGCACCGGGGTGATCCAGCCGGCCACTTCGCTCACGCCGGCGAAGTCCACGTCCCCGCACAGCTTGCCCTCGTCGGTGCGGTTCATGCCCACATCCAGCACGACCGCGCCGGGTTTGACCATGTCGGCGGTCAGCACGTTGCGCTTGCCAACGGCGGCCACGACGATGTCGGCCTGGCGGGTGAAATGGGCCAGGTCCGGCGTGGCGCTGTGGCAGACCGTCACCGTGGCGTTGGCCTGCAGCAGGAGCAGGGCCATCGGCTTGCCCACGATGTTGCTGCGCCCGATCACGACCGCATGCTTGCCCTTGACGTCATAACCGATGAATTCCAGCATCTTCATGCAGCCGTAGGGCGTGCAAGGCTTGAAGCCTTCCTGGCCCACCATCAGCGCCCCGGCGCTGGCAACGTGGAAACCGTCCACGTCCTTTTCCGGCGCAATCGCTTCGATCACCTTGTGGGCATCGATGTGGGCCGGCAGCGGCAGCTGCACCAGGATGCCGTGGATCGAAGGGTCCCGGTTGAGCGCATCCACGCGGGCCAGCAGGTCCGCCTCGGACAGGCTGGCGTCGTACTTTTCCAGCACGGAATGCAGGCCGGCATCCTCGCAGGCCTTGACCTTGTTGCGCACGTAGACCTGGCTCGCCGGGTTGTCGCCCACCAGCACCACGGCCAGGCCAGGGGTCAGGCCGGTGGCCTTCAAGGCGGCGGCGCGGGCGGCTACTTCGCCACGAAGCTTCTTGGACAGGGCGTTGCCGTCGATCAGTTGTGCGGTCATGCGAAAACTCCAGGGACTCCAGAAAGCAAAAGAGGCCGCTGATGCAGCGGCCTCGGAAATGGGGTGGCAGGTTCAGCCGGCCTTGGCGGTGGCGCCCAGCGCGATCTTGAGCAGGTCGGCCACCGTGTTGGCGTTGAGCTTTTCCATGATGTTGGCGCGGTGCGCCTCCACCGTCTTGATGCTGATGCCCAGGTCGTCGGCGATCTGCTTGTTCAGGCGGCCGGCGACGATGCGCTCCAGCACCTGGGCTTCGCGCGTGGTCAGGCGTGACAGCAGGGCGTCGCGGCTGGCGGCTTCCTGCTGCGTGGCGAAGGCGCCGCGCGCCTGGTCCAGCATGCGCTCGACCAGGTTGAGCAGTTCCTCTTCCTTGAAGGGCTTCTCGATGAAATCGACAGCGCCCTTCTTCATGGTCTGCACCGCCATGGGCACGTCGCCGTGGCCGGTGATGAAGACGATGGGCAGGGGGCTCTTGCGCTCCAGCAGCTTGTCCTGCAGGTCCAGACCGCTCATGCCTTCCATGCGGATGTCGGCAATGAGGCAGGCTACTTCGCGGGGGTCATAGCGGCTCAGGAATGACTCGGCGGAGTCATAGCACTTGACCCGGTAATCCTTGCCTTCGAGCAACCACTGGAGGGAATCTCGCACGGCCTCATCATCGTCAACAACGTAGACAGTACCCTTCTTCGGAATCAGGCTCATGGTGTTGCGGCAGTGTTGTGAGCAGTCCCTTCGTCCTTGTCATGGATCTTTTCAGGGATCTTGTCATGCAGGGAGGGCTCGGGTCGCGGAATATCCACGGGGATCGTGAATGCAAAACGGCACCCGACGATGGCTGCCCCATTGTATAAGTTCTCGGCGCGTATCCTGCCCTGATGCGACTCGATGATGGACCGGCATAACCCTAGGCCGATGCCCAGTCCGTCGGCCTTGGTCGAGAAAAACGCTTCATACATGCGCTCGATGACCTCCTCGGGCAGGCCGGGGCCCATGTCGGTCACCGAAAATTCGATGTTGGGGCCGAGCTCGGCCGTGTGCTTGGGCACCACGCGCAGCTCGATATGGCGCCGTGACGGCGGCAGCGCTGCGTTGTCGATGGCTTCGGCCGCATTCTTGAGCAGGTTCAGCAGCACCTGTTCGATCAGGATGGGGTCCACCCGCATCACCGGCAGGCGCTGCGCCACATAGGTGTGGATCTGCACATTGCGCCGACGCAGTTCGATGCCGGCCAGTTCCACCGAATCCTCGACGATGGAGGCGGCAAAGGCCGGCTGGCGCTGCGGCTCGCTCTTTTTCACGAAGGCGCGGATGCGATGGATGATCTGGCCGGCCCGCTGCGCCTGCTTGGCCGTCTTTTCCAGCGCGGCCATCAGGTCTTCCTTGCGGATGTTGTCGCCGCGCACGCGCGACAGCATGCCGTTGCAGTAGTTGCTGATGGCTGTCAGGGGCTGGTTGAGTTCATGCGCCACGCTGGAGGCCATCTCGCCCATGGTGATCAGGCGGCTGGTGACCTGGGCCTTCTCGGCCTGCTGCTGCTGCTGCGCCTCCGCATGGCGGCGCGCCGTGATGTCGGTGGCAATCAGCATCTGTGCCAGGCGGCCATCGGTCCACTGCAGGTAGCGCGCGCGCACGTCAAACCACATGTCCAGCTGCGCGATGAACACCTCGCGTGAATCCGCGCCAATCTCGGTGAGATGCGTCGGCATGCCGGTGAGCTCGTCGGTGTCTTCCTCCACCTCCTCGCGCGCCGTCGTCACGCCGAGCTGCGATCCGGCCAGCATGGCATGGCCCTTGGGGTCCGCGCCGAACCAGAGGCGATAGCTGCGGTTGGCGAAAAGCAGTTCGCCTTGTTGCACCGACAGCACCGACACCGCCGCATCCAGCCCCTCCAGCACCGTGGTAAAGCGCTCGTGGGAGGCGGAGAGCTGATCGCGCACCCGCTTGGCCTCGGTGATGTTGGTCATCGAGGTCATCCAGCCGTTCTGCTTGCCCTTGGGGTCGATCAGCGGGGAGACATACATGCGGGCGTCGAAGATGCTGCCGTCCTTGCGCATCACCTTGACTTCGGAGCCGCCGGCCGGGCTGCGGCCCTGCATCTCCTGCTGCAGCAGCCGCACGTTCTCTTCATAACGGTCGGGCGGCCAATACGGGAAGGGCGGCTTGCGGCCGATCAGCTCGGTCTCGGAGAAACCGGTCATGGCGCAAAAGGCCGGGTTCACATAGCTGATGCGGGTCTCCAGGTCCATGGCCCGCATGCCGGTCAGCATGGAGTTCTCCATGGCGCGCCGGAAGTTCGTTTCCGCCGCCAGCGCGTTCTGGACCTGGGCCCGGCGCCGCATGTGCTTCCAGGTGCCCAGCAGCATCCACACGGTGAGCACCGACAGCGCCATCACCATCCAGAACAGCGTGTTGGAAATCAGGCCGATGGAGGTGCGGTAGCCCTGTCCACGCAGCACCAGGCCTGGAGCCGGGGCCATCGGCACTTCGTAATAGATGGGCGCGCGCGTGAGGCGGCGCCCGGGCATGGGCGTGACGGTGCTGGCCACCACCTGCTCACGCGCGTCCAGCACCGCCATGGCATGGCGGTTGGTCACCTCCGACGGCACCGAATAACGCACCAGCGCCTCGACCGCGTATTCAGCCACCAGCACGCCGCCGAAGCCGTTGCGGTCGCTCAGCGGCAGCTGCAGCTGGAACACGATGGTGTTGTTGGCGTCCGGGAACGGGCCGGAGTAGACCCGCAGCCGACGGTCGCGCGCGGCCTGGAAGGCCTTCTCGGGCTCGCTGCTGGCGTGGCCGTTGGGCATCGACGGGTCGCCGCCCTCCACGGTCATGAGCGTCTCGGCCTGGTCGCCGATGGCCGCGACGCTGGCGCGGCGCTCGCGCCGCTGGTTGATCCAGGAGATGTGCGTGATCTCGGGACGGTTGCGCGCAATGGTCATGGCCCGCTGCGTGAACTCCATCGGGTCCATGGCGCGGGTGGTGATGTCGCGCTGCAGCAGGATCAGCTGGTCCTCGTTGTCGATCAGCCGCGAGCGGATGAGCTGCTGCGCCATCTCGGTGTCGCGCTTGACGGCCTCGGCTTCGCGTTCGATTTCCTCGTTGCGCAGGTACCAGAAGGCCGACACGATGGCCGCCAGGAACAGCAGCACCGACAGCAGCGGGCCCAGCGTGGCAAAGCGGTCCTGCCGCGACGGCGACTGCCGCCGCCACCAGGTGGAGACCAGGCGTTTGGCGGGGGTCAGGGCGCGGCGAAAGTAGCCTTGGACATCGAGGCGGGACAGCATGCGATTCATTATCCCGGGCGATCGCACCCATGCCGGGCGGTGGCTCTCGGGGCATTCCCTGATCGGCGTACGGCGTCCGCGCAGCGCCCCGGCTGTCCCCTCCAACGGCTTACGCATTTCACAAAGCGAAATGGCGTCGCGCTATTTGGAAAATGGCAGGCTTATGCGAAACTCCGCCGCCGTGGTCCCGCGAACCCGGGGGTGATGGCCTGCGCCATGACCTTGCGAGCGCTGGGCCCTCACTCTTTCGGCAGGTGCCGGCTCCCGCGCATTTGCCTAAGCTAGACGTCTGGTCCGGCATGCCGGGCCCCGAAAACAGGAGACACCTCATGTCCGCGCAGCCCCAGTCCTTCCTAGGCGCAGCCGCCAATGACACCGACGCCCTCGAAACCAGGGAATGGCTGGACGCGCTGTCCGCCGTCATCGGTGCCGAGGGTGGCGACCGGGCCCACTTCCTCCTTGAGACGCTGATCGACCATGCCCGCCAGGCCGGTATCGACGTCCCGTTCTCGGCCAATACCGCCTACGTCAACACCATCCCGCCGGACCAGGAAGAGCGCTTCCCGGGCAACATCGACATGGAAGAGCGCCTGCGCGCCTACATGCGCTGGAACGCCATGGCCATGGTGGTGCGTGCCAACCGCCTGCATCCTGAAGATGGCGGCGACCTGGGCGGCCACATCTCCAGCTTCGCCTCGCTGGCCACCATGCTGGGCTGCGGCTTCAACCACTTCTGGCACGGCGATGACGGCGTGCACGGCGGCGACCTGCTCTACATCCAGGGCCACAGCGCGCCCGGCATCTATGCCCGCGCCTTCATGGAAGGCCGCATCACCGAAGAGCAGCTCAACAACTTCCGCCAGGAAGTGGACGGCCAGGGCTTGTCGAGCTACCCGCACCCCAAGCTGATGCCGGAGTTCTGGCAGTTCCCGACCGTCTCCATGGGCCTGGGCCCGCTGATGGCCATCTACCAGGCGCGCTTCCTGAAGTACCTGCATGCGCGCGGCATTGCCGACACGTCCAAGCGCAAGGTGTGGGTGTTCCTGGGCGACGGCGAGATGGACGAGCCGGAATCCCTGGGCGCCATTGGCCTGGCCGCTCGCGAGAAGCTGGACAACCTGATCTTCGTGGTGAACTGCAACCTGCAGCGCCTGGACGGGCCGGTGCGTGGCAACGGCAAGATCATCCAGGAGCTCGAAAGCGAGTTCCGCGGTGCCGGCTGGAACGTGATCAAGCTGATCTGGGGGTCCTACTGGGATCCGCTGCTGGCCCGCGACAAGCAGGAGCTGCTGCGCAAGGTCATGATGGAGACGCTGGACGGCGACTACCAGGCCTACAAGGCCAACGACGGCGCGTTCGTGCGCAAGCACTTCTTCGGCAAGCACCCCGAGCTGCTGAAGATGGTGGAGAACATGAGCGACGAGGACATCTGGCGCCTGAACCGCGGCGGCCATGACCCGCAAAAGGTCTACGCGGCCTATCACCGTGCGGTCAACACCGTGGGCCAGCCCACCGTCATGCTGATCAAGACCGTCAAGGGCTACGGCATGGGCAAGATCGGCGAGGGCAAGAACACCGC